>Ga0209454_1000051_pt1 | contig 93411 bp, 66 predicted proteins | sample WorMetHERISLAND1_2_FD_187400 | JGI IMG/M metagenome (GOLD analysis project Ga0209454, IMG submission 187400) | Marine gutless worms symbiont microbial communities from Max Planck institute for Marine Microbiology, Germany - Olavius geniculatus... | ecosystem: Host-associated > Annelida >... | reverse complement strand
AGCGGACAGATTGTCAATATTTCGAGAATCTGAAAGGAAAATGGCCACCGCCGAAGATTGAATTTTTTGAAAGCCCACTTTGTAGTATAAAATAAAACTCTCTATAAAATTAGGCGGTGGATTTTGGTCGGAGCCCTTCACTTGCGGGTCGACAAAATATATGGTGTCATGGGCTATTTTTACCGGCTGGCTTTCAAAACGGACGGCGCCCTTGATAAAACGTTCCATCAGAAACCGGGCTGTCAGGTTGATATCGGCTTCATAGGTGGCGATGTTGCGCGACTCGCAGGCCTTGCGGGCAAACGTCAGATCCGAGAAAGTTTGAAAATACAGTGCATCCACCGCAATGCCGCGCAGGCTTTTGAGCTCTACATTTTTGCGAAACGCGCCGGGTGGCGTCCACGCCTGACGGCGCTCGATAAAAAAAACAAGACCCGGACGGGTCACCGTCCAATGAAAGCGTTTGCCATCTGACAGCCGGCCTTGGAGAATCAGATGTGTCGTATTATTTCGAATCGTTTGGCTGTTGGATAAAACAAATCCCTGGTAAGACATATTGCTCCATTGCAAATTAATAATTACCAATGACAAAAAAATTCCCCAAAATGACACTATCTAACATTCAGCGCTTGGAGCAGTTTTATGATTGGCATTCAGCGTTTGCTTTTGATCGTTTTGAAAATTTGACCTTTCGGATTTAATATTTGTTTCGGATTTCGAAAGTCGTGTTTCGGATTATTACAAGTTTTACTTCACTCTCGCCGGATCGGTAGAGCGTGTTCGGATCCACCACTAGAAATGATCGTTTAATCTCGGAATTATCGTCTTCCCTGTAACATAGTCTGCTCGTCCTGTAAAATGCAACCACAGATATGGGCACGGCGTACAGGTGAGGTCGGGAGGAGCGACTGCTCCTCCCTTTTTTAAATGGTGATCTACTTTTCTTTCTTTATTTGATTAATTTGTTCCTCAACTCCCTTGACCTCATCCCGCAGACTACTCAAGTATTCCTCCAACCTGGCGATACGCTGTTTTTTGGTCATGAATCGCGGTCTGAAGTACTGAGGATCATCGCATCCGCAGCGACAGACATCCTGATGACCCCAACTCTGAAAACCATGTTGACTACCGGTTGTGCAACACATAGTTTCACCCCCTTTCATATTTGATTTTGCGAATATAAGCATATACTAATATTTTAAAGTAAAAAAATTTGAGGCTTCAGTCGGTTATAAAATCTTCGCCGAACGTTTCCCGAAGCGCAGCCTTGTAATTATCGAGTCCGGCCCCATCAAGCGAATAATGCATGTAAGACCCGTGCCGGGCACCGCGAACCAGACCGGCCTGTCGCAAGATCCGCAAATGCTGCGATACTGCCGACTGCGTGACACCCAGCTGGTGTGCCAACGCATTGACGCATAAAGGGCCTCCCTGGCATACGTTCCCCTGGGTACCCTCCTGGCAATCATTTAACAGCCTGACCAGCCTCAAGCGCGTTGGATCTGATAGGGCTTTGAACATCTCTACCTGTTTTTCTATTTGGTCCATAAGAATATCAGTATATGCTAATATGCTAAAATACAACGGCCCATGGGGTTTGTCAAGAAAAAGCATTCATTTTTAAAAAAAAGGTGGACGCAATTTTGGGGACGCGTAATTTTATAGACGTTTAAAGATCATCAAAATCATCCCGGGCCGCGGAGGTCAACTCATCTATTTTGCTCGATTTGGCAATAGCGGACACGGTGCTGGCTGGGGCCGGTTTAGCCGGTTACATACCATCTGGCGAGATAGGCTTTGATCTCGCCTCGATAGCTGACAGTTGCCGGTTCCAAAACATCTCCTTCCATGTTCAGCTCTGTCTCCTTGCTGTCGATGATGGCAACCGACGATTCCAGCAATGCCTGGATTTTCTTTATCCTGTCAGAGACATCGGCTTTATTTTTCTGTCCGGATTGCTTTTCAAACCAATCTGCTGGCTTTAAATGCGGCAGTTGAGGCCGCTAGAGCCGGTGAAGCCGGAGCCGGATTTGCGGTGGTGGCCGATGAGGTCAGAAACCTGGCCATGCGTGCGGCAGATGCCGCCAAAGACACATCCGCGCTGATCGAAAGTACCGTCAAGAAGATAGGTGATGGCTCCCAGCTGGTGACGCGCACCAATGAAGCCTTTACCAAGGTGGCCGCCAGTTCATCCAAGGTAGGATGCTGACAATTAAGGATTGAGTTAAAAAAGTCGAAAAACGACCTGATTACCAGAGTGTTTAGTATTTGGTGTTTCGTGTTTAGTGGTACAACATCTTGATATGACATGCGAAGGGTTTTACCAAATACCAAACACGAAACACATGATGAATTCGACTTTTTGCGAATTCATCAAACTTTAAACCATCAGTTCATCCCGTGGAATTTTCCAGATTTATTTATCAACTAAAGATCCGGGACGAATGCCCTTGCGACCAAACTTTTCAAATATCACATCTGCGGTCTTGTTCAGTTCCTTTCTTTTTTCATTCGATCCACTCTGACTGAACAGGGAAAGCTGACGCCCGGAGCCGCTATCGGATAAGTTGGATAAAGAAATGCCCAAAAGACGAACCGGTCGTTTACCGACCGCTGTTTTTTTCAGCAGACGGCAAACGTTCGAATATATGTCGGCGCTGTCGTTGGTGTGGTGGCGCAGGGTTGCCGAGCGGGTGATCAGCTTAAAATCGCTGTACTTCACTTTCAGCGTGACGGTCTTGCCTTCAAGGCCTTTGCGGCGCATGCGGCGGGCCACGCGATTGGCCAAAGACAACAGTTCGCGCCTGGCTGGTTCAAGATCCAGGATATCCGTGGAATAGGTAAGCTCATGACCGATTGATTTGACATCGTGCAGCGTCACCACATCCCGTGGATCTATCCCCCATGCCAGCTGGTGCATATGGCTGCCGTGCTTGCCGAATTCCTTTTCCAGCAATTCCAGAGACGTTTGTCTCAAATCTTTGAATGTATGAATGCTCAGGCGGGCCAAAGCCTTTTGGGTCACCTTGCCGGCGCCCCACATCTTTTTGATGGGCAGCGGGTCGAGAAAATCTCTCACCTTGTCAGCCGTTACCACCGTCAGGCCATCGGGCTTTTCCATGTCAGAGGCAACTTTGGCAACGAATTTAGACGGGGCCACGCCGGCCGATATCGTCAGGCCGGTCTTTTCAACAACCGTCTGCTTAATTTTTTTGGCGATTGTAACCGGCGAACCAAAAAGCCGGGTGCAACCGCTGACATCCAAAAAGGCTTCATCGATGGACAGCGGCTCGACCAATGGGGTGAAACGATGGAAGATGTCAAAAACCTGCTCGGACACTTCCTGGTAGCGGGCCATTCTGGTCGGTAAGACGATCCCGTTGGGGCAAAGCCGCATGGCGGTTGCCATGGGTTGGGCGGAGTGGACACCGAATTTGCGGGCTTCGTAGGAAGCAGAGGATACCACACCCCTTTCCCGGCTGCCGCCCACGATCACAGGCTTGCCCTTCAGTTCAGGATTGTCCAGCACCTCAACCGCGGGATAAAATGCATCCATATCCAAATGAATGATATGCTTAATTGGTTTGAGCTTGTCCATTTCCTGCAGGGAATAAGGGCATATTTTTTATGAGAATTAGCATACCCTGCCGGTTCTGTAAAATGATTCGTTAGATAATCTGAGGAGTCGGGGAATTTCCAGTGTCAGGTCTCGATAGACGCGCAGTGGTTCGGATTAAAAGACTCCCCCGACCCCTCAAGGCTTATTTCCCAGCCGATCGAATTCTTGACCTGTTTAGAGTATGGATTTTCTTTGGGGGGGCTGATTGGAAGTGGGCGCTTCTCTCTCTGAGTGGGAAACCTCAGCAAGCCCCCTGGAAAGGGGCAAAACCGCTGGCGCTAATAGTTAAATCCGAAATCCGAAGCACGAAGCACGAAACAAATTCGAATGACTTAAATCCCAATGACAAAAACAAACTCCAACAATACGCCTTATAATGAGGAGCGTATTGATCAGTTTAAGGCGCTGCCTTCATCGTCTGGTTTTGATCGTTTTGAAAATTTGGTCATTCGAATTAAAAATTTGTTTCGGATTTCGAAATTCGGGTTTCGAATTTATCAATCGTCTCTTGGCACTTACCGCAACGGTAGAAACTTTTCGTGACTACCGGTTGAAGTGGTTGCTTAATGCCGAATTTATAGGGAAGCATGCCCCTGAATCGATCTGTCCAGACGATCAGGGGCACGCGCAATTCCTACCCTAAGTGAGCAAAAACGCTCATCTATAAGGTACTCGATATTTGAATTGACCGAGAGCCTGATTTTATAGGTCTACCATCAGCGAGATATAAAAACAGGTTTCATTCCTATTAAACCATTAACCAATAACGAGTAACGAATAACGCCCAATTGGGTTCCTATTTAAGCTTCCAATCCTGCCAAAGTCTTTTCATCCGGGTGTAATTTTTATCTGTCGACCACCACTCGAAATCTGTGTGGACCTGAATGTCGGCAAAATCGGTGGGCAGCGAACCTTTATATTTGCCTGTCACCTTCGAAACGGCTTTCTTGTTGGTCGGACCGTAGGAAATATAGCTCGCTATTCGGTAGTTGTTTTCAGGAAGTGATTGCCAGGCCACAAACAGCATGGCCAGCTCTTTGTGCGGAGCGCCTTTGGGAATCATCCAGGAGTCCCCTTGCATGGTAGCGCCGTTCCAGACAATTTTTAGGGGAACCCCTTCATCTTTGACAACCTGGACGCGGCCGTTCCAGGCCGAAGCCATTACCACCTCTTTGTCCGTCAACAACTGGGCCGGCTGGGCACCGCCCTTCCACCAGACCGTAATATGGGGCTTTAACTCATCCAATTTCTTAAAAGCCTGTTCTATCTTTTCATCCGTCAGGGGATAAATCTGGTTGCGGTCGTAACCCGAGGCCAACAGGGCCCAGGTGACGTTGTCCATGACATCATCCTGGATAGACCGTCTGCCGGGAAATTTTTCGACATCCCAGAAATCGGTGAGGCTCGTCGGCGCTTCCCCTTCCTTGAAGACATCCGTTCGGTATGCCAGCACGGTGCTGTATACATCGGTGCCCACATGATATTTGCCGGCGAATTTTCCCATAAAATCGTCTTTGTTGACGATGGAATAGTCTATGGGCTCCAGGTAGCCCTGGCTGCCAAGATCATCCGGGTAAAAACTTGAACCGGCAACCACGTCCCAGGTAACACCACCGGATTTGACCATGGCGATAATCTTTGAAGCTCCTGCAGGACTGTCTTCAATAACTTTGATATCGAACTGTTTGGCAAAAGGCTCAAAGAAGGCTTTGCGCTGCGCGTCCTGATAGGAGCCGCCCCAGGAAACCACGACGAGCTCCGTGCCTTTGAACTTTTTCAGCCTTTCTGCCACCTGTTCGGATGAAAGCCCCCCCGCATTAACCGAAACAGCACCCAGGAAAAACACCAAAAACAAACTTAGATAAATGAATAGTTTAACGTTTTTGCCCATAATCCACCATCCTTTCTTGGGTTTTCTCACGCTGCAGCGTGATTCTTGATTTGAGCTGGTTTCTTCTGACGGCAATTCAGAGCCAACAAGGTGCATCCCATTGGTTTCCCAGCTAAATGTCGATTTATGTAAGCTCAAAGATATGTTTTCCAACGCACTTTGAGCTTATGGGCTATCCAGTGGTTTTCACATGAATGCTTTCTCCATGGTTACCTGATCTTGAGTTTATTATCCATATTGATGATTATTTTACCCTTTTAGAGATAAGTACCTCCTTAAGCCTTATTTTGTTAATCTTACCGGGCCCGCTTTCCGGTAGGTTTTCCAAAATATGGATTCTGCGCGGGATTTTATATCCTGCGAGACTCGTCCTAAGGTAGCCTTGCAGTTGCTCGACGGTAATATCATGATCCTTGGCGAGGACTACTGCGGCAGTCACCTGCTCACCCCATTTGGGGTGCGGGGTCCCGAAAACAGCAGCCTTGGCAATTGCCGAATGTGTGTACAGGGCTTCTTCAACTTCCCTGGCTGAGACGTTCTCGCCTCCACTGACTACGATGTCTTTCTTACGGTCGATTAGATATAAATAGCCGTCTTCGTCAAAACGGCCGAGATCTCCGGAGTAAAACCAATCGTTTTTAATCGCCTCGGCGGTTTGGACCGGTTTCTGGTAGTACCCATGCATGACGTTCGGTCCCTTAATCAGGACTTCGCCCGTACGCCCGGTCGGCACGGGATTGTCTTTTTCGTCAACCAGTCGCACCTGAACAAAGGGCAGCGGAAAACCGACGCAGGCATTTTTTCGCATCGAGTCCTCGGCGTTGAGGCAACTGATGCAGGGGCCGCATTCGGTGATTCCGTAAACATCATAGACCCCTTTAACCTGGGGAAAATAGTCTAAAAGATCTCGTTTGACCTGATCCGGAAGTTTGTCGGACCCGGAGGATAGCGTGGTGACAGATGTGGTCCGGTATCGGTCGGGGGGACAATGCTCCATTAACATGATGAATGCCGTCGGATTCGCGGGCAAAGCCGTGACGTTTTCCTGCTGTATCGCTGTCATCAGCTGTTCCGGGTCAAACTTCTTCATAAAAACCTGGGTGGCACCGAGCGCTAGGCGGGTTGTAAAATGACTATTAAGGGCAGCGGCGTGGAACAAGGGCCCGAGCAATAGGGACACATCCTGGGGACGATCCCGTCGAATGTGAATCATGTTGAAAGTGTTCCAACTTACGTTTTCATGGCTAAGCAGCACCCCCTTCGGCCGTCCAGTCGTACCGGACGTGTAAAGAAGCTGGCACGGGTCGTCGGCTTTTATTGAGACCTTTTTGTCCAATGGCTTATGGATAGATATAAAATCTTCATATCCCTTAAACCCATCAGCCGGTCTGGAAGCCGTTGAAAAGAGATGTACCAGATTGTCTATCCGGGCAGCCGCCTCTCCGGCCAATAGTTGGCATTGTTCATCCGATACAAGGACCTTGGGCGCCGCATTTTTCAGTAAATAAAGAAGCTCAGGCAATTTCAATCGATAGTTCAAGGGAGTGAAAACCGCTCCGAGTCGGACAGCCGCCAGATAAACTTCCATCATTTCGGGACTGTTCCACATCAGCGCGGCAACACGATCGCCTTTTTTAACGCCAAGCGTCGACAGTCCACCCATCAGACATTGGATGCGGTCTTTAAACTGCCTGTATGTGTACCGATTATCTTCGGAGATAACCGCGGGTTTACCGGGAAAGCGGTGGTTGGCGATGTCTAATAAACTGCCGATGTCCATTTTGGCATTACCTTATTTGGGATCTATTTCAATAAACCTCAACCCGGGCTCCTCCTGATATTTTCTGTTCAGCAGTTCGCGGCCCTCGGGAGAAAGATCGATGGTTCCCCCTTTCCATTCCATGAGTTGGAGGACTAATCCCTGGCCGAATTTAGGCCCGACAAGCGCCTCCTTAAATGTCTCATTTCCCAGCTGGGATTTGTCCACCCTTATCCCCTGGGATTCCAAGTGTGAAACGTACGCTTCGAGGTTTTCAACGGTTATCCCCATGTGTTGCGGGCCGACGCCCTTTTTTTCAATATGTTTGGCTACAAAACTGCTGTCATCGGTAGCTTGAATATAGCTGATGACATGCTCGCCCAGCGCGATGCAGGCACCGATATACTTATCAGTCACACTTTCGAACTTCATCATAAGCTCGCCGCCCATATTGTCTACTGCACTTTCAATTGCCTCATCTAAATCTTTGACTGCAAAACTAATGTGATTAATTCCTTTAATTTTCCACATGTCACGCTCCTTCATATGAATTTTTTTATGTTCTCGCTGATAATTTCACTTGCTTCTTTCAGGCTGGGCAATGCCTCCATCATTTTATTTTTGTTAAATCGTTGTTCCGGACCGAATATGCAAATCGCAACCGGCATAATATACCCTCTAATGGGAACCGCAATCGAAGATGCGCCGGGTACTATTTCTCCAAAACTAACTGCGTACCCGGTCTTTTGTGCTTTTGAAACCTCTCTCAACAGGTTGACCCTGTTGTAGCGTGGACTGTGCACCAAACCTCTTTCTTCTATTAAACTTAATATTTTTTCACGGTCTTCGAAGGAAATTTGAGCGAGCAATATTTTGCTCGCAGCCGCGGCATAAATTGGTGCAACAAAGCCTTTGCCGATAAAATATCTCAATGCCTTTTGACTGGGTACTTCCTCGAGTTGGAGTCGCTGCAGACCGGTTCGTATAACAAGCCCAATGGTTTCACCGCTGAGTTCTCTCAAGCGTTCCATTTCCTTTATTGCGCAGGAAACCAAATTTGCATGGGTTGCAAACGGGTTGATGGTAAGCGAGATCAATAAATGGCCTAGAGAGTATTTCAGCGTTAGTGGATCCTGCGCGACAAAGCCTTCTTCCTGAAGGGTCTTCAACAAACGGTGAACCGTGCTATTGCTCAGTTTGGTTTCGGAAGCAATTTTTGTTATACGGTTCGTACCTGTTGATATACAGCAAAGTATCCTTGCAGCTCTTGAAATTGAATTAACTCTTTTTGAGGAAGTCATATTTTTTCCACTATACGGAATAATATTTCTATATAGTAGAAATCAATTCCCATCAATTCTCTGGATTGTCAAGGGGCAATTGATAAAACCATTTCTTTTCCACTATATGGAAATGTCGACTGAAGCGAAAGGTCTCTGCGACGGTATGCTGTTTATTTTAATCGACCGCCTTCTATAGATCCGGCGCTGATTGGCCGTTTGAGTCTTCAGCTCAATTTGCTCAAATTGGCAGAAAGAAGGTTGCTGTCTATTTCATTCAATCTCTCCGAATCGATAGAACCCTTTCTGATCCACCGCAGGAAGAGGTTGATTAATTCCGGAATTATCCTTGACCTCATAAGCCCCTTTGGTTATTAGTAATTTGGGATTATCCAAATATCTCGGACAGCCAAGCCGGACTCCAATCGAAACGGCTTTCAGCGGCGATTTAAATCAATGGCGGACCAAATTGCTGCCTAGGATTCCACTGCACCGGCTCTTTCCAGATAACCGGGTTGTGGCATTTGAGCCGGCAAGAAACAGATTCATTTAGAAGGCAGAAGATCATGGATAAAAGTGAAATAATCGATTTAGCGCGGGAATTTGTGTGCCCGGGAAAAATCGAGACTTTCGGGCAGATCGGAATCGATCTTGTCATCGGGCAACGCGAAGGCCCCTATATCTTCGATACCGACGGGAAGCGGTATATCGACCTTCACATTAATGGCGGCGTCTTCAGTCTGGGCCACCGCAATCCGGAATTGATTGAAATTCTGGTCTCCGCTTTCGATAAAGTGGATATCGGAAATCATCACTTCGCCAGCGAAGCCCGCGCCCATCTAGCCCGCAAACTCGCCGACAAAACACCGGGCGACCTCCATTACACGATTTTTGCGTCAAGCGGGAGTGAGGCGGTGGACATTGCCGTCAAGACGGCACGCTGGGCCACGCAGCGTCGGCAGATCGTCTCTTTGGACAAGGGCTACCACGGCAGCACCGGAATTTCCGGCAATGTGGGAGATCCCCAAAATATGGACTATTTTTTGAGTCGAGGCTCCCAAAAAGATTATGCGCACGTGCCCTTCAATGATCTGCCTGCCATGGAAAACATACTCTCAAGCAAGGAAACGGCCGCCGTGATTATGGAAACCATTCCCGCTACCTATGGTTTTCCCCTACCCGCGGACGGATACCTTGAAGGGGTCGGGGAACTGTGCCGCAAGTATGGATCTCTATACATTGCCGATGAAGTGCAAACCGGACTGGGACGGACGGGAAATCTCTGGGGGGTTGAAACCTTCGGGATCGTCCCGGATATTCTGGTCACCGGCAAAGGTCTTTCCGGCGGCATTTATCCCATATCCGCCACGATTATTTCCAAAAAATGGGGTGGATGGCTCACAGAAAACGGCTTCGGCCACGTCTCCACATTCGGCGGCGCCGAGCCGGGCTGCCTCGTGGCCTCCCGGGTCCTCGATATCTGTTCCGATCCGGCCTTGCTGGCCTCGGTGCGCAAACATGCAGCTATTCTGGGAGAAGGATTGGCCGATCTCAAGAACCGTTATCCGTTTTTCAAGGAGATCCGGCAGTGCGGTTTGGTGATCGGCCTCAAGTATGACGATCCCTTGGGGGCGGTGAGCATGTGCAAAGCCCTCTACGACAATGGCATCTGGGCCATGATCGCCGGCTTTGACTACTCGGTCATGCAGTGCAAGCCGTGGCTCTTTCTGGATCGCCCATTGATTGATGAAATTCTTGCCCGGTTTGAAGACGCCCTGAAGATATGCACACCGTGACCGCCAGGTCCGATAGCCCACAGAGTAGTGAACATTGTTTATTTGAATTAAGGCTTAATGGTCCTTTTTTTGTTCCTTTACAAATTGGATACGGTTTTGGATTTTGAATTTAGATATAAGGAATTCTGCCTGTCATGAGCTTCTGTATCAAACAATCCATAATAATTGATAGAGCGTAGCGATTCCACCAATCCGAAATCCGCAATCTAAAATCCAAAATTATAACTCGTCACCTTATAGAAATAATGTCGGGACGAATTTGAAAATGATTAATTTGCACCTAAGCTGGCCCCCATGAGGAAACCATGCTTTCCAATGAGTTGTTAGATGAATTTGAAAAAGGCTTGAATCCCCAAAAGCCCGCGAAATCCAAAATACCGGCCGGAATTGTCGGCTTTGGCGAAATATCCGCCATCTTCGAAATCGCAGAGGATAAATATCACGTCTATAAACGCCTGCCGCTGTTTGATAACCTGACCGCTGCCCGGCAGTATCAGGAAATGTACCAGGAATATTGCCGCCTGCTGGCAGAAGCCGGCCTCTGCCTGCCGGCCCATGGCACACAGATCGTCGCAGTGCCGGGCCGCCCCACGGTGCTCTACATCGCGCAACAAAAACTGCCGGACGCAAACTTCGGACATAAACTCATTCATCATATTGATGACGGCGCAAGCCTCGCCTTGATCGAGCAGGCCATTATTGAAATCGTCAAAATATTGGAGTTTAATGCCGAAAAGAGACCTGATCTCGAACTGGCCATTGACGGACAACTCTCCAACTGGGTGAGTGACCCTGAAAATATTCAATCCCTTTATTATATCGACACCAGCACGCCGCTGTTTTGCAAACAAGGCGTCGAACAGCAGAACCCGGAGTTGCTGCTTAAAAGCGCGCCCGGGTTCTTGCGCTGGATTATTCGCCGCTTCTTTTTGCAGGATGTCATAACCCGCTATTACATCCCCAGGCTGGTGTTCATGGACCTGGTTGCCAACCTGCACAAGGAGCAGAAACCTGAATTGATCGAACCGGCCATCGAACGCGTCAACGCCCATTTGCCGCCCGACCAAACGCCGCTGATCAAATCCGAGGTTGACAAGTACTACCAAGAAGACAAGTTGATCTGGATTGTGTTTTTGGGTCTGCGGCGACTGGACCGGTTTATCACCACCCGGCTGCTGCGTAAACGCTACGAATTTATCCTGCCCGGTAAAATCAAACGATGAGGAATTCTGATGTGTGATACGATTGCAGCCACGGCAAGTGCCACGGCGGACGGCATCACGCTGTTTGGCAAAAACTCCGACCGTGAACCCAATGAGGCCCAGAACCTGTGCCATATTCCCGGCCGGAAACACGATCCCGGCGCCAGTGTAAATTGCACCTATATTTCAATTCCACAGGTGGCCAGAACCAATGCGGTTATGCTATCCAAGCCATTTTGGATGTGGGGCGCGGAAATGGGAGTCAATCAGCATGGGTTGGCCATCGGCAACGAGGCCGTGTTTACCCGGGTGCCCTACGAAAAAAGGCCGGCGCTGACCGGCATGGATCTGCTGCGCCTGGCCCTGGAACGCGCGGCCACCGCCCGCAGCGCGGTGCAGATCATCACTGATCTGCTGGAAATCCATGGCCAGGGCGGCAACTGCGGCCATGCCCACAAGCTATTTTATCACAACAGCTTTTTGTTGGCTGATCCTGCATCCGTCTGGGTCCTGGAAACCGCCGGTCGCCACTGGGCGGCCAAACAAATCGATGGCATCTATGCCATTTCCAACAAGCTAACACTTGAAAACACCTGGGATATGGCTTCGGACGATCTGGTGACTTTTGCCGTCCAAAAAGGCTGGTGCCGTTCGGCCGAGGATTTTTCCTTTGCACGATGCTATTCGGATTTTTTGTACACCAGATTCAGTTCGAGTGAACATCGCCGGGCGAGGGCCATGGCCCGGTTGGATGCTGACCGCGGCCGTCTGGGCGTCGCCGATTTTTTTGCAATCCTCCGTGATCACGGCGACGCCTCGTCGGATTCGTTTCGGCCGGATCAAGGACTGTTCCGGGCGCAAATTTGTAATCACGCCGGCTGGGGCCCGGTGCGCGTCAGCCAAACCACGGGATCCCTGGTGTCAAGATTAGAACCCGGCGCTGCCACGCATTTTGTGACCGGCACGGCCGCGCCATGCACCAGCTTGTTCAAACCCGTTTGGATCGACACACCCACGGTAGGCGACGAACATCCGGCAGGCGAAGCCTTTGACTCCCAAAGTCTTTTCTGGGAGCACGAAGTACTGCATCGTTTGGTATTGAAAGATTATCGTCAAGGGATGCGGGTGATGACTCAACAAAGGGACCAGCTTGAAGCTGATCTGCTTGACCGGGCTTTAGCTGCATCAAAATCGGATCTTAGTGAACGGCAGGCGATGGTGCGCGAAGCTTTCAACAATTCTCGCGATCTTGACAGCGAATGTCGTGCTGCTCTCAAACGGCTAACCGGGGCCAAGACGCAAAATTTCTTGCATTCCCATGCCTGGCGCAAGTGGAACAAAACCGCCGGTTTGCCTGATTTCTAAAGCTTCGTAAAATTGGCCGGCAAAAAATCTTTATGAAATCCCTAACGAACGCTCCCGTCTATCGAATTGTGTGGCCGTTGGCTATCGCCCAAATCTTCATGTGGGCGGCAACGTTCTACATGTTCCCCGCTTTACTTTTGGTGTGGGAACGTGAACTGGGTTGGTCCAAAACCGAATTGTCGGGAGCATTCACTTTGGCCCTGGTGGTGTCGGCCGTTCTGGCGCCGGCAGTAGGACGTCTGATTGACCGCGGCCAGGGTATCCGCACGATTACCGGCAGTGCAATTCTTGGTTCTCTAATGCTTGTACTGCTTTCCAAGGTCACCAGTCTCTGGCAGTTCTACGCGGTTTGGATCGTCATCGGGGTGGCGATGGCCGGCGGACTTTATGAAGCCTGCTTTGCGATCATTACGAGGGTCATGGGAACCAAAGCCAAGCAATCTATAACCATGGTAACCCTGATCGCCGGTTTTGCGGGTACCGTAGCGTTTCCGGGAGCGCATGCATTAGTTGGGATTATTGGCTGGCGCGGCGCGGTTCTGTCGTTTGCAGCCGCCATTATCTTGATTGCCGCGCCGCTCAACTGGTTCGGCTGTCGGCTCTCGGAAAGACATTGTGATAGCTGTGCGGTCGTTGCCGGCCGCAAAACGCGGGAGACTTCAGGTGTGTTTCGCAGCGCAAAGTTCTGGCTGTTGGCAGTTGCATTTACCTCCATCGCGCTCGATCATGGGGTGTTGCTGACGCATCTCTTACCGCTGCTGAACGATCGCGGCATTCAAAGCCGGACAGCGGTCCTCGCCGCCTCCATGATCGGGCCCATGCAGGTGACAGGCCGACTCGCCATGGTGGTCGCGGGCAATCGCGTTTCCACGCTGGGCATATTCATCGCTGCCTACATCTCAATGGCAATCGCCGCCCTGTGCCTGTTGGTTTCGGGCACAGTGCCGGTTTTTCTAGCCGTCTTCATCCTGCTGCAGGGAGCGGGTTTTGGAGTGATGAGCATTATGCGGCCGGTCATGACGGCCGAGCTATTCGGGCGCAATAATTTTGGATTGATTTCCGGAGCGCTGGCCGTGCCATACCTAGGAGCAGCGGCAGCCGCCCCGACGATTGCAGCGCTGGTTTATTGGATTGGCGGTTATGAGCTGGTTATCTGGTTCGCCGGCGGTGCAGCAGGGCTGGGGCTGATATCACTGTTGGCCGCCGCAATGCATTCAGCCGAGAGCAGGGATATTCATTAGCACTTATCAATTGGGATTTTAGATAGCGGATTGCGGATTGCAGATTGCGGATTGCGGATTTGTGGAACCGCTGCGCTCTATCAATTATAGCTGACCTCAACACAAAAGTTCACGACAAGCAAAATTCCTCTATCTTCCGACTTCCGACCTCTGCGTGCCGCGGCGAAGCTCGAAGAGCGAAGACGGGTCCTCTGACCTCTGTATTCTGTCCATTGCATCTATTTCGGGGTTTTATTCATTTAAATCCGCATTCCGCAATCCCCAATCCGCAATCGAAGTCCTCTATCAAGTTTTGAATATCTTCGCCGCCAGATCGATATCTTCCGGACAGAAAACAAACAGGCACTTGGCATCCGGGGACTGCACCGAACCGTAGACGTAATTGATGTTGATGCCCTCCTCGCCGAATTTGGTGGTAATTTTGGCCAGTTCACCCGGATGGTTATCCAGTTCCAGGGCGATCACGGGCATCAGATCGAAAATATACTCGTTTTGCGACAGGAGATCGACGGCCTTGTCGGTGTCGCCCACCAGCAGCCTGATCAGAGCGTATTCGGCTGAATCCTTGCGCATGGAGTTGTAGCTGGCGGCCGAGGCGATGCGTTTCAGCGATTTGCCGCGAGCCTTGAAAAGGTCCTGGACATAGGCGGAGGCGTCCTGAATGGTGAGGGCATCGATATTGACGTCTTTGCTGCCAAATAGCGAAGCCAGTTTGCCGAGTTCACCTGGTGCATTTTTCATAAATAGCGAAATTTCTGTACGGACCATGGCATGCTCCCAATAAAAACGCGCTAAAATCGCGGCGCGATTTTATATTAGAAAGATTAATATCAATTTCAATCGGAATAATTTTGGCAGAATATAGGCCAACATAGATTTTAAGTCAACTATAGGATTTTTTGCTGTTGATGATCCTCGATTGACAGTAGAAAAAACATTAAAATAAAATCAGCGCGATCGAATCTCGAACCTTGAACCTTGAACCCTGAACCTTGAACCATTCATTTTGGGTATCTTGCGGCAAAAGGCACGGCCCGCTTCAGGTGCCCGGCTCTGAAAACGGCGGATCCCTCGGTCGCGGAAATCGGGAAGGAAAAATCAGGGGCGCCGGTCCACCATCTCTCCAGCGCCGTCCAGGGCGATAAATTTTTAGCATTGAGCTTGACGGCTTCGGGCATGATCAATGCCAGCAGGGTCTGGCGGGTATCGAACATGGCCGGCACCCGCAACAGATTGGTTTTGCCTTCCGGAATCCACATCGCCACCGGATACATGACATTGTTGACCTTGAAGCCCTCGAACTTGACGGCAAAGGAAAACCCGTCCAGCATGATCGGATACAAGTTGGGATTATGAATCTTGTAGACAAAGGTCATCAACAGGGGGGCGCCGTAATTATCGGCCTCCCCCCGGGTCGGCTCCACGTCTTTGCTAAAATAATAAAATCCGGCATAGTAGGAAACTTCCACATGATCCAGACCGATCAACGGATTCCTGAAATTGTTCTCGTCCGGCTTATTCACACTGACACAGCCGGCGACAAGGGCGAGTATGTATAGAAGACTCATTCCGTTGATCATAATTTTTATTTTTTGCATAGTTAGAAGCCCTAATCGGATAGCCCTTGTTATTGAAGATTGAAGATTGAAGAATGAAGGTATTCTATCTTTTTAAAATTAAAACCGTAATTTCTGTGAATTGTAAAGCAAAATACTCACCACCGAGACACTAAGGCACAAAGCTGAGCTCAAGTCGAAAGGTTGTCTAAAAAGTTTTTTGGAAAAACATTTTGCGTCTATGACAGATGCGGATTAAGCCTTGTCTTTACAGTTGGGCGAAGGAGAAGAAAATAAAATGGATAGCATACCACAAATCTTCAATTTTCATTCTTCAATCTTCAATTAAAAATCACCAGCCAACCCAATCTTGAGCCCACTTTGCCGGCCAACGGCCTTTCAGATCGATACGGGTCATGAGAGCGAATTTTTGGTTCTCAACCTGGTAAACATTCACCTCGCCGGAGGCCCGATGATCGGTGGCCGTATAAGTCAACGGCGCTGCGCCCAGGCCGATGTCGACATCGTCGAAGGTCTCGAATCCTTTCTTCATTATCGCCTCGCCGGATATTTCTCCGGCATCATCGGCCCGCATCAAAGCTTCCCGCAGGGCCAGCACATTGGCCCAGGCCTGGACGGTTCGAACGGAACGTTTTGCGGCGGAAACCCCGGGGTGGTATTTTACGCCGTACATCCTGATTACTTCCATGAGTGAAGCGTCGACACCGTAGAAAGCACAGCCACTGGCCCCAATCACCCCTTCGGCCGCTTTACCGGCCAGTTTTATCAGGTTTTCATCGAAGGCCCAGCTGTTCACGATGTGGTCGGCCTTTAAGCCGGCGTCAAGAGCTGTTTTCAGGGTGGCCGCCACGGACAACACGGTATTGCCGTGATATACCAGATCCGGCTTAAAGCCATGCATCGCTTCGACCGGTTGACGGACATCGGTGGCAAACATTGAGATATTTACATCCGGACCCATCCGGAATCCAAACAGTTCGGCCTGGTCTTTAATCGCTTTGACAGGAGCGCTGAGGTTCGGAGAGGCAAGCATGTAAACAAATTGAACGCGCGGTCTGCGTGAGCCGTAATCCGCTTTCAACGGCCATTTCTCATCAAACCAGGCGGTGAGCGCCGCCCTGGCGTTGGAGGAATCATCAGTGGCGGCATACAGATTGTATGGGGACCTCGCCGGATCTGTCAAATCAGCGGCGTATAAGGCTGTCAGGTAGGGTATTTTATCCTTGGCAACCAAAGCGGAAAGCGCTTGCGTATCAACAATGTGCCAGCCGAGCACAGCCACGACCCCTAGCCTTTTCAAATGCTTATACTTGGCCTGCACTTCAGTGGTCCGGTAGCCGTAATCGTACTGGAATAGTTCGATCGACTTGCCGTTGATTCCTCCCTCATCATTGACATAGCGAATGGCTTCTGCAATGCCCATGGCATAATCCCGGCCGGCATCCGCCGTCGCGCCACTCAAATCACTAAACGCACCGATTCTGATCCCATCAGCCAAAACCGAAGCAGCATGGCCGATGAACATCAGGCTGGCCAGCAGGAAAATGTTTAATTTCGAACTCATGGATCTAATTATAAGGGGGAAGGCCAAGCTTATCAAGGAAAGAGGGAAAAATCGCTTAGGCAGAAGACAGAGGTCGGAGGACCCGTCTTCGCTCTCCGAGCTACGCCGCGACACGCAGAGGGCAGAGGACAGAAATCAGAAAACAGAGAATAGAAAATAGAAGACAGATTATACGACGTCAAGTCGTCCTTCTCAAAGCCCCATGCCCCAGACGCTCTGCCCTATGCCCGAATCCCCGAATGCCGAATGCCGGCCTTTTCACCCCCAACCATTTATCAGAGAACAGAAGTCAGAAGACAGAAATCAGAAAATAGAGAATAGAAAATAGATTTTCCGACTTCAAATCGTCCTTTTCAAAGCCCCATGCCCCAGACGCTCCGCCCTATGCCCGTATCCCCGAAAGCCGAACGCCGAATACCGAATACCGGTTTCACCCGGCATCCAGCTTCAAGTATCGAGCATCCAGTATCCAGTATCGAGCATCGAGTATCCAGCATCCAATACCCAATACCGAATACCCAATACCGAATACCCAATACCCAATACCCAATACCGAATACCCAATACCCAATACCCAATACCGAATACCCAATACCGAATACCCAATACCGAATATCCAATACCCAAATCACTGCTCCCCGCCGTAAAGCTCCTTAACCTTGGCCCGGTCCGGCCCGCCATCTTTCAGCTGGGGGAGCTCGGCAACAAATTCCACATATTGGGGTTTTTTATAGGAGGCAATTCGACTGCCAACAAATTGAATCAACTCCTGCGCCTCGAGGGTCTGGTCCGGTTTCAGCTGGCACACCGCCTTGATGCCTTCTTTCCATTTGGGATCCGGTACGCCGAACACCACCGTCTTTTCGACCGCGGTATGCTCGAGAATGGCCTTTTCAACCTCGGCCGGGTAGACATTTTCGCCGCCGGGTTTGATCAGCTCTTTTTCAGCCTTGCGCCCCTCATACCAGAGATAGCCGTCTTCATCGAAGCGCCCCAGGTCACCCGTGTGGTGCCACCCGCCGCGAAAGGCCTCTTCGGTATCTTCCGGCAGATTCCAGTAGCCTTTGAACACCATGGGGCCTTTGACGGCGATTTCACCGGTGGCGCCCATCGCCACCGGCTGATCATCGTCGTCAACCAGGCGCACATCCGCCAGCTGGATAGTCCGGCCGGCCGACCCCGGTTTTTCCGAGTAGGGCGCCATGGTGGCAATGGCCGAGGTTTCCGTCTGGCCGTACATGCAATAGAAATTACCGCCGGTTGTTTCCAGGTATTTTTCAATGACGGCCGGTGCCTCCAACCCGGGCACATGCTGCAAGGATCGGATATCTTTGCCCGATTTTTCATGCGTTTCGAGGATGGAAGACAAGATCGGGGCAAAATCAAACATGAATGTCACTTTTTTCTCGGCAATCAAATCGACGGCCTGGGCAGCGTCGAATTTGCTCATGTTCAAGTTGCACGCGCCGGCGTGAAAAGCGGCGGTCGCCATGAACAGACCACCGACATGGAAAAGCGGCAATATGTTCAGGTGAACATCTGCGGTCGATAGGCGAAGCAATAGGTTGATATGGATATTGGCGCTGATAAAATTGGCGTGGCTCAACAGGGCCCCCCGGGGCCTGCCGGCCACCGCTGCCGTATGAATAATCACCAGCCCATCCTGGTCGGCCACCTCCGGCACGGCGTACTTGCCGTCATTGTCAAGCAGCGCGTTAAAATCGCCGAAATCTCCGCCCGGCGGCTTGAGATTGTAGCATTCGTTGACAAACGGAAGTTGATCTTTGGCATTGCGGATCATCTCCTGGTATTCGGGATCGACAAACAGGAGAGACGGTTCACAGTCGGTCAGATTGAACACCGCTTCTTCAGCCGACAACCGCCAATTGATGGGCAGCACAATGGCCCCCAGAGCGGCCGCGGCACCGTAGATCAAAAAATATTCCAGGCTGTTCTTGCCGACAACCCCGATGCGATCGCCTTTTTTAATACCGGCTTTTTGCAAGCCGCAGGCCATCTGGTCCACTTTTTGTTTGTACTCGGCATAGGTCAGGGTGCGTTGGTCGTCAACCTCATACCAGGCTGCAAGATTGTTAAAGCCAACCGCATTGCGGCTGATCAGATCATAAAAAGTGTAGTCATGAAGTGCCATTTTTGTTTGTCCTGTCTGGTTAGGCGCTTAGCGACATCATATAGACGCTTTATTTTCGATGTTGCCGCGCGTGTTGAAATTTGAGAGGTTTTCCGCCGGTAGCGGATCAGTGTTCAGGTTTTTGGACTTAGCAATTTTTTTCTGACACCCGAAACCTGACACCTGAAACCAATAAACTCCATTCATCAGTTGCCGGCATCAATCAGGCTTGGAAAAACAAACAGTACCCTCCTTCCCTGGCAACGGCAAAACTATTTCAAATCTCACCGACACCGCCGGCGGCTGATGAAGGGAGTTTATTTGACTGAAGTAACCGGGCACCCGGCCTTCAGGATGATGAATTGTGCGGTGGAGCCAAGGATTAATTTGCTGGTTCTCGATTTTTTGCGGATTCCGACATAAATTTGATCGATCTCATTCTCGGCGGCATACTGCACAATATCTTCTCCCGGCATCAGGCCCCGGGCAAGTTGTTCCACTTCACAATCAATCCCGTCTTTGGCGAGATCCTGCCGGATCTTTTCAAGATCCTGTTTGATCTTGTTTATGTCTTCGATCTTCTCCCCTTTACCGCCCTCACTGGATGACAAGACAACCAGCTGGGCCCCGAATGTTTTCGCATGGGATTGGGCAAGCTCCAAGGCGGCCGCCGATTCTTTGGTCCCGTTGTATGCCACTAAAAATTTCATTGTATCTTCCTCTGAGTTCCTGATTATGCACGCGGACACCCACTGCAGAAATTCTACTTCTCATCAATAATCGTTCAAGATTCAGGTAGTTATTCGAATAACCAATAACAAATGACGAATAACTTCCGATTTTTTCCCGAAAAAATCGGAACGCTACATCCAGCGTTTGCGGCGCTTGTAGGATTTGACTTCTTTGAACGATTTGCGCCCGCCGCCCTGGGTGACTCCCATGTAAAATTCTTTGACATCCGGATTGTTCTTCAATTCATCGGAAGGGCCCTCCAGGACGATTTTGCCGGACTCCATGATATAGGCGTAGGTGGAGATTTCCAGCGCGATCTTGGCATTCTGCTCCACGATCAGCAGGGTTGTGTCCATTTCCTGGTTGATGCGCTTGATGTTCTCGAAAATTTCTTTGACCAGCAGCGGGGCCAACCCCAGGGAAGGTTCGTCCAGCATCAGCATCTTGGGCGAGGACATGAGGGCCCGGGCGATGGCGATCATCTGCTGCTCGCCGCCGGAGCAGTAGCCGGCCAGCCGGTTGGTGACCCGTGCCAGGCGCGGGAAATGATCATACATGAGATCCTGATCCTGGCGCACATTCTGGGTACCGTCCCGGCGGGTGATGGAACCCACCCGGATGTTCTCATCCACCGTGAGATGCTTGAACACACGCCGCCCTTCCGGCACCATCACCGCACCCAGCCGCACCACATGCGTACCCAGCACGTTGGTGATATCATTGCCCTCGAATTTGATGTAGCCGTCCTTGATGAAACCGTTTTCAGGCTTGAGAAGCCCGCTGATGGCGCGCAGGGTCGTCGTTTTGCCGGCCCCGTTGGTTCCCAGAAGGGACACGATGCTGCCGTCGGGCACGCTCAGGCTGACACCGCGCAGCACCTGGACGATATCGTTGTAAACGACTTCGATGTTGTTGACATCGAGAAGATTGCCATTGGATCCTTGATTTGCCATATTTTTTATTCTGATCGGGAGGGCTGCGAAAAACAGCCCTCCCTTATTAGGTATCGGCGAAGCCGAGTTTTATAACTGCGTGGCACACGCAGTTATTATTTGATCTTCTGAACGTACTCCGAAACAAACGGTGCCCCGACTTCCTGAAACACACCGTCCTTGGCCATATACAGCTGCAAGGTGTCCACACCTTCCCGGTCGGTTTTCGAGAAAGTCACCGGTCCCACCGTGGTCAGCGGATAGTAGGCATTATAGCCGTTCATGGCCAGCATCTCTTCATACAGACTTGCACGGGTGACTTTTTTGCCCTTGGTCTTTACCCGGCGCATGGCCTCGACGGCGACCTGAACCACCATGATCCCGTTCGTGTAGTTCTGGGACATGGCCACTTTCTCGTCGCGGCCGTAGCGTTTGGCCAGAGCCAGCTGGGCATCCGTGCCCGGTCCTTTGGCGGTCATCAACTTGTACGAGGTGGTCCAAAAGTAGTTTTCAGCAGCAGAACCGGCCAGGCCGATCAAGTCCGGGCCGCCGGCATAGTGGGCTCCCAGAAAAGTGATTTTTCCGGCCTCACCGAAGCTCGATGCCAGCATACCCAGGCTCTGTGCCCCTTTCAGCATGGTGGCCACAGGCGGTTGAACCGTATGACTGATGACGTACTGAACGCCTTTGCTCTGAAAACGTTTCAGCATGGCCGTGTTGTCCAGATCTTTGCCGTGCTCGACGATTTCGACGAGTTCGACGCCCAGTCCGACTTTGATCGCTTTTTGGACATCATCGCGGGATGCACGCCCAAATGCCGACGGGTGGATGAACATGGCCGCTTTAGGCGTACCGCTGCCCGTGTGATTGGCCACAACGTATTCGGCCAGTCCAACGGCCTGGCTGGAATATGAGGAAATCGGCAAAAAGATGTATTCGGAGTCAATCAGGTTGCCGGCATGAAATGAGGCCGGCAGGACCGGAATTTTTTCCTCGTCGAAATCCTTTTTCATGGCCATCGTGCTGCCGGTGGAGTAATTCAGATAAAAAACGATTTCCTCATCCAGGAAATCCTCGAAATTTCGCTTGGTGGTCTCGGTTTTGTAGCCGTCATCCCGGATGTAGCACACCAGCTTATCGTCGCCCAGCAGCTTTTCATCATTGACATATTTGACATAATCCTCGGCACCCTTAGAATAGGGGCTGCCCACGTCGGATGTCGGCCCGGTAATCGCCAGGGAAAGACCCATTTTGTAGGTTTCTCCCGCCAGGGTCTGAGCCGAAAATCCCAAAACCAGCAGAAAAGACAGTGCAACCAGCATGAACATGATTTGTTTGTTTCTCATTTTTTCCTCCTTTTTGCTTTGGTTAACCAATTGTGAACATTCGAACGTCAGACTACTATTTACTCTAGTATCGAAACGGCCACAACTTGAAATAGGTGCGGGTAATCCGCCACCAGTTGGCAATTCCCCGGGGCTCGAACATCAAAAACAACACAATCACCAGGCCGAAGGACAGGGGCCGAAAGGCCGTTGCCACATCTCCCACGGCCGTGAAATAGTGGCCCACAAATTCAGCAAAGTTTTCCACCTGAAGATCCAGCATCAAAATGGCCGCCGGCCCGAAAAAGCACCCCACCAGGGTTCCCATCCCGCCCACGATAGCCATGGCGAGGTATGAAATGGAATGGTGCAGCAAAAAGGACTCGAAGCCCACCCCGCGCCACAGGTAGGCATGCAGGGCTCCGGCAACGCCGGCGAAAAAGCCTGATAGGGCAAAAGCGTACACCTTGGTAAAACCGGGATGCATGCCCATGGCATCGGCAGCGCGGTCATTGTCGCGCACCGCCACCAGGCAGCGCCCGTGCTTGCTGCGCAGCAGGTTGCGCACCGCAAATCCCAGCACCACCACGATTACCAGCGTGACATAGTACCAGAAAAAATAGTGCTGCTTGCGGACCACCTTGCCGGTAAACCAGAACACCCGACCGATGGGGATGGTCTGCCCCTGGTCGAAAAACCTCGAAAAGTTGATCACCCACTGAAAAATCATCTGAAACGAGAGGGTTGCAATCACCAGATACAGATGTTTGAGCCGCAGTGAGGGCAGTCCCACGACGGCACCGAACACGGCCCCCACCAGACCGGCCAACACAATCATCAGCGGCCAGTAATGGGTCAGCAGCACGTGGTCGCTTCCCAGAACCCTCGCAAAACTCGCCAGGGTATAGGCCCCCACGCCGACGAAAGCGGCATGGCCGATGGATATCAGGCCCGCAAAACCGGTCAGCAAATTCAGACCATATACCGCCACAATGGAGATCAGAATGCTGTCGATCACCAGCATGTATTTATTGCTGACCTTGAACATCAGCGGCCAGACGAACAACAGTACAATGAAACAGGCAAAAATCAATCGGTCGACATTTGTCAGAAATATGCGCTGTTCCGCTCTATATGAGGTAAAAAAGTTACCCGTGGCTAACCATCGATTTTCAGACATGAACTACACCCGCTCTATTTCATGGATACCAAAAAGACCATGGGGTTTGAATAACAAAATGATCAGGAGAATGATATAAGGCAAAACATCGGCCGTACCGAAAAGCCCATAGTTGCCGTCCAGATAGCCGGCTGCAAACTGCTGGATCAGTCCCATGATGATGCCGGCCACGATGGCGCCGAAAATGGAATCCAGCCCGCCCACAATCACCACCGGAAACACGATGATGCCGAACGAATGCAGGACATCGAAATTCAACCCCGTAATATTGCCGATGATGCCGCCGGCGGCTGCCGCGCTCAATCCCGCCGTCGCCCAGGCCAGGCCGAACACCTTGGGTACGGATATGCCGATGGACATGGAGGCAAACTGATCGTCGGACACCGCCCGCATGGAAATACCGATGGTGGATGATTTAAAAAACCAGGTAAAACCGCCGATCATAATAAAGGTGACGATCACGCCGACCAGTTGGGTCCAGGAAATTGAAACGCCCCAGAAGCCAATCGGTTCTTTGGGGAGAAATTCAGGGAACGAGAAATTTTCCGCGCCAAACGGTGTCATGTAGATCAGGCCGTCGATAATCGACATCAGCCCGATGGTCACCATAATCACCGAAATGATGGGTTCGCCGATCAGTCGCCTTAAAAATACGCGCTCGACACTCATGGCCAGAAAAAAAGTAATGATCATGCTCAAAATAAACGAAACCGCAATGTGAATCCCCACCCAGACCGTCAGCGCATAGGTGATAAACGCTCCCGAGGCGATAATCTGGCCGTGAGCGATATTCAGCACGCGGCTCGACTTGTAGATCAGCACAAATCCCAGCGCCGACAGGGCATATATCGAACCCACGACGATGCCGCTGATCACCAGTTGGAAAAAATAACTCATGCAACCCCTTCCATTGTGTAAAACGACATTTCGGCCTCCACGGTGGTGGTCTGGCCATCCTGATATTGGAAAAATGCCTCGACCGTCTTGGTGTCGACGCTTACATCATACAATGCATCGTAGAGGTCCTTGTATTTTTCCATGACAAACTTGCGGCGTATTTTGCCGGTTTTGGTCAGCTCGCCGTCATCCATGTCCAGCAGCTTGTACAACACGGCAAAGCGCTTGATTTTGAAATGATCTTTTTCGGCCCGGGCATTGATGTCGGCCACCGCCTCTTTGAGCAGCTCCGCCACCTCCGGTTTGTTGGAAAGATCCATATAGGTCGTAAATGATATGCCCCGGTCCTCGGCCCACTTGCCCACCACGATGGGATCGATGTTGATCAGGGCGGACACGAAATCCCGTTTGTCGCCGAAAATCACCGCCTCTTTGATATAGGGGCTGAACTTGAGCTTGTTCTCCAAAAACATAGGGCTGAACATTTGATCCTGGCTGTTGTGCATGACGTCGGAAACCCGGTCGATCACAACCAGGTGGCCGTTGTCGTCGATATAACCGGCGTCCCCGGAATGCAGCCAATCACCCTCCAGCAGTTCTACCGTCTGTTCATCCCGCTTGTAGTAGCCCACACAAACCGATGGGGAACGCGACAGGATCTCGCCTTGCTCGCTGATTTTGCATTCGGTTTCCGGCAGAGGTTTGCCCACCGTGTCAGGCCGCACGTCACCGTCGAGGTGCATATAGGCGATGCCGGTAATTTCGGTCTGGCCGTAAATCTGCTTTAAATTGACACCGATGGCCTGGTAAAAAGTGAACAACTCCGGACCGAGCGCGGCGCCACCGGTGTAAGCCCGCCGCAGCCGCCGCAGTCCGATCTGGTTGATCAACGGATCCGTGACCATGACTTTGCCGAGCCAGGCCATCATTCTCAAAGATGCGGGCATCGGCTCACCGCTCATGCGATAGCGGGCGGCTTTCTCACCGATCTTGATGAATTTGTTGTACGCCAGGCGGTTGAGCCAGTAAGATTCATCGATTTTGAGCCAGATCTGGGAGCGGATGGTTTCATAAATCCGGGGCGCGCCGAACATGAAATGGGGCCCGATCTCCTTCAGATCTTCCATGCTGGTTTCGACCGATTCGGGAAAATTGATGGTGATGCCGGTGGCCATAGCCACGCCGAAGGAGTTCATCTGTTCGCCGATCCAGGCAAAAGGCAGGAAAGACAGGTATTCGTCGGTGTTCTCGAGCTTATCGACCTTGGTGATCTGGATGCCCATGTTGATGTAGTTTTTGTGGGTCATCATGGAGGCTTTGGACAGTCCGGTGGTGCCGGATGTCAAACAGAAATGGCAAACATCATCCGGGCGGGCCCGGTCGATCAGTTCATCGAATCGCTGCGGATTTTCCGCGTGGATTGCGGCACCCATTTCATAGAGATCTTCGATAAAAAGATACCAATCGTCGGACCGGTAGTCGCGCATGCCGCGGGGATCTTCGTAAATCACCTTGCGCACCTGGGGGATTTGATCCCGGACTTCCACCATCTTGTCCACCTGCTCCTGGTCGTCACAGAAGACGGCGGTTACGTCCATATAGTTGATCAATTGCGCAATTTCATCCGGCAGGCTTGTTTGGTAAATACCGGCCGAAACCGCCCCGATGGACTGGGCGCCGATGGCCATAAACAGCATTTCCGGAATGTTGTCGCCAATCAGGGCCAGCTTATCGCCTTTTTTGATGCCCACCTTCTCGAGCCCCAGTGCGACTTTGCGCACGATTTCGTAATAGTCGTTCCAGGTGTAGTTGTTCCAGTAGCCGAAATCTTTCTCACGCAGGGCGACCTTGTCACCGGTCTTGTTGACCCGCCAGCGCAGCAGCTGGGGGATGGTATATTCTAATAGTTGGTTTTCGTTTTCCATAACAAATGTGGCATTGAAGTTAAATTAATGGCAGCTAACTTATCCCAGTTTATAGGTTTCAGGTGTCAGGTTTCGGGTGTCAGGAAGGTAAGGCGCCATGACCTTTAATTCTTGTATGAAACTTCAATGAATGTCGAATGTCGATTGACGAATGGTGGAATCGCTTCGCTCAGTCGTTTTAGAATAGATAGAATACAGTATTCGACGTTCGATGTTGGACGTTCGATGTTCAACGTTCATTAGTTTCTTTTTCGATTCGATCTGCGGTTTTTACCCGGTTAGCGGGCTCAACACTGACACCTGAAACCCGACACCTGAAACCTTTTTTAATCCTCTCCAATATAAGCCTCAATTACCTTGGGTATTTTGACGACTTGTTCCGGTGTCCCGGAGCCGATCAATTCCCCGAAATCAAGGACGTAAATCCGGTCTGATATGTCCATGACCACTCCCAGGTCGTGCTCCACCAACACAACGGTGGCGTCGCGCTCTTTCTGGATGTCGATGACAAAGCGCACCATATCCTCTTTTTCTTCGATGTTCATTCCGGCCATGGGCTCGTCGAGCAGGAGCAGTTGCGGTGCCAGGGTCAGGGCCCGGGCCACCTCGACTCGCTTTTGGATGCCGTAGCTAAGGCTGCCCACCGTGTGTTTGCGGTAGGGCTCCAGTTCCATGAAATCGATTACCTCTTCGACATATCGTCGATTTTTCGATTCTTCGCGGGAAGCTTTGCCGAAATAGACGATGGCATGCAGCAGGTTGTAGCGTAGTTTTTGATGCCGGGCCAGCATGAGGTTGTCCAGGACCGTCATGCCGCTGAACAACTCGATGTTCTGAAAGGCCCGCGCAATTCCCATGTTGGATACCTGGTGCGGCGACGCTTTGTTGAGTTTATGATCGCCGTAATAAATATCGCCCGAAGTCGGATGATAAAATCCGGAAATACAATTCAACAAACTTGTTTTACCGGCCCCGTTGGGACCGATAATAGAAGTGATCAGACCCGGTTGAATGTCCAGGCTGACACCGGACAACGCTTTCAGTCCGCCAAATGACAAGGTTACATCGGATATGGCCAATTTTTCCATAGTTACCGCTGGTATTCGAATCTTGATGCTAAAACGCAAAAAAGGTCTGCAATAGTAGACCTTTTCAATCTACAGTTTCGGCGTCGGCTTGGCGGAGGCACCCTCTGAATATGAGCAAATCATAGGTTTGGATCAGAAATTTTAAAGCTGGATTCCAGTGCCACTACGCAACTCCACCCCCCAACAGGATAGTTGAAACCGACTTTCAGATAGATTATGAACCTAATTCATTTCATGGAACGCTATCTATCGGATATCATCTCCTTAGTCAAGCAAATAAACACCAAATTTGCAACTGTTGATAAATGTTTTTATATTGATTAGTTACATCACTTTTAAGTTAAAGGGATATATCGTAATCGGAAAAGACCCATTGTGCCGGCCGGCAACGCAACTGTTCATAATTATATGAAATTTGAATCGACAGTACCGTTCCGGGACTTTCGCCCAACATACCCCATACACGGTCAATGTCAAGTTGATAAGATAGTGGTAAAATAGTGGGTAATACCCACTACGTATCGTAGGACAGCAGATGGGATCTCAGATTGATTTTCTTATTCTTCAGCCCGAGCTTCTGACGAATATTGTAACGATGGAATAGTACGGTATTTTTGGATATACATAGCAGTTCAGCGATTTCTTTATTGGTTTTGCCCTCTTTGACAAGATTCGCAACCCGCACTTCGCCGGGGGTTAGGTTGAAATATTTGGAAGACATTTTGCTGATGAAAGGCGAAATCATGTTGCTTAAATTTGAATCGAGGATGTTGACCAGTGTTTTCTGGTTGGTGTTTAACCGGCTTTTTTTCAATCTTTCCAGATAAGGTGAAATCAATTCCTTGACATTGGACAAAACATTTTCACCCAATTCCTGTTTATCTTCCTCTCTTTGTTTAAGCAGCACTTTTAAGGCGGTATTGACTTCCGCCAGATGGTGGGACTGGCCTTTGAGTTCGATCTCACGCTTGCGCAAGGTTTTTTCGGCCCGACGCCGTTCGTCGATTTCCAGTTCGAGCTGGGCATTGGATTTGGCCAGCTCGGCCGTGCGTTCGCCAACCAGCGCTTCCAGTTGACCGTGGTATTTTCGCAGCTCGACCTCCGCTTTTTTCTGGGCACTGATATCCCTCAGGGTCACAATGTTGCCGGCCGGCTCGCCGTTGCGGTCGAGATAAAGGGTGGAGCTTATCTGAACATCCAGCACCCGATTGTCCTTGGTCAGACGTTTGGTTTCAAAAAGGTGTATCTTTTGTCCGCTGAGCATATTTTCGATGGCTTTTTTAGTCTCCGGCCAGTTTTCCTCGGGCACAAAATCAACCTGTTTGCCCAAGAGTTCATCGCTGGTAAATCCAAAAGTCTGTTCAAAGGCAGGATTGACATAGGTGGCTTTACCCTGGATGTTATACAGGACAATGGGGTCAGGTGACGACTCCAGCAGCAGGCGATAGCGCTGTTCGCTTTCCCGCAGGGTCGCTTCAGTCCGTTTTCTTTCCGCCAGCTCCCGCCGCACATCGGCATAGAGTTTGGCCTTGTCAAGGGCCACCAGCGCCAGTTCGGCAAATCGGCCCAAAATAGCGATGTCCTCCTCGCCAAAGCGCCGTCCCGCTTTAACGGTGGCCAAACCGATAACGCCGTGCACGCCGTTGCGATCCTTCAGGGGAATCCCCACCACCGACCGCAGATCATCCAGGGACCGGTCGCTGAGACGTCCGTTCCATGAGCGATAATCCACAACCAGCAATGGTTTTTCCGCTTGCCAGACCTTGCCCCCCATGCCCTCGCCTCTTTTCACGCTCAGCCCCAGGTGACCTTTAAAAAATCCCATACCGACCCGCATCTGCATGACGACATCACCCGGCTCGAGCAGATAGATGTAGCCGTGTTCAGTGCCTGTCAGGATGGCGGCCCGCTGCAAAACAGCTTCCAACAGCTCTTCCTTATCCAGATGGTCGATCAACCCCAGGGAGGTCTCGTGCAGGGCGGTGAGGTACTCGTTTTGCCGGCGCAGGGCATCCTCAACCTGCTTCACGCCCCGCAGTTCTTTTTCTAATTCTGCGACCCGGCCGGCGAGCTGGTCTTGGGTCATGTTTTCGGAGGATAGATCCAACATGAGCAGGCCCCCTAGGAAATGAATAATGAATAATGTCAAATGACTAATGAAGGAATTCTGTCATTTAAAAATGGAACAATGCAATTCCGTCTTCTATGATTTACGGTTTGTTTTCTCGCTATATTTAGGACATGGAAGAAGTTGAGATCCGTAAGTTTTAAGTTGGGTTACGTGCCTCTACGCGACCACATATACTACAACTTTTAAATCCGCATTCCTGACCGGATATAAATGCCGGAGCGAAGCGACCTCCACCATTATTCATTTGTCATTATTCATTAGTCATTTTGATATTTGCCATTATTCATTAGTCATTTCTATCATTCGTCATTCGACATTTTAATGATGGTTCTCCCAATATGCTTTCTTTGCTGCATCAATTCTATTTTGTCGTTGAGCTCTTCGAAAGACGCTTCTGTGGTAATCTTCGGCAGCCAGTCGATCTTCCATTCAGACGCTATTTTTTGCCATATTATTTGTCTGACCGCCATCGAACAACTCTGAGAATCTATGCCGATCAGCCGGACCCCCCGCAGGATGAAAGGATAGACATTCAACGGCAGGTCGGCGGAGGCCACGTTGCCGCAGCAGGTGATCGCCGCACCATATTTGGCGGATCTGATGGTAGTTGTCAAGATGTCTCCCCCCACGGTGTCGACGCTGCCGGCCCACAGGCCTTTTAAAATGGGCCGCCCGCCCGTATCGGTGGCCTTTTCCAGGGGAATGACATTCTTGGCACCGATCTCAAGCAAATAGTCGGTTTCATCCACCACGCCATTGATCGCCGTTACCGAATAACCCAGTTTAGATAATATGGATACGGCAATGCTTCCAACCCCGCCGGTGGCCCCGGAGACCAGCACATCGCCGCCTTCCGGCACCACGCAGTTTTCAATCAAATTCCAGACTGACAGAGCGGCGGTAAAACCGGCGGTACCATAAACCATGGCCTCCGCGATCGTTAGGCCCTGCGGCAGAGGAACGACCCATCCCGCGGGCACCCGGATATACTGTCCAAAGCCACCGGGTGTATTCATCCCCAGATCGTAAGAGGTGACGATGACCTCATCGCCGGGTTTGAAGGCATCATGCGCACTGTCAGCCACGATTCCGGCCGCATCGATTCCGGGTGTGTGAGGATATTTGCGGGTGACACCCCGGTTGCCGGTAGCCGAAAGAACATCCTTATAATTCAAGGAGGAATAATGCACTTGAACGACCACATCCCCAGAAGGCAAATCATCAATTCTCCTCTGCTCGATGGATCGCACGAATTGATTATCCTGGGCCTCTCTGACCACGAGTGCTTTGAATTTATCTGGTAAGGTCATGGAATGACTCCTAATTGATTTACGGGGCTGAACGCGCCGGCAGGGCCCCGTGTCGATTGAAATTTGAAGAATTATGGTAATCAGCAATCAGTAGCCGGTGATCAGTATTCAGTAGCCGGTGATCAGTATTTAGAATTCCGCAACCATAACCGGCATCTGGTAACCGGTATCCGGCATCCAGTATGGATCATCTCAACCAGATGTCAGAAGACCCGTCTTCGCTCTCCGAGCTTGGGGCTTCGCCCTTCGGGCTACGACCCCACAAGACGCCGCGGCACGCAGAAGACAGATATCCCCGCTTCGAAACGTCCTACAAAACTGCTCGGCCTTATACGCTCTGCCCTATTCTCATCCCCCGAACACCGTGCACCGAATACCGAACGCCGAATGCCGAACACCTGCTCCTACTCCCAACATCCCAGCATTGAGCATCGAGTATCCAGCATCGAGTATCCAGAATCCAGAATCCAGCATCCAACATCCAACATCCAATACCCAATACCCAGTACCCAGTACCCAGTACCCAGTACCCAATACCCAGTACCCGATACCCAGTACCCGATACCCAGTACCCAATACCCAGTACCCGATACCCAGTACCCGATACCCAGTACCCAATACCCAGTACCCAGTACCCAGTACCCAATACCCATTTTCGGCCTCCAGCCGAATGATCACAAACCTCAGGTCTTGCCTTCAAAACCGATGGTCACCTGATCGCCCTCTACGATGACCGGGACTTTGCGAGCGCCGCCGGAATACTTCAGCATGATGTCAAGACGATCAGGCTCTTTGACTACGTTGTAATAATCGAACGACCGGCCTTCCCTGGCAAATGCTTCACGAGCTGCCCGGGTATACGGTCAAGCATCTTTGCCGTAAATTATGATGGGGGCCGACATTTTTTTCCTCCTAGTCTTGATTCTACGGTTGAATTCTCAGCCGGCAGACTTCGCCAGGCCGGCGACCCAGGCCACAGACGATTTCACCCTTCGAATGGCGGGATCCATAGCAATAATTTCGTAAAAACGCAATATCGTAGGGTGGGCTGCCGTCAGCCGCGGCGAAGTCAGGCTGCAAGCGTGACGAAGACGGGTGCCCACCAAATATCGCCGATTTTAACCGGCATATTGAACACCGATTCCCGAATCGATTCGGATCGGCTGGTGCCGTTTGAAATAGTATGAGACAATAGATAAAGAGAGTTGCAAAAAACTTAACAACCATTATCTTTCAAGTCAATATTTTGGAATTGACAAATATATGGGTTTTGATTAGGTATTGTAGGTTTTTAATGACAAAGAAAGCCCAGGTGTTGGACAAATCGGTTACCATAAAAAATGAACTGGGCCTGCATGCACGCTCAGCGGCCAGCATTGCCGAAATCGCCAGGCATTCCAAAGGAAATGTTTGGGTGGTCAAAAATGAAGAAAGAGCTGATGCATCCAACATCATGGATATTTTAACCCTGGTCTGCGAAAAAGGTACGAAAATAAGGGTTGTCATCGAGGACGCTGCGGACACCGCTATCTTAGATGCGATTGTCGATCTCGTTGATAACGGGTTTGGGGAATAATTAAATATGTCACAACCGTCTGGCGAACTCATTCTGAAAGGCATCAATGCGTCTCCCGGTATCTGTATCGGCAAAGCTTACCTGGTCGACAAGGAAGGCGTGGATATTGTCGCCCGTTATTATATCGAAACGAAAAAACTGCAAGGAGAAATCAAACGATTTAAGGCCGCGGTTAAAAAGGCGCGGGATGAAATTCGCACGGTAATCGATGATAGCCCGGAAGAGCTGCAGCGGGCCCACATTCTCGAAACCCATTTGGCCTTGCTGAAAGACAAAATGCTTTACGGTAAAACCATCGAAATCATTGAGTCTGACGGGATTAATGCCGAATGGGCCCTCAAACGGGTCGTTTCCAACCTGAAAGCGGTATTTCTCGGAATGGCTGACGCTTATCTGAAGGAGCGCGCATCGGACATCGTGCATGTGTCCGACAGCATCATGCGCAATCTGGTCGGCGCAAAAACCGAGAAAATTGCGGATATTGACAAACGGGTCATTCTGGTTGCTCGGGATCTGTCCCCGGCCGACACCAGCCAGATCAATCTGGAAAAAATCATGGGCTTTATCATGGATCGCGGCGGCAAGGCCTCGCACACCGGCATCGTGGCCCAGGCCCTGGAGATTCCGGCCGTGGTCGGTCTGAAATCCGCAACCCGCCAGATCAAAAGCGACCATCTCATCATCGTAGACGGCAATGCGGGCAAAGTCATCATCAATCCGGATGAGAAGACCCTGGTCGAATACGAAGAGCGCAAGATCGATTACGAACAGTATCGGGCGGTCATCACCCGCGAAAGTCATCTAAGCGCCGAAACCACTGACGGCATCCAGTTGGAGGTTATGGCCAACATCGAGCTGCCGGAGGAAGTCGTCTCGGTAAAAAATTACGGAGGCGACGGCATTGGTCTGTACCGCACGGAATTCCAATATATGAACCGCGCGGTCTTTCCGAACGAGGAGGAACTTTTCGAAAAATACAAAGATGTTGTCGAAGTCATGGCCCCCAAGCCGGTGACGATTCGAACCCTGGATATAAATGGTGACAAGGCGGTTGCCAATCAAAACGGCCAGGATGAGGCCAACCCGGCCCTGGGTCTGCGATCCATCCGCTACTGCCTGAGAAAACCGGATATCTTCCTGACCCAACTGCGCGCCATATTGAGGGCAGCGGCATTTGGCCATGTCCGCATCCTATTCCCCATGATTTCTGCCTATTTTGAAATTTGTGAGGCCAAGAAATTATTGGATCAGGCCGCCGAATCTTTGGAAAAAGAAGGGCTGCCGTACAACCGCGACATTAATATCGGAATCATGATCGAAGTTCCTTCGGCCGTCGTGCTGGCCGATTTATTGGCGGATCAGGCCGATTTTTTCAGCATCGGCACCAATGATCTAATTCAATATGCCCTGGCCATTGACCGGCTGAATCCGAATGTGGCCCATCTCTACCAGCCGCTTGACCCGGCGGTTATCCGCCTGTTGAAACAGGTGGCCGATGTGGCCCAAAACAAGGGCATTGAAATATATATGTGCGGTGAAATGGCTTCCGCAGCCCATCACGTCCCTTTTCTGTTGGGTCTGGGTCTGGATGAGCTGAGTATGAACCCGCAATCAATCCCAAATATCAAACGGGTCATTCGCACGTTGAGCCACAGCGACACCCAGGCATTTATGAAGAAGGTTCTCACCAAAAAGACGGCCAGGGGAGTATTTGGGGTGCTGAAAGAGGCCTACGGGGATATTCTCGAGGATAAGTATTAGATGCGGGATACTGGATGCTGGATGCTGGATGCTCGATGCTGGGAGTAGGAGCAGGTGTTCGGCATTCGGCTTTCGGCGTTCGGAAAAGAAATTGAACCACTTTACATACCCGAATCCTGAGTTCGATATATCGCCGAGCTGGAAAATCAATATTGCATAAAAAAATTGTGGGAGCGGCTTGCAGCCGCGATTTTAAATGATCACGGCTGCAGCTGCTGCCACAATCAGAAAAACTGGTTACTGCCGGACAACACGATTGGATATCAAAGTGACAACCAGGCAGACTGGATTTCATTGCCGAAAGCCGAATGCCGAAAGCCAGACACTTTAAACCCAAAAATCCATACCTTTTACAGTTAGTCCATTATTTATGCAGAACACCGCTAAAAAAACAATCGCCGTCAACCGCAAGGCCCGGCATGACTACTTTATCATCGATGAATATGAAGCCGGCTTGGTTCTGAAGGGCACCGAAGTCAAATCTCTCAGGCTTGGCAAGGCCAATATCAAGGACTCGTATGCCAGAGTTGTAGATGGTGAGGTGTTCGTCTACCAGCTGCACATCGGTCCCTATCCGTTTGCCTACTACGGCAACCATGATCCGCTCAGAACGCGCAAGCTGCTGTTGCACAAGCAGGAAATCAAGCGCCTGTACAGCAAGGTCAACGAAAAAGGGCATACCCTGGTTCCGCTCAAACTCTATTTTAAAGGCGGCAAAGTCAAACTTTCCCTTGCCCTCGTAAAAGGCAAGCGCCAGTATGACAAGCGCCAGGCCATTAAACGTCGTGATGAAAAAAGAGACCTCGACCGCGCTCGCAAGCAGTATATGTGACACTAGCTGTAGCTCAAAGCTCAAAGCTGAAAGCTGAAAGCTCAAGGCTGAAAGCTGAAAGCTCAAAGCTGAAAGCTCAAGGCTGAAAGCTCAAGGCTGAAAGCTCAAGGCTGAAAGCTCAAAGCTGAAAGCCCAGGGCTCAAAGCAACAAAACCGGAACCCTGTCTCCCGCTCTGAATCCATATCCGACCCCGACCCCATCGGCGCTCATGTTATGATCAAATCTATTTTCAATGGAATAGCACAGATTATTTACAAACTGGCCTACCGGTGTATATTGACCCTATGGATTTTTACCAGACCGACCGTTTACGGGGTCTACATTGCCGTGTGGCATCAAGAGAAGTTATTGGTAATTAAAAACTCGTATAGAAAGCGGTTCACGTTACCATGCGGACGAATAAAGCGTGGCGAAGATAAGGCTGAGGCCGCCGTGCGGGAGCTGTATGAAGAAGTCAATATTAAGCTTGAAAAAGAACAATTAACATTTGTCGGCGAATACAAGGGCCAATTCAAACACGCAACCGATATCGGCACTTTTTTTGAAATTACCATGACAGAAATGCCTCCGGTTCAAGTCGACAACCGTGAAGTAATCTGGGCCCGTTTTTTGCCTCTGCATCAGGTCAATGATCTGCCTCTAAATCCCACCCTAGAAACCTGGCTAAAGCACCGCCTAACTGATTCCGAGCAGCAACCCCAAAAGCGTAATCACGAAAGCACGAAATAACGAAAACACGAAAACCCAGAATATTTTCGTGTTCCCCAGCTATCGTGTTTTCGTGATAAAATATCTTTTCTTGATGCGCAAAAGAAATGACAATTATGGTTCAACGCTCCCTAAGAGCGCAGGTCATTTCTCCTATCCTTCCAGCTTTGAGCTATTCCCTTCAGCTTTGACCTTTGAGCTTTCAGCTTTGACCTTTGAGCTTTCAGCTTTGAGCTTTGAGCTTTGAGCTCTGGGCTTTGAGCTTTCACAGCAGAGCACTCTTCAACATCGTCATCATCTGTTGTCCGGCTTCGGATTGGACAAACTCCAGCACGATATCGGCATACTTGTTAATCATGTCGGGCGACAACCCAAGTTTGGCAAAGCTGTCGGTGAGGGCCGACAAACCTTGAATGGAATCCGATGAACTGCCGAATAAAGATGAGGCCTTGCCCGCCAACCCGCTGATCTGCGGCGCCGCACGAATAAGAGAATCAATGCCGGGGATGGCGTCCAATAGTCGGGAGTAGTCTCCCGTATCCATATTATTTTTGGCCTCCCTGAAAATTGCGCCGGCACCCCCCTCGGCCTGCTCCTGGGTCACACCGAGCAAATCGGTAAGCGATCCGATCAGTTTGCCGGTATCGGCCTGAACTTGTCCGGAAAGGCTGAAAATTCCTAAACAGATTAAAAGCGCAAACCTTATTAGTCGACTTTTTTTCATTATAATATCCTCCGTGAAACGGCTGTTTCGCGAAATAGCATTACGATAGGCCGATCATAAGCACGCTCATGTCAGGATACAATACCGAATCCAATCAATCCTGTCAGGCGTATAAAACTCCCGCAATGTCCGTAAACCCGCAGCCGGAAATTAATGGCGTTCTTAAGAAGACTATTTTTTCGGACCCACGCGTCTTAAAAACTCCCAGACAGGCACCGCCGTCAGGCCGCCGATTACGCCGCCCAGGTAAGCCGGTAATCCGAAGCCGAACAGTTTATTCCAACCTATACTGACAATAACACTGGCCGCCACAATTGCCACAACCGTCAAAACCAGCCGCTGCCACAATGCCATTGGAACCTCCATTTCCTTAATCCACGGTGTTTAAGAATGACTAAATTCAGTCTGAATATCCGCGGTTTGAAAAATAAATAAAATTTTGGATTTTAGATTTCGGATTTTGGATTGGCGGTATCGCTCGCGCAGAGCAGGCGCTTGCGCCGCGTGTCGCTCTATCCATTTAATGAACTGCCCCGCGGCAAGCCGCGGAGTATCAAAGTACGTAAAAATCAATTCAAACGCAGTCCCGCTGAACTGAAGCGGGACGGTGAATTAAACCCGGCAGATTTCGCTATCGCCTTAACAAGTGTATTGTAATCTGCGAAATCTGTGGATTAAAATGATAGAATTTCTTAAATCCAAAATCCGCAATCCAAATTCCAATATCAAGAAATCATTGCGCTTGATAAGCTTTGCGAAGATTTTCAACATTTTGCTTCATCACCGTTAAAAAATCACCCTGATCCGGCACGTTGCCGCAGGGATCGAATACGATGCTGTCCACCCCGCGCATTTTAAGTCCATCTACGGATGCCTGGAGGGGGCGGCCTTCCCAGATCATCCAGCGGGCCGGGTGCTGCACTAGAATGGCTTCAAGCGCGCGCCACTGCTCGTTGTCGGGGACCTGATCCGGTTCCCAATGCAGGCTTTTAATATTCAATCCATAGCGCCTGGCAAAATAGTCATAAACCGGATGGGAGACGATCAACGGCACGGACGGTTTTTGTGATACGATTGCCTGAATCTCTTGATCCAGGTCCTCGAGCTCTCCGGCCAGGGCCTTGTAGCTGCGTTGAAACGCATCCTTCAATTCAGGCCGCTTGCGTCCCAGGGCCAGGGCCACGGCTTCGGCCTGTTGGGCAGCCAAGGTCAAATCGAGCCAGGTGTTAAATGCCAGGTCTTCATGCGCATGTTCTCCGGCGCCCCCATGACTGTGAGTCACGGCCCCTTTGATCGAAATATATTGATCTTTAAATTTTTTGGAGGTGTTGACCAATTTCGATCGCGGCAGGCTGACCTTGGCCACCCATCCGGCATAACCGGCGCCGTTTAACAGGATCAGATCCGCCTGCTGATAGGCGGCAATGTCGGTCAGATCCGGACTCCAATAGGCCGGATCTGCATCGGCCGGAACTGGAAATTCCACCCTGACGTGTTTCCCGCCGATTCGCTCGGCGAAGTACTTCAGGGGGTAGTTCACCACGTGCACGTTTAGCGGTTCGGATGCCGTGCCGGGTTGGACGGAAAACACTATCACGAGTAGTAAAGTTGCAGCTATCCTCGACAAGGTTCCCATGTTCTGCGCTGATATTAGTTTCACAAATTTCGAACAACACATCATACGTTATCCTTTCCCCAGTATCCAATACCCAACTCGGCGAAGCCGGAATTGAAGATTGAAGATTTATAGTATCGCTCCGCTCTATCTTTTATATTACAATCGATCATTTAACTTCCAGACTTTTTAAAAAGTTGACGCCGAAATTTATCTTCGCAAACGCCTTTATACCAGAGGTTTACAAAGAAACTGAAAAAAAATTTGCGCTTTTTGTGCAAAACTGAGTTGGTAACTGTCTAAAACCGAAGACCGGTTTTTCAATCCGCAATCCGAAATCCGCATTCCGCAATCGAGTAACCCAATACCCAGCACCCAGCATTCAATTGCCGAACGCCGTGAGCCGAACGCCGTATACCGGCTTTTTCAATCCGCAATCTGAAATCCGCATTCCGCAATCGAGTAACCCAATACCTATCTTATGAACAGCATCCTGACCAGCTCATCTGATACGCTGCGCACTCCGATCATCATGATGCCGCAAAGTACGGCACTCGAGAGAACGATGATCATAATTTCGGCAGCGAGCAACCTGGCAATGGTCATTCGACTGCAGCCGATTTTAAATATTGTCTGAATCTCGCGCTGCCGGAGGCGCAGCGACAGGGTAAAAACGAGGACAACCGCCAGCACGGTCGCCAGAGCGACCAGGGCGATTACGGCATCCAGTACGTTTTTTATACGGAATATATTTTGCAGCAGTCGATCGATGACTTCGGCCGGACGGACGATCTGCTGGGCTTCTTCCTGGGCCAGATAGCGGCCCCGCAAGATCGTGGCCGATTTGGCGTCATGAGGAACGGCAATCACGGCACTGATGGGATAGGCGGCCAGGTTTCCGTGAAAATGAAAAGACTTTACATTCTTCTCCGTGATCTCGGTATAGTGATAAAGCTTGGCGGTGGCGGCGACATTGGTATCGGTTCGTTTGAGCACCAGGGTGGGATCCTTGAGCCGGGTGACATCCTGATGGCCATGCCCCAGCCCCTGGATCAACCAGGCGGTTTTCAAATCCACGAATACGGCGCGGTCATCGGAGGTATGGCTTTGGGCAAGGATCCCGGCCACCGTCATTTTCAAGGGATAAACTCCAGCCAGATCGAACAGGCTCTCCGGCGAGGAGACCAGGCTGTCGCCGGGATTCAACCCCAGCTTTTCGGCAACCCTGGCCCCCAACACGCAATCGCCCAGCACGGCAAGCTGTCGTCCCCGGGCAATCGTCAACCGGCGAAACTCGAAATAGTCCAGGGTCGTGCCGACAATGGGGTTACCCCGGGCCTTAAAGCGCACGTAAAGCGGGATGGGCAGCGCCAGATCGGTATCGTCAATGCGGTCTGCGGCCGCCATGGTCATCGGTTCGGGCAGATCGTCTGCAAAATACAGCGTGTTCATCACCAGATCCAGGGCGCTGCCTTTATTGCCCACGGTTAGCGGTGTTTCAACGGCCCGCGACATCAGCTGCCGCTCGCTTTCGCTCAGCAAATGCTGCAGGGCAAACGGCAGAAACGAAATCAACGTAATGCAGGCCACCAGCACGGTAGTCTTGATTTTGTTGAAGGCAATGTATCGCCAGGCTATGTAGAAACTATCATACATTTTGGATTTTAGATTTTGGATTTTGGATTTAACGTTTTTGCTTGGCCGTTCGGATTGATGAAACAAATATGGCAACCAACTCATCGCTTTCCTTAAGAAGTTCATCAACCAATGAGTCGCTATAAATGTTCATCTCTTTTATTAATTCGAGCCAGAACATTGTTTCATCGGCTTCTTCTTCGACAATAGCGAGTTTCGAAACAAACTCGGCTTTGGATCTACCGCGACAGGCCGCCCGATAATTGGCAGCGACGGAAGTGCCAGCTCTAAACATCTGGTTCCCAATCAATCTGCCTTCGCGATTGTTCGGCAATTTTCTGCAGAGTAAAATTATTTTTTTTGCAAAATCCTTGGTCCTCATTTTCATCTGTCGCTCGTTCATCAGTCCCTCCTCAAAATACAAATCGAATTAAATGAATATGGGCGCATTTAGCAATGTCATCGAAATTATCGTAGATCTAAAATCCAAAATCTAAAATCTAAAATCATTAAAGTTCACTATACGATCAAATCTCTTCAATAGTTCATAGTCATGAGTGACCGCCAACAAGGTCGTATCGTGTTCTTCCACCGCCCGAAAAAGCAGATCGAGAATACGTGTTTTATTATCCGGATCCAGGTTGCCGGTAGCCTCATCGGCCAGTATCAATCCGGGTTGGGGCAGCAGCGCCCGACAGATCGCCGCCCGCTGCTTTTCACCTTGGGACAGATCTACGGACCGTTGTCTGAGCTTGTCGCCGATGCCCATTTCAGCAGCCAGCATTTCAGCCCGAAGCCTGACGGCGGAATCCAGTTTCAGGGCCTTGGTTATCCGGTAGGGGTGCAATATGTTGTCATAGACGTTGAGGTAGTCGAGGAGCTCAAAATCCTGAAAAACAAATCCCAGCTGGGTGATGCGAAACTGCCGCCGCTTTCTGTCGGTGAGTTGTTCGATGGATGTTTCGTTGACGCGAATGCTGCCTCGCGTCGGTACGAGGATGCCGGCAATCAGATTCAGCAAGGTTGTTTTGCCGGTTCCACTGGGACCGATAACGGCCACCTTTTCATGCTTGGCAACCACAAATTCGGGCATATTCAGAACGAATTTTCCGCTGGCATATGAAAACTTCAAGTTCCTGATGGCAATCATCTCATCCCCACGTTCCCAATCACAAGCTGATTCTCGCAAGTTCGGATACGACGCATAAATCGGAAAGCTGGCAGGTTATTTAGCATATCTAATCACGGCGTACAATCCTATCGTAACAGGGCATTGTTTAATGCGGATCACAGGAATTGTGGAATGAACTTCATAAAAATCGGTAAGCAATCATCTCTAAATTTAACACCGTTATTGACAATTAGACCAATAACTAACTGTATTTTATTGATAAAATTAAATTATAGAAATTTGGCATGGTTTCTGCTCAAACCGGGGGCAAAACAAGAAGGAACCTAAGACATTGAAAAAAACCTGCTTTTTATTACTTGCATTGACTCTGATCCCCTGGATTTGCCAGGCAACTATCCAAAACGACAACCGGGCGGTCAACCATTCAATTGGCACAAATCCGTCCCTGAACGCCGTCCAATTTGCGGCGCTGCCAACAGACAAGCACCTGCTCCTTCCGCCCGCATCAAACATCGCCGATATTCTCTGGGAGCAGGGAAATGCCTACCTTGATTTAGAGCTGTACTATGAAGCCATCGAGTACTTCAACCAGGTCATCGTACTTAAGCCGAATTTCCCCGGTGCCTACTTTGATCGCGGCAATGCCTACACCTATTTGGGGGAGCATCAACAGGCCGAAAACGACTATAGCCAGGCCATCGACCTCGATCCAAACTTTTCGAGTGCCTACCACAACCGGGGGTTTATTTACCTTGTATTACAGCAAACGGCCAAGGCGTGTTGGGATTTCAGGAAAGCCTGTGAATTGGGAAATTGCTCGGCATTGAGCTGGGTGGCAGAAAAAGGCATGTGTGAATGACGGCCGACACCCACCGCATCTACCCGACTCCTAAGCGAAAGCTATTCCCGCCAAGTGCTCAAGAGTCAGCTTAGGAATGGTTGAACGGCATGCGGGATAGTACTTAGCTGCTCATCGTCAGGGTTGGTAACCTCTCTGCGTAATGGCGGGGATAACTCCCACAAGCGCTAATTTGTTTTTGTGGGGAGTAGCTGAAAAAATGAACATCGAACATCGAACATCGAATGCTGAATGTGAAAAGATGAAAAAACCGACATATGATCTGGAAGAAAGGCTGCTTGAGTAGTTCGATGTTTATCTTTAAAACAAATCCCGCATGGTATGATTAAAGACATTAATTGGTCGCAAACTAACTTAGCGCTTAAGGGGTTTATCCCGGCCTCCAAAGACGGCAGAGTCTTTCCTCGCCCCGGCCTTGGTGAATATGTCTGATCGGCATTCTTTTATCTAAATTGGGGTCTACGGCGCGACCCACCGCACGGGCGGGGATAAACAGCCTGTCCAACAACCTCTAATATTCCTTCTACTACTACCATATGTTGTGGTAGTAAATAAAAAATTAGCTATATATAGTATGTTGACTCAGCTTGTTGGAAGTTATTGGACAGCCTGTAAATCCCGCCGCTACTTCTACATTATTGCAATCTCATCAATCATCAACCAGATTCAAGGTCTGTTTAACGATATCCTTGTCGTGGGTATAGTCAATCACCCGCTGCAGCATAATTTTGTTGGCCATCACCGGCCCGGCCCCGTGCCAGGTGGCAACACCATGTTGACCGGCAGTCCAGTGCTGCAACAGCTTGTGGGCTTTCAATATGTTCTCGGTAGGCACGTCGGATCCAAAGCTGTAGAATTCCTGGACATAGTCTTTAACTTCCGGATTTTCCAATTCCTTCATCGACGGCATGGTCACGATCAGGCCGCCGCCAATGTCACCGGCCAGGGCCATCACCCGCCAGAAGGCATTGCAGATGTTCAATTTGGAAACGTTGCTCATCAACTCGTCAGGTAAATACACACCGGAGCCAGCCGGCTCTTCCGCACCTTTTTGGGCGGAGGCCAGACCGCAGGCCCGCCCGGTTTCTCTCAACACCACCATCTCCATCAACTGGTCGTTAATATGGTCGGCTTTTTCCAACCCTTTGTATTCCTGGATTAACTTGGAGGCCCCGATGATCTGATTCATGAACCCGACTTTGCAGGTGCCGCCGCAGGTCATCCGGTGGGTTTTAGCAAAGCGCGTCACCAGCTTCAGGGAATAATCCACCTCACCACAGTGGAACACCCGATCCCAGGGGACAAAGACATCATTGAAGATGACCATGGAGGTCTCCCGCTGACCGAATACCGGATTGCCGAGTTCTTCAAGATCATCGGCCTGATCTCTTTCGGCCGAATACGGAGAATACTGGCAGACATAGGTGATACCCTCGGCATCCGTGGGTACGGCAAAGGCAATGGCATAGTCTTCTTCACCCTCAAAATGAGCCGCCTGGGGCAGCACCACCATTTCATGGCTGGCAAAGGCCCCACTGATGTTTATTTTCGCGCCGCGCACGGTGATGCCTTTATCGGATTTATCTACCAGTTTCAGTGAAAGGTAGGGATCCGGCCAGTCCAATGTTTTTTGGTTGCGCTTGCCGCGCGGTTCGGTCAACGCCCCGGCAACTGATAAATCTTCTTGCTGGACCATCTTCAGATATTCCATAAAACGCGGATGATATTGAGTGCCCAAGTTCTGGTCCATCTCCCAGCAGGTGCTGGCCAGGGAGTGAAAGGCATCGTAGCCCACACAGCGATAGATGCAGGTGCCCAGCATTTCAGCCGTAAAGGTGCCGGCCTCGGCCTTTTTCACCAGGTCATCGATACTGACACTGACATGGGTGTAGCGGTTGACCACATCGTCGATCAGCGGTGAGTAACAGGACATAATGTCTTTATACTGCGGATCCAGGGCCCAGGCGTAGCTGGCCTTGTTGGCTTCAACCACGGTACGGGTATTTTTGTTTTCCAGGATATTGTCGACTTTTTTGCCGTTCATAAACACCCTGGGCTTCAATGGTTTTAAACTGTCTTCAAACTGTTCTGGGGTCATTAGTGTCATCAGTCATCATCCTTTCTTGCTAAGTAGTTTCCTAAATTGAGCGATTCCGATAATCCAGCGTCGGGAAAAGCTTGTTCCGCGCAGGCGAGGATATACCGTTATAGGTCTTATACGACTTATAGGACCTATGGCCTGTTCCGCGCGGGAAGAACATAGCAGGAGCAAATGACGTGCCAATCTTCTAAAAAAGGGGGGGGGGGAATAAATGAGGATTCACGAAGTCAGTCCAAGGCGAACCATTTTGCGCCACAAGGTTTGGCGGGATATGCCAAGTTCTCTGGCCGCTTGGGTACGGTTGTTGTCGTGGCGTTTAAGTACCGATCGAATCACATCACTTTCAGCCGTATCGAAAAGGGCCCGTTTGGCGGTGTCATGTGATTTTCTCTTGAATTCCGAGTAATAAGGCGGCAGATGACGCATTTCGATGCAGCTGCCCTGACAGATAACAAACGCGTATTCTATGGCGTTTTCCAGCTCCCGGATGTTGCCTGGCAAGGGCGCCGTCATCAGTGCCGCCAGGGCCGGGTCGGCGATCCTGGTGATGCTTTTGCCCTGCAGTCGGTTAAAGTGCTCCATAAAATGATTTACCAGCAAAGGTATATCTTCCCGCCGTTCGGCGAGGGCCGGAATCTGCATCCGGATAACGTTGAGCCGGTAGTAGAGATCATCGCGGAAAACGCCCTGTTCAACGGCTTGGGCCAGGTCCTTGTTGGTGGCGGCAATCACGCGGACATCGACCTTGACAGTCCGGGTGGCCCCCAAAGGTTCGAATTCCCGCTGCTGCAGAACCCGCAGGAGTTTAACCTGAACCGCCGGTGATATCTCACCGATTTCATCCAACAGAATCGTTCCGGTATGCGCCAGTTGAAACCGGCCAGGCTTGTCTTTTTTGGCATCTGAAAAGGCGCCCTGAACATAACCGAAAAGCTCTGACTCCAGGAGATTATCCGGCAACGCGGAGCAGTTGACGGTAACAAACGGACCGCCTTTGCGCGGGCTCAGGTTATGGATGGCGCGGGCGACCAGATCTTTCCCGGTGCCGCTGGCGCCCTCGATCAGCACGGTGCTGGGGCTGGCCGCAAACAGGGGCAGGCGCTCTTTGATCTTTTGCATCTGAAAATTTTTGCTGACGATCCCTTCGAAAATATAGGTATTTGTGAGCTTTTTGCGCAGCTCAATGACCTGGGAGAGATCCCGGAACATCTCGACCCCGCCGAGAACGTTGCCGTCATCGTCGGTCATGGCGGCTGTGGAGATGGCAATGACGCGCTTTTGGCCGTCCCGGGTAAGGATCGTCACTTCGCGATCCGCAGTTTTCTCCATGGTGCGAACACTGTGTTTGAGGGGACAGTCCTGCTGGCAGATGTCGGCATTGAAGACATCATGACAGCGCCGTCCGATAGCTTCCGCGGCCGGGAAGCCAGTTATTTGCTCGGCGGCCTGGTTAAAGGAGGTAATGCGTCCGGATTCATCAATGGTAAAAATCCCATGTGGTATGGACTGAAAAATTATGGGTAAAAACCGCGGATCGCTATCTTTGTTCATAGGGCCTTGGTGAAAAAATCGTTATATTTTTGCAACGTGCAACACAACAGTGTAACACCATTGTAACGCCTCGGGTGATAAATTTCAACGGACATTTAACCCAACCCGTGCAAGCCGGAATTGAAGATTGAAGATTGAAGATTTGTTGTATCGCTTCGCTCTGTCTTTTAAACTTAAATCGATAGCATTCCTAAAATATTTGATCCGGCTATAGCATAAATCCCGCGCAAACATGATGGGAATTCAATAAATGGGTAACAAAATAAGGTTATCCATTGTGGTGCTTTAAAATTCTATCAATATCTGAGCATTTGAGTATTGGAGTATTGGCTGTAGGTTAGAGGTGGGATGGTGAGAATTTACTAAATCTGCATATACAAATTTATCCCATTTCTATTCCTGTTGCGCCACGAGTCATAATTTGGGATTTTAGATTGCGGATTTCGGATTGGTGGAATCGCTGCGCTCTATCAATTATAATGGACCGTTCGACACAGAAGCTCACGACAGGCAGAAATCCTTAAATCTAAAATTGTACCTGACTTGCAGAGGAACAAAAAGGGGCTTAAAAAATCTTTCTGAAAACAAACATTTTTCACCACCCCACCCATTACCCAATACTCCAGTACTCCATTACTCCAATACTCCAAGATCGAGACACATATTAACTGCTTGCATCATCAAAACTACATTTTTTTTGGTTATAGTAACGAAATCCAGCAGCATACCTCGTGATACGCCCTATCCGATCAAAGATCGGCCAATGACGACGTTTTGAATTTCGGTGGTGCCGTCCATATAGTGGGTCACTCGCGCCCCGGACATCTGCCGGGCCAGGGCATTTTCCCGTAAAAGCCCGTTGGCCCCCATGACTTGCATGGCGGTACTGAGCCCATCGAATGCGGCCCGGGTTGCAAACTTTTTGGCATGGGCCACCATCACAGTCATATTTTCACCCCGGTCGATGATATCAGCCGTGCGGTAGGTCAGCATGCGGCTGGCCTCGAGTTGGGTGGCGACTTCCGCCAGCTGAAACTGCAGCCCCTGGTGATTGATGATCGGCCTGCCGAAAGCTTCGCGCTGCCTGGCATAGGCCACGGCAGTCTCCAGGCCCCCTTCAAGTGCACCATTGCACATGGCGGCAACGCCGAAACGCGCCACATTAATGCCGTGCATGGCGGCCTTAAAGCCCGCTCCCGGGGGAAAGGCCATCATGTCGGCTGTGACCGTGCAATCCGAAAAGAGCAATTCGTTGACCCCCATGGCATGATTGCCCAGCATGTTATAGGCCGGAAAGCCGGAGACTCCCGGTTGTTCGGTCTCGATCACAAAGCCGGCAATGCCCTTGGCCGCTGATCCGGCGCCGGTTTGAGCAAATAGCGCTAGCAGGTCGGCATTGACGCCATTGGTGACCCAGGCTTTGCGCCCGTTGATGACATACTGTCCATTGTTTCTGGCGGCTGAGGTTCGAATCGCCGTCGCATCCGATCCCGCCTCGGGTTCGGTCAGCAAAAAGGCCCCGATGGCCTCCCCGCTCATCAACCGGGGCAAACAGCGGTCGCGCAGGGCCGTATTTTCGATTAAAGCAGCGGCAATGGTCACATTGTTGTGAACGGCCAGGGCCCCGGTAAATCCGATATCGACCTTGGCCAATTCTTCATAGACCCGCGCAATCGCGGCGGCCGATGCCCCTTGGCCGCCGAGTTCGGCCGGAATCCGGACACCGGCAAATTTTGCAATGGCCTTGCGCAGGATCTCATCGGGCTGTTGTCTGGTTTGCTCCCAGTGCTCGGCATGAGGCTTCAAATGCTCCTCGGCAAACGATTTAGCCATCTCTATGAAGTGGTCATCGACGGGATTAAGCGGCCCGGAGTATAGGGTAACTGGCATGACGGATCCTTTCGGTTGTTTGTTTTGGTTGATATATGGAATCAAAATTCACTTTTCATTCAAGCTCATCCGACGTTTCGTGCTCGTCCTCGTCCTCGTGCTCGTACTCGAAATCGAATGACGTAGGGCGGGCCACCGTGCCCGCCAAAATCGGTCGCACAGTGGCCGACCCTACGTTAGCATATGAACAATGTAGATATCCTCGATCAGATTGGCTGCCAGCGGCCGGAGGCAACGCTTGGTTGAAACTACGAATGTCGATGGAATTGACCGACAATGTAGTGGCGGGGTTTATCCCCGCCTAAACGGCGGGTATCGCCGTTTTCTACCAACCAATCGGCTAAGTTAGTTTATCAGTGATAGTCGCTAAGCTCTTGGCGGGGATAAACCCCGCCACTACAATGGTAGCCCTGAAAAACAGGTTAAGACAAATTGGGCATTAAGGCATCTATTAAGTAAATCGCGGTTGAACCTTCGACAAGCTCAGGTGAGCAAACCGCTCCCACAATCTTGAGCAGCGTCAAAGATCAATAATAGTTTTCTTCTCAATTTGACTGGACGCTTGCGGCCAGCGGTAGCGCTGACACCTGACACTTTGAATCAGATCCTGCATTTAGAATGCAAGACTGCGGCATCTGAAACCCCTCTCCAAATAATGGATAAGACCCACCGGGTCAATAGAAACCGCGAATTCGGTTCGATCATACCCCAGCATCCGCCATGGAACCGGTTGCAAAATCCAATGGTTTCCGGTATGCATGAAAAAGATAACCGCCGGTGGCGGTCAGGTTGATGTTCCCATATTTTTACTTTTTATTCTTTACCCAATTTAGTGAGGATGAACGTTATGACGATGAAACTCGTAGGTATCGGCGGTATGGGACTGATGTTGAGTCCGTCGGCCAAACATTTGAAACCGGAAGGGGCTGCGCAATTCCTGCGGGTCCATGATCGCGGAACCAAGGATGACAGACGGGATATGTGCCGGCAAGCATGGCAAGATCACGGCGCGGTTCTGGTAAATGACTATCCAGCCCTCGTGGGCGAGGGCGATTTCGACGGGGTGGTCATCTGTGCCGGTAAAAACGGCGACGATTGCGACATATTCCGTTCACTGGTGCCTCTCATGCAGCAGAATAGTAAAGACCGGCCTTTTATTCTACATCTTTCCACGGTCAGCGCCGGATTTGCCGAGGCGGCCCATGGTTTCTTGAACGCGGCCGGAATCGACTATGTGAATTATCCCCTGACGGGCGGGCCGCTGGGGGCGGAAAACGCCAACATGCTCATTTTGGCCAGCGGCGACGAATCCATTTACACACGGTTGGATCCCATGCTGCAAGCCATTGGTAACCCGCGGTATTTCGGTGCCAGCGTCACCGCCGGAGCCGAGGTTAAACTGATCGGCCAGCTCATGGTATTCAACGGACTGGTGGGCATCTGCTCGGCGGCGGCCCTTAAATCCGAATGTTTCCAGGAGGATCTATCCGGTGCCGCACAGGCCGAATTCTTCGATTTTTTAAACGGCGGCGCCGGCGGCACCCGCCAGTGGGACGTCGCTATCAGCAAAGGCGTACGGGACAGCATCTGGGACCAGGGTTTTATGATCCATCATGCCGTGGTGGATGCGATCTACGCGGCCAAACTTTGCCGGGAACGCGGCCTGCCCGCCATGGCGGTCATCCCCATGGCATCCATTGCCCTGACCTTCGCTTATCTCCTCAAGAAATACGAAGGCGCACCCTTGGCCACCCACGCCATCGTCCGGGAAATGATCCAGAAAAATGCCGCCGGGCTCGACGATTTCCTGAATAAAAACCTCAGCTACGGCGACGTCGATGGGAGCATCAACAATTGTATTGCCGTCCTGCCCCAGCGGGTTCAGGATTCGGTGCTGTTGGATATAAACCAGGACAGCTTCAGTTGATTCCGCGCCTGATAATTTGAGATTCTTGATTGCGGATTGCGGATTGCGGATTGGTGGAATCGCTGCGCTCTAACAATTATAATGGACAGTATTCCTTAAATCCAAAATCCAAAATCTAAAATCCCAAATTATAACTCATGACGTCAAAGGTATTGATCATCTCATTCTCCCGGACCATGACAGGCTTGTTCAAAATTCCAAAGTTTTGTCCAACTCTTCCGGTGTTATTTTAAATACGACATTGTGCGGCGCCAGCGGCTCTTCGTAGAAGAACTGCGGCAGGCGGTCGTCTTCCGGGGTTAGACCGGCTTTGCGGTTAAACTCGATTTCGGCTTGCAGGGTACGCACCCCCAGGGCCCTCAGATCGTCCGGGGTCAACGACGAGCCCCAGCGCACGTTGATAGCGGCGGTCAGGGCCGGCAGCATGGCCGGATCGGCCATGGCCGATGCAGCCAGCATGCAAATTCCGGTATTGTCCACCATCGCCATGCTGACCTGCGATTCCCGCGAGGCATCCACCTGTCCGTCAGGCTCGGTACCCTTGAGTTGACCGGTCAGGTAGGCACCCACCAGGTTGCCGGCGGTGTGGTCGGCCCCCATGGGCGAGGTGGCGTAGGTCACGCCGTTGCCCTGCATGCCGCGCGGATCGTAGGCGGCGATGCTCTGGTTTTTAACGGCCGGGACGCGGCTGTGATTGAAGTGCCGCCCCACCGCCGCCGGGCCGTTGCCGATAATTTTACCGATCTCGCTGCCCCGGGCCACTTCTTCGAGCATGTCGATGGCGGCCTGGGCGTCGCCGAACGCTTTGTAGCCGGCATCCATGGCCACGCCCACGGCGACGCCGGTGTTGATGGTATCCAGGCCGATGTCGTCGCATAGATAGTCCAGCCGGGCAACGGCATCCAGGTCGGTGATGCCCGGCATACCGCCCATGGACCAGAGGGTTTCATATTCCAGCGAGGCCGTAACGTATTCGCCGTCCACGTCCATGTACTCGTTGGAGCAATGGATAATGCAGCCCGTGCATCCCTTGTGCCCGGTGCGGCCGCCGCGTTCGGCCACGGTGGCAGCCAGGGTTTCACCGGAAATTTTCTCATGATCTTCCAACTGGCCCTGGGTGGCGTTAAGGCTGGGAAAGGCCCCCAGGCCGTTGACCGCGCTGACCAGACCCGCGGTGCCCACGGCACGCAGCATCTCCCCGGTAAAGGGATTTTTGGAGATCGCCTGGGCAACGGCTTTGGCCGCGTTCTTGAACTCATCAGAGCCTGCTGATGCATCCGCGGCGGCACCTTCTTCACTGACCACGATCGCTTTTAGCCCTTTGGCGCCCATCACCGCCCCCATACCACCGCGGCCCGCCGCGCGGCACGGCCGCTTGTCCACATCCGTGCTTTGAACCGAGGCTGAGGCCAGTTGCTGCTCACCCGCTGGTCCGATGAGCAAAATGCCGTTTTTCTCACCGTAGCGGGCCAGCAATTTCTCGGCACAGTCATAGGTTCGCAGGCCGACGAACTCATCGGCCGGTTCCAGGGACGCCTGACCGCCGGCGTCGATGTGCAGGACCCAATACTGGCCGCCGGGGGCCTGTCCCTCCACCACGAGGGCCGCAATGCCGCTTTGGCCGAGAGCATGCGGCGCGCTGCCCCCCACGTTGGACTCCTTGATGCCGCCGGTCAACGGGCTTTTGGCGCCGATGGAAATCCGGCTGGTATTGACCAGCTTGGTGCCGGTGAGCAGTCCGCCGGCTAACACCAGTTTATTGTCCGGCCCCAGCGGATCGCAGTCGGCCGGAACTTCGGTGTTGATTAGAATCGACGTCAGCCCCCGCCCCCCCAATCCCATATATTCCCGGGGGAAATCAGTTTCGGTAATCGTCTGGTCGGTCATGTTGATGCGGATAAATTTCATGCGTTCCTCCCTGGTTGAGTGTTGCAAGAATTATAGTATTACATCTATATCTCGAACTTTTCTTTCAGACGCCATATAGAATGGGAGCTAGGTTATGGGGTTCCGCCACTTCAGTTTGGGAAAACGAGCGAAATTAGATGGGGAATGAAGCGCGTCTTCCGCGTACAAGAGAATATTGGCATTCACGAGAATCGACGGAAATCCTCGCCTTCGATCTGTGCTAACAGTTGCTGAATATTATCAAAATTGCGGCCGTGCTTGAGGCCCATTTTGTGGGGTTTCGTTTTGTAGCGCCGCTGCTTGGCGGGCTGTTCCACCAGATCCAGGCCGGCACGAAGGGCTTCGTTGACGATCGTCTTAAATGGCTTGTTCAATTTGGCTGCAACGGCCCGTGCCCTTTCAATCACATCATCGTCTATCGATAGAGTAGTTCGCATGCTGCCATCATAGCATCCGTTAAGATGATGTCAAGCCATCATCTCTGGCGAACTTTTTAAGGAACCTATTAACCAATAAAAAGGCATACTTCAGATTGCAGGAAGTTATTGAACAATCGCAATCTTGGAGTACTGGAGTACCGGGGTATTAAAAGAGAACGGACTTATATACAAAATTCAGGATGAAGTCGATCTGGTCACACTCAGGGCGTTGGGTTTCGATCCCTCCGCCGAAATTACGGCACAAGGAAGTTGTTAGTAGGTTGGGTAGAGGTACGAAACCCAACAAAACCTTTCGGGATCTCAACCCAACCTACCAAAGAAGCTAAAATTCAGCTTAACTGAGACAGCCTTAATTTGGTAGATAGGCCCGAAAGAGAACATCAAATTCTTATCCACTACTCCAATACTCCAGTACTCCAATACTTCGAAATTGAAAATATTTAAAGCCCCACGTTTGGATTAACTTCTTTTGGGTTGTAGAACCGTTTTTTATGGATCCCTTAAAGCTTTGACAGGCAACGATCCAGGGATGTAACAAACAAGTCCACATGCTCCCGTTGCCAGCTAAAGTTGGGGCGTAATTTGAGCACGTTTTTGGGACCGGCCTCGCTCACTAAAACACGTTCCGCTTTCATCAGCTCTATCAGTTGCGACGTCTGTTTGCTGGCCCGTGTTTTGCTCGCACGGTCGGTGACAAATTCCACACCGATCATCATTCCCTTGCCGCGCACATCCCCGATCAGCGCTTGCTTCCCGGCCAGATTTTGCAATTGACGGCGGAAATAGTCTCCCAACTCACGACTTTTACGGATAAGGCCGTGTCGCTCTATTTCATCCAGCAATGCCAGGCCCGCGGCACAGGCAACCGGGTTGCCGCCGAAGGTGCTGAATAGGTCAATCTCATGGGAAAAGCGATTCAGCAAGGTCCTGCTGGTAATCACGACACCCAGCGGAAACCCATTGGCCACCGGTTTTCCCAGGGTAACCACATCCACATGATCCAAAGCCTGGGCTTTAAAGCCCCACATATCGCCCAAACGCCCCAAACCCGCTTGAACCTCATCGGCCACCACCATGGCACCGGCCTGCGTTGCTTTTTGCGCCACCAGGTTGAAATAATGGTCCGGCGCCATCAGAACGCCGTTGGAGCACAGCGCCGTGTCCACCATAAATACCGCCGGCTTGTGCCCATGAGCGGCCAGATCGGCAATTGCGCGATCGGCATCGGCGGCATATTTGTCCGCGGCATCCGGATCATCGGCAAAGGGGCCGCGGTACATATCCGGCGCCTGCAGGCAGGCAACATTGTCGGGCGGTTGAAAGACTTCCGGTGACAGGCACATGGTGGCTTCGGTCATGCCGTGGTAGGCATCTTCCATAATCAGGGCACCGGTATTGCCGGTGGCGAACTTGGCCATTTGAACGGCCACGTCGTTGGCCTCACTGCCGGAGTTGACAAAAAAACAGGTGTTGAGGTGAGGGGGAAGTTCAGCGGTCAGCCGTTCGGCATAGTCCGCCACGACATCGCAAATATAGCGGGTGTTGACGTTGATTGCGGCCGTCTGACGCGCGATGGCCCTGGCGATTTGCGGATTGGCATGCCCAGCCTGCTGCACATTGTTGTAGGCATCCAAGTAGGCCGTACCGGCGGCGGTATAGAGCCAAGGACCTTCGCTGTGGGCGAAATTTAGGGGCTTCTCATAGAAGTACCAAACATCACCCAGACGATCCTCACGCTTGGCTAACAGTTGATGCGTGCGATCGGGGAACACTTCATCGCCTTCCTGGCGGGCGGAGTACACCGGAAACCCGCAGGCCCTGCGCAGACGGCCGATGGCGTTTTCCCGTCCGGCTTCCCACAGCCGTCTGAGCATGCGGGGGAACATGCCGGTGTTTTCGATATGAACCTTTTCAATGCCGTCGTGCAGCGCATCGCGGGCACCAACAACGACGGTATTGACCAACAAACAAATGAGCATCATGTCGTAAGCCAGATTGATTTCATTCTCCTCCAACGGAAAGCTGATGTCATAACCGGCGGCCGTGTCGCACAGGGCGTCCAGCGGGTCGGTGTCGTCATCCTGCAAGGAATCGCTGGCGGCCGCCAGATCAGACAACACCGGACCGAACAGCATATCGCCAAAATCGATCACGCCGACGACACGAGTAGGATCTGCGGGATCTACCAGCAGATTGTCGGGATGGGCATCGTGATGCACCACTTGCCAGCGCGTCTTTTTTAGCTGCGGCAAAATAAGGTGTTCGACGCGATCGAGTATTCTATGGCATAACTGCCGGGTGAAACCATCGGACAAGTATTTTATATGCGGACGCAGTTCGAGACAGCGGCTCATGTCCCACAGGTGGTCATTGCTGCGGGCATACGGATGAAAGAAGTTTCTCAGCGATTTCGTCAGCCGGCCAAGCATTACCCCGATATTGAAACGCGTCCCGGGATTAAAGGCCGCCGGCGTATGGTCCATCACATCGCCTTCCACATAAGTGAGCATGCGGATCATGTGTCGATCGCCGCAGTCGGATTGAATCCAGTCAAAGGGTTTGTCTTCCGTTGTGTGGATCATGCGAGGCACTTGCAAATCAGGGTCTTGCTCAACAATGTGCTGCAGAGCCTTTATTTGGAAATCAATGACACCTTCGGGCTCGTCCGCATTGGAAATCTTCACGACAAAAGCCGGACCGCTTCCGGTCCGAATGCGATAGGAAATGTCCCGTTCGCAATTCAGTTCCTTGTAATCGCCGTCTATTCCATACATATCAACCACAACGGCCTGGATTTGATCCTGTGAAAATTGCGGCAGATTACGGTCAAAATATTCTGAGCCCAAAGCTGGTTCCTTTCATTTTTGATGGTTCTATTTCATGCCAAATATGAAACGCGAAATTCTGTTTGACTTCGCCAGCTCACAACACAGATATGTCAGGGCAATGGTAGACACTCATATCAAAAAATATTTTAGCCAGTTACCGGTATGAAATTGCACGATATAAAAACCGATGGTGATCAGCACCGTCTGGTGGAAAAGGTAGAAGGGATAAGCAATTCCGGACGGATATTTTATGATGTACCGATTATCTGATAGATATTTCGCGGCATTTGCCATATGTAAATGAAACTGCTGAACGAGTTAAAAAAACGGTTGGTTTCATCATTCTTTATATGGAACCAGCCGCTAGTAAATATTTCAGAGGAGTGAAAAAATACAAGCACCAATACCGCGAAAACCCTCAGCCAATCAAGTTCATGGCATCTTGTCGATTCCCTACCTTGTTTCCTGCTTTTTCCTGAGATTGTCATCCTAATTAAAAAAATGATCTAAAATTAAAAATGAAATAAAATGATCTAAAATTGCGGAATTCTGCCGATTTTATAAGAAGGGACAGAGCGCAACGTCTCCTTAGTTTTAGTCATTTTAGACAATTTAGTTCATTTTAGGCATTTGTTTCCCGGCTATAGCCGCAACCGAATCGGCAACCGTCGTATTCTTTTGCCTGCGGCGACAGACAGGGCATTGGCAACCGCCGGGGCAATAGGCGGAACGCCAACTTCTCCGACGCCGCTGGGCGGCTCCTGGCTGTCGACCAGATGCACTTCGATGGTAGGCGTCGCGTCCATGGTCAGAATGGGAAAATCGTCGAAATTGGACTGCTCCACCTGTCCGTTTTTGAAGGTCACTTCCCCGAGCAGCGCAGCGGTCAGGCCGAATATCAGACCGCCGGACACCTGGGACTTGACGATCTCGGGATTGATCACCCGTCCGCAATCCACGGCCGCAACCACCCGCGGAACTTTGATTTGCCCGCTGTCTTCAATTGATGCGTCTGCGATCATGGCCACCATGGTACCGTGGAACTCGTGCACGGCCGCACCGCGGTAAATGCCGTCGGGCGGCGGGGTTCCCCAGCCGGCTTTTTCAGCCGCCAGTTTCAATACCGCCTGGGTGCGGGGCAGGTGCTTCAACAGATCCAGACGAAAAGCCACCGGATCCTGGCCGGCGGCCTGGGCCAGTTCGTCGATAAAACACTCGACCACAAAGGCGGTGGACGAACTGCCCACCGATCGCCAGAATCCCACCGGGATGCCGGGGTCGTCTGCCACGTATTCGATCAACAGGTTATCGATGGCGTAGGGAAAGGGAACGGCGCCGGTTTTCACGCCGCTGCCGGCCATTATCCTAGGCATGAGCTTGCCGCTGGCCCAGTGGGCGGCGTCGCGCATACCCCGCGGGACCCAATATGGGACGACGCTGGATAGCAGGGCCGGAATTTCCTGGGCATTGGCATCCGGTCCTACAATTCGCATCCGCCAGGCCGTGGGTCGGCCCTGGTCGTCCAGGGCGGCTTCCATCCGGTTGAAGCTGGCCGGGCGAAAGCGATCGTTTTTGATGTCTTCTTCCCGGCTCCAGATCAACTTGACGGGTCGATTGAGATGTTGAGCGATACGGACGGCCTCGTACACGTAATCCACCGCACCGCGACGGCCGAAGCCGCCTCCCAGATATGTAGTGACGACCTCGATATTTTCATAGGCCAGGCCGGTCAACCGTGCCACGGTTTCCTGCGCGCCGTCCTGCGACTGGGTGGGGACCCAGACCCGGGCCCGGTCTTTTTCCAGGTGTACGGTGCAGTTCATGGGCTCCGGCGTGGCGTGGGCCTGGAACGGAACCCGGTAGGCGGCGGCGATCGTCCGGGCGGCAGATTCGAAGGCCTGCAAAAATTCCCCTTTTCTCTCCAGTTCCTTGGCCTCTGTTCCCTGGGACAGCTCTTCCCAGCGCGCCCAGAGTTTGTCGCTCGACAGCCCGCGAAGGCCGCCGTCGGCCCAGGTGATATTGACTTCTTCGGCCGCTGACACCGCCTGCCAGAAGGTGTCGGCGGCCACGAACACCCCGGTTTCAATGGCTGCGATCTGCTTGATGCCGGGCATAGACCGGGCCTTGGCCGCGTCAAAGTGAGCGACCCGATCCCCCAGGACCGGCGGATGAATCATGGTGGCCGTCAGCATACCCGGTACATTGACGTCGATGCCGTAGACAGCCCGGCCCTCGACTTTTTCCCGGCCGTCCAGCCGACGTGAGCTCTTTCCGATCAGCCGGTAGTCCCGCGGATTTTTGAGGACCACCTCTTTGGGCGGCTCCATCCCGGCCGCAGCCGCCGACAAATCCCCATAACCGAGAGACCGTTTGGACGGCACATGAATCACCCGGCCTTTGCGGGCTTGGCATTGGGAGCGCGGGACCTGCCAGGATTGGGCCGCAGCGGAAATGAGCATTTCCCGCGCCACGGCCCCGGCCTGGCGCAAAATGTCCCAACTGGTGGGCGTGGAGGTGCTGCCGCCGGTCATCTGAACGCCCATGGCCGGATTCTTATAGACTGCTTCCACCGGCGCGATCTCGAATCTGACTTTATCCCAGTCCGCCTCCAATTCGTCGGCCAGGATCGTGGGCAGGCCCGTGGTCACGCCCTGGCCCATCTCGGAATGGTTGACCCGCACGGTGACCGTGCCGTCCGGCTCGATCCTGAGCCAGGCATTGGGCTTCCAATCGCGGGGATCCCCGGCCCAGGATTCTTCCAGCGTGCGACTGCGCTCGCCGCCAAAGCCTAAATACAGTCCGATGGCCAGTCCCGAACCGCCCAGCATGGTGAAGATGAAGCGGCGGCGACCCTTATTGATTTTTTCCTTGGCCATGTTACTTCCTCTTTTGAAACTAAGTTTAAATCGAACCGCAGAATATCGAACAAGAAATTTCGAATAATGAAGTGTGGAATCGCGTCGCTCTGACCATTTTTGAAAAATATAAATGGATAGAGTACCTTATTTCGACATTCATTATTCCTTGTTCGATATTCGATATTTGCTTTTCGAAATATCTTTTCCGATCAGACCGGCTGTCCTTCAATCAGAGGTCGTGCTCCCGGCCGCTCGATGAATGGCCCGGCGGATGGCCGGATAGGTGCCGCAGCGGCAAAGCACCGAGCTCATGGCTTCGTCGATATCCGTGTCGCTCGGGGTGGGATTTTGTGCCAGCAACACCGTGGCCGTAATCACCTGGCCTGGTTGGCAAAAACCGCATTGCGGTGCCTGCTCCGTGAGCCAGGCTTCAATCACCTTTCGCGCCAGAGGGCCGTTCAGGCCTTCGATGGTTGTCACTTCCTGCCCGGCGACATCATCCAGGGTCAACTGACATGCCAGTCCTGGCTCGCCGTCGAGCAGGACCGTGCAGGCCCCGCATTCACCGATTCCGCAGCTGTACTTGGTCCCCATCAACCCCAGATGATCCCGCAGCACCCACAGCAGGGGGGTATCTTCATCAAGGGTCATTTTTTGGGGCTGACCATTAACCGTTAATTCAGTCATGATTCCTCTCTGTTTAAAAAAATTACACACATATCTAAAAAGATCCAGCCAAATTCGATCCTATTTTATATCACCACGCAGGACACGAAGATCACGAAGGAAAGACAGAAAAGTTTGCCTTTTCTCTTCGCGTGTTTCGTACGCTTCTTGGTGGCACTGAACTTCTTGATCTTTCTGGAGGTTGTGTCTTTTTATTTACGTTCTTGCGGTCCATGGCGTTATTAATCCCATCAATTGCCGCATTTTTTAGCGCGATGGAGTGAGCCGTACCATTACTCCAGTACTCCATCATTCAATCATTCCAATTGTGAGCGAAGCGAACTTAGTCCTTATGCCATCTCACCTGCAATGTCAATTGCCGGTCGTGGCCCAAAGGACCGCTTTTTCTGCAAGAAAAAAGATAAGAAACGCTTGACAAGCAAAAATAAAAAATATACTGAACAAATGGTATAGAAAAATTATTACATACCAATCGGTATTCAATCGTCATTGGCTCTCAGTCTCAACAATTCAATAAAGATCAGAATTTCTGCGATAAAAAAAGTGGAAGACTCCCATGGCACTTCAGTCTTTGACAGCAGATTCAAAAAGTCACCGAACCCGCAACAGAATTCTGCAGGTAAGTGCCCACCTTTTTTCAAACGGCAGTTTTTCCGGCACCTCGATTGACGATATCTCAAAGGCTGCCAACGTCACCAAAGGAGCCATTTACGGCCATTTTTCCAGCAAGATCGACATCCTGCATGACTTGGTGGGTGTCTTTGGCAATAAATTTGTCAATCCCATCATTGCTGACCTGGCCCCTGAAAACGGTTCCGCCCTAAGCAAATTCGAAAGAATGCTTGAATTCATTGCCGAGTTTACGGAGCGCAATATCGAGCTGTACAGCCTGGCGATCATCGTCTCGATTGAATTAAAAGAAAAACAAACGTCAGTCGGTCCTGTATTGGAGGGTTTGTTTGCCGACTATCGACAATGTCTTGAAGACCTGGTGGAAGAGGGACAATCACAAGGCTGTTTCAGAATCGATCTGGATTCAGCGTTTCTCACTGAAACGATCATAGCCTGGATCGAAGGCGTCGTTTTACACATTCACCGGAACCGAGAGCTGATTGGCGAAGTTGATTTTTTTAGAAATTCGGCACATCTGTTGCGCCAGACCATTCAACCGCATTCAACGCCCGGCTACCCCAAAGGCCTCCCGGCGAAAGCCGCACGCAATAACACCGCCCCAAAATTAGTGGGCACCCTGAACGTCGGCTGCCCGAGTCTGGGCAATCTCGATCTGGATCCGTCGATTACCCCCAGCGGCGGTCCGTACGAATATTTCACGTCATTGATCTATGAAGGCTTGACCGCCAAAACCAACAATAACCGGTTAACCGCGGGGATCGCTGAAAAATGGACCGTAAGTGCCGGCGGTCGCTCGCTGACATTCAGTCTGCGCAAAGGCGTGCGGTTCCACAACGGGATGGCCCTGACCGCCGAAGACGTCAAGTACTCGATTGAAAGGGTTCTGCGGCCGGACGTTATTTTCAATTCCACCGTGGCAGCCGAAATTGCCCCGAACCTGCAGAGTGTTGAAATAGTCGATGACCGTGTCATACGGATCAATCTCAAGAACCCGATGGCTCATTTTCTGGACCGCATGTCCGATTACCTGCTGGTGGTTCCCCGGGAAGTTTATCAGCAGGATGAAAGCCTTTTTAGCACCACAGCCATCGGCACGGGACCCTTCAGTTTTGCCGGTAAAAGCGGAACGGAACAGATCTTATTGGAAGCCAATCAGAGCTACTGGGACATAGATCGCATACCGAAATTCAGAAAATTGGCCTTTAAAGTGTTTGCGGACCCGTCCGACCGGTGGGCCGCTCTCAAAACCGGTGAAATCGATTTTGCCAGATTCGACGGAACCCCATTTGTCAGGCAGGCCATCGGGGATCCGAAATTAACGGTTTTTCGGACCAAAGACAGTTGGAACATTTATCTGATTCCCCTGCCGAATTTCCCTGCTGATCCAATGACGGCGCCCCTGTTCGATGCCCGGGTACGCAAAGCGATCATCATGGCAATCGATCGCCAGTCCCTTTTGGACCGGATATGGTCCGGTTTCGGGTTCGTATTGCCGACGTTGCGACGACCGGGATCAAGGGGCTTTAACCCCAACCGCAAACCCCTGGCCTTTGATCCCGCCGCCGCCCGTGACTTGCTGGCCGACGCCGGATACGGCGCGGGATTTGCCATGGATTTGCACTACTCGCCCGGTTGGGTTCCGACCCCGGCCGCGGAAAAGATCGGCGGCATGCTGACGGAGATCGGCGTGGAGACAACGCTGCGATCCTACAACACCAAGGAAGTCCTCGGCAAACTCATGCGCAAGGAATTGAAAGGCCTCTTCCTCAACGGACAAAACACCCTTCACGACGACGAGCTTTGGGGCGGGCCTTACTGGTACACTTCCATTGGGGTTACCCGGGCGCCGATCATCGAAAGGCTGCTGCGTGAAGCCTATCAGACCCATGACAAGAATATCTGGGATGCCAGGGCCAAGGAGATTGAAAGGATTTATTGGAAAGAACAAAGTTTCATGCCGATCGCCACCATCGACACTTTCGGTGTCGCCGGCCCCAAGCTGAAAGAGTGGTCGACCTATCCCCAAAAAGCATCTTTTATGAGCCCGGTGATGGATTATTCCGGGGTGAAGCTCATTAGCCGCTAGTCGGGCGGGCCGCACCACGTCAGGCTGCTACTGAGGTCGTGGAAATCACTCAGATGTAGTTATAGCTTTTATCCGGCTAATGAAATTTTAGATTTCGGATTTTGGATTGCGGATTTAATGTATCGCTCCGCTCTGTCTAATTTATAAAATGGATCCGCCAAGGGCGGACCTTAAATCCAAAATCCAAATTCTAAAATCCCAAATCGATGAGGATTAAAAAAGGGATGATTTTGTAAATATTGATTTTGCATATATTCAGCAAACCAGACTACGCCGAGAATACTAGATGACCATCCAAACCATCGAAAACCTGGTTGAAAAATATAAAGCTGAAATATTCGCTTTTCTGGCAGAAATAGTCAATATCAACAGTTTCTCAAAAAATGACGCCGGCCTGATTCGAACCGCCAATGCCATCATCGACTGGGGAAAAACCCATGGTTTCGAGTTTGACAAAATTGAGCATACCGCCAATCCTAAAATTTTTCACCTGTACTGGGAAGGCCAAAACCAGACACCGTTTTTGGCCCTTCTGGGACATTTTGATACCGTTCATTCTCCTGAGATCCCATTTCAAACATTGGAGCAAAAGGGCAGCAAACTGGTCGGCCCCGGCGTGATGGACATGAAAGGCGGCCTGGTGGTCGCATTGTATGCGCTGGTTGTACTGCGGGAGGCAAGCGGGCAAAAGGAACTGCCTGTGCGGATCGTATTAAACTGCGATGAAGAAGTCGGCTCGGTGGATTCCAAAAAAGTGATCGAAGACAAACTGCGGCAGGCACAGGGTGCCTTGGTTTTTGAGGGACGCTACGCTTCCGATAATGCCATCATCACGGCCCGGCGGGGAATCATTATGGGCCGGGTCACGGTGACCGGCAAAGCGGCCCATGCCGGCGAAAATCCCGCGGAAGGCGTGAATGCCGTCCTGGAGATGTCTGAAAAAATCGTGCGTCTGAACCGGCTCAATGATGAGCAAGCGGGAACAACGGTCAGCGTCAACACAATTAGCGGCGGCGAGGCCGCCAACATTATCGCCGATCATTGTAGGGCGGAGATCGACATCAGGTTCGCCGATTCCGATCGGGAGCGGGAAATCGTCGATCGCGTGTCGCAGATATTGAAACGGCAATTTGTTCCCGGCAGCCGCAGCACCTATGACCTGAAGACCGTCAGGCCGGCCATGGTCTGCTCTCCGGCCGCCGTCAAGCTCAGAGATCTCTATTTCGAATCTGCCAAGGCGTTGGGCTTGCCCTTTGCCGCCCGATCGGCGGGAGGCGGCTCGGATGCCAACCTGGTCAGCGCCCTGGGTGTGCCGGCCTTGGACAGTTTGGGACCGGCCGGCGGCAACCCGCATAAAACTGACGAGTACGTCATAAAATCTTCGATCCTGGACAGCATCAAGGTATGCTCGCTATTCATGGCAAAGCTTTGTGCCAAACAGCTCAACAAAGGAGGACGCTAATGATCGATACAAGCCACTGCCAAATCGCTGTGACGGAAAGCCGACCCGATGGCCGGCCCATCCTGTTCATACACGGCAATTCATCCTGCAAGGAGGTTTTTCGCCATCAAATCGCTGCCACCGGTTTCGGAGATCGCTACCGCTGCATTGCCATGGATCTGCCGGGTCACGGCGCCTCGGACGATGCCCTGGATCCGGCCAGGACCTATTGCATGACCGGCTACGCCGACTGCGCCCTGGAAATGCTCTCGATTCTCGGCGCCGAGAACGCGGTTGTCGTCGGCTGGTCATTGGGGGGACATATTGCCATCGAAATGGTCAACCAATCAGACCGCATTTCCGCTTACATGATTTCAGGAACACCGCCGGTTGCCAAAGGCGAAGCGTCGTTGGCAGCCGGTTTCCTGCCCAGCGAGCATATGCACCTCGCGGGCCAGCAGGAATTCAGCGATGAAGAAGCCGATGCCTACGCCCATGCGACCTGCGGCATCAATGCGCCTTATGAACCTTTTCTGCTGGATGCCGTAAAACGCACGGACGGAAGGGCCCGCAAGAATATGTTTGCGGCGTTCGTCGCCGGCCTCGGATGCGATCAACAGCAGCTCGTTCAGACGAACAAAACACCCCTGGCGGTCATCAACGGGGCGGAAGACGCTTTTGTCAATAACGACTTCGTTGCTTCTGTGGCCTACGCCAATCTGTGGGAGAATAAAGTTCACCTGCTGGACAAGATTGGCCACGCCCCATTTTGGGAGGCGCCGGATCAGTTCAACCCGATCCTGGATCGCTTCCTCGAAGAAGTTGCTTGACTGTGATTTGGCCAGAGCGCTTAATTGGTCAGACTTTATTATAGGCGTCCATCGCACGAAGTTAAGGATAAGCGAGTCTTCCTGATCGATAAGACAAGAAAGGCCTAGAGCAACTCCGAAATGGATCAGTCGAAGTCTGATTGAATATTTGAGGTTCAAGCCCTTGGAGGCGGGGATAAACCTCGCCACTACGCTCCAAGCTCATTCTCAAAAGTAGCGGCGGGGTTTATCCCCGCCTGTATTGGGTTTCCCAAAACAGAAATCACTCAAATTCGGTTATACGGCTCAAAAACTAAGCGGTTCGACAATTGAGGCGTACACTGCTCTAGAGGAGTAGTCTGCCGTTCGCTGTACCTCAAATTAGTATTTTATACGAGAACGGGCAAGCACGCTGGTGTCCGCCCGTTGTTTCCACCAACCCCCATGAAAGAAAGGAGCAGGAAAATGAAAACGGTTAAAAAGATAACGACACGTTCGTTTCCGGTAGGTTGGCATGCGGCTGTCCTGTTTTTGATGGCAGCGGTATTTTTGGCTTTTTGCGTCGCCCCCTCTTTTGCAGCTGATAAGGTAGTCAAAATCGGGGTGTTGGCCCCGATGACCGGGGGGTCGGCTGCCGACGGCGAGGAGATGGTCCGCGGCGCCCAACTGGCAATTGATGAAATTAACAGTGCCGGGGGGGTCAACGGCTATAAATTCAAACTAGTAAAAGGAGACACCAAGGATCAGGTGCCGGATGCGGTCACCAGTGCCTTCAAGAAAATCACTTCCGACCCGGCGGTGGGCTGCATGATTACCGGCTACGCCAGCCCCACCAATTTCGAAATCAACCTGATGGCTGAAATCAACATGCCTTATTTGATTTCGGCCAATTCGGCTCAGACGGTTGGTATCATCGGCAAGGCGCCGGAAAAATATCCAACGGTATGGTCATTGACCCCGTCCTACGAGGCCTATGAAACCGAATTGCCCAGACTGCTGGAAATATGGGCCAAGGAAGGCAAAATCAAACTCAGCAACCGCAAGGTCGCAATCGTCACTTCCGACAACCCCTACAGCAAAACCATTTCCGAAGGACTGAAAAAAAGTTTTCCGACCCACGGCTGGACGGTGACAGTCGACGAGATGGTCCCGTTCGGTGAGGTTCATGACTGGCGCGCGATTATCAGCAAAATCCGCAAGGACCCGCCGGACATGATCGTCAACACCGACTACCAGCCCGGCAACGAGGCGACCTTCGTCGATCAGTTCATGGAAGATCCAACCCCCTCCCAGATGTTTCTGCAGTATGGACCCTCCGTCCCCGAGTTTATTGAATTGACTCAGGACATGTCCACCGGGATTATGTACAACCTGTTGGGCGGGCCCATCATGGCGTCCAAGGAGGGCCGGGAGTTCGCAGAGAAATTCAAAAGTGAATACGGAATCGAATCCGGCCCTTACGGCCATATGCTTTACTGGGAAGTCATGATTTATGCCGACGCCCTTAAAATGGTCGGAGATCCGGCCAAAAAGCTTGAGATCGGCCAGACCATCGGCAAGATGACGAAGAAGATTTCCTCCGGCACGCTGGCCTTTGACCCCAAGACGCATCTGGCGGTCCAGGGCGACGACTACATCCCCATCCAGTTCTTCCAGATCTGGGAGGGCAAACGGACTCAAATCTGGCCGCCGCAGTACGCGACGGGCGAAGTCAGATCTGCGCCGTGGATCAAATAGTCGGGAGTTATAAGTTATTCGTTATTGGTTATTGGTTCGAAAGGAACGAAATCTATTTTTACATCTCACTGATGGCAGTATTCTAGGATCAGACTCTCAGCCAATCCTAATAACGAATAACAATTAACAAATCTCAAATTACCGGAGGCATATGGATGGCTGACTTGCTGGTATGTGAAGGGTTGACCAAAACTTTCGGACGTCTGCTGGCGGTTGACGATGTATCGTTCAGCATCACCGAGGGGCAGATCAAAGGTGTTGCCGGCCCCAACGGCGCCGGCAAGACCACCATTTTCAACATCATCACCGGTCTGCCCTATCATGCGACAGCGGGAAAAATAGTCTTTGCCGGGCGGGAAATCCAACACACCCCGCCCCATGCCATCTGCCATCTGGGCATTGCCAGGACATTTCAAAAAGAGACGGTATTCGATACCTTGAGCGTTTTTGAAAACGTCCTGGTTGCTGCCGCCTATGGTCGCACCGATCAAACCCGCCGCAACGGCGAAGACAAAGCGGCCGAAATTATCGAGTTCGTCGGGTTGCGCGATTTGGGGTCTGAACAAGCCACTCACCTCACCCTTTTCGAAAAAAAGAAATTGATGCTGGCCCAGGCTCTGGCAACCAACCCGCGCTTGTTGCTGCTGGATGAACCCGCATCCGGATTGAACAATCCTGAAATGGAAGAATCCGCCGCGTTGTTCCGGCGGATCAACGAACAGGGTGTATCCATCCTTTTGATCGAGCACAAACTGCCGCTGCTGCTGAGTTTGTCCGAGAGCGTCCTGATTCTCAACTATGGACAAAAACTGGTGGACGGACCGCCGGACGCGGTCATCAAAGACGAGCGGGTCATCGAGGCCTACCTGGGCAAAAGGAGGTGAGCTTGCCTGCCAAAATACTGGAAGTCAAAGATTTGACTGCCGGGTATGGGGACGTGCAGGTCCTGCGCGACGTCTGCATCAGCCTCTCCCCGGGTGAAAAGATCGGTATCTTCGGACCCAATGGCCACGGCAAAACCACCTTGCTACGAACCATATCCGGTTTGGTCAAAGCCTGGTCCGGGGAGATTATCTACCGCCAGGCCGACATCGCGAATAGCCCGCCCCGTGCCATTGTCGGCCGGGGATTGATTCATGTCAGCCAGGGCAATACGCTGTTTCCCCGTATGACCGTTAAGGAAAACCTAATCCTGTCGGCTTATCACAGATCCAACTGGCGGCAGCGGGGAAAGCGGATGACGCGTGTTTTCGAGATATTTCCCGCCCTGGCTGAACGTCGCAGTCAACTATCATCCACCCTGAGCGGCGGCGAGCGGCAAATGCTGGCCATCGGCATGGGGTTGATGGCCGGTCTCGAGATATTGATGCTGGATGAACCGAGTCTGGGCCTGGCGCCCGTCATGAAGGATGTCCTGGGCCGCGCGGTGGCGGAGATCACCTCCCAGGGCGTGACCCTGATTTTGGTGGAGCAGGATGTGGAGTTCATGCTGGAGTTGACCGATCGCTTCTACCTGATCGAAGACGGGCAGGTGGCCCTGGAGGGCACCAACGACACCATCGATCATCAGGAAATTCTGGCCATGTATTTCGGGGCATCGGATTGATTCCAAATTGCTAAAGAGCATGGCCTCCGGCTAAAGGCCAGCCGATCTGATCAGAAAAGAAACTGTTGTGGATCGATTCCGAAATCGACGGTTGTTGGGTTTCGCATTTCATGATGACGCCGTAAAAATGTAGGTTGGGTAGAGTGCAACGAAACCCAACAAAGCCCGAAGTTGGCTCAACCCAACCTACAATGGCAACGTAGCCTAAGATGCATTCAACTCCAACTTTTGATGTATTTTCACACGAGCGCTGCCTCTGGCCAAAAAAACGGCCAGTCTGATCAAAGAAAAGAAACTCAATCCGCAAATCGTGGGTTCATAGATGGTGGGAGCGGTTTTTAACCGCGATTACCCAGATGGGTAATCGTGGCCAGCCTGCGACGAGCTCAGTCGAATCGAGGCCACTCCCACAAACCTGTAACTTATATCTGAATGGTTTTGAATATGCTGTTTCATAAGAGCGCTGCCTCTGGCCAAAAAACGACCAGTCTGATCAAAGAAACGAAACTAATGAACGTCGAACATCGAACGTCCAACATCGAACGTCGAATAGTGCATTCTATCTATTTTAAAACGACTAAGCGAGCTGTCGGGTCGTCTTGTGGGGTCGTAGCCCGAAGGGCGAAGCCCCAAGCCGAAGGCGACCTGTGGGGTCGTAGCTCGACCTGTCGGGTCGTAGCTGAAAGCGAAGGCTGAAGAGCGAAGCCCCAGGCCTGAAGAGATTCCATCATTCGTCAATCGACATTCGTCATTCGTCATTCATTGAAGTTTCACAAGGGGCCAACGGTACTGTGAAGATTGATTCTATTCATAAATGTTTTTAACTCCATATTCTTTACGCTAGAAGGTGAGTGCAATTGAAAATTTGGGATTTGAGATTGAATGAATTCTGCCTGTCGTGAGCTTTTGTGTCGAACGGTCCTTTAAATTGATGGAGCGCAGCGATTCCATCAATCGGAAATCCGCAATCTAAAATCCCAAATTATAACTCGTGACGTTATAGGACTGAATTCGGGATGAATGTGCGAAATCAGATTTTGCACCTATTCATCAACATAGGTTGCGACCATGGAACTTATCGACCTGAAAACTATTATTATATCCGGCTTGAGCCTCGGTTCGATGTATGCCCTCATGGCCACGGGGCTGTCAATCGTTTGGGGAACCCTGCGGGTATTCAATTTTGCCCATGGCAGTCTGATGATGCTGGGGGCTTATATCGGCTGGACGGTTTGTCACTCACGGGGCCTCGGTTGGGGTATCTCCGCCGGGATCGTGGCCGGCATCGTGACCCTTTTTGCCGTGGGCATTGCGATCTATCGACTCCTGGTCAAGCCCTTTACGGATAGAATCAATTTGGTTCTGATTGTCGTCATCACGACCCTGGCCGGATCGATTCTGTTTGAAAACTCGGCCCACCTGCTCTGGGGTCCGCGCATGAAAAGATTTCCCAGACTGATTCGGGGCAAGCTGGAATTTTTCGGAATCAATATCTCCGCCCAGGAAGCCATCATCATCCTGCTGGCCCCGGTCCTGCTGATTTTGCTGGCTATGTTTCTGAAGAAGACCAGACTGGGCATGGCGGTTCGAGGGGTCGAACAGAACCGCGAAGCCTCATTACTGATCGGGGTAAATGTTGAATGGATCTATGCCTTTACATTCGGCATATCGGCGGCCCTGGCGGCAATGGCAGGTGTGGTATTGGGCTCGGTGCGGTTTATCACCCCGACCATGGGAGCCGAGCCCTTGATGCGAGCCTTTATCGTGGTCATTCTGGGCGGGCTGGGAAGCCTTTACGGCACCATGGCAGCAGCCTACATCGTCGGGCTGCTGGAGGCCGCCAGCATGCTGTATCTGGGGCTTTACGGCACGCCTCCCATTCTTTTTCTGACCATGGTGCTGGTGTTGACATTTAAGCCGACCGGTCTTTTCGGGGTAGAGTAGGAAGGAATGATGGGAAATACGACCTCTAATTTCGGAAAATTTCCGCCGCAATTGATCGGCCTTGCCGTGCTCTTGGTGTTTCCGCTGGTCAATCCCAGTGACTATGTGCAGCATTTGGTGACCATTGCCATGCTTTACGGGGTTCTGGCTTCCAGCTGGGATTTAAGCATGGGCTATGGGGGAATATTCAATTTCGGTCATATGGCGCTTTTTGCCCTGGGTGGCTATGCCGCCGGTGTGTCCACCGTGCAATTCGGGTTGACTCCCTGGCTGGGCATCGTGGCGGGGGCGCTGGCTGCGGTCATCGGGGCGATTCTGGTGTCGCTGCCCGTTCTCAGGGTCAAGGGAATTTATGTGTGCCTGGTGACGTTCGCTTTCGGTCAACTGTGCCTCCACCTCATTTTGGGCCAGAGCAAGTATACCGGCGGATCCAACGGACTGGTCATGATTCCGCCCATAACCATCGGCAATTACTCGTTCGCCTCAAATGACAAACTGGCGTATTACTACCTGGCCCTTGTCCTTTTGGTGGTATCCACCTATTTCTTGAGACGAATCGTCACGTCTCACTTCGGCCTGAGCATCGTTGCGCTGCGTGATTTTGAAGATCTGGCCATCAGCCGGGGAGTCGGTGTGGCCCGTCAGCGTTTGCTGACCATGGCCGGCAGCGCCGTGTTCACGGGAGCGACCGGTGCGATTTATGCCTACTATCTCAGCTCCGTATCGCCGGAGTTGTTTGGCTTCAGCTACCTGGCCACGGTGCTCAGCATGATTCTGCTGGGGGGCACGGCAACAATCTACGGCCCGATTGTCGGGGCTTTTTTCCTGACGTTCATCTCCGAGTTTTTGGTCAGTTTAGGACCCTGGCGTTTTGTCATTATTGCTATATTAATGATCGTGACGATTTGGCGATTCCCCGACGGGCTGTTAAGCGGTCTTAAAATCCTGGCAGCAAGATTGGTCCCGGCCTCCCGGACCCAACGAGGGTAAAGGGTAGGGTAACGATTTTTCATTGTTAATAAGGAGAAAAAATCATGACGGACATTAAAAGTACAGTCATCGATGAGCAATTGGCAACTGCCATTTTAAAAGAAGTCGAAGATCATCAGGATCAAATTGTCTCCTTCCTTCAGGAGTTAATCGGTTTTGAAACTGAAAATCCCCGTTTGTGCGATACCGAACCCGGTGCCGAAGCCAAAATGCAGGAATACCTGGCGGACCGGTTGAAATCCGATGGCCTGGAAACGGACGTCTGGGACGTCTACCCCAAGCGACCCAACTTGGCCGCAACGCTCAAGGGTTCGGGAGGAGGACGATCGCTGATGCTCAACGGTCATGTCGACGTTGTGCCGATCGGCGATAAATCTCAGTGGAAGTATGATCCCTGGGCAGGCCAGATCGCCGATGGAAAAGTCTGGGGGCGGGGTGCCGTGGACATGAAAGGTGGCATCGCCGCCATGATTTGCGCGATGGAAGCCGTGCAGAGAGCCGGATTGAAACTCAAGGGCGATTTGGCCGTTACAACGGTCATCGATGAAGAGACCGGTGGTGACGGCACCCGGGCCGCCCTGGACCGGGGGTACAAGGCCGATGCCGTGATCATTCCCGAACCGACGGATCTGAACATCCAGTCCGTGGAGGGCGGCCTGGAGTGGCTGCGGATGGTGGTGCGCGGCGTGGCCGGACATACGGCTTTCCGCTTCAAATCCGTTCATGCCGGCGGCCAGGGCAAAGCGATCAACGCCATTGAAAAAATGATGAAACTGCTCAACGCAGTCATGGAATTGGAACGTTATTGGGGCGTTCACAAGGTTCATCCCCAGATGCCCAAAGGGATCACCACCATCAATATCGGGGTCGTCCTGGGCGGAACCGGCGGCGGATCTGATGGAATGCCCAATGCAATTCACACACCGTCCACCTTTCCCGACTACTGTTCGACCTTGCTCAGTCTGAAGTATCTTCCCAATGAAAAGACCGACGATGTCAAAGCCGAATTCGAGGATTACATCCATCGCGTCGCCCAGGCTGACCCGTGGCTCAGGGACCATCCCCCTGAAATCGAGTGGGGCTTCGGCGGTGTCGCTTTTCCACCGGTGGAGGTACTGCCGGACCATCCGCTGATCCAAACGGTCTCCAAAGCCCACGAGCAGATTGTCGGGCAACCCCGGTATCCGGGTTTTGAAGCGGTTACGGACATTGCCTGGTTTGCCGCCAAGGATATACCCGGCTTTATGTACGGACCCGGTCCGATTGGCACAGCCCATACGGATGACGAGTGCGTTGACATCGACGAGTTGATCAAATGCACCAAAGTACTGGCGCTGACCATTGTTGATTGGTGCGGCGTGGAATAGCTGCGGGTGATGAAAACGAGGCCAAAGAACCTAGCGTTCACTACATCGCTGAGGGATGGATGTTACCTTAGCATCCAAATGGAATATTCCATCATTCCGATCCCGCTTTCAGCCGGATCACGGCAATCCCGTCATGGACGTGATTAACCCGGCCCGGAGCAATAGGTTTTCATTAAAAAGATAGATTCTGAAGAGCCGCTTTTGCCGAAAACCGAAAGCCCCCGCTTCGCGGGATGACATGTCAGTTTTAACGAACTGAGGTATGCCCCTAAAGCCGAAGGCCCCTTCCTGACCGCCACGATCCTGGTGCCTGGCTTGGGCGCTTTCATATCTACCTATTTTTAACCTTCTATCAGTACGTTTCCCTGTCGATCATTACCGGCCGCCAAATCCCGCCATCGCCCCGGGCCAGCTTGAGTTTGGCCCGGTACTTGCGGCCGCTCTCCTCCCTGAACACATATTTGCGGGTGGTCTTGCCCGCTGTGAGCGTTTTGATATTGGCCGGGGTTAGTTTTTTTCCGCCGGTCATCTCCCATATCACGAAGCCGCAGCCGCCGTCCCGGGGCCGCCAGTTGGAGCAGCCATAGCCGCGTTTGCCTTTGATGATTTTCCCGCCGCAAACGGGGCACAGTCCGAAATCATTGGAAGGTTCTGCAGACCCCTTTGGAGCACTAACCAAAGCGTCCGGTTGCGTTCCGGTTGATGGCTTCTGGTCCGGGTTTTCGAACATGAACTGAACCTGCCAATTCCCATTTTCGCGCACCAGTTTGAGAGAAGCTGAAAAGCGCTTTTTCTTTTTAGACACAAATCCCTTGTAGGGCCCCACCGCCCTGCCCTTCAGCAGCATGGCCGCCGCGCCGGCCGAGATCCGCTTGCCGGCGATTTTTTTCCAGATGACAAACCGGCACCCACCGTCGATATTTTTTTTCCCGGAGCACTCATAGGCCTTGAAGCCGTCCACCACATCCCGGCCGCACAGCGGACAACGCCCCACAACTTCGCGTTGTACCACGCTGGTTTTGCTCTCCAAGAATTCCCGAACCGCATCCCGGACGAAATTTTCGATATCCCCAAGAAAGTCGTCCACCGAGCCTTGGCCGGCCGAAATTCGCCCCAGCTCCGTCTCCCACAAAGCCGTCTTTTCCGGTGAAGCCAGGGTGCCGGCCACCCGAAACTTTTTCAGCGTGTCGATTAAGAAAATGCCTTTCTTCGTGGCCCTCAGGATCTTCTTTTCCCGGCGCACGTAATTTCGGGCAAGCAGGGTTTCGATAATCTGGGCCCGGGTCGCCTGGGTTCCCAGCCCGACATCCCCGCGGTAGACTTTCTTGAGGTCAGCCTGGCTTACATAGCGTCCGGGATTGGTCATGTCCTTTAAAAGCAGCGCTTCCGTGTATTCGGGCGGCGGCACGGTTTTTTTGTCCTCTATCTTACTGTTTACGACATCGCCAACATCACCCTTTTCAAGCGGGGGCAAAGGCTGTTCAGGGGCTTCGACCTTTTTTTTCCCGGGCCCCGGCGTCAAAAGCGACTGCCAGCCCGGTCGGATCGTCACTCGGCCCATGGTATGGAAAACCAGGCCTTCGCTGACTTCGGTCAAGATCTCCCGAACCTCGTAAATCCAGTCCGGATAAAAGGCCGCGCCGAACCGTTTCAATACCAGATCATATATTTTGCGCTCCCGATCGGAGCTGTTCGCCGGCAGGGGCGCCAGCGGAATCAGGGCATGATGGTCGGTCAGCCGGGCATCATTAAACACCCGCTTGTTGCCGGCGCTCGTCAGTTTCGGTTCGATGCCTGAAAAAACATCCGGATACGGTTTTGCCAGCCGCTGGATCAGCCCTTGTACCATAGCAATATTTTTGGAGCCCAGCACCCGAGAATCGGTTCTGGGATAAGACAGGCATTTTTTCTTTTCATACAGTCCCTGGGCGATCTCAAGGGTCTGTTTGGCCGAAAAGCCAAAGCGGATATTCGCATCCTGCTGCAGATCAGTCAGGGAATACAAAAGGGGCGGGGGTTGGCTTTTTTGGGTTCTTTTAGATGATGTCACCACGCCGCGCCGGTTTGCAATCCCGTCGACGATATTGCGGGCGTCTTGGTGGGAAGCGATCCTGTTTTTGCCGGCACGGGTCCATAATCCCCGCCAGGTCCCCTTTTCCCCTTTAAAGGTTGCCCTTACCAGCCAATAGGGTTCCGGCTTGAAGTTGTCACGTTCGGCCCTGCGCGCTGCGAGCAGGGCCAGAACCGCTGTCTGGACCCGGCCGATGCTGAACAGATCCTTCAACCGGATGGTCGCCGCCCGGGATCCGTTCATGCCCACCAGCCAATCGGCGATTTGCCGCGCCCGGCCGGCGTCCCACAACCGGTCGAACTCGGCGGCCGGCTTCAGTGACTGCATGCCATTTTTAACGACCGCCGGCGTTAGGGCCTGGCTGGTCCAGAACCGGTAGGTTTCCATCATTTTGGCGGACCGGGTCGTCAAAAGCACCGTTCGCGCGATCACTTCACCTTCCCGTCCCGCATCGGTCGCCACGACGATCCGGTCGATGTCCTTTCCACCCATTAGCCGCCGGATGATATTGAGCTGTTTTTCAGTCTTTTTGATGGGCTTGTACCGGTAGGACTGCGGAATGATGGGCAGGTTGTCGAAACTCCACTTTTTCAAGGCCGGATTGTAGTCTTGGGGCTCATAGAGCTCCACCAGGTGTCCCACGGCCCAGGTGATGATATAGCGGTCGTTTTCAATATACCCGTCTTTTTTGCCCCGGATGCCGAGTCCCCGAGCAAAATCCATCGCCACCGAAGGCTTTTCTGTCAGAATGAGCGTTTTCAATATTTTCTTGATCCAGTCCCTGTCGTGTTTGAACAAACTCAGCGGCTACATACATGAGGCTAATTCTGCAAGTGAACGTTCCTCCCACTGAGCGGGAGGCCTCAGGAAGCCCCATCGAAGGGAGCACGACCGTTTGTGCAACTATTCAAATCCGAAATTCGTGCTTCGTATCTACTCAAGTTGTAGGGTGGGCTGTGCCCACCGCCGACGGCTGCAATCAGCAATGTTCGGTGGGCGCAGCCCACCCTACGAAAAAAAATTATCGCAATGATAAGAAATAACCTGTGTATTAACCCACATTCTCACTTCATAATCAACGACAGGCCGATTAAATCTAATTTAAGTATTCTTGGAAATCAAATCGATATTAAATATTCAGGCATTTTTTTTAGATCAGGTTACCAGAAAAACCAGCATGCTGAACTATATTGAAAACCAGCCAGGTCAACGGCACATTCTACATGTATGATGCCGTGGGCGGTGCTTTTTTAAGCCTCAAGTTAGACAAACTTCACGACGGCATCGTTAAAATATGATTCTGAATTTAAATTTCTATCATCGTTACAATTAAAATCGATCTGATTCCTTTCAAACCAATAACCAATAACGAATAACTGATAACTCTCAATTGAGGTTTTGCCCCCCATATTTCACTTGATCTCAGTTGACGGCCCACGTATTCGATTTTACTTTCTATACAATCTCTTATGAAACTACGCCTATATTAACCCCAAGAAAGGGATTTTAAATCGTGCTCGTCCTCGTGCTCGTCCTCTTCCTCGGGTTTGAAAGCGGCTCAAAAGCTTCGAGGACGAGTACGAGGACGAGGACGAGGACGAAACGGCAAATGAATAAATCGAAACTGCCTTGATTTTGCGCGGTTTCTTTTCCGATCAGACCGGCTGTCCTTTAGCCGGCCTGCGACGAGCTCAGCCGAATCGAGGCCGCCGCTCGTGTGAAACTACATTTCAAAAGCTAGATTTGATTGCATCTTAGGCCAGGTTGCCATTGTAGGTTGGGTTGAGCCAACTCCGGGCTTTGTTGGGTTTCGTTGCACTCTACCCAACCTACATTTTTCCGGAGTCGTCCTGAAATGCGAAACCCAACAACCGCCGATTTCGAAACCGGTTCACAACAGTTTCTTTTTTTTTGATCAGACTAGACGCCCGAGGCCAGAGGCCGCCGCTCTTATAAACCAACTTTGTAAATCCACATCATTTTGGAGACAAACAAAATGTCGACCATCTTATACATAGCCACGGCCATCGGATTGTTCATTGCAACCCAATCCAACGGTGAATGGAAAATCGTCGGTCATGTGCTTAAGGATAAAGCCTTGACCAGCGTTGCGGTGTCAGACGGCGTGATTATCGCCGGCACAACTGATGGCATTTGGCGCTCTTCTGACAAGGGTAAATCCTGGCAGGAAAGCAACGACCGGCTTTCAATTCGGCATGTGCGCTGGGTCACCGGTGCATCCCACATACCGCGGACCTTCCTGATCGGCACGGAACCCGCCGGTATTTTCATGTCCAGCGACGGCGGCAAAACCTGGAGCAGCAAACCGGAAATCGGTAAATTACGTGACCTGTACGGCTGGTTTTTACCATACTCACCCAAAGCGGGCTGTGTTCGTGGGTTTGCCATCGCAAAGCCGGATGTCAAACGCGGCCGCATGTACGCGGCCGCTGAGGTCGGTGGCGTGTTGATTTCTGATGATAGCGGTAAAACCTGGAAATTGGCGGAAGGCAGCGACGGCAAACCGGATTTTTATCGCGAGTTGGGGACCCTGGTTCATCCCGACGTCCATTCAATCACCGTCCACCAAAGCTCCCCGGATCTGGTCACTGCCGCGACCGGCGGAGGACTCTATCGCTCGACGGACGGCGGCCGAATTTGGCATAACATTTACGAATGCTATATCCGCGCGGTATGGGTTGATCCGACCGATGCCCGGCACCTGATTGCGGGACCGGCCGATGGCGTCTCAAGAAAGGGACGCATCGAGGAATCTTACGATGGCGGACAGACCTGGCAAATGGCTTCTGAAGGCATGCCGCCGGTACCGTGGGCGCGGCAGATGGTGGCGCGCTTTGTTCAAACTGATAATGATCTGTTTGCAGTCATATCCAGCGGTGAGCTCTGGCACAGGCGTTTAGACGACCCCCAATGGCACCGGGTGTTATCAGATATAAATCAAGTAAAAGCCATGGCCGCTGCAAAATGAAGGAGCCGAATATTGCCCCTCGCAGACCGCGTCCTTATTATGGCTGGATCGTTGTAGGCATTTCTTTTCTCACGCTGGCGGTCGGCGGGTCCACTAATGGGTCTTTTTCGATTTTTACCTGGCTATTCTAAAAGAATTCAACTGGACCAGAGCGGATACGGCCGTAGCCTTCTCCCTCAGTATGCTTGTCTTCAGTGCCTGCGGCCCTTTGGTCGGCTGGCTGTTTGACCGGTTCGGTGCTCGCAGGATCATGCCGTTCGGGGTTATCGTTCTCACTATTGGAGTTTTGAGTTCGGCCTTTATCTCCTCCCTGTGGCATCTTTACATTTGTTACGGAATCCTGATGGCAGCCGGTGTCACGCATATTGGATTCATCCCCAATGTAATTATTGTTTCGAACTGGTTTTTCCGGCATCGAGCCCTTGCTCTCGGCATAGCCCACTCCGGGCGAGGGGTGGGCACGCTTATTCTGATTCCTCTCATACAGTATGCCATCCAGACGGTGGGGTGGCGAAATGCCTGCCTGCTGCTGGGAGGGCTCGTGTTTATCGTTCTCTTTCCTCTGCTTACCATATTCCAGCGGGGCAGCCCCCGGGAGAAGGGACTGACGCAGTTGGGTGACCCGGACACTTCACCCGGCAAGGGTATGCCGAAGCACAAAGGCGGCCCAACTTTGCCTGAGGCGCTGCATTCTTATCGGTTTTGGACCCTGGGTTTTATCAGCGTCCTGAGTGGTGCCGGATTTTCAGGCCTGTTTGTTCATGCGGAGGTCCTCACCGACTAAATGATTTTTCTCGTTGGAACGCGTCAGGTTGGCAAAACCACTCTCGCACAAGAATTAGACTATCTTCACCGCTGGTAATTTTCTGCCGCACCCCAATCAGAGTTCAACACTCACGATCGGTTTTTTACTGACACCTGAAACCTGACACCCGAAACCGCCTGCTAGGACAGGTTGCGCAACCGATTACCTCTGTCCTGGCCCAAAGGACCAGGTTTTCTGCGACAAAATAAATCCGACTTTCGCTCCTACTCAACCTGCATCCAATAGAAAATGCCCATTCTGGTGGCGGCGGCATTCTGTTTATGAACTTCTCCGGTTGAAGAACTCAGGTAGTAATACTCCACATTTCCGTCGCGTAAAATGACCGGCGGCTGGAGTCTTCCGGAAAATTGTTTGCCGCTGACTTCCTTCCAATCCACGTCATCCTGACTGATCGTGGTTTCGCCACCCGAAACCGGACTATGCAGAAATTCATTTACATCAAGAAATACGGTTCGGTTAGGCCGGCCGCCGGTGCAGGCATCTAGCGCGTGAAAAATGGAATCACCGCCGAAACCGCACGGATCTTCGCCCGGGGTAAAGGAGATCACCAGCACCTTGCCGTCCCGGATGAGGACATCGCTGACCGCCCTTTCACCGACATTAGGCAAATCGAAATACCACCCGGCATGCACCGTGTCACCGGTCATCGCTGAACCCGGGTCGGGTTGGGGATCGCTCTGCCCCATGTCGTTGTCGGCGACGGTACCCCAGTTGGGGCTGCGATCGGTGAGAATCCTCAGTGACTGACCGTAGGTCGTTGTATAAGTGCCCGGCTCCACCGTTTGCTCCAGCAACGTCACCCGCGCGCGCGTCGCCTCGCCGTCCAGGTGGGGGTTTGAAAGCTGCGGGGTGGCACTGCGCTCAAAAGACCCCAGATATTCGCGGTTGTCATCATCATCGCCGTAATCCCAGATCCCGTATATGCTGGAACTTTCGGTTGAGTCCAGGTCCAACTCCGTCAGGTACCTCCCGGTGCCGAATATCACCATGTAGCCCGGCTTGCTGCAATGATACATCACATCCGGCTTGCTGGTGATGGGCTGGGGGTGGCCGCCGAAGTTCTTGGCCTGAAATACCGGCGCCGGATTGCCGGAGGTGCCCTCATAGGCCGCCTCCCAATTAGCGGCGTCAGTGTCAAACAAATCAAATTTCCACAGGTTGCCCTGCAGGTCACCGGCATAGACATAGTCGGCCGTACCATTGAAGTCAATGTCAATCGCAATGGGGCTGGACAACCCATTGCAGTTGCCGACCCCGGTGTCGATTCTTTTGACCAGCTCACCGGTTGCCAAATTCAGGATATAGAGGGCGGCATGGCTTTTGAAGCTGTTATAGCCGTTGCCGAAGATTACCAGCCAATCAACACTGGGATCATTGGATTTGACGATCACCGGACGGCTGTAGCTATAGCCCATGTAGGGATCGTAGAGCCCACCGTCAGCCCTGGCAACTTTTACCCCGGCGCCGGAGTACAAATCATCACCGTCCTGAAACCTACCCGCTCCCCCGACACTGAGAAGACTCAAAATTCCGGTATTGCCATCGGCCACGGGAATATCGGCCACCGCCCCGTAAGCCAATTTGCCCTGGGTATAGATAATATCACCCACCGCGATGTTCTCGATCCGGCTGTCAAACGCGAGATTGCCCCGGCCTTCGTTTTTAGGGTCGGGAAACTCCCACAGGACCCTGGAGGCCAGCTCGTCTTCATCGGTAATCGCTGCCGGATTGGTAATATCCAGGGCATAGTAGCCCCGGCCGCCTTTGCCCAGCCCGCCGACCAGGACGGATTTCGCCTGGCCACCCAGGGTTACTTCCACAATTGTCGGGCTTAAATCGACGAAATACTTATGGCTGTACCGCGGATCGACCAGGTAGCTGAGATTGCCGAACACCAGGTTGGGAACATAAGCGAACCGTTCATCAAGGGTGGCGGTATCAAAGGCGTGCAGCATGCCGTCATTGCCCCCCGCATACAGCATACCATCATGATGCACCGGCGAAGAGTGCACGATGTCGCCCAGCATCCCGAATCGTTCCCGGAAGGCGCCGCCGTTTTGCTCTTCGTTGCTCCGGTCACCGCGCAGATAGTTCAATATCTTGACCGCGTTTTTTTCACGATCCGAGTTGGGCACCAGATCCGAACCCAGGGCCGTTTGTTGACCGATACTCAAAACATCGCGGTCATAACGGAAGGGGATCCCCTGGGAGCCGTCATAGGTGGCGATGATGCGATCGGTATCCCAATCGAGCGTCTCGAGCCGATCGGCAGCCGACCATTCCGGGGTGGGAGCTATGTCCCCGGTGAGGGCATCGATCCGGTAGGCGTGGACATTCCCGGTCCAGATGTCGCTGCGGTAGGTGGCCTGGTACAACTGCGTATGGTCATCCAGCTCCTTGTACAAAGGATCGCCGTTGACCGATACGGATGAAGACGATGCGATGCGCCCCAGGATGCTGCGGCTGATTGCCAGCAGGGAATCGACCAGTTCGCGGGGGCTGGCGGCATTTAAAAATTCACCCCGGCCGTTGACCGCCGCATGCCACAGATCGTCAATTTTGTGCTCTCCAACATATCTGGGATCCGGCCAGGTGGGATACACGCCATTTTCAATATCATAGTCGTCCGGGTTGAGACTGCCCACCCGGCCAAACGAGACCGCGTAGGTGACCATATGCTGGTGGGCAGCAGTATCGAGGGGCGAGGTGGGAATGTTATCGTCCAGACCCGTGTGTAGGTCATTTTCATAATATTCCATGGCCACATCCGCCAGGGTGTCGGAGTAAATGTCCGCATAGCCGCCGCCGTCATAAGTCGTGTTGTCATCGCCATCGTTATTGCCGACATTCGGGTTCGAACCATTCCAGAAGCCGTCGGTCATCAAGATGGCAAAGGCCTGTTGGCAGGCGCCGCCATTTTCATCCGTGGCATATGGCGAGCTGCCGATCATATCGGATGCATCCGCAAAATACTTGCCGACTTCCCGCAAGCCACGCCGCAGGGGGGTGCCTTGCGGTTTGATCTTGAGACCATATAAGGACTGCAGCAGGTTTTTGGATTTGTCGATACCGCTGCTTTTGATCGGTAAAACCGGCTGGACCAGGTTGCCGTTAATCGAATAAAAACCGACCTGCACGCCCTCCAAGCCCGCAATCACGTTGGCCACCGCGGCCGTAGCGCTCAGCTCCCGCCGGCGATAAAACTGGTACCAGTTTGCGAAATTCTGCCGCTCCTGGGCGTAGGATCGGCCCGTCTGGACATCGGCCGGCGGTTTTGCCGCGATGGTAATCTCACCCGACTCGATCTCATGGTTGCTGTTGGCGTCAGTGACCTTATAGTAAGCAATCGCCCCGTCCAGCACCACCAGGTAGGGCTTGCCCTCTGATTCGGACCAGGTATAGTAGTGGGCCCGCTTGATGTCGACGTTATCGACGGCGCCGGCCGGCGCAAATTTAATCGCGTCCGCACACACCCGGTCGTCATCCCCGTTGCGGGTGTAGCTGATGGATACATTGCCCCCCTTGCCGGCTTCTTTATAAGGCAGGCCGTCCAGGTCAGCGGCGTGGTTCGACGACGTGCTTTTGATGGCTTCGCCGCTCGTGAAGGTTCCGCTGACATCCTTGATCGTCACGGTGGCGGTGTCAAAGGCGGTCCTTTGAACCGATACCACTTCGGCGGTCGCCCCGGAATCCTTGCCGCGAAATGTCTCACCCGGGTCAAATTCAAACTGCGGTTTATCCTGGGGATAATTTTTGATATCGACCTTTGTCACATCTTCCCCCCCCGTTCCGGCCGCAAAGGGGAAGGTGCCCAGCAGCACCCATTTACCGCCGTTCAAGCGCTGATCGACCGTAGCCGTATACGATCCACCATTATAATTTATGGTGTATGGCACGTTTTGGGAGCGATTGTCATCGGCCTGCCAGCGGGCATACACATCGTAGTCGCCGGCCTCGGGAATATCGGGGGTCCAGGTGGCCGTGTAATCGCCGTCGGTCCCGGTCCACCAGTAATCGCCATTAACGGTGGGGTCGTATGCCTGGTCGCTGCCCGTGGCCAGCTCCCAGCCGCCGCCCCCGCCATTTTTCTTGATGACCAGATCGTCAACCCAGACCTTGCCTTTTTTGTCCTTGAGTGCGGCACGGAGACGTATCCGGAAATCGGATTTAAAATACTGCGTGTCGGTGATGGTGTCCTGGTAGTGTATCCATTTTTTATCCTTGCCGACGGATTTGAAATCCACAATGAAATCATAGCTATTGCCGTCATAATATTCGAGGATGAATTCGTTGTTCTTTTTAACTTTATTCTTTCTAAACCAGAATTCAACGGTAATCGAATCCCCGCTACCCAGGTCTCCGGCATCCAGATTGTCCGAGGTCAAAGAACCGCCCTTTTTTTTATCCGCCATGACGCTTTGTTTGCCGCCATGGTCTTGCTTGTTGTCCGGCTTCCATTTGGTCGTGCCGTTATTCGTAAACCCGTCATCCCAGGTTTTCTTGCCTTCGAATCCCGTGCTGAGCAGCGTCTCATCGCCGGCGGCCTCGGGGGTTTTGCTGAATCCGCTGTCCTGATCGTTGACGATAATCTCTTTCGTGCTGCTGGTATACTGACAATAAGTCCCATTCAGATCGAAGGTTGTACCGGCGTCCATGGGGTGCGAGCGGGGGGTGTCCGGGTGGGCCGGTGCCAGGGTCTGCGCTGCTTCACCGGCAACATGGTTGGGCCAGGGATGATAATCCACCGTTGGATCATAATACAGTTTGTTGTAGCCCGCCCACTGGGATCGCCATTTCATACGCTGGTCGGTGGGCAATACGCGGCCATACAGGTTGTCGCCCGGATCATCGAAAACATAGCGGTAGTAATTGTCGAACAGCCCGTCTGAGGCGATCGTCATAAACTCCCAGTCCATGCTGCCGGAGTCATCCAGCACAAACATGACATTGGCCGGCGCCGACCGGTACCAGGCATCCAGCGGGATGTCCGGAATATCGACACAGTTTTCAAAGTCCGCATTGAAGACCGCCACGATTTTATGATCGGCCTGGACATTTTTAAATTCGTAAGAGCTCACTGCGCCGACCCATACGCCGTCCACCCACACATCTCTGACGGTGCTGCCGGCAGCCGGCGTGATGGTAAATGTCTGGGCCCCATCATAAGGCACCCCCACCGATCCGGCCGGACTGATGGTCCCGCCGTATTCGGCCGTGGCGGTAATCACCGGCGTGTACTCACAGGTCACATGCAGCCTGTAGTCACTGGTTTGAGCCGGGTCTGTTTCCCTGACCGCAACATAGTAGACTCCCGGGCCGACCGTCCGCACGATCTCAAACTGGTTGCCGCCCCCGCTGTTATCATCGGCGGCAATGAAGTTGCCGGCTTCATCCAGCAAGGTTCCATTCGGGTCAACGCCGTCGGTGGAGTAAGCCGTCAGGACCCCGGTACCCCAGAACACGACCTTGAAATAGTCCTCATCGCCGCCGGATTCGATGCTGCCGCCGATGCTGCTGTTGCAATCCATGGGCGTGGCATCATCGATGTTATCGCCGTGATCATCCTTGCCGCATTCCACCGACAGCTCATAGTCGCCGGTATCGAATTCCGAAGCGTGCCGGACCTGCACATAATACGTACCGGCCGCGACTGCCTGGGAGATCATAAAATTGTAGTCGACCGTATCATCCTGGGCGATTTCGACGCAGTCGCTGTCATACAGGTGCCCGTAGGTATCCGTGGTCCCGGTGGTGTAGATATCGATCCAGGTATCGGCCCCCAGGGTCACCTCGAATGCATCCCAGGCGCCGGGGGTCTCGATCGAACCGGCCGTGGTGCTGCCGCAGGTCACGGGCGTGGCGGAGTTGGCAATGTCGCAGACCGCTCTTTCCACCCTGATAAATCCCTTGGTCGGATATTGGGCCTTGTTGGGCCACTGCTGGTTGTTATAGGTGGTCTCGATCCAGCCGGCCGAGCGGGCCGTGTCGGAAACCCGGACTTCATCGATGATGCCGTTCATTGTCTCCGCAGCGGCGCTGGCTTTGCCGAGTCCATCCAGGTATAGGGTTATTTCAGGGGCATGACTGCCCATCAGCTGGCCGTTTAAAAACACGCGCTGGGTCGTGCCGTCCCAGGTTCCGGCGACATGATACCAGGTATCATCTGTCAGAACAACGGGCACTCTAAGGTGCAGGCTGACGTCATCCGTGTCCCGGATATAGAAATCCAATTGGCCCTCGATGGCGTCATGTCGAATCACGATGTCACCACCCATGTCAACATGCCGCTCGATCGCGTTTGTCAGATCTTCATGTTTCACCCAGGCCGATATCGTCGCTGCGCTGATGTTGCTGGGTGTGGGAAGGACCGGGCCCAAATAGATCCAATCATTCGTCCCGTCAAAATCCTGGGCACTGCCGACCATCCCGGCCGCAATTGGCTTGGGTACCTGATCAGAAGCCCCGTTCCCGCCGCGGCCGTGATTACCCGAACCGCTGCTGTCTTTGAATTCGGAGACCGTTCCATCACCGCTCTCAACCAAATGGTAGACACCCCTGAAGTTGCTGTCCCAGACTCCCGCAACGTTCTCCTGGGATGAGTTGACGGCGCTGTTGCCGTAGTGCAGGTAAAAGGCGGTGTCTTGCGTAACCGACAGGGTGGGGAGTCTGACCCAGGCCGCCAGGGTGCCGGTGGCGCCGTCGTAGAATTCAACCTCATGGTCCAACTTGCTGGCGCCGTCCACATCGGAGGTAAAGATAATGTCGTCGCCCTCGGCATCGGTCACCTGCCCGCCGTTGGCGGTGGTTTTTAACTGCGCGTCGTTTTGGATGCTGACCAGCACCGGAAAGTCGACCGGAGGACTGTTGTCTATGATGGTCATGAATCCGCCGGGGTTATTCTGGTTGTTGTACTCGGTGGTAATCCAGGCCGCCGAGCGGGCCGTGCTGGAGACGCGCAATTCGTCTAAAAGGCCAAACACCTGTTCGGTATCACCCGGCGAATCCCCGATAAAAGGGCCTAAATCAGAGGCTGACAAAGCGATGACACCGCCACCGGAAGGATCGATACCATTGGCTTCTTCAACGCCGTCAACATAGATTTTTATTTTTGAACCCGCACCACCGCCTGTCCGAACCATGACTATATGGTGCCATTGCTGATCGACAACATCAGTTGTGCCATACACAGGGCCTAATGTGCCGCCATCGCCAATTGACACTCTTACGCGATCGGCATTAACACCATCATCAGTTGGACCAAAGGAAATATGGTCATTCCAATCGTTCGTATGGTGATTATAAATATACTGGTCATCAGACACGGCTGAGTCGGAAGATTTATACCAGACTTGCATAGTCACCGCATCATAGTCGTGGTCTTCGATGTCCCGGCCCTGTAAGCTTATATAATCATTACTCCCATCGAATTGCTGCCCGGCAGCGATCTTTCCTTCTTGCCCGGTCGCTGACACCTCGTCGTCACCGTGGTTGGCATGCTGGGTGGAGTCCGTATAAAGCGCGTTGTTTCCCGTATCTGCCTGTTCCTCCTCCAGGTGCCAGACCCCCTTGAAGTTGCTGTCCCAGACCCCGGTCGGGTTCGCGAGGGACGAGCTGATTCCGCTGTTGCCGTATGCCAGGTAAAAGACCGTATCCACGTCGCTGGCGAGCGCGGGCAGGCGCACCCAGGCCACCAGGGTGCCCGCCGTACCGTCATACTGCTCCACTTCGTAGTCCAGCCGGGTCGTCAAATCCGAGGCATAGAACACAAGGTCATCGCCCTGGGGATCGGTCACCCGGCCGCCGTTGGCCGTGGTTTTCAAAAAGGGATCGTTCGGGATGCTGACCAGCATCGGGAAGTCGACCAGGCTACCGCTGTCTTCGATGGTCATGAACCCGTCCGGGTCGCTCTGGTTGTTGAACTCGGTCTCGATCCAGCCGGCGGAGCGGGCCGTACTGGAGAGCCGCACTTCGTCTAAATTGCCGTTAAAATGATAACCAGCACCATCATTGGCCGCACCGATATTGAAAGGATAGCTGTTGTTAACCGTGCCCAGGGTCCCATTTACGCCATAAATAATAACTAGTTCCGACCCGTCTCCGTATAATGTAATACCATTAGCACTATCGCTGCCATCATAAGTTGCAGCCACATGATGCCATTGACTATCGTTGAATCTATTTTCTGAGCACTTACTCAATTCATTTCCATTAGAGTCGTAAATAAAAAAACAAAAAGTTCCATCAGCTTCTATATAAAACCACACGCCATGCCAATTACCCGCTTGATTCGCTCTACCGGCAATTTGCACAGGGGCTCCATTGGCTTTTATCCAGGCGGAATAAGACACCGGGTCGTTTTTTCCATAAAATAGAACATCACCCATACCCACATAATCATCAGTCCCATCAAACTCCTGCCCGGCGCCGATCTGCCCTTCCTGACCGGTTGCGGACACTTCGTCGTCGCCGTGGTTGCCATTGCCGGTTGAGTCCGTGTACAGATCGATGTTTCCTGTATCGGCCTGGTCCTCGTCCAGGTGCCACACGCCTTTGAAATTGCTGTCCCAGACTCCGGCCGGGTTCGCCTGGGACGAGGTGATGCTGCCGTTGCCGTAGGCCAGGTAAAAGACCGTATCCACCTCGGCCTCGAGCAGGGGCAGGCGCACCCAGGCCACCAGGGTGCCTGCCGCTCCGTCAAACTGCTCCACTTCATAGTCCAGGCGGGTAGTTAAATCCGCGGCATAGAACACGAGGTCATCGCCTTCGTCGTCGGTTACCCGGCCGCCGTTGACCGTGGTTTTCAACCCGGTTTCATTTTTAATGCTGACCAGTACGGGAAAGTCGGTCAGATCAGAGCTGCCGCCCACCTTGGTATAATCGATGGTAATCCGCTTCACATAGCCGAATCCGGACGGCGGTGTCACATTCGTTCCCGCCACCTGGGTGTGATCGATGGCGATACTCTTCAAAAAGCTGAATCCGGACGGCGGTGCCGCATCTAAACCCACCACCCGGGTGTGATCCACAGTTACTTTCATGTTGTAGGTATATGCCGCACGGGCGGCGGGCGCCAGGGTAAGCCAAGCAACCAGGGCAATCAAAATAACATGAAACAGTTTGCGGGATTCCTTTATCATCGTGGCTCCTTAATTAATATTGAGAAAATACCAATAAGGCATCATTTTCTAATGAGCGGTTTTGGTTCAATCAGGATTGATTTTTAGAGTCTCTATTACGTTATGCAAAATAGGTGCCAGATTGTAGGGAGATCCGAACGGCCACCAAAAATGGGTTATCTACTTAGAATCGTTCAAAAAAAATGGTCATGACCCCGGCAGCTGCAATACTTTCAGGACGGGGAAACTATTAAACAATTTTATAATAGGCTTTAATAGCGGAATGAAGGAGCACTGCGTTGGAGGAGCACTGCGCTTGAGGAGCGCTGCGCTTGAGGAGCGCTGCGCTTGAGGAGCGCTGCGCTTGAGGAGCGCTGCGCTTGAGGAGCACTGCGTTTGAGGAGCACTGCGTTGGAGGAGCGCTGCGCTTGAGGAGCACTGCGTTGGAGGAGCACTGCGTTGGAGGAGCACTGCGTTGGAGGAGCACTGCGTTTGAGGAGCGCTGCGCTTGAGGAGCACTGCGTTTGAGGAGCGCTGCGCTTGAGGAGCGGCCTGGCGGCCTTGAGATAGAAGAGGAAAGGGCTACCGAAATGGGGATTTGAGGGATTAAAAGAAATAGAATTTATGCAATTCCTAAATCCCTAAATTCCTGAATTCCTCAATCCCTAGAAGCCACCCTTCTCGATCATCCACAGGGAGATAACTTCCTGTTCTGAATTAACCAGATATCCCACAAGGTCACCCTCGGCAAAATCGTAACTCGTTGCCAATTTGCTGTATAGCGTCGCATAAGCTATCGCAGGCGAAAGTTTCAGTATCAAATCATCGATCACAGCCTCTTCGGGTGCGATGCGGTTGATATACCCATACCCGTCAAATCCTCCGGGATAATATTCGGGCAGGATCCATTCACCTCTAATTTTCTGGTCTCCGGCAAGAGCCGGAATGCAGATTCCGGCAACCATCAAGGCCAATGCCATGCCCGCCATAACCTGCTTGATCCTGTGACGACGGTCCGTCTTGTTTTTTTTCATGCCACTGCTGCTCCTCTCATACGACACGATTCAATTGATTGTGTTTTAAAAAGCCGTCCGATAGCCAAGCCTGATCTCGACCACGCCTCTTTTCTGAGAACGTCCGTAAATTGTGATTTCACGCACCTTGGTTTTGCCCACGTCCAAGGAATTGCCGCCAGCAGCGCCTTCGGTTGAGGCTATAAACATGGCATCCCCATCAAGCGCGCAAGTTTGTGGTTGCACCGCTTTTTTGCCCGCCCAGTATTCATCTATGGTGTCCTCGTTGAGAGCGCCGGCTGTCGTCTCCATCCAGGAAGGACCTGTGCCGGAGATCGGATTATTGTCGAGCCAGCGGGCAGCTTCCATGGCGGCTCCCTCGGCCAGGTAGAAATTGCTTTGATAATTCAGCTCAGCGCTGGCAATCTCAATCTCGGTGTTGGCAGTATTGGTTGAAGCCAGGCTGACGATGGTCAGCAATGTCAGCACCATCAATGCCAAAACGATCACGGAGCCTTCTGAGTTCATCACCGGCGAAAATGCTTTTTTCATGAGGTGTTCGTCCTTTTCTTCATGTGACGGTTGCAAGGTTTAGAGTAATCAGTTATTCGTTAATAGTTATTAATTTAAAAGGAGTACTATCTGTTTTTATTTTCCAACTACGTATTAATTATTAAAATATTGAGCCAATCATCTTCTAACAACCAATAGCCTATAACCAATAATCAATAACTAATAGCTCCTAATTGAGCGTTTTTTATTCAATTAGGTCATGACCTTTGCTAAAGCGTCCTCAAAGACCAATGTTGCGGCATCTTACCTCGGTGGCGTAAGTGCGCGCCACTGTTGTGCCCCTGCCTGCCGGTTCCCGCACAGTCAATTCAATTTGAACCGTTCGGATATCAGACAGATCAAAAACCGGAACGGTCAGGACCGAATCATCGGCGGCCAGATAGGTGAAAGTGAGACCCGCACCATTGCTGGTATCCACATTTTCGACCAATGGCACCGCGGACAGGTTAGACAGCAATTCGTCGTCCTTGAGGAAATAAGTGAACGTCTCACCGGTTCCGGCGATGCTGCCGTCCAGGTCGAGATCTGCTGAAAAGGAAATACTGGTTGCAGTTGCAAGCGTGATGCCGAAATCACCGGTTTGGGCGGGATCGAGCCCGGCCATTCGGATGCTTTGGGCCATAAAATCAACCCCGGCCCTGGCGACCTGCTGGACATTGGCGGCAACATTCTGGCTGGTGTATGATCGGTCGAGAGTCGTGAATAGGCGCATCATCGCAGCGAGTAAAATCGAGGCGACGGCCATGGCCACCAGCAGTTCGACCAGGGTAAATCCCCCGGGTTCGGCTAGGGCCGGATTGGGCGCCTTTTTCAATTTTGCCGGGATGGCTCTATGGCGATTTGGAATCAGCATATACGATCCTTAGATCAGAGTTATTAAAACCACGCTTCGATTCTGGCCTAGACGAGTCCAGCTGACCGTTACCTGGATTCGACGGGCGTTGCCGACCGAAGAAATTCCGCATTCACGCGTATAGATGCCGCCCGGATTACCTTCCATGTCAATATCGGATTCCGTTTCAGTGCCGACCGGCAGGGTGTCTATGTCCGCTTCGCGCTTTTTTTCCTCGATCTTGGCCCGGGCCAGCATGGTAGCCTGGGTCAGAAGATCACCGTTGGTATTGTTGCGGGTCGTGGACAGTATCAGCGTCCCCACCGAAAGAATACCGATCGCAAATATCGCCAAGGCGATCAGTACTTCTATCAATGTAAAACCCTGGTCTGTACCAGGGAAAACGGGTTTCCATTTAAATGTTTTTATCGCTGCGCTGCGCATTGGTCGGTTACCTACTCCTGCCTTATCTGCCCGAGGGGATTGATACTGATTTGTCGCTGCTCGCCCGTGGAATCCTCCAAAACTAGTATACCGCCGCTCGCACAGCGTCCCCGGGAATTAAACTCGGCCTTCAATTGGTTTAAATTGTCAGGATCCGCCGGAATCGTACTAGCGCCCAGATCAAGGACAATCCCGGCGGCCAGCTGCCGGGAACGAACGGTGGTCCCGGCGGCGTCGCTTATTTGGTAGCGGCCGGGCTCAAAAACAACTGCTACCTGGTCATTGTCGCGGATGGCCCTGGATTTGGCCCATTGCAGGTCCCCTCTGAGGTTGTCAAAGGCCCCTTTGAGTTTAGCCCTATCACGCCAACCGATCATGTTGGGCACGGCAATCGTCGACAAAATCCCAATGATGGCGATCACCACCATGATTTCATAGAATGTGAATCCGGCATTGTTACGCTTCATTCTCACCTCTTGGCGGTTGTCCCACGATTAGATGGGGGACCTGTCCGCCTTAGCCCCGCGGGGTACGCTTTGTGCAACAGCCTATTGCGCCGGCTCGCATGAACGGCGCCGGCTGGAAAATCAATGATTAACAATAACATCGGAATTTTTTTTAAAATACTTTAACCCAAAGCGAGCGGTTCCAGGTTTGGGAACTCGCCCTTCAGGCTTCGACCCCACAAGCAGGGGTCAAAGGCTATTTTCAACTGGTATCGTTAACTGTATGCATGGAAACACGATCTAAGTTTCTGCAAACTTTGTGCCATTATTTGTAAATAAATCTAACGGGATTATGTTTTCAGGCCCGACTGAACATGGTGGCTAAAAAAAACATCTGAAATAAAAAAACCATCTGAAATAACTGAATATAGTCAACATGGCCGGCAATAACTAACCGATTGGATCGGGTGGTAGTTTTTGATGTCCGGGGCCAATTACGGCAACATGATCGGGGATTAATTGATATGATCTATTAAATATTTTTTGAGAGTATTAAAATAGTTGAGGATTGAGGGTTTTGGAAGGTGGGAAGGTAAAATGCCAAAGGAAAAAGAGGGCAAACCAGTCAATCAGTTTTGATGGCATATTCGTATTTTCCACTTAATCGAATTAATCGTTTATTCCATAATTGCCAATAATTTGAAGGTTCAGGATTTTTGGTCATTCAGCCGCCAATCATACGGAATAAAACGAAGTGTGTAACTGTCGCTGATTTTTTTGAGTACTTCCATTTTTTCAGGCGCAAGGTACAACCCGATATAGCTTAAAAGACTGGACTCGCGCCCGGGATATTTGTCGGCATACCAGGAGGTGAAATCTTTTTCGTACCAATTAAATATCGAAGATAAATAAATTGCCTTTTCCTCATGGTCAATTTTGAAGTTGCGATCTTCGGTCAGAAAAAGACGGGTTTCATCATCGAGTTGTTGGTCGAGACTCTCACCGGAAAACGATAGACGCGGCAGACGCGGGCAGCTGTGGGCGGCGCAATTTAATGCAAAATGAATCCGCGGGTCGTTGAACCGCTTACGAATTACCTGGTTTTCCAGATAATACAGGCTGGTTGACCTGCCCCCGAATGTCAGTCGCTGGAAGAAAAAAAAGCCGCTTTTATCCGATAAGAAGAAAAATATACCGGGCTGTTTGACGTCGATTACGCTGCTGATGGGGTAGTAAGTCAGCACCGTTTTGATCACACCCGCATTGTAGGCGTTAATCCAGTACGCGAGTTTATGTTTCTGGCTCGGGAAGAGTTCGGGGTGGCTGTCGGGACTGTAAGTTGTGATCAGGTAGTAGTATGCTTCCAAATTCTCCGAATCCTCTCGCAGCGCGCTATAGTCGACAAATCCGCGATTATTGACATATTGCTGAAGCACCCGGTCAAAGCGCTCATGGGGAAAAATAGTCGGCTCAACCGGCGGTCTGTCTTTAATTGCCGGTTGGATTGTCGTACATCCAAACAACACAAATCCCAGGCATAAGATCATCAAACCGAAACGGTATCCTTTATTGATTTTATATTTCATGGCTTTCACTTTCAATATTTTGCCGCATTCACCCGGATGTAGCTATTCGGCAATGGTTTCGTTACTGAACCGGTGCAGATTGTTGTAGGCACAAAAGGAGAAAACCCCCCGTTCGGCGGTAATGGCATAGCAGCATTGATCTATTCTTTGCGGATCCATGGTATCGGTCTCCATAAAGGATTTGGCAAAAAGCAGCAGATGATTGGTGCGCAGCAGGTTGTAGGGATTTGAGCCAAAGATCGGGGCGGCCTTGGCAATCATTTTCCAGGCCTTGGGGTTGAACAAATGGCGAAAAAAGAAGTCTTTCTTCCCCGCAAAAGTTGCAAGAATTTTGTTGCGCGGTTCATCTTCGAGAAATAGGCGCACATCCTGCCGGCTAATATATTTGAAGAGGGGTTCAAGTTTGCCGTTCACGATGAACACCGGCGACATGGCATTACAAGAAGGATGGCCGATGTGGTCGGAGCGAAAGGTGTCGGCCGGGATTCCGGATTCGACCTCAATAAGCTTGAGAAGATCCTGCATTCCGTATCCCTGATAATGATCGCTGATGCCGAATCTGCCATTAAAGCGCGCCGCCGATTGAAAATTGATCGCCCGCACCACATCGATATTTTCAACCCCGAATCGCACCGTGTCGCCAATATCTCCTTCGTTGATGCCTCTCGTGACCACAACCGCCAGGGTGCAGCACAATCCGGTTTCTCGAATTGCTGAAACCGCTTTGCGGCGGGTCTCTGACATATCCCGGCCTCTGATCCTTAGGGTGGTTTCCTTATTCAGGCCGTCAAATTGAAGATAGACCGCCGTGAGACCCATAGTTTTTAGAGTTTTGAGAAAACCAGGCTCCTGGCTGATTCGAATTCCGTTCGTAATCAATTCTATGTTGCGGTAGCCCATTTGCTTTGCCAATGCGATTATTTCAGGCAAATCGTCTCGCAGGCTCGGTTCACCGCCGCTGATTTGGATTGGGATGGGAGTTTCCGTTAACTTCAAAAGACGCTCGAGGTAGATGCGAATGTCGCCAATCGGAACATCCTCAGATGCTTTTTTTGCATCGGAATAACAAATCGGGCAGGCCATATTGCAACGGTTGGTTACCTCTACCATTGCCATCATCGGTTTGTGTCGGCCGGCAGAAAACTGACCAGTTTGCTTTTGATTAATATTTTGGTGATGACCGGACATCTGGTTCTTACTCCGCCGGAATATTCTCAATTGGTTTTATCTCAATTGGGGCACCGTTAACTACATGGACGGATTGGGGTGCAGTATTCAATTTTATTGGTCGTCAATCCAAGGGTGTTTAAAATCTCGCCCCTAATCAATGACACTAATATCGTTTTCGGTTAAGTCAATTTAAAAACTGAAACCGAATCCCTACCCGGCTGACGGTATCGCAAAGAAGATATATGAGCATAGTCAATATCCAAAATGAGTGGGTTTGCCCATCATTACGCCTCTAATAATTTATCACTTGCATAATCGTAAACCGTCAGTACGGTTAGATTGTGAGGGATTCTATACGGCAACGGAATTAGATTAGAAAATTATTTTCGGTACAGTTTTTCCCGAATCGTTGAGGTGATAAAGGGGCCCGGTGAAAAAGAATGCTGCCGACTTGGTTGATCCCGGCTCGCAGTTTAGATGGATAGCTTCGGATTTAAATTCCAAATCGTACTGTCTTGGAATGGAAACTGCTGCTAATTCTTTTTAACGCATTTTGTTCATAGGTGGGTCTACCAAATCTGAAAGGCATAAGCGGTGTTAAAAATTGTGATCACTCTCATTTCTGCCTGGCTGCTTTTCGTCATCCCGGGGAGCCGGGCTTGTGACCTGGTTTATGAGGTGCGCAGCGATGATGAGGTCTCTGAACTTTGTGTATCCATTGAAAAGAACACGGATGGGATTACCTATCGGTCAAGCTACCGGGATGTAAAACAACTATATCACTACAGTGCCGATAACTCGTTGATGCGCTGGGAATATGCGGATAGCGGTGAACAAACTGATTTCAGGGCCAGTCGCCGAGAGGGAGAAATCCTCATTCGCGGACGATCTCGCGGCCAAACGGTGAATAAATCTTTGTCAGCGGGCAACCAGGTCTGGCTGCAAAATTCTGAGTTCGGGCTGCTTGAATTTCTGAAAACTCAAGAAAAGAGCAAAGAATTTATTATGATCGCACCAGAGGACCTTTCGATTAAGAAGTTCAAGGTCTCGCGGGGGGCAAAGCAGGAAATCGTCTGGCAAGACAAAAAAATTCGTGTGATTGAACTGACAGCGCGACTGCGCGGATTCCTATCCCTGTTCTGGCAGGCGACATACTGGCATCGCTTGCCGGAAATGACGTTTATCCGCTACAAAGCAGATGGGCTGCCAGGCGTACCCAAAGTAGATATCCGACTGATAAATGAATATTGAAGATTGAAGATTTATGGTTTCGCTTCAGGCTTGGGGCTTCGCTCTTCGAGCTACGACCCCGCAGGCCGCCGTCGGCTACGACTCGACACGTCGCTCTGTCGTTTTGAATTAAATCGATAGAGTAATCTAAATTTATAATCTAGATAATTCAGGAATCAGGCGCAAATGAGATAGTATTTCAAAAAATAGACAATAAGGGCGCAATAGTAGTATACTACTCTATCGCTGCTAACCCTACGCTGCGCTCCACGCACTCAGGGCTTGGATCTAAAAATCCGCAATCGAAATCCTCTGCGTGCCGCGGCGTAGCTCGAAGAGCGAAAAAGGGTCTACCGCCCGCTGTCCTCAGATCTATGAGCGTCTTTCTCACCTTCTCATCCTCTCACCTTCTCACCCTCTCACCTTCTCACCTTCTTTCTTTTTGCCTCTGTCTTCTGCATGCCGCGGCGTAGCTCGAAGAGCGAAGACGGGTAATCCGTTCTCTGCCCCACGCTCCATGCCCC
>Ga0209454_1000050_pt1 | contig 94535 bp, 84 predicted proteins | sample WorMetHERISLAND1_2_FD_187400 | JGI IMG/M metagenome (GOLD analysis project Ga0209454, IMG submission 187400) | Marine gutless worms symbiont microbial communities from Max Planck institute for Marine Microbiology, Germany - Olavius geniculatus... | ecosystem: Host-associated > Annelida >... | reverse complement strand
CCTATGCCCTCCGCCCTCTGCCCTCTGCCCTCTGCCCTCTGCCTTCTGAACCTCTGAACCCTGCCCCCCCAACCTTGGTCATTGACTAATCACTTTTGCCAGTGATATGGTCCTAGCCCAGATCGAGAAAGGAGCAGAGCTGATGGATTCAACGAAGATTTTGAAGGATAAGGTGGTTCTGATCGTCGATGACGAGGTCGACGTGACCGACACCGTGGCAGAAGTGCTGGATATGTGTCTTGTCCGCATAGCAAATGATTATGATACGGCTCGCCAGCTATTAATGAGCTACACTTTCGATATCGTGATTCTGGATATCATGGGGGTTAACGGATTCGAGCTCCTGAAACTGTCCGTCAAACGCGGCTTTCCGGCCGTCATGCTGACGGCTTATGCCCTGACCCCTGAATCTCTCGAAAAATCGATCAAACTGGGTGCGGTGTCCTTTTTGCCCAAAGAAAAGATGAGCGAACTTGATGATTTTATAGCTGATGTCGTGTTAAAAGGCGGACAACCGGTGTGGGGGAAATTATTCGATAGCCTTGGCAGCTTTTTCAATAAACACTTTGGTCCGGATTGGAAACAGCGCAATGCATTTTTTGAAGAGTTCGAAAAATCGTTGCACCAGGATCAGCGGGATGGGTAATCGAATCAAGTTTTTGATAAACGGAAAACTGTTGTATAACCGAATATACCCCGTGTTTGGCTTTTTGTTTGACGGAGTTGTGGCAGGATTGATTTTTTCAATCACCAATCACCAAACACCAAACACAAAATACTAAGCACTACTTGGCAAAAGATCGAAAACGAGCAAGAAACTACCAATTTAAATCACAGGGGAGGTCTAAAGAGACTTGGCCCATTCCAAATTACACTCTTTATCCGATGCCGTTGAGCGATTTGTGCCGGACGGCTGTTCAATTGCCATGGGGCTGTCGCTTGAATCGCTCATTCCCTTTGTCGCCGGCCATGAAATTATCCGCCAGGGCAAGCGAAACTTAACCTTAATCGGTCCTATTTCCGATATGCTGTTCGACCAGGTCATCGGTGCCGCCTGCGTCAAAAAAATCCGCGCCGCCTGGGTCGGGAACGTGATAACCGGCTCCAGCTACAATTTCCGGCGGGGAATTGAATCGGGTCAACTGCTCATCGAGGATCATTCCAATCTGACCATTGCCATGGCACTAAAAGCCGGCGCCATGGGGGTTCCGTTTATGCCTGCCCGGACCACCCTGGGCAGCGATCTTTATCAGACCAATCCCGGGCTGAAATCCATGACCTGCCCCTTTACCGGGGACCGTCTGGCGGCCGTGGCAGCAATTGTGCCCGATGTTGCCATCGTCCATGTTCAAAGATCGGATGAATTCGGCAATGCCCATTCCTGGGGTAACCTGGGTGTGACCCGGGATGCTTGCCTGGCGAGTCGCCGTATCATCCTCACCACCGAGGAAATTGTCTCACCGGATATCATCAGCCGTGATCCCAATCGAGTACTCACCCCAGGGTTCCAGGTCAGCGCAGTGGTTCACTTCCCGTGGGGCGGCCATCCATCTCCAGTTCCGGGCTACTACAACCGGGATCATCAAGCGTTTATCGATTACCGCAATGAGAGCAAAACGCCGGAACAATTCCTCGATTGGCAAGAGCACTGGGTAAACGGTATTCACGGACCTGCCGATTATCGAGATATGTTGGGGCAGGAACGGATGGAAAAACTGGCCATAAAAAACCACGACTATGCGGAAACGGTTGATTATGGGTATTGAGGGAAAGGTAGAAGGTAAAGGGTATAAGGTGTAAGGTAGAGGGTACAGGGTATAGCGTGTTGGGCTTTCGGCATTCGGTAGTCGGCCTTCGGCGTACGCTTCAGTTTAAATGGTTTGAGATACGAATGAACTTTCCACTTTAAACCCTCTACCTTACACCTTCCACCCTAACCCTGATTTAAGAGGAATTTTAACAAAATTTGTATTGCAATGAATAATAAAGATAACCCAACCAGCACCTACAATTTGTCTCAATTAATGGTCGCGGCGGCGGCGCGGGAAATTAACGATGGTGAAGTGGTATTTGTCGGCATGCGGCTGCCGCTGCTGGGTTTTCTGCTGGCCAAAAGCACCCATGCCCCCGGAGCCATTGGGGTGTATGAGCTGGGGATCGTCCGCAATGCGGTAGCGTCCGAGCCGATTTTGACAATGGGGGACCTCCCGAATCTGAATCGTGCCCAGTGGTTGGCAGATACGGCTGATGCGATGGGGCTGCTCCAGCAGGGCAGGGTGGATGTCAGTTTTATCGGCGGCGCCCAGGTGGATCGCTACGGTAATTTAAACACCAGCTATATCGGCGGTGCTGAAAATGTGCAGACCCGCTTGCCGGGCAGCGGTGGTGCATGTGATCTGGCGTGCCTGGGTAAACGGCATATAATCGTGATGAATCATCAAAAAAGACGCTTTATGCCCCGGGTGGACTACATCACGTCCCCGGGCTTTGGCAATGGCTCCGGCTGGCGGGCCCAGGTCGGCCTGCCCCGGGGCGGACCCTCAGCCGTTATCACGACCCTCGGTGTACTGCGTTTTGACGCAGGCTCGTGCGAAATGATACTTAGCTCGACGCATCCCGGCGTGACTGTGGAGCAGGTCTCCCAAAACACGGGATGGCCCCTTAAAATCGCCGATGATCTGACCGTGACACCGGCTCCAACGGCCATGGAACTGGAAATGATCCGAAAATTCGATCCGGAAGGATACTGGTCAGGAGGGTGAAACAAGGAAATATGGGAGAGTGCTGGAGTAAGGGAGTTTTGGAGTGTAAGGTTAGTGGTGTAGGGCTTCAGGTGTCAGGTTTCAGGTGTCAGTGCCGCTGCCGACCGGGAGCGTCCGGTCAACTTTCCGACTTCCGCATTCCCACTTCCGACTTCAGAATTCTGTCCTTTGTCACCAGAACCTTGAACCCAGAATCCAGAAGGCTGAACTTTGGAACCCAGGACCGTCTCTAAAATTGTATACAATTTTTACTTGAACTGTAATTCCATAATGTGATATAGCCACATTTATTTAAATGCCCTTTGGAAAATGAATGAGTTTTAGGACTGGATATCAGAAACTTAACAAAGGAGGGAATGATGACAAGTAAATGGATATTAACCTGTTTTGCGCTGATGTTCGTTGTCTGTTGTTTGGCTGTTACTCCAGTATTGGCTAAAGGACCTTCACTCGATGCATGGAAGCCTGCGTTCGATCCATCAGGGGCGAAATACAAATTAATCGTTTCCAATGTGTCACATCCGGTCTTAAAGGGTGTTTACACCGGCTTTGCAATCCGGGATGAACTGTGGAAAAGAACCAATGGTCAGATGTACCTTGACTACAAACCCTTTTCCATGCTGGGGGGCGAGGTCGAAGTCTTAAACCAGTTGCAAATGGGCGCTATTCAGGGGATGGCCTGCAGTTCAGTGGCGTCAACTAATCTGGGACCCCGATTCGGTCTGGTAAACCTTCCCTTTCTGATCAATTCGTTTGAAAAATTAGACAAATTTGCCAATAGCGGCAAACTCTTTGACCACTTCCTGATGGCTATGGATCATCAGGGGATTATGGGAGTTGATATATGCAGCTACGGCAACTATGGCTGGGCGACCACGGTTCCGGTGAAAACCATAGCCGATGCCAAAAAAGTTAAATTTCGAATCGCCGAGGCGGCCGTCAACAAACTATCCTATAAAGCGTGGGGATTCAATCCGGTCGTTATGCCATGGCCGGATGTACCGGTAGCGTTGAAGCAGGGCGTTATTACCGGCCTGGATCACACCCTTACTGTCTGCAGCATCACCAAAAAGTTTGAAGTCGCCAAATATTTCACCGAGCTAAATTACGCCCAGGGGCTGTTTATCTGGATTTTCAACAAAGCCTGGTTCAACAAGCTGCCGGCCGATCTTCAGAAAACCCTGGTGGCGACGGTGAAAGATGTCTGTGCCGAGGCCCGCGCCGCCGCCAAACAGCAAGAAATGGAACAACGCCAGGCAGCCAAAGAAAAATACGGGGTTGAATATTTTCAACTCTCCGATTCCGAAATGAATCAGCTTATCGGACAGGCAAGTTCAGTTCATCAAAAATTTGCTCCTGAAATCAATAAAACTTACTCAGGGGACCAATATAAACCAGCCGATTACCTGAAGGAAGTCCAGGACTATATGGGCTACAAACCTTAATTTTCAATTGGCATCGAAAATTGACATTTAAATTAAAGGGGGCTTACGGGCCCCCTCTTATCTTTTTTGTGATGTACAGATCAGCAGCTTTGTTATGACAATGGTTGTTAAAAATTTACGGATCTATAACTCAAAAAAAGGTTATCAATCGTGATGCTTTCGATTATTATTAATATCGGAGTATTGGAGTAATGGAGTGTTGGAGTAGTGGCTGATGTTTTGAGGTCTTCTTAAAATACCCCATTACTCCATTACTCCAAGAGCGAGACATGCAAAAACCGCCTGGAATCTCAAAATTGCCTTTTTATTGGTTATAGTACCGAAAATTTATGTTGTTCGGTCCTGCTTTCTAAAGTGCCATGGCGCATCACATCGCAATTTATTATGGCCGAAAGTTCAACAATCTTTTTATTGGAATAAGGGATTGATAAATGTTTGGTAAGATACTTGATTTCTTGGACAAGGTTCTGACATTCTTTGAAGAATGGACGCTGTTTATCAGTGTGATCGTGGCCTTGATCGCGCTTTTTATCAATGTGGTATTGCGCTACGGATTCAACTATTCCCTGGCATGGTCCGAGGAGCTTGTCAGAGAAGTGATTATTTATACGACCTTTATCGGATGCAGTGCCGCCGTAAAAAATCGGTCGATGATCAAAATTGACGCTTCGGTACAACTGCTGCCCAAGTTAAAGATACCGCTGACCTATTTCAGCAATTTCGTGGTTATGATTTTTGCCGGCATGATGATTTATTACGGCATTCTGATGGTGGAAATGCAGCATCGCACCCAGCAGAAAACAATTATCATGGAAATCCCTTATGTTATTTTATATTTAATCCTCCCGCTGATGGGTATCATGATGTTGATCCGGACCATACAGGTTATTTATCAGGACATTGTTGAACACAGATCCGCAAAACAAGAGTGATAATGTCTGTCGAAAGTTAAATAGCTTCGGCATTCTGTTGGAGAGAAGACATCGCAGCAATGATGAAATCAGCGTAAATTTCGGAATTTGGAATTTGGATTTTGGATTTAATGTATTCTGCCTATTTTATTGACTGATAGAGCGAAGCGATTCCGACAATCCAAAATCCGCAATCCAAAATCCAAAATCAATATTGAGTTTATAGCAGTACCCATCCGAACTTTTTATAGACAGCCTTTGTAAAAGCTCAAATTTGCAAACGAGGAGAGCCGGTTTATGGAAACGAGCCATGTGGTGATCATACTGATACTATTGGGTTGTATGGCGACCTATATACCTGTTTTTATGTGTCTTTTTTTCACAGCCGTCCTGGGATTCCTGTTGTTCACCGATCTTCCGCTATTGCTGCTGACCCAGAGCCTTTTTAAAAGTATGGACAACTTTGCCCTGGTAGTGGTTTTATTTTTTATCCTTTGCGGTAATATCATGACCGCGGGATCCATTGTTGAAAAACTGATCAAGATGGCCAATTCGGTGGTCAGCTGGCTTCCGGGCGGGCTTGGAATGGCCGGTGTCCTGGCCTGCGGTCTTTTCGGTTCCATTTCGGGCTCCACGGTGGCCACGGTGGTGGCCCTGGGCGGATTTATGATTCCGGCCCTGATGGACAACGGATATCCGCAAAAATATACCCTGGGCTTGATGACCACATCCCCCAACCTTGGTGTCATTATCCCGCCCAGCATCGGTATGATCCTATACAGCATGATCAGCAACGTTTCCCTGGAAGGTCTTTTTGCAACGGGATTTTTACCGGGCCTCCTGATTATGTTCGGGGTTTGCATGTATACATATGTTATATTTCGCAAGAAAAAAGAAATTACACGTAAGCCGATTCCCACAACCCGTGAATTACTATTGGTATTCAAAGAAGGATTCTGGGCGCTGATGCTTCCGATAATAATTTTCGGGGGAATTTTCTCGGGCGCTTTTACCGCCAATGAAGCGGCCGTCGTTGCCTGCGTGTATGCTTTTATTGTAGAGCTCTTTATCTACAGGACCGTCAAGCTGAAAGAGGTTAAAAAGATCACCGTCAGCTCGGCGGTCACCTCCGCCACCTTGCTGATCATCGTGGCTGGTGCTACGTGCTTTGGCCGTCTGCTCACCTTGGAAGATATCCCGGGAAAGATTACCGAAGCGGTCATAGCGACGGTTGATTCGCGCGTTGTTTTTCTGCTGGCGATGAATATTTTACTCCTGATCATCGGCATGTTTATGGATATCATTTCGGCCACGATGATTCTGGGACCGGTGTTCCTGCAAATGCTGGATGCTTTCGACGTGAACGTGATGCATTTCGGATTGATCATGACAGTTAACCTGGCCATCGGCTATTGCACACCGCCCATGGGTGTCAGTCTTTACATAACCGGCGCTATCTCAAATAAGAATCTGATATATGTTTCTAAAGCCGTGATTCCGTTTATCGCTATTCAGATTGCCGTTTTGTTTTTTATAACCTATTTCCCGGATGCGGTGCTCTGGCTACCGAAACTGGGGGGGTATCTGGAATAACGAAGCGCACAAATTTAAGAAAAATCATAAATGCAATTAAATATAAATATCTCACCGCTGAGCCAACAGAGTACGCGAAAAATTATAGCAATTATTAATCACCATGATCTCTGTGGTCTCGGCGATCTCAGCGATTAATTGGGAGACTCTTTTAAAAATGACTGCAACGGAATCTTATCTCAAGGATAAGCAGATACTGGCCGTCGATGATGAAGCGGACGTCCTGGAGACTATCGTGGAAATTCTGGATGAATCTGAAGTCGATACGGCCGGCGACTATGCTACCGCCTCTGCCAAATTGAAGGAACGACGCTACGATCTGGCCATACTGGATATTATGGGTGTCGATGGCCTGCAATTGTTGGAGGAAGCAGTGGACCGGGAGATACCGGCCGTGATGCTCACGGCTCATGCCATCAATCCTGAAACCCTGATGGAATCCATCCAGAAAGGTGCGATATCCTATCTGCCCAAGGAAAGTCTGGTCGATCTGGATGAACTGCTAAATGAATTGCTGAGTGCGCATCACCGGGGCGAGCCACCCTGGAAGCTGCTATTCGATAAGCTGGGCGACTATTTCGACAAGCGTTTCGGTCCTGATTGGAAAGCGAAAGATAAGGAATTCTGGTCAAAATTCAGTCGGTCCTATCAAATCGGAAAAGGGATTCAGGAGCGTCTTAAGCACGATCGGAACATTATTGATAAAGGGATTTAGACCCGTTGCGGCCGTCCATCGCCGCCAGGGGTGTTTGGAACCTTTTTGAAAAAATTTACAATGTAGCTGTAAGATAGCTACTTTCTTGCTTGACTTAACCCTTGCCTTCTTCTATAGTCCATCTCTTAATACCTGAATTTTGAACGTATTCTTATCTAAAGTGGAAATTGGCGGTGGTTGGTAAGCCATCCGCTGCGAAGTGTGCTGCAGGAAAAAACTCAGCTATCTGTTATCCATTCGAGCTAAGTGTTCAAAATAAGTATCTGCCGAGCGGGTAGATTGCTGTATCACGATGACACCGCTCCGGTACTCGCTGATTTGACCACCGAATAATTGGTGTTGCCTGTCCAATGGCTTTGTCGATTTGATAAAACAACTAATCAGGAGGATTGAAAATGGACTTTAGCCTGCCCGAAGAACTTGAGATGCTCAGGGATATGGTGCGTGATTTTGCCGCTGAAAAAATTGCACCGTTCGCTGACGAATGGGATGAAAAACATTATTTCCCGTATGAGGAAGTAGTCAAACCAATGGGTGAACTGGGTCTGTTCGGAACCGTCATACCGGAGGAATACGGCGGCTCCGAAATGGGATGGTTGGCGGCGATGATTGTCACCGAGGAAATCGCCCGGGCATCCAGCTCTTTGCGGGTTCAGATTAACATGCAAACCCTGGGATGCGCCTACACCATCTTTACCTACGGCAGTGACGAACTCAAGCAGAAGTACATCCCTAAACTGGTCAGTGCCGAATACATGGGGGCCTTTGCCATGACTGAGCCGGATGCCGGCTCCGATGTTATGGCCATGAAATCCAAGGCCGAAGATAAAGGCGATCACTGGCTATTGAATGGATCCAAGACCTGGATCTCGAATGCCGACGTGGCCGATGCCATTATTTACTATGCCTACACCGACCAATCTGCTGGTGCCAGGGGGCTGTCGGCCTTCGTGGTGGAAGTCAAAAATTTTAACGACATCAGAACGACCGCCTTGGATAAAATGGGTTCCCGATCATCGCCGACCGGTGAGATATACCTGACCGACACCAAACTGCCCAAAGAAAACATCCTCGGAAATCCGGGCGACGGGGCCAAGATTCTTTTCGGTTCTCTGAACCAGACCCGGCTTTCGGCTGCCGCCGGCGGCATCGGTGTGGCCCAAGCCTGTTTGGATGAAGCCATAAAGTATTGCAAGGAACGCAAGCAATTCGGCAAACTCATCGGTGAATTTCAAATGAACCAGGATCTGATTGCCCAGATGTCGGCCGAACTGGAAGCGGCTCGCCTGGTAGTTTACAAAGCGGCCTGGGCCAAAGATCAGGGCCGGCTGAATAATGGGTTGGACGTTGCCCAGGCCAAATACCTGGCCGGCGAAGTGGCCGCGAAATGCGCCAATTACGCCATGCGAATCCTGGGCGCCTACGGCTATTCCACCGAGTATTCGGTGGCGCGCTTTTATAGAGATGCACCCACTTACACCATGGTGGAAGGCTCGGCCAATATCTGTAAATGGATAATTGCGCTGGATCAGTTAGGTATAAGAAAAGCCAATAGGTAAAGAGTCCAGCTGGCTTAGTTTTACAGAATCTAAAGAGGTTGAACCGGCTTGATTTAAAATTCCAAAAAACAAGCACCAAATTACAAATAAATCTCAAATTCCAATACTCAATGACCTAAACGTTTACGTTCCAAATTTAGATCATCATCTTACACCAAAAAGACAGGTTCTGGTTTGGAATTTTGAATTTAAATCATTGTGATTTGTTTGATATTTGGTATTTGAGATTTGTTTTTTTCTTTTGGAAATGATCAAGTTGGAAATTATAAAAAGTTCATAACGCCGTTGGTTTAACAATTTTTGAGAGGAGCATATTATGGAAATAGTAGTTTTAGTCAAACAGGTGCCGGACACCGAATCGTTGATTGAAATTGCCGATGACGGGGTGTCCATCAAAAAGCAGGATATTAAATGGGTCATGAATCCCTATGACGAAATTGCTGTGGAAGAAGCCCTGCAAATCCGCGAAGCCCAGGGCGGGGCGGTCACCATTGTTTCCATGGGCGGCTCCAAGGCTGTTGAGACCATTCGTACGGCTCTGGCCATGGGCGCTGATAAGGGAGTCCATATCAACGACCCGGCTGCCGAAGGCAGCGACGCCTTGGCAACGGCCAAAATACTGTCAGCCGCTTTGAAGGAAATTTCTTTTGATTTGGTGATCGCCGGACACCGTGCGGTGGACGAAGACAACTATCAGGTGGCGGCTGCCGTAGCTGAGATGTTGGGTGTGCCCCAGATTTCCATGGTGGTGAAAGCTGAATTGGCTGATGGCAAGATAACCTGTGAGCGTACTGTCGAAGGCGGCACCGTATCGGTTGAGGCGGCGTTGCCGGCCTTGTTTACGACCCAGCGCGGTTTGAATGAACCACGCTATGCCTCACTGCCCGGAATCATGAAGGCCAAGAAAAAGCCGGTGGATGTCAAGACCGTTGCAGATTTGGGTATTGATGCGGCAGCCGTGGGTGAGGCGAATCGAAAGGTGAAAATTAAAGCATTGAATTTTCCGCCGGAAAGACAGGCCGTCAAAATGATCGAAGGCGAATCGGCTCAGGATCAGGCTGCCGAGTTGGTTAAGGTCCTGCATGAAGAAGCCAAGGTTATTTAGCGTGAGGCTGCGATTTTGGTAAAGATATCGAGTTAGTTAATATCTTGACAAATTAATCGGTGAAGTAAATTCGAAATCCGAATCTCGAAACTCGAAACAAATTCGAAAAATAAATGACAAAAATCCTAAACAACAGCGCTTATTACCCGCAGTGTATTGATCGAGAATTTCGATCCAAAGTTTGGAAAATTTGAATTTTGATATTGTTTCGTATTTCGTATTTCGTGCTTCGGATTTAAGCCGATATCATTAGCTAAATAAGTTTAAACCTGTTTTGATTATAAAGGAGATAGACATGGCACAGGGTGTGTTTGTTATAACGGAACAAAGAGATAATGCATTTAGGAAGGTGTCTTTTGAGGCCGTCAGTGAAGGCAGACGCATTGCTGACGGGTTGGGCGCCGATATGACCGCGGTTGTCGTCGGCTCCGGCATCGAAGGTCTTGCCGCTGAACTCGAAAAATATGGTCCCGATAAGATTTTATTGGCCGACGATGCGGCACTGGCAGAATACACGACCGACGCCTACACCAATGTTATCGCCGATTTGGTTGCAACCGTGGATCCGGCGGTCATCGTTTTGGGTGCCTCGGCCCAGGGGAAGGATTTATCCGCCCGTTTGGCTGCGCGGCTTGATGCCGGATTGGCCATGGATTGTACGGCGGTCAAACTGGCCGACGGCAAATTGACATATACCCGCCCGATGTTCGGCGGAAAAATTTTTGCCGATGTCGAGATCGATGGTGCCCTGCAAATAGCAGCGATTCGTCCCAACGTGATGGACATCACCGAAGCCTCTAAGGATTGCGTCAGTGAAAAACCGGCGGTCAACGTCGGTGAAATAAAAACCACGGTTGCCGGCAAAAGCATGGATACCGGCGACAAAATTGAGTTGACCGAAGCCGATATCGTGGTGTCCGGCGGTCGCGGAACTGCGGGAGAATTTGCTGCAATCGAGCAGCTGGCGGCCGCCCTTGGCGGTGCGGTCGGTGCCTCACGCTCAGCTGTGGATGAAGGCTGGCGGCCGCACAGTGATCAGGTGGGGCAGACCGGTAAAGTCGTCTCCCCGGGATTGTATGTTGCCTGCGGTATCTCTGGTGCTATTCAGCATCTGGCCGGAATGTCGACTTCGAAATACATTGTGGCCATCAATAAGGATCCGGAAGCGCCGATCTTCTCCAAGGCCGATTTGGGCATCGTCGGAGACCTGACGGAAATCGTGCCGGCCATAACGGAAGAAGTGAAGAAAATCAGCGGATGAACGGGATAAATCCAGAAATGACTGAAATTAACTTTGACAGTCTCGTAAAAAGTCGAAAAACGACCTGTTTGCGAGAGTGTTTAGTATTTGGTGTTTAGTGTTTAGAGGTATAATCTTGATATGACGTGCGAAGGGTTTTACCAAACACCAAACACGAAACACCAAACACATGATGAATTCGGCTTCTTACGAATTCATCAACTTTAGTCATTTATATAGCAGACCGGGCTCAACCCAACCTACTATGCGAATGAGAATTTTCGCTCATTCGTTTAACTCTGAAGGGTGAACGAATATGGAAGAAACCAGAGAACAACTGGAGTTTGACGTACTCTTTGTCGGTGGCGGCCCGGCGAACCTTGCCGGTGCCATCTATTTGATGAATCTTGCCCAGCAGGCCGGCCGGGAGATCGAGGTCTGCCTGATTGAAAAGGCCGAATCCATCGGTTCCCACTCGTTGAGCGGCGCCATCCTCGACCCGGTGGCCCTCAAAGAGCTGATGCCGGACTATCTGGACCAGGGCTGTCCGATCGAACATTCCGAATGCCGGGATGAATTTTACTACCTGACTCCGACCGGGAAATTCCGCATGCCGTATACGCCGAGCTACATGCACAATAGCGGGTGCCACGTCATCAGTCTCTCTAAATTCAGTCTTTGGCTGGGAGAAATGGCTGAAGATCTGGGTGTAATGGTTTTTCCGGGTTTCGCCGGCACCGAGGTGCTTTTCGATGAGGATGGCCGGCACATTGTCGGCATTCGAACCGGCGATAAAGGCATCGATAAAGACGGCAATAAACGTCCCAATTTCGAGCCGGGCGTCGATCTGATGGCCAAGGTAACCGTTTTTGGTGAAGGACCCAAGGGCAGCCTGATTCGTGAAGTGGGCCAAAAACTGGGCATTTTCGAGGATAAAATGCCCCAGGTATTTGAAACCGCCGTCAAGGAAGTGATTGAACTACCGGAATCCAATTCTTTCCATGCCTCCAGCACAACGGTTGTGCACTCATTCGGCTATCCCCTGGGGCTTGATACCAAGGGAGGTGGATTCCTTTACAAAATGAAGGAAAACCGCGTGGCTCTCGGATTCGTCCTCGGGCTGGAATATGAAGATCCACTTCTGGAACCCTACCAGGCCTTTTTGAGCTTTAAAAAACATCCATTAATTGCCGATATTATCCAGGGCGGCAAGGTTCTGCAGCAAGGTGCCAAGACATTGCCGGCCGGCGGTCTCTACACCATGCCCAGGCTGGCGGTGGATGGTGCCGTTTTTGTCGGCGACAGTGCCTCCATGTTGAACATTCAGCGTTTAAAAGGCGTGCATACTGCCATGAAATCCGGCATGCTGGCGGCTGAAACCATTATGACGGCTCTGGAGAAAGATGATTTTTCCGGCAAGACATTGGATCAATACAGCCAAAAAGTTGCTGACAGCTGGATCCACAAGGAATTGTATGCGGCCCGCAATTTCAGCCAGGCCCTCTCTAAAAAAGGGATCACGAAATTTATCACCATCGGTGCGCAATATTTGAGCGGCGGCCGAGGCTTTATCGATCCCATGCCGATTGAAGCCGACCACCTCACCTTGGCAACCTTGCAAAACTCGACGGCTAAGCAGGTCGCGTCACCGGATACCCAGGATCTGGACGGTAAACTATATCTTGATAAGTTGACCGGGCTATACCTATCCGGTACCACCCACGAGGAAAATCAGCCCTGTCACCTGGTGATCCCGGACCAGGACCTGTGCATGAACGAGTGCTATGAAAAATATCGCAGTCCCTGCACCCGCTTTTGTCCGGCTCAGGTGTACGAATTGGAGGAGGACGGCGACGGCTCCAAGCGTTTGAAATTGAACCCGTCTAACTGTCTGCACTGCAAGACATGTGAAATAAAAGATCCGTTTAACAATATCATCTGGACCTGTCCCGAGGGCGGCGGGGGGCCGAAGTATTCGATCGTATGAAAGGTGTCAGGTGTCGGGTTTCAGGTGTCAGAAGACAGAGGACAGAAGACGGAGGACAGAGGCCAGAAGATAGAGGACAGAGGACCCGTCTTCGCTCTCCGAGCTTCGCCGCGGCACGCAGAAGAAAGAGGACAAATGAATGACGAATGGCGGAATCGCTGCAGACCTGGGGCTTCGCTTTGCGAGCTGCGACCCCACACGTCGCCTTCGGCTGCGACCCGACACGTCGCTCATTCGATTTAAAATAGACAGAATTCATTACTCGATGTTCGATGTTGGACGTTCGATGTTCGACGTTCATTAGTTTCTTTTATTGATCAGACCGGCTGTCCTTTAACCGGAGGCTGCCGCTCGTGTGCAACTACAGTCAAGGTTTCAGGTGCCAGGTTTCAGACCAGCTTCCGGTTTGAAAATTTGAATTTGATTAATTGATATTTATTTGAAATTTGATATTTGTAATTTGGGATTTTACTGCTTCCCCTCGTTGCCGGCATGCTTTAAGACATAGTTCCACAAAGCGGTAGAAAGGAGCGTACTTTGACTGAGGATATCATCGAAAAAACCAAAAAAACCGCCGAACTGTATTTTAAGGATGTATCCGACGAAAAACCTTTCGAGCTCTGGCGTTCATTTGACAAAGGACTTGCACGGGATTTCTCGTTATTTATAACCGGGCAGATGTATGCCCGGGAACAGATTCCTCACCCGACCCGGCAGTTGATTACGGTTTCAGCATTGACGGTATTGTCGCGGCTCGACGAACTGCGGCTGCATATTCAGGCCGCCCTGAATGTCGGCTGTTCAGCGCAGGAGATTGCCGAGGTGATATTCCAAACGGCAATTTACGGAGGCGTGCCGGCCACCAATGCCGCCCTGAAAACCTTGAGATCGGTGCTGGAGGAAAAAGGGCAGTGGCCGCTGGAGGAGCGCTCCGCTTGATGAGCGCTCCGCTTGATGAGCGCTGCGCTGGAGGAGCGCTGCGCTGGAGGAGCGCTTCGCTTGACGAGCGCTTCGCTGGAGGAGCGCTCTGCTTGATGAGCGCTTCGCTTGAAGAGCGCTTTGCTTAAAGAGCGCTTCGCTTGCGAAGCGGCCCGCCAGTCCTCTAAGGGCGCTTCGCTCAATGAATTTAAAAAACAGAAATGTGGGCCTAGTTTAAGAACTGACCAAAATCTAAAACAGTCAGTCGTCAATTTTTTGCTTAAAGCGAAGCGCTCTTTAAGCAAAGCGCTCTTCAAGCGAAGCGCTCTTTAAGCAAAGCGCTCTTCAAGCGAAGCGCTCTTTAAGCAAAGCGCTCTTCAAGCGAAGCGCTCTTTAAGCAAAGCGCTCTTCAAGCGAAGCGCTCTTTAAGCAAAGCGCTCTTCAAGCGCAGCGCTCTTCAAGCAGAGCGCTCGTCAAGCGCAGCGCTCGTCAAGCGCAGCGCTCGTCAAGCGCAGCGCTCGTCAAGCGCAGCGCTCGTCAAGCGAAGCGCTCCTCCAGCGCAGCGCTCCATCTTTCCTCAATCCGCAATCGATACTCTTTCTTGCTTGACACATCCCTTTTGATTCATTTAAAGTTCACAGGCGGTCAAGGCCTCCCGGATACCTGGTTGTGGGTAACGAGTTTCATCACTCCAGTACTCCAATGCTCCATTACTCCACCCCAGCTCAGTGTCCAGGCCGGATAAGGAATACAGACAACGCTCAAAATACGAGGAATATTTAAATATCACTAAAATGGAGGATCCAATGAAGCTAAAGCAAATCGTCGTGTCCATCGAAAATGCTCCGGGCCGGCTGCTGGAAGTCACCAGTGCCTTGGGGCAAGCCGGAATTAACCTGCGTGCGCTTAACCTGGTGGACACCGGCGCCTTCGGGCAGCTGCGGCTACTGGTTTCAAATGTCGCCAAAGCGAGGCGTATCTTGATGGAAATGGCGATTCCCGCCTTTGTCAATGAAGTTGTCGCTGCTGAAATCGAGGATAAACCGGGCAGCCTGGCCAAAATTCTGCAACCCCTCAAAGCAGCTAATGTTCAGGTTGTTTTTACCTATGCTTTCATCGGTTTTTCCCGGGACAATGCGGTCATGATTTTCAGATTCAGCGACAATGACAAGGCCATTAAAGTGCTCCAGGACAACGGGGTCAAACTTCTCGATGCAGAGACTTTCGGCATACTTGAGAATGAATACTGATAATCCAAAACGTGGTTTATCTGCGGCAATCCAGTCTTCTGTAAATGCAGCAGAAGAAAGGGTGAAACCGGCGGCGGAAGAAACGAAAGTTCAGGAAGACCGTTACCGGGTTCTGATCGAAGATGTGGCTGATGGTTTTTACGAGGTCGATCTGCAGGGCAATTTCCGATTTTTCAACGACGCGCTCTGCAGAATTTTCGGCTATGCCAGAGACGAGATCCAACTGCGTAATTTCAACGAATTCATGGATGAAAACAATGCCCGCATTGCCTATGAGGCGTTCAACCGGATTTATCGTACCGGTTCCGGGATTGTCGACATCAAGTGGGAAATCGTCCGTAAAGACGGCGAAAAACGCCACCTGGAGATTTCAGCCAACCTGATCAAAGACGAGGGGGGCCAGAGCATCGGATTCAGGGGCATCGCCCGGGACGTAACAGACCGAGTATTGGCCGAGCAGGCCTTGAAAGAATCCGAAACCTGTGCCCTGGAGCTGTCCCAGACCAGTCGGCGCGCGGAACGGCGCTACCGGGCCTTTCTCAGCTTCTTGCCGGACCCGGTGTTCGTTTTTAACATGGATCACACAGTGTCTTATCTGAATCCGGCATTTGAAAAAGTATTCGGCTGGACTCTGGCGGAGCTGGAAGGCAAAATTATTCCTTCATTCGTGCCGGACGACATGAAGAAAAAAACCCGGCGCGGAATCAAGCAGTTATTTGAAAACAAGGTGCTGCATGGCTTTGAAACCAAAAGGCGCACCAAAGACGGACGGGTGCTGGATATTGTCATCGACGGTGCCATTTTCTATGACATTGACAATCGGCCCGCCGGGCAGGTGATTACCCTGAGGGACATAACGCGGGAAAAACGCGAATCCAGGGTCAACCAGGCCCTTTTCCGTATTGCCGGGGCGTTGCACCGCTACCGGGGATTGGATGCCCGCCTGGAGTTTATTACCAGAGAAGTTCGGAACTTAATGGGTGTGGAAGGCGCGTCCGTCATATTATTGGATGAAGAGAAAAAAGAATTTTATTTCCGGGAAGCCAAATATGATGACGGTGAAACCGGCAAAAAAATGAAGGAAATCCGCTTCCCGGTCGACAAAGGGGTGACGGGGCAGGTCTATCGGACCGGCAAACCATTGGTCGTGCCGGATACATCCAAAGATCCTTATTTTTTCAGCCAGGTGGATGAGCAATCCCAATACCAAACCCGCAGTATGCTTGACGTCCCCCTTCAAATTCAGGACCGCCTAATCGGCGTGCTGTGCGCGGTCAACAAAAAGGATGGAACATTTGAGAAGGCCGATGTCGATCTGCTGGCGGACATTGCAAACTATGTCGCGCTGCCCATTGAAAATGCCAGTATCAATGAGGAACTGAAACGATCTTACCAGGAAGTCCAGAGCCTTAATCGCGCCAAGGATCGGGTGATTCACCACCTTTCCCACGAGTTGAAGACCCCTCTGTCGATTTTGAGTGCCTCCTTAAGCATTTTAAAAAAACGGCTGGCCGGATTGGAGGATCTCAAATGGGATGCCATATTGAAGCGCGCTCAGAAAAACCTGGACCGGCTGCTGGAGATGCAGTATCAAATTGAGGATATTTTACGGAAAAAAGATTATAAAATCTACTACATGCTGTCTTCACTGCTGGATGCCTGCAGTGATGAGCTGGAAGTGCTGGTTTCAGAAAACCTTGGAGAAAAAGAGATAATTGATCGGCTGCGCCATCACATCGAAACCCTTTTCGGGCCCCACGACTCTCCCTCAGAAGAGATCCGCCTGGATCAGTTTGTCGAGGCCCGGATTCACGCATTGAAACCCAGGTTTGCGCACCGCAAGTGCCGGGTTGACACCCGGGTATCCGAAGCGGCGGCCATTTGGATCCCGCCGGATGTCCTGGCCAAAATCTTTGACGGACTGGTCCGCAATGCCGTTGAAAACACGCCGGACAGCGGCACCATCACGATTACCGTCAGAGCAGGGAAAATAGGGCCGGAGCTGTTGGTCAAGGACACTGGGGTTGGGATCAGTGAGGAGAATCAGCGGCTGCTGTTTGAAAATTATTTCACCGCCTATGATACCATGCAATATTCCTCCCGCAATCCCTATGATTTCGGTGCCGGCGGCAAAGGCTTCGATCTGCTACGGATGAGAATTTTTTCGGAACGGTATCATTTCAAGCTCAAAATGCGTTCCAGGCGTTGTGATGTTCTGAGCGATGATGCGGAGACCTGTCCCGGCGATGCAGCAGAGTGCCATCGATCGGCCCGGACGGCTGAGTGCCTTGAATCCGGCGGCACGACGGTCACCGTGCAGTTTTATCCTGCGGATCGGTTTCACAAAAATTGAAAGGGTTTCAGGTGTCAGGTTTCAGGTGTCAGCAGGAAATGAATATTGAAGATTGATGAATTCGTAAAAAGTCGAATTCATCATGTGTTTGGTGTTTCGTGTTTGATATGACTTTTCACACGCTGTATAGAGATGTTATACCACTAAACACTAAACACCAAATACTAAACACACTTGTAAACAGGAGGTCTTTCGACTTTTTACGCGACTGTCAAATATCGAATGTCGAAGTAATTTAATCTGTCATCTGTCATCTGGCTTCTGACACCCGACACCTGACACCTGACACCTGAAACCCGCAAGCTGAGTGGCTTTAGAGTCTATCAGATTTCTATCCGGCAACTATTACATCATCAAATAGGAAACCCTACCATGACCCAATTCGATCAACAAAATCAGGTAATGCAGGAAAATTCAGGTTCACCGGATCAGTTTTTCCGTGAAATTGAAATTCAGTTTTTGATTCACGAGCTCAAAGACCCGATTGCGATTATCGAAACCGGCTTGCGCACCCTGTTGGAGAAACAGGAGAAATTCGGTCCGTTGTCCAAAAAACAGCAAAACACATTGAAACGCACCTTGCGCAATTCCAAAAAAGCCCGCTCCATGCTGAATAATTTACTCGAGATCGGACGCTCTGAATCGGGTTGTTTTATTTGTTCTCATTTTGATCCGGCAATGGCCGTTTACCAGTCCCTGAAAGATTCTCTGGAAATTATGACCGGGCCGTTGGCCGAAGAACTGGGAAAATATCAATCCGAAAGGGGTGCAGTCGAACTGTTGTCCCGCAATGGCATCACACTGGACTTTTCGGAGCGGGTGAAGGATTTCGAGATTTTTCAGGATGAGGTCAAATTCCGCCAGATTGCTGGAAATCTCTTTAAAAATGCGCTTCATCATCGACGCAGCCAGGTTGACATCACGATGGATGTTGAAGGTGAGAATTTGATCATGGCGGTCTCCGACGACGGGCAGGGGGTCGAACCCGAACACCAGGAGCTCATATTCAAGCGCTATGCCCAGGTCAAGGAGTGTTCCATCGTGCCGCGTAAAGGACACGGACTAGGTTTGGCAGGTGCCCTGATCCTGACCCGGTGCCTGGGGGGAGACATTGCATTGGATAGCCGGCCGGGGCAGGGGGCTACGTTCCGCCTGACGCTGCCGGTAAAAATGGCTGGTGAATGAATTGAAGTCGGAAGTGGGAATGATCTGAATTCGGAAGTGGGAATGCGGCCTTCGACAAGCTCAGGCGAGTCAAAGTCGGAAGTGGGAATTCGGAAGTCGGAAGTGGGAATTCGGAAGTCGGAAGTAGGAATTCGGAATTTTTAGAGGAGATTTTCAGAAATTGCTTTTCGGACCGGCTGCTGGAAATTTCAAAGGAGGATCCAATGCGGGATAGGTCTGTTAAGGGGTTGGGAACTCAGCTTTTTATTGCTCTGTTGATTTTTTCCTGCACCGGAACTGAAATTTCGCAAACCCAGATTGACGAATCCTATAAAGGGCAGCCGCTGACCAATATTCTGGTCATTGCGGTGACCGGCAATGAGCACAATCGGCGTACCTATGAAAAGAAGTTCGTGGCGCGGCTGAAGGCGGTTGGCGTCGCGGCCGTTGCCAGCGATTCGTCATTACCGATGCCGCCTGATTTGAAGCTCGAAAAAGAGCCGATCCTGGATGCCGTCGCTCGACACGGCAACGACTCGGTAATCATCACGCAATTGATCAGCAAAGAAAAAGAAGATGTATATACCCGCGGCGGTCCGAGGCACCGATTTTTTTTCAGCTATTCGCTCGATCCGGGCTATTCAAGCACCAATACGACCGTCCGTCTGGAAACAAATTTATACGACGCCGAAACAGGCAGTCTCATCTGGTCCGGCCAATCCAAAACGATGAGCAAAGACACCACCGATCGGGTCATGAATGATGAGATCAAGGCCGTAATCAACAACTGGCAGAAAAATGGATTAATCGCTGCTCAGGAGAAATGATCGTGAAAACAAAGTGCCTTATTTTAATCCTGATAATTTTCCTGCTGGCCGGGGCCCGGAAGGGGCTCGCCGAGCGGGTGCATCATTGGGTCGATTCTAGAGGCCACATCCATCTCTCCCAGGATCCCCCCGCGGCGGACGGTAAATTAATCGAAGTCATGGAGTATCCCGTCAGCCAAGATGAACCGACTCCGACTGATCGGGGCCAATCCGAAATGAGACCACAAGGTCGGAATGGTAGTGATATCGTTGTAATCACACCTGGTTTTGAAAATTGGCCGCAGCCAAAAACAGATATGGCCACCTCCTGCTATATAACGGCCGAATTAGATGATGTTTATGTCTATGTGATCGAATATACCGATCCGGATCGGGTATTGGAAAAAGTCTTGTACCGGGGCAATATCCCCAAGGATCAAAGACAAATAATCGAAAGTTCAAGCGGCACAATAAAATATAGTTACCGGCGATCATCCGATGATCGCACCTATGGCGACAATCGGGCCGAATGCACCAACGGTCGCAAGATTTCAATACCGTAGTATGCGTCTTAACCGGCTAAAATTACAAAATAGTTAATCCATCGCGGGGTATTAAAATTCTATAAATTTCGGAGTATTGGAGTGCTGGAGTGTTGGAGTATTGGCTGAAGCTATGACGTCATCCTTTAATACCCCATTACTCCAGCACTCCAATACTCCAAGGCCGAGTTTTTTAATTTCTTCTTGCAATCTTAAAATTACCGTTACTGGCTACAAGCCCGGATATTTTAGAAAAGGAGTTAGTCATGGCTGTTGGTTGGACCCGTGACGGGGGTGTGCAGGATCAAATTGACGCCAGTGTGGCAGATGCCGTAAAACTGGCCAGAAGCCGGCTGCCTGATGGCGAGAGCTCAACCCATTGTGTGGAATGCGAGAGCGATATTCCGGATGCACGTCGTAAAGCGATCCCCGGAGTTCGCTTATGTGTCAGGTGTCAATCGGAGCACGAGGAACGGCAGACGGCCCCGAGTGCCTTCAACCGGCGCGGCAGCAAAGACAGCCAGTTGAGGTGATCGGGGCTTTATGATTCAGCAACTATAAAGAACATATATTCAACATTTCTGTTGTCATATAAATATGTACTTTGGCCCCTTATCATAACAATCTGACATATTGTAATAAACGAATGACTAAAATGAACTAAATTGCCTAAAGTGACTAAAATTAAGGAGACGCTGCGCTCTGTCTTTTCTATAAAACCGACAGAATACCACAAATTTAGCTCATTTTAGCTCATTTTAAATTTTAGATCATTTTGTTGAGTCGATAGGAGACCCAGGTTAGTGAATGACACAGAGACCCTTGATTCCTTGCAAAACCTGATTGTTCCCGGCGGATATGGTCGGTTGATCGATGTGAAAAAAGGCCAATATGTCGTTGTTCGAGATATACAAGGTGGGCAATGCGGGGACTTTTGGGCCATCGATGCCGGCGATTTTGACCATTTCCTGTCACCGGCGCACACCTGGATTCACCTTGGAAGGATTCAACCCCGGGTAGGCGACGAACTTGTCACGAATCAGCGTCGCCCGATTCTCAGAATCATAGCCGATGATGTGGGATGGCACGATATGCTGGCGCCGGCCTGTGACCGGCATAGATATGAACGCTATTACGGCGTGACCGGGCATCGCAATTGTCACGATAATTTTTTAGAGGCCCTGGCTAGCCGTGAATGGGGGAATAGAGCGGTTCTTCAACCGTTTAACCTGTTTATGAACACATTCGTCGAACCGGACGGTACGCTGGTAATCCGGGATCCGATATCCCAAAAGGGTGACAGGGTGGTCATGATTGCCTTGATGGATCTTACGGTGGTGGTGTCTGCCTGTCCCATGGATTTGAACCCGGTCGGGGGACAGGGGATCACGGACCTGGAAATCGGCGTGGCTGATACGCAAGAGGATATCTTACGACACTATGGGGGATAGGAAATGAAGGCATTGCGCAGAAAAGATCGTGCGATTACGGATGATGAGGCCCTGGCATTGTTAAACGCTGCCGAATACGGCGTGCTGTCCACGGTATCGGAAAATGGAAAAGCATATGGTGTGCCTTTGAATTATTGCGTCATTGACGACTGCATCTATTTTCACTGTGCGGTTGAAGGGCAGAAAATCGACAATATCAGAAACAACAATTCCGTGTCGTTTTGTGCTGTTGGAAATACTAAGTTATTGCCTGAAAAATTCGGCACGCTTTACGAGAGTGTCATCGTGTCCGGCGAGATCGAGGAAGTATTTGAGTCCGATAAGCAGCTTGCCTTGGAAGGCCTGTTGCACAAGTATTCCGCCGAATTCATTGAGGAAGGCCTGAAATATATCGAGGATTTGCGGGAAAAAACCAAAGTGTTCAAAATTACCATTAAAAATGTAACCGGCAAGGCACGCAAGAAATAAGGGCGCTGATTCTATCGCGGAGAAGTTATTCTTGTACTACAGTACCATGCCGGGAGAGCCATGCTTTTTGAATTGAGATTAATATAGCCAACGAAAAGTAGAGAATCCGAGCCCAGAAGGGTGGAATTTACCTAAGACTCCGCATGGAATATTCCATCATTCCGTTCCCGTTTGCAGCAGGATTCACGGCATAGCCGATTGTCTTTGGACTGGCATATAGGACCAGGTTTTTGCGACAATATAGTCAACAGCCTTAATGGATACGGAGATGGCAGCCGTCAGCATTAGCAAAGCCACTTACTCAGACACGGATATTGAAACCCTGTTGGATCCCTTTGGGGGAATGAAACAGTTCGTAGAAGAAAACGATAGGGTGCTGCTCAAGGTAAATCTGCTGTCATCCAAAGGGCCGGACATGGCCGTCACCACGCACCCGGAATTTGTCAGGGCTGTGGCCGAGGCTGTCAGAAGGGCAGGCGGAGAACCATATATTGGAGACTCTCCCGCAGGTACCTTTTCCAAAAGAACTCTAACCAAGACCTATCGGAGCTCAGGCCTTGCAAACCTGGCCCACGAAGACGGCATTGACCTGAATTATAATACCGGCGTCAGGAAGCTGGACATCCCCCGGGGCAAGCGCCTGCCAAAATCTCCGATCTGTGACTTTGTGCTTAAAGCCGATAAGGTCATTGCCCTGCCGAAACTGAAAACCCACTCCTTTCAGTATTTGACGCTGGCCTGTAAAATTATGTATGGCGCAGTTCCCGGCCTCACCAAGGCCAAATACCATGCCCAATTCCCCCGAAAAGCCGCTTTTGCTGATATGATGCTGGATATTCTGACTATTGTAAAGCCCCAACTGTATATCATGGACGGCATTGTGGCCATGCAGGGCCAGGGCCCTGGCAGCGGAGATCCCGTAAAACTCGATCTGGTATTGGCATCGACTGATCCTGTGGCAATGGATATTGCAGTCTGCAAAATTTTAGGAATCGAACCGGTGGGCATACCCGTCCTGAAAATGGCTAAGGTGCGCGGTATGTGGCCTGACAGAATTGAATATCCGCTCCGGACACCTGATGATGTTGCCTACCAGGGATTTAGATTGCCCAATACGGCCGACCATTTATTGACCGGTAAAAAACCACCCAGAAAAGGTCCCGTTATCACGGATAATTGCTCGGCCTGCGGGGAATGCGAAAGTATTTGCCCCAAAGATGCGGTCCAGGTGAAAGACCGGATGGCGGAGGTGATTTACGCAAAGTGCATCCGGTGTTTTTGCTGCCATGAGGTCTGCCCCGAAAATGCCATCGTTTTGCGGAGCGTGCAGTTTTCTAATTCATAGAATGCAGCTTGAATTTCCTATGTGCATCATGAGAGCGCACTAATCGAGCCCGGGGGACAACGTATCAATTAGAGCCCTGACATCAAATCGGAATCCATGAAGATTCGCCGACCGGCGAATCCGTCCGGTTCAGGCGAAGGCGGAAAGAGAGGAAAAATGTTCAAACAAACAGCGGCGAAGGCCGCAGGGAGCAAACTTATTTTTTCTGTGTTGTTAATCGCTCTTTTCTGGTTGGATCATGGGGGATTAGCGGCTGCATCCGACGGTTTCAAACGTCCCAGCTACAGTCCTGTGCTCCGGCAGAACGAAGATTGGTCCGTGTTGGCTGGAATTGAGGATTCAGATGACAAGAACTTTTTTGATCCAATTAAATACATCCCCCTATCCGAAGACGGCAATTCCCGTATGAGTTTCGGTGGGCAAGTGCGGTTCCGCGTTGAAGGTTGGAATAACTTTGATTTCAACCGCGAAAATGACGATACTTATTTACTGTCGCGATTGCGTTTGCACACCGATATTCAAACCGGAAAGTACTTTCGGTGGTTTGCCGAAATGAAAAGCGCCTTTTCAACGGATCGCGATCTGCCGGGCGGCCGCCGTACCCTGGATGTTGATGAACTCGCCCTGCAACAGGCGTTTGTCGACATCATGTTGCCGGTGGGCGAAAGCGCGAAATTGACCTTGCGCCCCGGACGCCAGATGCTGCTGCATGGCAAGCAACGCCTGATCAGCCCATTGGACTGGTCTAATACGATGAGAACCTGGCAAGGGTTTCAAGGTGTTCTCGATATTAATCAATGGAAAATCAGCGGATTCTGGACTCAGTTTGTACCGGTCAAGAAATATGAACATAACGAAGCTGACGCCGACGAACCATTTGGCGGCCTTTATGCCACCGGTAAGCCCGGAAGCGCTGGCATTGGTCTGGATGGCTACTGGTTGTACCGGAAACGTAAATTATTGGACGATGAACGCCACACCGTCGGTGGGCGAATTTTCGGCGCAATCGCCAACAACCGCCTGGATTACGACTTTGAGGCCGCTTATCAGACCGGCGATGTAGACGATAAAGACGTCCGGGCTTTTATGGTCGGCAGCCAGTTCGGCTATCGGTTCACCGAAACGAAATTCAAACCGCGAGTCTATGTGGGATTCGATTATGGCAGCGGCGATAAAGATCCCGCCGACAGCAAGGTCGAAACTTTCGACCAAACCTATCCGCTGGGGCATTTGTATCTGGGTTACATCGATATTGTCGGGCGGCAGAATATTATTACGCCCAGCATCGGTTTCACCTTCAGCCCTTTAAAAAAGCTCACTTGCGAAGCGACCGGGCTTTTTTTCTGGCGGGCCAGAGAAGATGATGCCCTGTATAACGCGGGTTCGGGGGTGGTTCGCCCGGGTGCTCCGGGGACCAGCCTGGAAGTCGGCCAGGAGATTGATATCCTGCTCAAATACGCTTACAACATCCACACGGTCCTTCTCCTGGGATACAGCCATTTTTTTCCCGGCGACTTCATCCGTGAAACCGGGCCCGACGACCCGATCGATTTTCTATACACTAGTTTGCAATTTACATTCTAGGGACTTGGATAAAACATGTAGGAGGAGAAATGTTTAAAGAAGAACGCGAGGAATTGAAATTTGACTGGAGCATGATCGGCAATATCGGGCAGGGCCGACCCAATCTTGGATCAACCATGGATGTCAGTGTTTACCGGTTGATGCAGTTTACCTTGAGAGATGTGCTGATCAAAGAATTCGATGCTGCAACCGCCGATCGAATATTTTACGAGGCCGGCAAGCATGCCGGCAAAGAGTTCTGCAAAGAACTGACAACTCCTGGCAAAGATTTCAATGAATTTGTGGTCGAACTCCAGGAACTGCTCAAGGACCTTAAAATAGGCATATTGAGGATCGAAAAGTCGGACCTTGAAAACATGAACTTCACCTTGACCGTTGCCGAAGACCTGGATTGCTCAGGACTGCCGGCCTCCGAGGAGACTATCTGTACCTATGACGAGGGCTTCATCAGCGGCCTGTTTTCCGAATACACCGGCCGCAGTTTTGAGGCCAAGGAGGTCGATTGCTGGTGTTCGGGTGATAGGGTCTGCCGTTTCGAGGCCAGGCAGTCTGCATAAGGGATGGACTTAGTTCGCTTCGCTCACAATTGGAATAATGGAACAATGGAATGATGGAATAATGGGACCATTGATGTTCCATCTGGTTGAAAAATAATACGGTTCATGGGATAAACAAACCATGGGACGAAAAAACATCAACCGAGGATTTAAAAAACTGCGAGTCTGGCAAGATGCTGTCTCCCTCTATGTCTTGGCCTGTGAAATATTTGCCAACTTTCCATTCGAACTAAAGAAAGTGGCCGGCAATAGTATTGACGCTGCACACAGCATCTCGCGAAACATTTCAGAAGGTTATTGTCGTCGCAGTTTGAAAGAATACCTGAATTATCTAAATATTGCGCTTGGTTCCTGCGGCGAATTTCACTCTTGTTATACTAGCTGCAAGCAAGCCCAACAAATAGCAGCCGATGATTACCAGCGCTTAGACCAGCTGCATTATAAAGTTGAAAATGCGTTACTTAAACTGATTGAATCTCTTCAAAAAAAGCAAACCGATAAAAAGTGGGAAGATAACTTTCATTCTATGTAAAGATTATGCCCATAGCGCAAAAACCAGTTATATGAGCTTGAAGGTTTATACTTTTATTGGCCGTCTTATTCGCCACATTGCTGATAAGCACTTTGCCATGATTCGCTATGCCGGCTTATTTTCTAATCGATGGAAAAAACAGTACTTAGCCCAAGCACATACAGCCTTAAGCCTACCGGAATCTGATGATTCCAATGAAGATACAAAATCATTGTGGGCCGAACATCAGACCCGCTATACCGGCATCAATCCATTACTGTGCCCAAACTGTGACAAACCGTTAACATTTGTAGGTTGTTTCTCTGGTAATTGGAACCAGCTTCAACATCTGTTTGAAAAAGCCGGCAAAGACGCTACTATTGCAGCTGCTTTATTACGACCAGGATAACCATCATGTTCAATCCTTTTAAACGAATCCGTTGCCAATGCACCTTTTGTAATAAAGCGTGGCGTATCCCACGACGTCGTATCTTACATTTTGAAAAGTTTTTCGACATCCAAAAGGGACAACCATTTGTCTGGCAATGCCATGATTGCCACCAAGGGGTGGGTATCCCGGATACTGATAGGAACATTCATGGCGAAACAGTGAAATTTGATTCCAAAAATCTTGATACAAACACTGAAGTTAAGCGTTTTTGACCATTATTCCATGATTCCAACATTCCATTATTCCATGTGGGCGGCACAAATACAGTGTCGGTAAAAGCTACATGATTTCAACATATTATAGAAATTCCGAGACGTTATAATTATGCTCGAGGTAAAAGAAGAAGATATCGATAAGATAAGCGAAGCATTTTACCTGATTCTAAAGGGTAGGATACCGGTTCCCATCGAGCTGCCGGAAGATTATCCGGATAATGAAATCAAACAGGCCGTAGGCTTTATCAACAGATTTATCGCTGAGTACAGCAGCGCCACCGAATCGGTCAACGCTATATCGAGAGGTGAGCTAGATCTTGAACCGCCGAAAGGCAAGATGTCGATTCTGCAAACCTTAAAGCATTTACATGCCAATTTGAGACATCTGACCTGGACAACCCAGCAAATCGCCAGGGGAGATTTCAACCACGAAGTCGATTTTTTGGGAGACTTTTCAATTGCCTTCAACAGCATGACCCAACAATTGAAAGACGCCTTCGAGGAACGAAAAAGAACTAACGAAACCCTTCGACAGCGTATCAAAGAACTGGATAATGCCCGTCTGGCCATGCTGAACATGATGGAAGATCTCGATGAAGCCAGGAATGAAGCAGAAGAAGCCACCAAAGCCAAAAGCGAGTTTCTGGCGAACATGAGCCATGAGATCCGCACCCCCATGAACGCCATTATCGGCATGGCCCATCTGGCCCTTAAAACCGACCTCACTCCCAAGCAGCACGACTACCTGAAAAAAGTAGATATATCCGCCAAATCTCTTTTAGGGATCATCAATGACATCCTGGATTTTTCCAAAATCGAAGCCGGCAAAATGGACATGGAGTCCGTGGACTTTCAGCTGGAGGATACGCTCGACATTATTTCCACCCTGGTTGGCATCAAAACCCAGGAAAAAGGCCTGGAATTGCTCATCAAGACTGACCCGGCCGTGCCCACGGCCCTGGTCGGCGATCCCCTGCGCCTCGGGCAGGTTCTGATCAATTTATCAAACAACGCCGTCAAGTTTACGGATGCGGGAGAAATTGTGGTTGCTGTCGAACCGGTAAAAGAAGATGGCGACCAGGTGACATTGAGATTTTCGGTGCGAGATACCGGCATCGGCATGACTGAACAACAAGCGGCCAAGCTGTTTCAGCCATTTTCACAGGCCGATTCCTCTACGACCCGCAAATACGGCGGCACCGGGTTGGGGTTGACCATCAGCAAAAGACTGGCAGAAATGATGGGGGGCGAGATTTGGGTGGACAGCCAACCGGGCCAGGGCAGTACCTTCAGTTTTACCGCAAATTTCGTCCTGGGAAAGGAAAAGGCCCGCAGGCTTTATCAGCCCATTGCTGATCTGCGCGGTATGAAGGTCCTGGTGGTGGATGATAATGCCACCTCACGGGACATTTTTCAGGATATGCTGGAATCCTTTTCATTTGACGTCACCCTGGCGACCTCGGGCCGGGAGGGTTTGGCGGCGTTGGAAAAGGCATCGCCGGACCGGCCGTTTGAAATTGTCATCATGGATTGGAAAATGCCGGGTATGGACGGAATCGAAGCCACCCGGCTTATCAAAAGCCACAAAGATCTATCCAAAATTCCCGCTGTAATCATGGTAACCGCTTACGGTCGTGAAGAAGTCATGCAGCAGGCACAGGAAGTCGGGTTAGAGGGATTTCTGCTAAAGCCGGTCAATGCGTCGATGCTTTTTGACACGATCATGCAGGCTTTCGGGCTCGAAACCAGCGCTGCCCCACGGATGGCGCAAAAAAATGGACAGCAGGCCGAGGCATTGGAAAAGATCCAGGGCGCCCGCATCCTGTTGGTAGAGGATAATGAAATCAATCAACAGGTGGCCCGGGAAATTCTCGAAGGTGCCGGGCTTACCGTGGTCCTCGCCAACAACGGCCAGGAGGCGGTGCAGGCTGCAAAACAGGAATATTTCGACGCACTGCTGATGGATATCCAGATGCCGGTGATGGATGGATACTCCGCCACTCGCAAGATACGCGAGTGGGAAGAGAAGCTCAAAGCTCAAAGCAGAAGAAAGAAAAGCTGAAAGTTCAAAGCTCAAAGCAGAAGAAAGAAAAGCTGAAAGCTCAAAGCTCAAAGCTCAAAGGAAAGGAATCCAAAGACCTTTCAGCTTTCAGCTTTCAGCTCGAGCGGAGCGAACACCTATAATTGCCATGACCGCCCACGCCATGGCCGGTGATGAGGAAAAAAGTTTGCAGGCCGGTATGAACGCGCATGTCGCGAAACCCATCGATCCGGACCAGCTGTTTGCCACGTTGCAGGAGTGGATTAAGCCGCCGGCCGAGCGCACCACCGTCGCTGAAAGTGCACCTGCCGCCGCGAGCGAATCTCCAGATCCTGACGCATCACCTGAAGCAGATCAGGTGTTGCCGGAAGAAGATACACTGCCGGAATCGCTGCCGGGATTTGATTTGGCCTCCGGCCTGTCACGTCTGATGGGCAACAAACTTTTGTACCGCAAACTTCTGCTTGATTTTGGGGCGCAGTACGGCGAGGCTGCCGACGAAATCCGGGCTGCATTGGAAGGCGGGAATTTTGACCAGGTTCATGGTCTGGTGCACAATCTGAAAGGATTGGCTGGCAATTTGGAAGCCACCGATCTTCAGGCGGCAGCAATAAATATGGAGAAGCTCGTTAAAGCCTGGGACGCTCGGAATGTCCCGCAAGCTGAGCTAGAGTCGAAATTTACCGCGCTGGAAAGCGCCCTGCACCAGGCCCTGACAGCGGTGCAGGCCCTGGGGACCTCTGATTCAGAAACCTCCCCTGAACCCTCAGCCGACGCAATAGCCGCGGTTTACCCCGAACTGCCCAAAGACGTGCTCGACCGTCTAAAAGAGGCTGCCGATATGGGAGATGTGATGCAAGTCAAAACAATTGCCGAAAAGCTGATGTCCGAATCCGATGCTGCGGCAGTTTTTTGTAGCGAGCTGGTTCGCCTGGCAGAGGATTTTGACTTCGATGGTATTCATAATATTCTGGTTGAGGCGGATGAGTAAGACTTTGGGCCAGGAGGATCCGGCTTTGGTCCGCTCCGGAGGGATGATGAAGGCGGCCACTATTTCCAGCAGTGCTCAGATTACAGGTTTCAGGTGTCGGGTGTCAGGTGTCAGGGAAAAGCGGTGCCTAATACTCTTATGAAACTACATGTGTATTTACCCCAAGATAGGGATTTTAAATCGTGCTCGTCCTCGTACTCGATACTAAAGGTGCTCAAAAGCTTCGAGGACGAGCACGAGTACGAAACGGCAAATGAGTTCCAATGAAGCTGCATTGCTTTGCCGCAGTTTTTTTCACGATCAGACTGGACGCTCGCGGCCAGAGGCTGCCGCTCGTGTGAAACTTCAATAAATGACGAATGACGAATGTCGATTGACGAATGGTGGAATCGCTTCGCTCGGTCGTTTTAAAATAGACAGAATACATTATTCGATGTTCGATGTTGGACGTTCGATGTTGGACGTTCATTAGTTTCTTTTCTTTGATCAGACCGGTTGTCCTTTAGCCGGCCTGCGACGAGCTCAGCCGAATCGAGGCCGCCGCTCTTATGAAACTACCTTTAAAGCGAACCGCAGAATATCGAATCGCAGAATGTCGAAGTGTGGAATCGCTTTGCTCGGTCTTTTTAAAATAGACAGAATACCTTAAATCCAAAATCCGCAATCCAAAATCTAAAATTTGCTTTATTTTACAATTGTGATTCAATCGGCCAGATACTCATAAAGTTGATGCCAAACCGGCGCCAGAAACCGATGTGCGGCTCATGGGTATAAATCACCGGTTGGCCCGCTTCCCAACCGTGCCAGTAAAGCAATTCCAAACCGTCTTTGTCTTTTTTGAGTTCCAGGCGAAACGCAAGCTTATCAATGTTTTTTTCAAACCAGGACGCCATCTCCCCGGCTATGGCGGGCACATCCAAAATCACGCCGATTTCGGTGTTGTGTAAAACCGCCCGGGGATCGAGATTCAAAGATCCGATGAAAACTTGCCGGCGGTCGAAGACAAATGATTTGGCGTGCAGGCTGGCTTTGGAAGAGCCGCCCGAACTTTTTTTTTCTTTGCGTTGTTGGCTGGTCAGGGTTTTGTTCAGCTCGTACAGTTCGACTCCGCCTCGCAACAGCGCTCGGCGATATTTCTTGTAGCCGGCGTGTACGATACCGACATCGTTGGAGGCCAGGGAATTGGTCAGGATGCGGACCCGGACGCCGCGGCGGGCCAGCCCGGTCAAAAAGGCGGTGCCCGGCTTGCCCGGGACAAAATACGGCGAAAAGATGATCAGTTCTTTTTTGATCCCGTCTAAGTAGGGTTTGAGCATCGGCGTTAAATGATATTCGGTCTTGCTGAAATCGTGCAGCAGTTTTTCCGGCCGGTCAAAAACCACTTCCGCCTGGCCCCATCTGAAATCCACCTGGTCGTTGCGGATCTTGTTTGCCAGATTGGAATTGCGCAGTTCCTGCAAATACTCGGAGTCTCGATGATCGGCGACATATCGGTTCAGTTGCTTGCGAAGTTCGGTAACCTCGGCCGGCGTCGGGGGAGCTTCTTCAGGGAGGACGGAAGCCGGATATGACAGCTCGCTGTTCCAATACTGATCGAATACAGCCGAAACCTCCCGGGCCACCGGCCCGACAGCCATGACATCCAGATCGGCAAAGGCCAGATCCGGGTTGGCGTTGAAATATTCGTCGCCGATGTTGCGGCCACCCAGAATCGTCACCTGGTTGTCCACGGTAAAAGATTTGTTGTGCATGCGCCGGGTTACTGAACCCAGTCGCGTTACAAACTGGGAGGCCCGGCTGACGCTGCGGCTGAAGGGGTTGAAGATGCGGACCTCCATGTTGGGGTGGCTGTCCATGGCAACCACTTCGATGTCCCGGTCGGCAAAATCCATATCATCAACCAGCAGACGCACCCGCACGCCGCGATCCGCGGCCTTGAGCAGCAGATCGGTAAACAGTTTGCCGACCAGATCGTTGTGATAAAGATAGTATTGAACATCGATGCTGCGTTCGGCCCGCTGTGACATGACCGCCCGGGCCACAAAGGCATCCAGGCCGTTGGGCAGCAGGTGAAAGCCCGATTCGCCCGGGTGGGCGGCCCTTTCCGCCGCCCGTGCCCGGCCGAAGGCTGTGTTTTCCGTATCGGTCAGGGCATAGGATTCGGTACGTTCAAAATCCGTCGGCAACGTTGCACAGCCGGCGATCAGCAAAATCGCCACTGCGGCTGCCAGGTGAATTATGGTGGCGGTTTTAGGCATATTTATTCCTTTCTAACAATTGGGCCCGGATTTTACTGCTTGAACGGCCTGCAAGAATACGTCAACTCTCAGCACAGTGTCAACACGGAAAAAATTCCAACTTCATATACTTTTACGGACCTATTCACGAAATAATCGATGAAATCGATCTGGTCAAATTCAAGGTGTTGGGTTTCGATCCAACTGTTTAAATTGCGACATCTGACAATTTTTTAGTAGGTTGGGTAGAGGAACGAAACCCAACAAAACACTACCGGATCTCTACCCAACCTACTATTGAAGCCAAAATCAGTTTAAATGAAACAGCCTTATTTCGGTTGATAGACCCAACTTTCATATATTTTGGATACAAAGCTGATGGCCGGGTGCACCCAGCGATAGTCTTATTCAGGAATTGTTGGATGTTATTTGATCAAGGAAGATGGAGATAGAGGTCAAATAAGCGGGATCTGAGGGAGGGCGGAATGATGTAGCATCGTAGATCCGCTTGGGGGGGTCAATCTTCGATCTTCAATTTCAGCTTGTCCGGGTTTGTTACTACAATAACAACTACCCGAACGCCACTTCGACGATGGTAAAGTCATCTTCGAAGTTATCCTGGTTTCCGATGTTTTTTGCATGACTGTACAAATGATCCAAGCGGGATCGACCTTCCGGCGGGTTGGTGTTCATAAATTCGGAAAACTCCTTGAATTGCCAAATCGATCCCTCCGGTTTTTCAATTTCATAAACTCCATCGGAAAATATGTATAGCCGGGCCAGATATCCAACCGGATGGTCGGCTTTCTTATAGACCACATCCGGCATGGCCCCGATCACTTTATTGGCCGACCGTAGCAGGGCAGCCTCAGAATCAGCGGACTCCGTTTTTTCAAAAAGCAGCGCCGGTGGGTGGCCGCCGCCGGCATAGGTCAACCGGCGGGTGTTCTTTTCATAAACGCCGTACCATATGGTAAAGAACATATCGTTGTTCTCTTCACCCGGGAATGCCTCATTCAGCGATTTCAATACCTTTTCCGGATCTTTGAAATCGGTGCGAAACCGTAAAAAGCATGCGCCTGCAAACCGAAGAAGGGAAAAATGATGCCGATCAAATACCCAAAAAAATCACGGCCGATCAACGCAATGAAGGTTACGATTCTGGCCTTTTTTTCAATGGCGTTGGCGGCGGCTTTGATTCCACGATAGAGAATGACGGCATGGCATATCAACAGATATATCGCATAGACCGGCACTACCGGGGAAAGGCTTCCATATCCGTGCTCCCATCCCGTGGGCGAGTAAAATTGGGCCGGGGCCAGGATCAGGTCGGTGAATACTAAAAGCAGCAGCCAGAAAGGGACCGAGGCATAGATGATCCACCGGTGAACCGAAACCGGCAGCCCAAAGATCGTTTCTTTTAACCTCTGGCCGCGCCCGGATATCTCAAGGGCATATTCGATAGCGAAAATACCGCTTGGAAGGCCAAAGAAGTAGGGCCATTTATTCCAGAAATTGGCTTCCAATTCACTCGTGGACAGATGCAGCAGGCCGCCAGCGCCGACGGAGAGCGCGAGATTCAGACACAGTGCGAACAACAGCCGGTTGCTTTTATCTCTTGCGTTCTGAAATATTACAGCCAAGCTCAACACCAACAGCAGTACAAAGGCAATTATATTTGGCAGGGCATATGGGTTCATTTTAATGCCTGATCTCCGCTCGCACTTTTTCCGGGGTAGCGCCTGTCCAGGAGCGAAAGGCCCGAAAAAAGGAGTTGGGGTCGTCAAATCCCAGCAAGAATGAAATCTGGGCACCCGGCAAAGTCGAGTTGGCCAGATAGTGCCGCGCCAATTTCTCCCTGGTTTTATTCAACTCCTGCTGGAAACTGGTGTTCTCGTTGCTTAAATTGCGCTGCAAGGTGCGTTTGCTGACGGCCAGCTTCTTGGCCACATCTTCAGTTGAACTTAAACCGCTGGGCAACAGTTCAAAAAGCGAACTGCGAACCCGGCTGGCAAAGGTCGCTTCTAAATCGATATCAGTCAGGCGCTTTCTTAATTCAGGTTCAAAAAATTGCCACATGGTTTTATTTTCAGTGATGAAAGGACGACCGGCATCATTTTTGGAAAACCTTAGCTGGTTTTTTGCGCTTTGGGTTGGGCGGGTACCGAAGTACTCCGAATAGTCCCCAAGATTTGGCAATTTTGATCTGGCAGAGACCGATAGAGGGATTATCTTCTCCCGGGTACACAGGCGGACCAAATGCACCAAAAATACGAGTTCGGTGGCAATTAGAGAATCCGGCAACGGGTTGTCCGTATACAGGCAATCTAATGATATCACCGTTGACTTCGAGTCTATTTTTACCTGCAATGTCATCGGGCCGATAAGCTGCTTGTATTTGCTTAACCGGCTCATCGCTACGTTCAGATCCGGACTGCAAAGTGCTGCGAATACCGGCGGGCTAAATGCCTCTGTCGAAATCATCTGGCCCAAGTGCAGGGGGAAAGTTGGATCGTTCAACGTTGTTTCTATGGCTTGCCAGATCCTGAAATATTCTTCGGCGCTCAATGCGGCATTTTTGCGAGAGAAAAGATCCAAAGGCAATTGAGCGCGTCGCAACATCTCGTCTTCGCTTACGCCAAGATCTTTCAGCAGAATTCTCCAGCCAGGATCAACGGCAAATTTTGTCGCTTGAGTCATATATACACCATTGGAAGTTATTCGTTATATGTTATTTGTTATTGGTTTAAAAGGAATAATATCAGGCTTTATGAATCACTGGTGATATCTGTATTGACCCTTAGGTTGCGGAAATCTTTTTTCGTAGGGTGGGCTTTGCCCACCCTACGCCCCTGCCTGCCCTTGTCCAAGGTGGGCAGAGCCCACCCTACATCGTTAACGCAGGAGTCAACCATAGCCCAGCTATATCGGCAATATTCTAATTTCGGAATTCACTTCGCTGGTTGCAGTTGACCGCTGTCGATCAATTGTTGGAAAAAGTCTACCATTGAGTCTTTCATCGGACGATATTGCATGCCCAATTCTCGAACACCTTTGCTGTTGTCGCCTTTCCAGGGCAGGTTGACATTTAGGGAAACCCACTTGCGGGTCATGGCCTTGTTGACCATCGGTGCGACCAGCCACACCAGCCACTTGGGCATCACCTTACAGGGGATGGGATAGTCATTTCCGAACTTGTCGACGAGCGCTTCAGCCATGTCCGGAAAATCGGTATTGTGACCCGATATTATGTAGCGTCCCTTGGCCTCGGGAGTAAAAGCCGCCTTGAAGTGGGCTTCTGCAAGGTCGCGTACATCGACAACGCCGAACCCAACTCGCGCAGCACCGGCTTTCATGGTGCCGTCACCGAATTGCTTTACCAGTTTGAAGCTTTCTGAGGTGGCGAACGGGTTGATCCCCGGTCCGATTACCAGGGTGGGATTAACTGTCACCAAATCCCAGCGGTTTTGCGTTTCGTTGATCTTCCAGGCTTCTTTTTCAGCAAGCATCTTCGAATAGGAATACGGCGAATGGTCAAGAGATGAACTCGTATTCCAAATATCTTCCGTGAAAATGCCGTTTGGTGTCTTCTGCAGGTCGGCATTGTCACCGTATATGGCGGCACAACTGCTGGTCAGTACCACTCTTTCAACGGACTCTATTCGATTGACTTCTTCCAGAACATTGCGGGTGCCCAATTGGGCCGGATCGATAAGCTCTTTTTGCGGGTCAGCCACATCGATCTTGAAGGGTGAGGCCGTATGAAAGACGATCCGGCAGCCCGCCATGGCTTCGGCGTAGGATCCCGCGTCAAGCAGATCGGCTTGATAGAATTTCAGCGTCCCGGGTGCCTTGGCGGCAATTTCATTTAGGTACTGCAATTTTTCAGCTTTTTCGGGATCGCGCACCGGGGCATGAACCGTAAGCCCCTCGTCAAGGAGTTTTTGGACGATCCATCCGGCCACATAGCCGGTTGCTCCAGTAATCATCACCGGTTTGCTTTTATCAATCTCTGTCATTATATTTCCTCCAAATAGATTGAATACTATTTTATTTGATTTATGATCAATTGAGGGTTAATTTTGTTTTTTAATTAATTTAATGAACAATTGTTCGATGAGTACAATATATATCCTCATTCAATAAATGCTATAGCGAATCTCGCCAAAATATATGCAAATTGCGCCATGTACTTTTTTGTAGTAGGACGCCTTGTCCTCTGGGCTAGGTCAGTCCCGCCCAGGGCGGGATTGCCGTGAATCCTGCGGCACGCGGGAACGGAATGATGGAATCCTGGAATGTTGGCCTCCGGCTCGTAGAGCATATGAAGCCTACGCCTCGGAGAGAATGCTGGGTTTAGTGGAATGGGATCTATTTTGCAAGGATGGCATTGATCAGTTCATAAAATCAGACCGTCATCCGCCTTTTATTCCCAATATTCCATTATTCCACCGTTCCATTATTCCAATCGGAGTCTACGGTAAACTCCACCTCTTTAGGGTGAAATTAAAGCCGGGCCTATAGGCTCAAATTCTTAACTCTTGGAGTCAACATGATTAAAGCCATTATTTTTGATTTTGGACGGGTCATTTCTTCCCAAAAACCGCAGTCGCTCTTTCAGGCCTATGAGAAGGACCTGGGTCTGGCGCCTGACACCATCAATCAAATCATGTTCGACAGCCCTCAGTGGCAGGCGGCGATGCTTGGCCGCCAATCCGCTAAAGAGTTCTGGTTTGCCATCGGCCCGGAGCTGGGTTTGAAATCCCAGGTCGAAATCGATGATTTCCGCCGACGCTATCACGCGGATGAATCGATCAACACGGAGGTGCTGGATCTCATTCATCGGCTGCACGGCCGCTATAAACTGGCGGTGCTGTCCAACAATCCGCCGGGTTTGGATGGATGGCTGGCCGACTGGGGCATCCTCGAGCTGTTTGATGTAATTGTTTGCTCAGGGGACGAAGGCTTGATCAAGCCGGATCCCGCCATTTACCATCTGACGTTGAAACAACTGGGGGTTGCATCTCACGAAGCGGTGTTTATTGACGATACCGCCGGCCATGTCGAAGCTGCTCAAAGGCTGGGCATGTATGGGGTTGTGTTTACCAATGCGTCTGAACTCAGGCAGGAGCTCAATCATTTGGTGCTGATCTAACAGGACTCGATCAATGCAGATCATTAATGTTCAGCAAAAGGAGATAAAAAATATGGTTACCATTGTCGGAATTTCAGGAAGTTTGAGGAAACACTCGTTCAATGCCGGGCTACTGCGGGCTGCGGCTGAAGTTGTCCCGAAAGGATGTACATTGTCAGTTAACTCCATCGAGGGCATTCCGTTGTACAATGCGGATGTCGAGGAGGCCGAAGGCATCCCCCCGGTTGTGAGTGCGCTGAAGGATCAAATCGCCGCCGCCGACGGATTGTTGCTGGTTACGCCGGAAAATAACAATTCGATGCCGGGTGTTTTCAAAAATGCACTAGATTGGATTTCACGCCCGCCTGAAGACCGCCAGCGTGTATTCGGGAATCTTCCGATTGGGCTCATGGGCGCAACGCCGGGTGCATTCGGTACGGCCTTTTCACAATATGCCTGGCTGCCGGTTCTGCGCGTATTGGGAGCGCAGGTCTGGTCCGGTAAACTAATGTGGGTTAGCGGCGCCATGAAAAAATTCGACGAAAAAGGCAATCTGGTGGATGACGGTGTGCGGAAACAGCTTAGCAAATACATGAGCGGCTTTGCGGATTTTGCATCTCGCCTGAAATCTTAGCACTCGCACAAAAATAGCCCTAACATTGCATAAATTCTTGTTATCTAATCTGTTCAGATTGCTTGAGGACGTTGCTTTCTCCAAACGGATGCGGGATGCTTGGGACTTGATACTGGATGTCTAGGAGTACACTTACGCTGTCTGCCGGTCATAGATCAAATCGCTGACCGACCATCTCCTCCGAAACAGACCACAGCTTGGCCGCCGCCGCGGGATCGACAGCATATGACCTCACGCAGTCGAGAAAGGTAGGGTCATCGTCTGCTTCGGCGATTTGACAATCGTAAAGATAAAGACCGCCGCGTCCCTCCAACTCCGGTGCGGTGGCCGCATAGACCGAAGTGGCCGCTCCGGCCGGGATGGTTTTGGTTTTCAAATTCCCGCCGGCGCGGCTGATGATCATATCGAAATCAGCCTGATCCATATGACGCGAGAGTTCGGTCTGGATCACGCCCGGATGAACCGCCTAGGCATGGACGCCGTGTTTCCCAAGGTGGCTTTCCAATTCGATTACGTGCAGCACGTTGGCGGTTTTGGATTGTCCATAGGATACCCATTTGTTGTAGGGACGCTGTTCGAAGTTAATGTCTTCAAAATCCACGGCCGAAAGCTGATGCCCGCGCGAGCTGAGCGCCACGATGCGCGCCGGTGAGCCCTTCTGGAGGGCCGGGGCAATTAGGCCGGTCAACAGGAAATGACCCAGGTGGTTGGTGCCGAACTGCATCTCGAACCCGTCTGCGGTCTTGCCTGGCGGGCAGGCCATGCCCCCGGCGTTGTTCACCAGGAGGTTCAGAGCATCATACTTGGTGAGGAACCGCTCGGCAGATGCCCGGATACTGTCCAGGGAGTCCAGCTCCAACTCCTCGATCTCGACCTTGTCGTTACCGGTCGATGTCTTGATATCGGACACGACCGTGGCGGCTTTGTCCATGTTGCGGCCGGTGATGACTGCTTGCGCACCCCTGGAGGCGAGAGCCCGGGCCGTTTCCGCCCCAAGTCCGCTGGTCGCGCCGGTGACTAGCGCCAGCCTGCCGGTAAGGTCGATGCCTTCCAGCACTTCATCGGTGGTGGTGTCGTGGCTGAAATTGTTGCGATTTGCTTCCACCATGATTATGACTCCTCATATTTAACTGAAGGCTACTTCCAATATGGTAAAGTCATCTTCAAAATTGTCGAGGACATTAATGTTTTCAGCATGCCGATGCAAGCGATCCAATCTTGATTGGGTACCCGACTTGATCTTGTTCATAAATTCTGTAAACTCTTTAAATTGCCACATCGACCCGTCTGATTTTTCAACCTCATAAACTCCATCGGAAAAAATGTACAATGTGTTTTGTTCACTAAGCAGATGTTTGCTTTTTTTATAGGTTACATCCGGCATCGCTCCGATCACATTATTGGGGGATCGAAGAAGGGTAGCTCTGGGATAATCTGAAGCAGCATCACTTATCAGAAGGGCCGGCGGATGGCCGCCGCCGGCATACATCAGTTGGCGGCTGCTTTTTTGATAAACGCCATACCAGATGGTAAAAAACATATCGTTATTCTCTTCTCCCGGAAAGGCGTCGTTCAACGATGCCAAAACGTCTTCCGGGTCTTTAAAATCGGTGTTCGGCAGTGACTGCGATCTCAAAGCATTCATGACTGAAACGGATAGGAGCGCCGCTCCCACTCCATGACCGCTGACGTCAATCAGGTAAATGACAAAATGATCATCATCGAGCCAATGGTAGCCGAAGGCATCGCCGCCCACGGAGGAGCAGGGTATGAAGCGCCAGTCGGTGGATACATTGCCGCCGGCCAGCGGCAGAGGCAATATGGTTCTGACATAATCGGCTGCTTCAGCGAGTTCCTGTTGTAGTTGCCTTAAAGCTTGGTTGCGTTCGCTGAGGGCCTGCTCGATCTGGGCGTTTTTCTCCGACAATTGCAGATTCGCCGATTTCAAATTCTGCTCGGCTTTTTCGGCAATTTGCACGTAATAGTGAATGAGCAAGGCCAGGCTGAGAAGCGCCGTTATTATGGAGTTCAAGTAGAAGAAATCGTAGACGGGTTCTGATAGAAGATAAACTTGATGGTTTCGGACGTACAGATAAAGGAGAATTAATGTAGCAGAGATGATCGAAATCAGGCTGATACGGACTGACCTTTTCCAATAGGTATTGAAGAAGGTCAAGCCGGCCAAGTATATCAACCAGAACTGCATTCCACTCTCCCACCCGATATAGTAGACGGCGGCGATCTGATGGAAAAGTATCTCGGCAAAGCCCAGAGAGAACGCCAAACCATGGCGTCCTCTGCGGTTTATTAGAAGTGAAAATAGAAAGAGCGGGCTGCTGATAATGAAATTAAACCATACCATTTCATACACTTTAAGCCACAGGAAAAGGAAACCCAGAAGAAAATGACCTCCCAGGCCCAAAAGATATGCCTTTTGCGTAATTTTGTAGAATCGATATTTTTCAGGTTTTATGTTTTCTGCAAAATAGGACTTAATTATCGGTTTCATGCTTGGCTCTCCTTGTTATCAAGGATCGGACCGGTTGGAGTATTGGAGCACTGGAGTGCTGGAGTATTGGGACAGCAAGTAGGGGAGGGGTTTATCCCCTCCTGGAACTTCCGCAAAGACCAATCGATCTCCGATTGTCCGGTAATGTTGCGATATCGAAGTCCCAGGTCGCCTTAAAAGGCGGGGATAAACCCCGCCACTACAAAAATTGGAAATTTTTTCTACTCGGTAGCCATATAAGCGCAAATCCAGAACAGGAATTCTTAATACCTATCATTCTAAATGTCCGACCAAGTCCGGCAACAATTTTTTCCAATACTCCATTGCTCCAGTACTCCAATACTCCAGTACTCCAATACTCCATCACTCCATCACTCCAGTCAACTGCTGATAATTATTAAACTGATCTTTGATAGCAGCTTAATGCCGGAGCTTTCGACTAAGCTACTTACTATTTTTCCTGACCTTCAACATTCGCTTGCCCAGCCAGATCATCGGCTTTGTCATAAATCCCTCCATGTCCTCTTTTACCTCATTCAGCAAATCCGGGATGGAAAGGTTCTGAGGGCATTTTTCCACGCATTCTCCACATTGCTCGCACATTGACGCCAATGTTTGCTTTTCCGTTACCAGTCCGCCGTTTTGAAACAGATACATCATTTTGGCGCCCTTATCCTTGAATGCATGTTTGGAATTAAAACACTCAAAACAGCTTGGAATATTTACACCGGCCGGGCAGGGCATGCAGTATTGGCATCCGGTGCACCCGACCCGCATTACTTTTCTGAATTCAGCAGCCACTTCCCTTACCAATTTTAATTCGTTTTCAGAAAAAGAGTTGGGCAGAGCTTTTTCGGCCAGAGCCAGGTTTTCGTCGATGTGATCATCGTCGTTCATTCCGGAAAGAACCACGGTGACTTCCGGGTGATTCCAGATCCAGCTCAATGACCAGGCTGCCGGCGTTTTCTTGTCATCGGCCTTTGCCCAGATATCCCGTACCGAGGGCGGGGGTGTTTTAGCCAGATTGCCGCCCCGCAATGGCTCCATGATCATCACGGCCATGTCTTTTGATGCTGCATATTTTAAACCGGCTTTTCCGGCCTGGTTTTTGGTATCGAGGAAATTGTACTGAATCTGGCAAAAGGTCCAGTCATAGTCATCCACAATGCCATTAAATTCTTCCGCCAGCCCGTGAAAGGAAAAACCGGCATTTACGATCTTGCCCGTTTTCAGTGCATCATCCATAAATTCGATGACACCATGCTGTTTGGCCGCTTCCCAGAGGTCGCCGTTTATTCCATGAATCAGGTAGTAGTCAATGCGGTCGGTTTGCAATTTCGACAGCTGTTCAGCCAGAATCCGGTCCATATCTTCTTTGATATGGGCGCTCCAGTGAGGAAGCTTGGTCGCCAACTTTACCTTTTCCCGACATCCGTTATTGGAAAACACCTTGCCCAGGAACGGTTCGCTTTTTCCGCTGTGGTAGGGCACCGCCGTATCGAAATAGTTTACGCCCTGGTCCAGGGCATACATGATCTGCTTTTCGGCCAGTTTCTGGTTTATGGAATTCATCCGCTGCGGCAGCCGCATGCATCCATACCCCAGCACTGACAATTTATCTCCGTTTTTAGGGACTTCACGATATTGCATTGTCATCCTCCTTTATTACGCTTTCTGTATACCTCAGCAAAATTGCGGATGGTAGAATGATTGAGAATGCTGCCATTGCCGATTTCCTTTTGGCGCATGGTCACTTCAAGCATGCATTGGCCGATATGGGTCGATTTTACGGCCAATGTCATGGATTCCAAGGACGTGTAAAACAGATTCTTGAAAAAGGTTATCCGTTCTGCTGAAGGCATGACAAAGCTTGGCCGGTAGGCAATAAATCGCAACCCGGTGCCTTGGGCCAAAGCCGTCAATTCGTTCTCGACCTTGGCTTTTTCTCTGGCCCAGTGAAACGACGAGTCTGCAGCAGTGCCTGCTCCCGTAATCAGGTGAAAAGACTTTGGTCCCTCTTTATTAAGCGATAGCCAAAACTTTACGAATGCCACCGGAAAATCAACGTGAATTTCGGTATATTTTTCATCACTGACATTTCTGGCCGAGGTACCAATGGCCCAGTAAACTGCTTTGATATTTAACAACTTATCCTTGATAGGCGCGTAGTCCAAGTAATTCATATGCTTGGTGACGACAATCTTAACCGATTTGACCCCTTCATCGATGCGGGGTGTCAGGCGACGGGTGATGACTTGAATCTTATGCACGTTTTGGTCCATCAAGAGTGCCTTCAGCATTCCATCGCCAACCGTCCCGGTGGCACCGAAAATCATCACGTCCTTCAGTGGGCCCTGATTCAGTTCAGGTTTTGCGATAGGCCGAATATCTTCTACACCTGGACGCGATATCACATAGACCGCTCCAATAAAAAGCAGACAAACGACAGCAATTATTAGTAGGATTATCTTTTTTTTACTCATGGCTTTCCTCTTTTTTTACTTTAAGCTTGTCTGTAAAGCTCAAGCTACTACAAAAGACCCACTATGGCGCACTGTGGGAGCGGCTTGCAGCCGCGAGGTTAAATGATCGCGGCTGAAAGCCGCTCCCACACCCACAATAACTTGATCTTTCCAGATAACCGAATTTTAGTTTAAGAGCGAACCAGTCTGACAAGAGTTGCTTCGCCCTTAGTACCAATTCTCATTGGCGGACCGAAAGTCCCTATGCCCTGGGATACATAAACAATGGTGCTCTTGTATTTGTATAGTCCCTTGAGGTAAGGAAATTGAACTTGTGCAAACATAACAATTACTATCAGAGTGACATATACCGTTAGTGTCATACTTCAATCATTTCCAATATTAGTTTGAATTCAACAAATTCCGAATTTCCTTCATCCGGATACCGTCGGGCCAATCGGGAATTCCAATCAGGTGATCACAACCTCTGCATCGTTCTAATATCTTTGTTTTCCAAAATAGGACCCTGGATATCGCCGGTTCCATAGAGGCCGACGTGAACCATGGCGGCAGCAAGGTCTTCAGACGCGATTCCGATATTGGGATAGATCAACCGCAGCAGGGGATATAAAACGCGGCTGATCGTATACATTAGGTTGGGCTCCCGGCGCGGCGTCACGGGGTAAATGTAGCCGGGCCGGAAAATGTGCACCCTGGCAAAACCCATATTCAGCAGGGCGGTCTCGGCCGCCCCTTTGTATCGCGCAAACGCCATGCGGCTCTTTTCGGCCTGATCGGCCCCCTGGCCGCTCAGAAAACAGAATGCCGCCTGGGGACTGGCCTCTTGCAGGGCGTTTCCAAAAGCCAGAGTGTAGTCGACGGTGATCCGGCGAAAAAGATCATCCGGGACCGCACCGGTATAGGCCCCAAGACAGAACAGGACTGTATCCTGATTTTCCAACGCCCATCTCAAAGCGCCGTAATCGACAAAATCATCGACCAGTACCTCCTGCAATTTGGCATCATCGACGCCCGTGGGGCTGCGCCCGATGGCCGTCACCATGGATACATCCGGGTTTGCGAGGCAAATTTTAAGCGCGCAACCACCGACCATGCCGGTGGCGCCGGTTATGATGACCTTCTTTCCGCTCATTTACGACACTCCCTTTGGTATGTCGACATACAGACCATATCATTGCCATAGTTCATTATCATGGGGTGGGCTGCCTTTGGCCGCGGCGAAGCATTTGCGAAGACGGGTGCCCACCAAAAATCGCTGAATTCATCTATCAAAGGTGGGCAGAGCCCACCCTACAATAATAGAATAGGAGCCAACTACAGGTGACATCCATTCGCAACATTCCAAGTTTGTTCGACCAGGTATAGTGACAATCCGGCTGCCCATGTAGCGGCGGGGTTTATCCCCGCCTGAATGCCATTACTATTGGGTGTTTGGGCGGGGATAAACCCCGCCGCTACAAAAAAACCTTTCAAACCGGATAATAGGCCCTTAGCGGCGTTTTTCTGACAAAATGTTGTAAGTCACTGAAGGTTTCAGGTGTCAGTGTTCAGGTGTCAGGATTGAGCAACTCGGTTCCCTGACACCCGAAACCTGACACCTGAAACCGATTACCAATGAACTACGCTATTGCTGCCCCGCTAGGTCCACTTTTTCAGATCGCAGCATAGGAAAAAGTCTACTACCTATTGCCTTAACAATCACTTCCGATACGCAACACTGGAAGCAGCTTTAGTCAATCCACCGGACAATGGCATGGATTGCTCCCACCATCTCGCAGTCGGTATCTTCATGCCATAGACGGTGGTTTCACCGACAATCGGGGTCGCGGTTTTGACATGGTTGAAATTGGCTGCAGCGGTTAAACGCTCCATCGGCTCGTACCAGGGATGCAGCGCCAGGTTGAACGTGCCCCAATGAATCGGGTGCAGCACATCTCCCTTCAGGTCCAGGTGCGCCTGAACGGTTTGCTCGGGAAACATGTGCACTTTGGGCCACCCCTCGCCATAGGCTCCGCATTCGATGAAGGTCATGTCGAAGGGACCGTACTTGTCGCCGATCTGCTTGAAGCCACCGAAGTAGCCCGAATCTCCACTGAAGAAAACATTGTGGGAAAACGTTTTGATCACCCACGATGCCCACAGGGTTTGATTGCGGTCGGTAAGACCCCGCCCGGAAAAGTGCTGGGCCGGGGTTGCCGCGACCCTCAATTCATTGTTGATCGAATATTCCCCCCACCAGTCCAACTCGACAATTTTCTCCATGGGCACACCCCAATCCGCCAGCAAGTCACCGAATTTCAGCGGGACGATAAATTTTTGGGCCTTCTCAATTAAGCGCTGCACGGAGTACTTGTTGAGGTGGTCATAGTGATCATGCGAAATAATGACCGCGTCTATATCCGGAACTTGCCTGATGTCCAGGGGCACCTCCCCGTTGAAGCGAGTCGGGCCCAATATTGAAACGCGCTTTTCGAACACCGGATCCGTTAGAATTTTGTATCCGTCGATGTTGATCATCAGGGATGAGTGACCCAGCCAGGTGACGCTCAGTTGATCGTTGGCCTGGTTGTTAAAGTGCGACAGATCAACTTGTTTCCGCGGCAGTTCCGTGCCCGGTGTTCTATTGTTTTTAGTGAATAAAAAATCCCAGGTGGTCGCAAAAAAATCTGAAAAGGACATATCCAGTGTATTTCCCATGTCATTAAATTTTCCTTCTATATATTCAGGCGATCCTACTATTTTGCCCGGCAAGCTATTATCAGAATCAACCGCCACGGTGGTATCATTGCTGACACAGTTCATAACGGCGATGCCAATGACAATGCAAATGATGCTGATAAAGATTTTTGGTATCATTTGTTCTTTCTCTAGAAATTTATTTAAACGAACGATCATTTATAAATAAAATAAAATTTTTTGGTAATTTACAGCTTTATCGCATCCCAGGCTAGGGTGAATGCGATTTCAATATTTTCCTCACTCAGTTCGAAATCCGGGAATTTAACCGGATTGGCAAGGACTGTTATCGGAACGTACATGAAGGCCGTCAGAATATCAAAGCTCACGTCTTTGATGATCTTTTGTTCTATTCCGGTTTGCAGCACCTGTACAATGGGAACGAAATATTGCTCTACTTCTTGTCTATCGACCAGAGCGCTGTAGGGTGAACTGGAAAATTGTTCGATAAATTTATAATATTCCAGGTTGCTGGAGATATATTCAAACATGTTGAACCATACGTTGCGCAATATATCCCGGATCGGCAGCTGGTCGTCGAAATCTCTCAGCAGGGCCTTGCTCAGATCGAGCTTGATGTCGACGTAGGTCGAAACGAGCAGGTCCTCCTTGTTTTTGTGGTAAACATAGATAGTGGCCGGTGATACGCCGGCTTCCCGGGCAATTTTGGACACCGAACTGGAGGCGAATCCAATTTCATTGACCAGTTTAACCGTGGCCTCGAACAGGGCCGCTTCTTTTTCATCATCTTTGGTTCGCATGGTTCTAAAATAAACGATCATTCATTTATTGTCAAGTTATTTCTCTATTTTTTTACCGGTTCATGTCTGTTCTGCAGACCTCTTATTTGAAATCATGACAGATTAATATTTCTTGCATTTGTTGGCCTTCATCTTGCGCAATAATATGAGCGAACACATTTTACCGTCACCTAACTTCAAGATCAGAATAAAAAACAATGTGACAGCACATCATTCTCCACAAGCCCTTTCAATTATGATTGACGGAAACCCATCGATTTGGCTATACAGACAGGTATACAATTCCTGATTCTCCTACGCCTGTTAATCTGAGGTGAGGCTTCTCACATTGAATCGAATTCTGTTTCGCATCTGATATTGGTAATCCTTTAGAGCATAAATTAACCCGGATCGTCTAAATCATAGAAACATTCAGCGGCCAATGAGATACACAACCGGGGATAAAAGACCAGAATGTATCAAATTTGGAAAACCGAAAGATGCATTTTCGTAGAGGAGATGTGATCGATGATAAAGTGCGAAACTGCTGAAAACAAACTGCTGACGCCGTTGCGAACAAAACTCTGCGTCCCTCCGTTGAGATCCAACTGGATTTCGCGATCGCGTCTGGACAGGCGGATGGATGAGGGATTTGCACGTAAACTAACCCTTATTTCCGCTCCGGCCGGCTTCGGTAAAACTACCCTGCTGGTTAACTGGATCCACTCTCACAAAATATCAACCGCCTGGTTTTCGGTGGACAAGTCTGATAATGACCCGGCGCATTTTCTTACTTATGTCATCCTCGGGCTTCAGAACCTAGATGCTGATACCGGCAAGGCCGCCTTGACGATGCTTAGCTCACCACAGCCACCACCGATCGAATCCATTCTGATAAACCTGCTCAATGATTTAAGCCGAATTGAGACGGATATAGCGCTTGTTTTGGATGACTATCATCTGGTCGAGGTCAGACCCATCCATGATTTGATCGTGTTTTTGCTCGAAAACCTGCCCAAACAGGTACATATGATAATCGCTACCCGCTCGGACCCGCCCTTGCCATTGGCCCGAGCGCGCAGCCAGGACCTGCTGACCGAGCTACGCGCCGCTGATCTGAGCTTTACTGTCGATGAAACCGCCAGCCTCTTCAATCAAAGCTTAAACGTGGAGCTGTCCGGCCCGGACATTCAATTGCTAGAAAACCGTACCGAAGGATGGGTGGCCGGTCTGCAGCTGGCCGCTCTGTCGCTGCAGAATCGCAAAAATCCATCGGATTTCATTAAAGGGTTTAAAGGTGATAATCGCTATATTGCAGACTATCTCACCGAAGAGGTGCTGAGCCGTCAGCCCGAGCACCTGCGCAATTTTCTGCTGCAGACTTCTATCTTAAGGCGTCTGAGCGGCCCGCTCTGCGATGCCGTCACCCATCAGGAGAACAGCCATGAGCTGTTGAACACTCTGGAAAAAGCCAATCTGTTTGTTATTCCGCTAGACGACAACCGCAGCTGGTATCGCTACCATCATCTGTTTGCAGATCTGCTCGAACAGCGATTGCTTTTGAATCAAGATGATCGAGTGCCTGACCTCCATCACCGGGCAAGCCAATGGTTCGCACAATACGGTTTCAAAAACGAAGCGGTCGATCACGCGTTTTCGGCACAGGATTATAAAAGCGCAGCGCAGCTGATAGAAGAGATTGCTGAGATCGATTGGGATCGGGCCCGCGAAAGTCAACTGTTACGATGGTTCAAAAAGCTGCCGGATGAAGAAATCGACGCGCATCCAAAGCTTTGTATCTTTTATGCCCGGGAATTGTTTAAAAGCGGATACATGGATGATGCTGATAAAAGGCTGCAATCAGCCGAACATATGCTTGAATCCGCCACCTTCGAAAATTCGGAAAGGAGTGGCTTACTGGGACGGATTGCGGTGATTCGCGCCTATATGTTAACTCTAACCGGTAATATGCCAGGGGCCGTCACCTTCTCAAAGCAGGCATTGAAGCTGCTTCCCCCCCGAGATCTAAACTGGCGCAGTGTAGCCGCTACAACATTGGGAATGGGTAGTTTAACTGGTAAGTTGGTCGAACAGCAGCAGGCTTTTGCAGAGGCGATGAAGATCAGCAAAGCCGCCGGCAATATATATTATCACATCTTCGCCGGCAGTTGTCTGGCATCAATCCTGTATAGGCGCGGCCAGTTAAAGAAGGTCGAAAATCTGAATCGGCATTTGCTGAATCTGGCGATTGAGAATGGCATTGAACAGACCGGAATTGGAGGCTCCGTGTATGGAAGTTTGGGCAGTATTTTATGCGAATGGAACGATTTCGACGAAGGCATGCGGCTGCTCAATAAAGGCATCGAATTGAGTGAGCTGGGACGCGATCCGGTCATCCTGGCGAGCTGTCAAATTAGTTTGGTGAGGGCCTTAATGTATCGGATGGATGTTGCCGGTGCGCTAAAACTGATGGATGAAATTACCGAGCGCGCGGGCAATTTTGCACTGCCTCCCTGGATTACCGGCCCCATTTCTGCTTTTAAGGTGATTTGCTGGCTGGCCGCCGGTGACCTGAATGCGGCTGTCAATTGGGCCCAGGAACAGGGATTGAGTATTGATGATAAAATTAGCAGCCTTTATCAGTTTGAATACCTATCCTACGTCCACATTCTCATTGCTCAAAATAAGCTGGATGATGCCGATCACTTGCTGCAGCGTTTAATTGAAACGGCAAAGGCCGATGACCAGGTGTATATGATGATCGAGATGCGATTGTGTCGATTATCGATCTTCATGCTTAAGGCTGACACAGCCTCGGCGATGGTTGAGATTCAATCCGCTTTAACGCTGGCTGAACCCGGTGGATTGCTGATGATCTTCGTCAGCAAAGGAAAACCCGTGGCTGATTTGTTGGAAGAAATCGTTGCGGTCAAAAAGCGGGATCATGACCCTCGCCAGGCCGGATTTTCTTTATCTTATGCTAAAAAAATACTGGCGGCTTTCAAAGCAGCCACCCCGCTAAAAACCGCAGGCCTTATGGATCCGATCAGTGAGCGCGAATTGGAAGTTTTGCACCTCATTGCGGCCGGATTACCGAACCGGGAAATCGCAGACAAACTTTTCATTTCTTTAAATACGGTAAAAACCCACACCAAAAACATCAACAGCAAACTGGCCGTCAACAGCCGCATCAAAGCCGTTGCGCGCGCCAAAGAACTGGGTCTTTTATAACCCGCTTCCTTTCTCTTAACATATCCTCTTTTACTAAATAGAAGCGACCTTAAAAAAGTGAATTAGGCGGAGATTTATGAAAACAATTGAGTACAGAGAATATGGACCACCGGAGGTTCTTCAGCTCAAAGAGGCAGAAAAACCTAAAAACAGAAACAGTTCAAAACTAAAATCTACCAGACTAAGTGTTGGTTTTACGGCGCCGGCGTAGGTTGGCAATCACGGAATATACCCAGGGGCGAAATCCGATAAATAATCCGGTGCTGTAGCGGCCCTTGATCGGAAGCGAGGCGTCCATTTCCGCCAATTGATGATACTCTTTTACCAGGTTTTCGATCTTTTTCCGAATTATTTTCAATGATGCTTCGGAGAATTGGCCGGGAATGAACTCCAGGCGTTCGTTTGGAAGATTAAATGAACTGTCCATAAAGTCGTCTATAAACATTTGGTGGGTAGCCTGCCACAAGGGACCATTATTCTGCCAGAATGCATTTGTCGGGATTAACAGGCGCACGCGATTGTGCGGATGGACTTCCAGCAGATCCAGCCTTTCAAGTTTACCCAGCATTCGGACCGCCTCAGGTTCCGAGTACTGATAATCCTCCACGATCTGGGAAACCGACCATCCGTTTAAGAGAAAATATAAAAAGATCCATAGCTTGTCATCCTTTAGCAGGCTTTCCTCCTGCACATTCGTTAACCTGTCTGCCGATGGTCGATTTCTTTGTTTGTCCATGAGAACGAGGTCGTAAAAATCAATATCGAGTATGCGGCAGATCTCATCCAGCCGGGACAGTGAAAAGCGATGTTTTGAAAACATGCGTTTGACACTTGCTTCACTCAATTTCATCTCATCAGCCAACTGTTTGTATGTCATACCTTTGGCTTTCAGGTACTTTTTAAGTGTCTCCAACAAAGTGGCTGTCCGGTTCATCGGCCTTCCTTTTCTTGCGGTTGTGAATCCTGATACTGAAAGTATAAATTTATTATACTTTTAAATTCGCTATTGTACTTTATATAGTATTCACGTATTTTTCAATTAAATTTTTTTATTTTTAATAGGATCATAAATTAATACGAAGGAGGAATTATGGCTACTACTGTTCATTGGACAGACAAGGATAAGGATGAGATCGGTCGCCTGGCTCTCGATTTGGGGGCTGATCAGGTATCGTTTCTTGCACTTCAAGATTATGTAAGCCCGGCGTCACCCGACCCAAGGCGCTATTTGCCGGACCTCGGATCTTTTGTGATCCTGGCTTTTCGCGAATTGCGGGGAGCCTATATGAACCAGTCCATCATGCGGATAGAAGGGATGTGGTCGCAAGATACCGTATGGGAAACGGTAGAATATCGGCTTGGCAAATATTTGGAAGACTCTTACGATGTGGATATAATGCCGGTACCCCAGCACAGGCCGTTCGAGGTCACACCTGAAACCTGGCGCCGAATCATCGGTCCTGTATCTATTCGGCATTTGGCAGTGCAATCCGGCATGGGGGTTTTTGGAAACAACACCCTAGTCGTTCATCCAAAATGGGGATCGATGGTACGCTTTGGCGTCTTGCTCACCACCGCCAAGGTTGATTCTGATCCACCGCTTGATAACTTCGACCCATGCAGCCAGTGTTCGTATCCTTGCGTTGAGAACTGCCCCGCCAATGCCATCGTGGACGGTATCGTCAAACAGAATCGCTGCACCCGGTACAGTCAGCCTTACGATGTCGGCAATTTCATGCGTGCGGCACTTAAGATGGCTGACATGAGCCGTGAGGAAATCAAAGATTTCGTGCGCACGCCGCATTTTTTCAATCTTTATATGGCTTCAATGCGTTATATGTTTTACCGTTGTATTGAATGTACCCGGGGGTGCCGTGGCAGTGAAATGCGCCCGGAGTATGCGGAGGAGATACCCATACCGACAAACGCCACAAGCCTTGCGGATCCTAATAGCCAGGATTACAGTATTTTCGATCAAGGCCACTGGGATCCGGCTCAGCTTAATCATACCGTAGAACAAACGGAGGACGCCTGAAAACCGAATATGTTTGGAAGGTCTTTTCATTGATTACAGGCTCTAAGCTTGGTCCGAGACAATGCCTTTAATTTAAGGATCGGGGCGATATTTGTGGGAGCGGCTCTTCAGAATGAGCTTAACCTGAACGATTCCGTTCTCCAGCAGTTCATGGGCATCGCGTCTTCGGCTCAAGGTGTCCGTTCAAAGATTTAGGATTTGATCTGCTGGTTTGCGAGAAATGCCGTCAAAACGTCAAGATAATGCGCGTCGGCGGCCGACCGACTGACGCGATAGGGCCGCCCTCGCAAGCCTTGGGCAAGAATTTGATGGGAAAGACTTAAAGCTCCAATGAGGCGCCATTAAAATTCCTCGAAATTGTCTTCGAAACGGATAACCTGTTCAGGCGATACGACTTCCTTAGGCCTATGAGCCTTCAGACTTTGGATTGTTTTACGCGATGCCGGGAAATTTTCAGGGACTACGTTATGCAAGGCTTGAATCACCGCGGCAGAGCCTCGCCCGGCGCGGTTTTGGCTGCTGCCGACCAGGGCTGTCGATTCGTCTACAATAGCTTTCATCTGCTCGGCCTGGGCGCTCATCTCTTCAGACGCTGAGGCGGATTCCTCGGCATTGGCGGCGTTGCTTTGAACCACCTGATTAGCTTTTTTCATCAGGCTGTTGGCGTGGTTGGCGTTGTCGGCATTCTGCTTGGTCATGGAAGCCATCTCCTCCATGGAGGAAGTGGTCTCCTCCAAAGAGGCTGCCTGCTCAGATGAGCCTTCGGCCAGACTCTGACTGCTGGAAGACACCTGGTAAGACGCGGAGGAAACCTGGTTCGCGCATTCGTCTACCCCCTGGATAGCGGCAGAAATGGGTTTGACTGCCGATCGGTTAATAAATACAAAAATAACGACCATTAAAACCATATGACACCCACCAAAATTGCAATGAAGATGGATGCATTCGATTTGGCTTGAGCCAACGTCATTGAAAGTGGAATATAGGCGTTGAGGGTTCCCAGGAGGATTTGACGATTCATGTCCACCCGGTCGTTTTCAACCGTCGAGAAGTGACACTCGGCACATGCGGGATGGGCATTGCTCCACAGGGCTACCTTACTTCAACATTGCAAATGTCGGAGGGCTTTGGAGTCAAGACGTCTGAGGGTGAAGTCGTAGTTCTTTACCATGTTTATGTTTGCCCGTTACACCCCGCAAGCGGTGGAAAAAATCAGCGCTGAGAGGACCAATAACAGTTTCTAAATTACTGCGTCTTCCAGCACGCTCTTATCAACCGATAGATATTCAGCACATTGATGAAGCGAATCAAAAATTTCTAATTTAAACAGGGCGTCGCTAAGCATGGATTTATAAAGATAGGAAAATCCCACAATATATCTGTGCGGTACAAATAAAGAAATTTTTACAGAGGTGTCTGGTTTCATTTGTCTGCGATATTCATGAACACGTGAAGATACTGTATCCAAATCTATTTTTATTTCTTTAAGAGCAGATAAATTTACAAATCTGTTGAATGCGGCGAACTTACCATCATTTTTATCATAAATCTCTTTTAACAATTCTGATAATTCATCCAAAGTGAGAGTATCTGATATTTTTAATACGAGCAACTTCGTTTCTTCATTGATATTTAATGCCCACATGAGAATCCTTTCAGAGCTTCAAACTTGATAATTGACGCAGCAATATTAATGCCACGTTGTAGCGGTTTGCAAGGTGTGATTGACGATTTTGTCTAATGCTATTTAGATTGTGGGTTTGCGGCGAGAGCGGGTATGATTGATGAACGGTAAATCGTGTTTAGGTCGCTGGTGATTGTCGATTTAGTGGACAGAGAGCCTGCAAAGCTGATTGACAGATTTCAGAATAAAAATATTAAAGAATGGCTGAAATTTGGCCGAAAATATTGTCTGAATGAAAGTCACCGATCCGTCACCCGTCTATGGCAGGGGGAGCTGAGAGGAATTTTGTTAGCCATCAATAAGGAAAACTTTGAGTTAAGCGAGAAGCAGTTAGCGGAGATATTGAGCGAGGCTCAGATCTCCAAGCTGAAAGGCGAACTACCCGCAAAAACCGGAGCGTGGGATCCGGAAATCACCAGGTTTTCCAAAAGGTTTCTTCAGAGAGCTAAAATCGTCAGGAAGCAAGTGGAAAAGGACGAGGTGGTGGATCCGGTTCCGATACTTTCCGAGTTATTCTATGTGGTAAAAAAGGAGTTGGTAGAAGGCCTATATGAGTTTTTGGTGTGCACCCGGATTGAAGGTGACGATCTCATAGCCCAGAGCACGCGTGTCACCTTCACCTCTCTGGTCATCGGGAGGGGATTGGGTTATGACAGCAGCATGCTTGTGAAGTTAGGCCTTGCGGCATTCCTGCAGGATTTGGGAATGTATAAGGTACCCAGGGACATCCTCCAGAAGGGAAACGACCTCCGCCAGGAGGAAATAGACACCATCAAGGAGCACCCGAAGGAGAGTTTCAGGATACTTTCAAAGCTGGGAAAAAAATACGAGTGGCTTGCGGAGATAGCCCTTCAAGTCCATGAGAGGGCAAACGGTATGGGCTATCCCAACGGCCTTAAGGAAAACGATATTTATGAAATATCCTTTGTTATAGGTATTGCGGACATGTACGTGGCTTTGATAAGCGACAGGCCCTATCGGAACAAACTTATTCAGACGGATGCCATAAAATCCGCTATTGAAGATTACGGGGAACTGTTCCCCATGAGAGTCCGCAGGGCCCTTCTGGATCAAGTCTCGCTTTTCCCGGTTAACACCTATGTAAAACTCAATACCAAGGCCCTCGGGAGAGTCGTGCGGGTGGCTAAAGAGCAGAGTTTGAGACCCACCATCGAGGTGTATTACGACAAATTTGGAAACAAATTAAAGGAGCCTGAGATAGTGGATCTGTCCCTCCCGGAGAACCATATGTGCTATATCGTCCGCGGCCTCAGCAAAACAGACTTACCACGTCAGGTACCAGTTTCCCCCGGATCCGGGAAAAAGGCCGGCTGATCGCAATAAAACAGAGGGGTCGCGTTTTCATTCTTCGCTATCAGTCAAGAATGAAAACGCGACCCCTCTGTTTTATGAACACTACATTCTCCCCGATCTGAAAATCGAGATAATCAGCCAAAAACCCAAGACCGTAGCCAGGGAATATCCCAGCAGACCTAGCAGGGCGGTTATAGAAATGGTCTGGACACCCCAAATATCGACCGTTAATTCCATCACCTTCTGAGAAGAATCCAGGACCAGGGAACCGGCGATTAGTGAGGCACTGATAATGATGCTGACCGACAGTCGATTGATGCTTCGTTCAATTTTGGTGCTGCTAAGCTGTAAACCACTATGACGGATTTCGATTTGGTGTTTTCCGGCTGTCAGCCCTTCGAGGATATCGTGGAACATTTTTGGAAAAACTCGCAAATATCGGCGGGTGGAGCGAAAATCTTTTACAATGCTGTGTGTCAATTTGTGGGTATCGTATCCTTGCTTCAGCATTTTTTTTGCATAAGGCCTGGTAACTTCCAGAAGGCTGGCGTCACTGCCCAGGATTTTTCCCAATGCCTCAGCCTGTATAATAGTTTTAAACAGCAGCATTAAATTGCGCGGCAGACTGATATGATATTTGCGTAGCAGCTGCATCACCTGGTCAACGACGTCTTTTACCGATATCGTATGTAAAGAACGACCGTAAAACGGTTCGCTGATATCCCTCAAATCATCCCGAAAATCTTTTAAATTAACTGATTCTTCACTAATTATGCCGGCGTCCACGAGGGCTTCCATCACCATGTCATAGTTGTGCTCGGCGTAGCCCAAGAATACGTTGGCAATCTCCAGCATCGTCTTTTCATCCAGATATCCGATTATGCCGAAATCCAAAAGGCTCAGCCGCCCGTCATACATGATAATAGTGTTGCCGGCATGCGGATCCGCATGGAAAAGACCGAACTCCATCAGCTGGCGTGAAAATGACCGCAGACCGATCATGGCAATTTCCTGGGGATCGATTCCATGCTCCTTGATCTCATCGATCCGATCCAGTTTTATTCCTTCGATGTACTCCATCACCAGCACAGATTTTGAAGTATGCTTCCAATCCACTCTGGGAATATATATTTCCCGGCTGTCCTTGAAATTTTCGAAAAAACGTTCGGTATTGCCGGCTTCGATATACATGTCGAGTTCTCGAAAAATATTCTTTTCAAATTCCTTGACGATGTTAACAAAACCGATGATTTTTCCGATTTCAAAGGCGTTTTCCAATTTTCTCGCAAAGTAGTACATCAGCCGAATATCTTCACGGATCTTTTTATCGATGCCGGGTCGAATCACTTTCAAGATTACCCTTTCACCCCCGACCAATTGCGCCAGGTGTACCTGGGCAACCGACGCCGCTGCCAGGGACTCCTCTTCGATCGACAAATAGATATCTGAAATGGGGTGTTTGAATTCTCTTTCGATCACCGCCCGTATTTCTTCGAATGGCACGGGCGGCACTTGATTCTGCAATTTTTTAAATTCTTCCAAGTATTCCGGCGGGAACATATCTGCCCGCGTGCTCATCAACTGTCCCAGCTTGACGAAGGTGGGTCCGAGTTCTTCGAAAACCCGGCGAATCCGCTGGGGCGAAGGATAGATTGCACGGTCGAAATCGGGACGATCATCGCCGACTTTGACGGCATCGTCTTTGCGGTCGAATATCCGCTCCAGGATCTCGCCAAGGCCGTGCCTCACCATTATACGGCTAATCGCCGCAAAGCGCTTGATGTTGCCGACCCGGTGTTTTTTTTGGGAAAAATCCATTAGTCTTTATTGTCTCCTGTTCTTGCCGTTCGATCTTATCCCGTTTTGCATGCCGTTCTTTAATGTCTTGTATCGCAATTTTATTTTCCCTGTTCAAACGCTGAAATTCGATAAGCTTCGGGATAAGCAGAATCAGTCGAAAGTTCGGGTTCGTTTAGGCAGATGAGGAGTCGCTACCGAGCAGGTTGAGGTGTCAATCGGAATTATTGAATATGTATTTATATCTTATCCCAATGAGATGAGTCAAATATAAACTATAGATCCGGACCTTTACAATAAAACAGAGTGGTCGCGTCTTCATTCTTCACTAGCTGTCAGGAATGGGCGACCCCTCTGTTTTTTGACGGCTTGCATCGTGCCTTGACTTTTTGACGGCAAAATATATATTAAACCAGTTTAAGTATCTGCAAATTCGTCATTGATCCGGCAGGAGCAACTATCCCACCCATTTCTGCCGAATGGGGACGCATCCGGAGGTCGACTCACATTTTAACCACCCAGATAAACCCACATTAAAGAGAGGAGGAACCCCAATGAAATGCTTCAAGTTCAACCCGCTTGTTTGGGCCGTACTCATCGTCCTGTTCGCCTTTCTGCCTGCCCAGGCTAAAACAGTCCTTAAAATGGCGACAGTGACACCCGATCATCATGCGTACACGCAAGGTGCCCGGGAATTTGCCCGTATCGTTGAAGCCGAAACCAATGGTGAGGTCGTCATCAAGGTTTATGGAGGCGGACAGCTGGGCAAAGGGGAGCGCGAATTGCTGGAGGGGCTGCAGCTCGGTACCGTCGATCTGGCCGTAACAGCGACCGGACCGGTCTCCAATTTCAGCGCCGACATGGGCGTGGTGGACCTGCCGTTTCTGTTTACCGGACCTGAACATGTGGACAAGGTGCTGGACGGTCCCATTGGTCGCAGTTTGCTGGATGGTCTCGAAAAAGCGAATATAAAAGGCTTGGCCTTTTATGAAAATGGTTTTCGCAACTTTACCAATTCAAAACGGTCCCTGCTTGCCCCGCAGGATTTCGACGGCCTGAAATTCCGCACCATGGAAAATCCGGTTCATCTGGCTTCGGTTCGTCAGCTCGGCGCTCAGGCTGTGCCGATGAGCTGGGGTGAAGTCTACACATCCCTGCAAACCGGCGTGATCGACGGCCAGGAAAATCCCGTTGCCATCGTTTATGCGTTTAAACTCAGTGAAGTCCAAAAGTATCTCAGTTTGACCGGTCATTTCTATTCTCCGGCACCCGTGTCGATGAGCTTAAGGAAATTTAAATCCCTGAAACCGGATTATCAAAAAGTGCTGGTGGAGGCCGCCCTGAAATCCGCTGCCTATGAACGCAAACTCATCCGGGACAATGAGGCCAAGCAGCTTGAGGCACTCAAAGAACAGGGAATGGTTGTCAGCGTGGTGGACAAAGCGGCCTTTATCGATGCAATGGCACCGGTCTACGAGCAGTTCGGCAAAAAATACCCGGGCTGGCAGGCGGTGCTTAAGCAGATTAGAATGACCGAGTAAAGAATCGGGCCCGCTAGACCTGCCATTCAATGTTGGGGAAGGCTTGCGCGGCGCGAAGGATCGTGCAATCCGGATATGGCTTTCCGGATACCGGGGAGCCACCGCATGCCGGCGATAGGCACGGCGGCCCGTCGCCCCTGCTTGAATTTCATTTGCCGGTTACCGATTCGCGGATTTGGCGGCAACGCTTTCAAAGCCGGATCAGCAACAGTAGTGGGAAGGGATGACACCTTGCAGCGACTGAGCCATATCATTAACCGCATTACTGAAATCATTTTGGTCGTCGTTCTAGCAGCGATGGCAGTCGTTGTTTTCCTGCAGGTTATCTTTCGCTATGTTCTTAATTTTCCGCTGTTTTGGACCGAGGAATTCGCCCGCTACTGTTTGGTATGGGCCTCGCTCCTGGGATCCGCCGTGGCGGTCAAGCGGGGTCAACACATCGCCGTCACCATCGTCCTGGAGCGGGTTCCGGCGGGTTTCCGGCGTGTGATGAAAATGATTACCCTGATCTCGGTGATTGTCATTTTAGCCATTATTTTATGGGGCGGGATCCAACTGGTAGCCATCACCCGGGCCCAAATCAGCCCGGCGTTGAGGGTGTCGATGTCCGTACCGTATTTGGCCGTTCCGGTAGGCGCCGCCCTAATGCTGCTTCATACGCTGGGATTTCTTTACGAAACGATCTTCACCAAAAACCGAATATCGCCTAATTGAGCTATTTTCAATCTTCATTATTAACAGTCTCGTAAAAAGTCGAAAAGGGACCTGTTTGAGAGAGTGTTTAGTATTTGGTGTTTAGTGTTTAGTGGTTCAACATCCTGATATGACGTGCGAAGTGTTTTACCAAATACCAAACACGAAACACCAAACACAAGATGAATTCGACTATTTACGAGTTCATCATTATTTATCATTTAGTACCGGCTTTGCCGGGTTGGGTGCCCATGGTTGTCCTAACTTTGATTGTCGCTTTTATCTTTTTTCTTCTGATCGGCGTACCGATTGCCTTTGTTCTCGGGTTGACGCCGCTGGTTGCCATGATGACCCAGGGCGATACACCCCTGGTTCTGGCGGCACAGCGCATTTTCACCGGAATTGATTCACCGATCCTGATGGCGGTGCCGTTCTTTATCCTGGCCGGCAACATCATGAGTGCCAGCGGCATGACCGAACGGCTGCTGGCGTTTTGCAATATCCTGGTTGGCTGGCTGCGGGGTGGCCTCGCTTACATCAACGTTGTGGTCAGCATGTTTTTTGCCGGCATCACCGGAGCGGCGGTTGCCGATACAAGCGCTGTCGGCTCCATTCTGATCCCGGCCATGAAAAAGGAGGGCTATGACATTAACTTTGCCGCCGCTGTTACGGCAACCTCCTCCACCATTGGTCCGGTGATTCCCCCTTCGATTCCTTTCATCATCTATGGTGTGTTGGGTGAGGTTTCGATTGCATCTCTCTTTCTGGCGGGATTTATTCCGGGGGTTCTGCTCGGCTTGTTTCAAATGGGTGTGGTGGGGTATTATTCCCGCAAACGACGTTATCCCAAAGGCAGCTTGCCGTCACTAAGAGAATCTTTCAGGGTCAGCATCGATGCGGCGCTGGTTTTGATGCTGCCGGTCATCATCCTGGGCGGCATTTTGACAGGAGTTTTTACGCCCACCGAAAGCGCCTGTATTGCTGTGTTTTATGCCCTTTTACTGAGTGTGGCCATTTATCGCGATATTAAAATCCGCGAACTCCCCCGCCTGCTGATCGACACGGCCGCGACCAGTTCATTGGTTATGATGGTCATCGGGATGGCCAGCATTTTCTCTTGGCTGCTGGCCTCGGAACAGATTCCGCAAATGGTCACTGAACAAATCACACGGATTACCACGAACAAAGTGCTGATATTGTTGCTGCTAAACGCGGTGCTGCTGATCATCGGCACATTCATGGAAACCACCGCATCTTTGATCATTCTGACACCGGTTTTGCTGCCTCTGATGAAACAGATTGGCGTTGATCCGCTCCATTTCGGGGTTATCCTTGTGCTCAACCTCGTAATCGGTTTGACGACTCCGCCCGTCGGGGTATGTCTATTCATCGCCTGTTCGATTGCCAAAACCAAATTGGAGCTGCTGTCCCGTGCCATTCTGCCGTTTCTGCTCGTCTCGATTGTGGTCCTGCTGATCTGTACCTACTGGAGGGATCTGGTGTTGATGATTCCGGTCTTTTTTGGCTACAAGCCATTATGATTTTTAATAATGATCAATTTTCATCGAGTCTCTTTCCGGGGTCGTTTTGAGGATAACCGGTCGATTAAGCTTGATTTACCGACGTTTTTCTGACATTTTCTCTGCAGTGCTGCAATGTCTAAACCAAAGGGCTCAGAGCTTGAATCGTGAATCAGCGCTCAAGTTTTGTAAAGATAATTCACTATTCAAGCTCAAATTACATCTTCGTCAGCAATCAAACTTCGACCAACGGGAGCACACTTTTCTGGTGGATGGAGGAATCCCGGCAACTAAGGGGTTTTTCCAGGTTAAGAGCTGAAAGGAGGCAATCAAATGGCAACATTTTTTATGTTTGGCAAATACACCTCGCAAGCGGTTGAAAAAATCAGTGCTGAGAGGACCAATCAAGCTGTCAGCGAAATCAAAAAATTAGGCGGCGAGGTCCAAGCCATGCACGTGCTGCTCGGCGAATATGATCTGTTGTTTTGTGTGGCCTTGCCCGGAATCGAAGAGGCGATGAAAGCCTCGGTGACCTTGAGCAAATTGACGGGGATCTCGTTTACCACATGCCCGGCCGTTACGGTGGAGACATTTGATAGTCTCGTTGAAACCTGATTTAAGAAGCCTGGCCCAGAAGTCCCGCTTACGTCAATAGAGGGACATTCACGAATTTATGTATATTTTTTAATATCCATAAACATGCATAATATCATGACTGTCCCGGTTGCTCATTCTGAAAGACGGGTCCTCTGGGCTCGGATGCTTTACTATAGTCGATCAACGCCTATTTTTTAGGAGAAACCCTTGAACCAGGTTATTTGGTTTAGAAAAATCGTTGGTTTAACCGTCTCGATTACCATATTCTTTTCATATTATCCGGCGTCCTTCGCGCGTGCCGGGATGATAGCCACCGAACATGTCATTCATCAGGTATCTGAACCGCATTCTGACCGAGCGCGAATAAAGGCCTTTTTCGAAAGGGCGGATGTTATCGGATATTTGAAGGCCAGTGGGATCCGTTACGAGGAAGCGCTATCCCGGGTCGATAGCCTGACAGATAGAGAGATCGCCGCGATAGCGATTAGGCTTGATCAGATGCCCAACGGTGGGGAAAGCACTAATTATGAATTTGACGGCAGCTTGCTCGCCATAATCGGGTTGGCCCTTTATGCTATCTTTATGGCTATTGCTATATATTTTTCGAGAACCATGGACAAAAAAGAAAAGTCCCCACAAGAAAAAAATAGCTCTAACAAGCAATTGCCTGAGCGACCAGTCGAGCAACCTAGCAGCCAGCAGGCCCCTTCGGATCAGTAAGTAATCGATCGCGGTTGTCCAGAAAGATCAAGTCGAAGGAATGATAAAACAAAGAGGTCGCCTCTTCATTCTTGACAGTAAGGCAAGAATGAAGAGGCGCCCCCTTTGTTTTATGTTTTCGGATTCTATCAAAAATTTTGGCATAGCGGCAGAGAACACCCGTATCGAAAGCTATCGTTTTGCAGGGCCCCGATATTATCCCGGAGGAAGCGTTATCTCGAATTTGCACGAGTCGGAGGCTTTCCTAAATTTCCCTGCAAGATTCAGGCATCAACTGCGGGAAAGCACTTCCATCAACGCTTTGGCTTCTTCGCGGTCAATGGAATCAAGATCTTCCTTAAACCATCCATAGATTTCCGATAGATTAATTAAGGCTTTTTCATGTTGGCCGATCTGTATCAGCAGGCGACATAAACTGACAGAGGCGCGCAGCTCCAATAGTTTGGCCTGCTGAGCACGGGCTATCCTGAGGGCTGTTTGAAAGCAGGTTTCCGTTTCACCCTGCAAAGCGCTTAAATTCCGGGCTGTCCTCTCTGCTTTCTGAAGCAGAAGATTTCCTTTTAGGCGATATGTTTCCGCTTAAATCCAGCGTGCATTGGTTCTGGCTGTCAGATCCAGCGATTCTTCTAAAGTATTGAGGCCGTTTTCCGTGGCATAAAGGGACGGACATGAAAAAATGCATTTCCTAATTTGTTAGCTGTACATTACCCATCTAATTATCATCGCTATTTGGATCTACAGCTCCAGAATAATAACCTATACCGTAATTCGAGCTAGAACAGTTATAACCCCGCAATTTTCCAATTTTGTATTTTGCTTCGAGATTTTCAACTGGGTCCTGGTGCTGTGCTACTTGATATCCTTTTTAGATGAAGTTCGCCTCACGGCACTTTTCTGCGCGTTTATCGGCATCATTTTTCTTTTTACCAATGCCGGCTACCTGGCTTCGTTTCTATCGTCATTTTCTGTTTTTATCTGCTATATATCAATCAGCTACTATCAAATCCACTTTGGCGGACAAGCCGGCATTTTTGGCAAAGAGTTTATGTATGCATGTTACTTTATGTTTTCATCGGTTTTCCTGTGCCTCGCGGCCGGAATGTTCAAAAACCAACGCAAAGCTGTGGTCAGGGCAAAACGCGCTGCTGAAGCGGCAAATCAGGCGAAAAGCGAATTTTTAGCCAACATGAGCCACGAACTTCGAACGCCGCTTAATCATATTATTGGGTTTACCGAATTGGTTGCCGATGGGCGCGTTGGCAAAATAAGTGACAGTCAAAAAGAATATCTCACCGATGCGCTTGAAAGTAGCAGGCATCTTCTTTCACTGATTAACGACATTCTTGATCTATCCAAAATTGAAGCAGGCAAACTCGAATTAAATTTATCGCGATTCTCCTTAGCCGAAATACTGGATTCCAGCTTGACCGTAATTAAGGAAAAAGCCCTAGAGCACAATATTTCACTGTCGGTGAAAAATGAATTGTTGTCTGATAAAATTACTGCAGACAAAAGAAAAATAAAACAGATCCTATACAATCTGCTGTCGAATGCGATTAAGTTTACCCCCGACGGTGGAAGCATATCGGTTATCGCCAAGTTAGAACAGAGTCAGGATTTAAACTCCGACCGGTTCGGAAATACCAATCCCCGGATTAAAATAAGCGTAGTCGATACAGGAATTGGAATCAACACTGGAAACTTAGAACGCGTTTTTCATTCATTCGAACAACTTGACAACAGCAGAGCAAGTAAGGTTTCTGGAACCGGTCTAGGGCTTGCACTAACCAAAAATCTCGTAGAGTTACATGGGGGACAAATCTGGGCTGACAGTGCAGGCAGGGGTAAAGGCAGTACATTCTCAGTAGCGATTCCATATAGCCTGCATTGACCTGTGGGGGCCTCGGTGACGGGCTTGGGGGACGTCGGAAAAGGATCGCTTGATTTCGCTGGGGTTTCTTTTTCAAAACGAAAACAAAAGAAAAAATGGGGGGAGTAGGGTTTGACTTGATATTTTATGATCGATGTTCAAGGCCCGACTGTATTTTCCACTGATTGTCAAATTCAATAAGACTGAGACCTCGTAACCGGCATCGACGCGGTTACAAACAAGTTGAATTAGGCGTCTCGGACAACAAAATGCCTCATTTTCCACATTTTGCATAGTTTCCGCACGTCGTGTATTTCGTGTATCAGAATTCTCTGATGGCCTTCTTAGTTTTCCTTTCACTATAGTATTCACGTTCTTAACAAATTGCTTGACAACTAAACAAATTGAATAATAATATATTAAATTATTGAACTTTTAAATTTCTAAAATTTTAATAATCCAATATTTTAATTTTAAACATTAGCATCGGCATCCCAATTAATGCGGGTCAGGTGAATTAAAATGAGAATTATATTTTTTGCAGGGAAAGGCGGGGTTGGAAAAACGTCAGTGTCAGCGGCCACCGGCATCAAGGCGGCCGAGAGGGGCCGGCGCACCGTGATCATGTCCCTGGATGTTGCCCACAGTCTGGCCGATGTATTTGATCTTGATAGAGATCTGCCGGATTAAAACAATGGCGAACCCATCAATGTCAAAAAGAACCTCTGGAATTAAAACTGCCTTTTATCACCGAAAAGGATGTTGAACATAACAAGTTGTTCGATGAATTGATCATTCGTATCCCTGATCGATAAAAGATGATGTCGATAATTCGCCAACACCGAATAATTTACTACACTGCAACAGTCTTCTTGTTGCCCAATTTTGTGCTGTTCAGCTTCCAGAGGGCCGGATATGCCCTGAGCTATTGGGACGCTATTTTCGAGATAGGATTTAATCCGGAGACGCAGGAAATTGACTCCACAAACGCTTGTAAACAAATTGAACGCTTGGTCAGATTCAGAAATGCAGTTCATGAGCTACCGGTATTTGATGAGAACCTAAATGACAAAATCCGGGAAGTCGAGTCCCGGATTTCTTCGCTGGACGCAGGAAATCTCTACAATCAGCTACATTATTCCATAAACAATGGGGTGTGGCGCAGCATTGGAATCCGCGGCGGATTAGAAGATGATCATTATCAGCTGAGCCTAGTCAATCCCGCTATTGAAAACTGGGTGAATTTTTCTTCAAAATGTATACCGGAGCTTTGGGGGCCTCAGGAACAATTTGGTGATTTTGGACTCAGAGCATTCATCCGACCGGTGACTAATGGTACATTCAGGTTGGCTACAGAAGGGCACACGTATATTGATGACCTCAATTCAGCGAATATGATAAGAATTATTCAGCGATTGGTAGAGGTCATGTGGATGCTTGCCAAAGATGGAGATCATCCGTCGACCGAATTTTTCGAGGACAGCGACCTTGATGATCAGAGCCTGAAGGTGATATTTGGTTTGGCCAAGGATTTCCCTAATTTATTTACGATTTTCGATCGATATTTTACTATCGAGAATGTCGTCTCCAGAGAACCCAACGGAAGTTCCGGTCCGAAAACATTTGATATTGCAATAAGGATCAACGTCAGCGCAATCAAAAAACACTATCCGCATTTAGGAATGTTGATTGATCGTTTAAATGGCATGCTGAATTTCCAGTCAATTGTGTTTGATGCCCAAAACCGACCCTTATGCACCATAGCATTCGACAGTGACAAGTATCTTTTCTCGATGCGATTCAGAACTCAACAGGGTCGTTTTCTGTCCATCGACGAAAATCCCGCTAATGTAAAAGAGGCGGGTGTAGGGTTAACTGACCCAGGTAATCAAAACTTCCATATGACGCATACCTTTCGATTGAAATTTGTTGGATTGAAATTAAATATTGAGGCATTAAAAATAAATTTCTACTATTTTTTTGATGATAGTGGAGCTAATGTCAGAGCTGAGCTTCGACAACCTCCGGAAGAAATTACTGCTGAAGGACTGATAATGGGAGTCCTTCCCATTTGGTTGATTGATTTTCTCATCCCTTCGAATATTGAAGACATGACACGGGAGTTCTTTCAAACCTTAGCGTCCGGAAATAATGGTGAGGGTGTTTCCATTCTTTTCGGAAGCATTCCGGAAAAACCGCTAAAAGACAACCTGTGGCTCTTAACCGATGCTGAAGTTCCGTCCAATATTACCATGAGATTCGCATTTAACCTTCAGCGCAACATGGTGAGAGAAGAGGATAAATTATTGGAGGACATCAAGGTATTTGAACAACAGCTGTGGAAAGCCTTCTATCTGGATTTTTTGAGGATTAAAGTGCCCAAATTTTGCCGGCAATAAATAATAAGTGCTTTCTTCAAAAATTGGTTTTGGAATTTGTGTACATCTGTGGGAATCTATGACCAAAAGTATCAGACTAAAGCGAGCGTAGGCAGTCAGTGATAATCTGAATAATTTCTTTGGGTTTCTCCATCGGGATAAGATGGCCGGCATCCGCGACAAGCCGGTATGAGCCATGAGGCAGTGCGGCGGCCGCGGCTTTGAGATCGATTAGATGCCGGTTGACGCTCTTTGCGCCTTCGATAACGAGGGTGGGGCAGGATATTTTCGGCAGCAGCGGCCAGGGATTGTACTTCATTTCGCCCATGAACAGGGCGGTTTCTCTCTGAGGCGAACAAGTCAGCTTCAGGCCTCCGGTATTTTGTTCAACCATCCCATGTTGAATATACAGATCCAGAAATTCTTCATCCCAATTTTTAAACATCTCCTTGGATCTTAAATAGGCCCTGGCGGCCGATGAATCCTGCCAGAAATTACGTCTCCGGATCGATCTGCTCGCCATTGGGTGATCTTCCACGCGAATCTGCCGGTGATAATGTTCCTGAGGTAAAAAAATAGGTTCAATTAAAATCATCCCGGCGGCCCCCAGGCCATGGGCGGCTTCGGCGATCGTCATCACTGCGGCACCCATGGAATGCCCCACCAATAACGGTGAAGCCATATTCAACCGTTCACACATCCGACTGAGGTCTGCGGCCAGATTCATCCAACTTAGGCCGCTTGCGGGGTCACTCTCGCGATAATCACAAAAATACGGTGCAATTAAACGGTAGTCACCGGCCAGCGCTCTTGCGATGGGATGCCACAGCCAGGGCGAAAATCCGGTCGCGTGCAACATGACTACAGCGCGCCCTTGACCGTGATAATACAAATAAGGCAGTTCTGCGTCCCCGATGTCGATGGTAAGCGTTTGTGGTGCGTCATTCATTTTCTATCCTATATCAGCGCTGCCGCCGGCCAAACAAACAGCCGGTGATGTAAACCACGAAATACACAAAATACACGTAAGCCAAAAAAAGTTTCAATTTTTTTTCGTGTCTTTCGTGTGGTTCGTGGTTCATCCATAATATAAATAGACAGAATACCACAAATCTTCAATCTTCAATTCCAACTTGTACCGATTCGCGCAGTTTCCGTTTCAACAGCTTGCCGGCCGGGCTTCTGGGAAAATCTTCCACCATGAAGAAGCGTTTGGGAACCTTGTAGGCCGACAACCTGGCTTTTAAGAAATCTTTTAACTCCTTCTGGTCGATTGTCTGGCCGGGTTTCGGGAGGATGAAGGCCGTGACTCTTTCGCCCCATTCCTTGTCCGGCATACCGATGACGGCACATTCCTGTATATCCGGGTAGGCGTAGAGCACTTCTTCCACTTCCAGGGAATAGACGTTTTCCCCCCCGCTGATGATCATGTCCTTCAGCCGGTCGACGATGAACAGATAGCCGTTCTCATCCAGTACGCCCACGTCGCCGGATCGAAACCAGCCGCCGGGCCAGAAGGCTGCGCGCGTGCCTGCTTCATTGTTGTAATATCCCTTCATGATGTTCGGGCCGCGAACGCAAACCTCTCCCGTACTTCCCGGCTCCAGTACGTTCCCGTTTTCGTCCCTGATCTGGATCTCCACCGCGGGCACGGCCGTCCCCACCGAACCGATTACGTGCCGGTGCTGGTGATTGTAGGCGACGGTCGGAGCGGCTTCGGTCATGCCATAGCCCTCGTAGATGGACAGACCGGTTCGCGCTTTCCATTGATGAACGGTTTCGGCTGCCATGCTGGCCGCGGCCGAAAAACAGTAGCGGACGTCGCCCAGGGTTTCCTTGAGCCGATCCAGGGTCAACAGCCGCACATAGATGGTGGGAACGGAGAAAAACTTGGTGACGCGCCCGGCCTTCGTGGCGGCCAAAACTCGGTCCAGGTCGAAGCCGGGCATGAGCTCCAGGCACCCACCGCTGAGAATGGTGGCATTCATGATGTGCATCTGCCCGAAGACGTGATTGAAGGGCAGAAAGCATAGCGCTTTGTCGTTCTCGGTCGACCGTTCCTGATGCACAACGCCGTGGATGGCGGCGTTGATGTTTTCGTGGCTCAACATGACGCCTTTGGGAATCCCCGTGGTCCCGCCGGTATACAAAATAGCGGCCGTGTCCGTTCTTTCGGCGTCCACGGCCTTAAAGACGCTTTGGCCGGAGTCAATCAGCTTTTCGAAACTCAGGTCGCCTTCCGGGGAGATGATCTTCGTCAGACAATCTTCGTCTCGCAGTTTTTCAAGGTCGTCCAGCTTTTCGTCATGCGTAAAAATGGCTTTGGGACGTGAGTGGTTGATCAGCAGGGTCAGCTCATCGGCTTTCAACTGACTCGAAAGCGTCACCGCAACGGCCCCGATCTTGATCACGCCGAAATAGAAGGCCAGCCAGTCGCCGGAATTGGGTGCGCACAAGGCCACATGGTCGCCGGACGCAATACCTGTGTTTAACAGGGCTGTGGCCACCCGGTTGGCCCGCTCATTCAGGAGCGCGTAGCTGGTCTCCTTGTGATTTTCGTTAATGGCGGGATGTTCCGGAAAGTAGAAAGCGGACATTTCCAAGTTTTTCGCCAGATTCATATTTCGTTTTTCTCCTACATCATGGAATTGGGGTCAGACCAAGCTGAATACCCAACAATCATGGACTCAGCATCTAAGAAAGCGGCGTTTTTTAGGCTTAAAGCGATGTTTTTGATACCATATATGACGGTTTAAGAAAAGGCCAGCCGCTGGATTTGTGCTACAATAACGTTTCCATTAAAAGCATCATTTTGATAGTAAAACTTGACTTTATAGTTATACTGAAATAATTTGTTTGTATAACATTTCAAACTTTAAATCGGGAGAATAATCATGGGAACCTCTACAAAAGAATCCATTAAAATGAAAGTGTTCCCCAAGGGTCAAATTGTCATCCCTGTTTCGCTTAGAAAAAAATACCAGATAGAGATCGGCGATCAGATTGATGTGATTCCTGAATCTGAGGGAATTTTACTGAAACCTCTCACTAAAGATCAAAGGGGGAAGTCTGCAACTGAACGATTATATGGCATCTTCAGCGGATATGCATCAAAAATACCCAAACCCACCAAGGCTGACATCAAAAAAGCAACTGAAGCGGGTTTTATCGAAGGATGGAATAAATGATCGCTCTGTTGGATACCAATGTTTTGATACGGTTTTTAACGGTTGATAGAAATAAGAAATATAAAAAATTACACAGCTTTTTTGAATCGCTGGAACGTGGTGAATTGCGGGTTGAACTAAAGTTGATAGTTCTGTTTCAGGTGATTTATGTTCTAAAAAGCTTCTATAAAGTTCCGAAGAAAGAAATTGTCGGTGGATTAACGCAGCTTCTTGGATACAAAGGAATCACAATCAAGGAGAAAAAAATTGTTCAACAGGCGCTGGATTTGTGGCGCGATAATAATGTGGAAATCGTAGATTGTTATCTTATTGCCTGTTTGGAAAAGGACGCTCAGAGCATCATATATAGTTATGATCGAGATTTTGACAAATTCAAAGTGAACCGCAAGGAACCCTGACCCATCCGCCAATGGCTCAATCGAAAAGCAAAGGCCTATTTGTGGCATTTTAGCTCGGTCCGACCTCAAACTCCAACTATGTTCAGCCAACTGCTTCCTCACCATGGGCTTGACGCCTTCGACCTCTAAAATTTCAAAGACCTAGCCGGAGATGGACTAAGCCTTTATTCCGGCGGCTTTAATTTCCTTGGCAGTGTCAGGCGTAAAGTACCTATTCATTTTTACAAAATTGTTGATTTTGCAGTCAAAAATAGATTATCGTGTCGGACTTTCTATCGTGGCTCCGATGCTAGTTTTTTGGGAACGCTAATTTAATCCACAGATTTCGCAGATTACACAGATTTCAATACTCTTGCTAAGGCGATAGCGAATTCTGTCGGGTTTAATTCCCCGTCCCGCATTCGTTCAGCGGGACTGCGTTTGAATAGAATTTATCGTACTTTGATACTCCGCGGCTTGCCGCGGGGCAGTTCATTGGGGATTGGATTTAAACTTATTTCAGGTGAAGCAAGGAGGGAGACTATGAAGAACCTACATCGACCGAATGCCAACGACGCTCTACAGACCAGGAATCGCTCGCGCGACATTGCCCCGCAATCGGGCATCTGCAGCCGGTGCCTGGACGGCTGTAAGGGCAACTGCGACATGTTCCAGGCCACCTTTCGCGGGCGGGAGCTGCTCTACCCGCAGCCATTCGGCAGCGTGACGGCCGGCGCCGACAAAGACTATCCGGTGGATTATTCCCATTTAAATATTATGGGGTATGCCTTAGGGGCCAAAGGGGTCGAAGAAGATCCCGATAAGGCCACTTTCCCCAATGTGGATACCGAAACCGAATATGGGGTTTCCAATAAGGTCAAAATGAAAGTCCCCATATTTACGGGTGCTTTGGGGAGCACCGACATTGCCCGCAAAAACTGGGAACATTTCGCTGTCGGGGCCGCCATCAGCGGCATCAGCCTGGTATGTGGCGAAAATGTCTGCGGCATCGATCCGGAACTGGAGTTCGGCAGCAACGGCTTGATCCAGAAATCACCGGAGATGGATCGCCGGGTGGAAACCTACCGCCGTTATCACGAAGGCTACGGCGATATCCTGGTCCAAATGAACGTGGAAGACACCCGCAACGGCGTGGCGGAATATGTGATCGACAAGCTCGGGGTGGAAACCATTGAGCTGAAATGGGGGCAGGGCGCCAAATGCATCGGCGGCGAAATCAAGGTCAACTCCCTGGACCGGGCGGTAGAACTGAAAAAGCGGGGCTACATCGTTACCCCGGATCCGGAAGATCCCGCCCATCAGGCTTCCTTTAAGGCCGGTCCCCTGAAACAGTTCGAACGTCACTCGCGCCTCGGATTCGTGGATCAGGAAGGCTTCATGCAAGAGGTTGAGCGGCTGCGCAAGCTGGGTGCCAAGCGCATCACCTTGAAGACCGGCGCCTATCCGATGCGGGAGCTGGCCATGGCCATCCGCTGGTCCAGTGATGCCGACATCGATCTGCTCACCATTGACGGGGCGCCGGGAGGCACCGGCATGAGCCCCTGGCGCATGATGGCCGAGTGGGGCATTCCCGCCATATACCTGCATTCAATGGCGGTTGAACTGAGCGATCGCCTGGCCCAAAATGGCAAGCGCGTTCCGGATCTGGCCTTTGCCGGCGGCTTTTCGGCCGAAGACCATGTCTTCAAGTCCCTGGCCCTGGGCGCCCCCTACTGCAAAGCGGTTTGCATGGGCCGCGCCCTGATGATTCCGGGTATGGTCGGCAAGAATACCGAGAAGTGGCTGCGCGAGGAAGACGGCGGCCTGCCGTCAACCGTTTCCAAATACGGCTATACCAAGGAAGAAATCTTCATGAACTATGAGGTGTTAAAGGAAAAATACGGACCCGAGGTGGACAAAATGCCCCTGGGTTCCATCGGGCTTTATAACGTGGCCGATAAAATCAAAGTCGGACTCCAGCAGCTGATGGCCGGATCCCGTAACTGGAAAGTCGAATATATCAGCCGGGACGATCTCTTTTCCCTGACGGAAGAATGCGCCAAAATCACCGGTATCAAGTTTGTGATGGATGCCTACCGGGAGGAAGCCCTGGAAATAATGGATGCTTAGTACCTCTGAAACTGGAAATTCTTCTAACCTTTTGGCTTAATTGAAGGAGGTTGCACATGTCTGATAAGATGATCAAGAGAATTCTGGCGAGAGATCCGGAGGAAAAAGAATTCCACCAGGCGGTCCGGGAGTTTGTCGAAACGATCAAACCGGTTTTAGAACGCCATCCCGAATATCGTCAGCTGGGCGTCTTGGAAAGGATTTTGGAGCCCGAGCGCGTCATCATGTTCCGGGTGCCCTGGATGGATGACGAGGGCTGGGTGCAGGTCAATCGTGGTTACCGGGTGGAAATGAACAGTGCCATCGGTCCCTACAAGGGAGGGCTGCGATTTCATCCCTCAGTAAACCACAGTATCCTCAAGTTTCTGGCCTTCGAACAGGTCTTTAAAAATGCCCTGACCACCTTGCCAATGGGCGGTGCTCAGGGCGGGTCCGATTTCGAGCCTAAGGGAAAATCCGACAATGAAGTCATGCGCTTTAGCCAGAGTTTCATGACCGAGCTCAGCCGTCACATCGGCCAGGACACCGACATCCCCGGCAGCGGGCTGGGTGTGGGTGCGCGGGAAATCGGCTTTCTATTTGGTATGTATAAAAGGCAAGCCAACGAATTTACCGGGGTGCTGACCGGCAAAGGCCTGCAGTGGGGCGGGAGCCAGATGCGGGCCGAGGCCACGGGATACGGGGTCGTGTATTTCGCCGCTGAAATGCTGGCGGCGCGCGATGACAGCCTTGACGGCAAAACCTGCCTGGTGTCCGGTGCCGGCAACGTTGCCCAGCACACCGCCGAGAAAATCATAGCGCTGGGCGGCAAAGTGCTGACGCTTTCGGATTCATCGGGCTACATCTATGATCCGGAAGGCATCGATGCCCAGAAGCTGGCTTATGTCAAGCGATTGAAAAACCTCAAGCGCGGTCGCATCCGGGAATATGTCGACAAGTATTCGGAAACAGCCTACACCGAAGCTGACACCACGCTGGACTACAATCCCCTGTGGAACCACCGCGCCGACTGCGCCTTTCCCTGCGCCTTGGAAAACGAGATCGGGGAAAAAGATGCCTACAACCTGATCAATAACGGCATTAAACTGGTCTGCGAAGGGGCGGATATGCCGACCGCACCGGAAGCCATCAAAATTTTCCTGGATAAAAAGCTGCTGTACGCCCCGGGCAAGGCCGCCAATGCCGGCGGGGTGGCGGTTTTCGGCCTGGAAATGGCCCAGAACCGCATGCTGCTGAACTGGTCGGCTGCCGAAGTCGATGAACGCCTGCGCACGATCGTGAAAAACATACACCGGAATTGTCTGGTTGTGGCCGAAGAATACGGCGATCCCGGCAACTACCTGGCAGGCGCCAACATTGCCGGATTCGTGCGGGTGGTCAATGCCATGTTGGATCAGGGATTGGTGTAAGCATTATGTAAAGGATCCGAGGCCAGAGCGCCCGTCTTCGCTGCGCTGCGCCGCGGCTGGCCCGGCTTTGATTTCGTCCCAGAGGGGTAGAGTTTTACTTAGACTCCGAGTGGAATAATGTAGTGCTGGAGTGTTGGAATAATGGAGTATTGGAGTGCTGGAGTGTTGGAGTATTGGAGTTTTGGACGAAATTTGATCCGAGGTGAATCAATCTGTTTTGGAATACTTAATCCTTATGCGACTGAGGTGGAGGATCAAAAAAATCAATCACGAGAGCACGAAATGAAGAAAACACGAAATAAAGTTAAGAAAATTTTCGTGTTTTCTAATTTTCGTGATTTCGTGATAAAAATATCTTATTAACCACCCGAAAGTGTCCGGAATTGTTTTTTACATTACTCCATTACTCCAATACTCCAACACCTCGGCAAAGTATGTTTTCTCCGACATGACCCTGAAATCCAGCTTCGCAGCGATAGAACAAAAGAGGACTGACGTCATGGCAACCATTCATTTTAAACTCAACGGCAAGCCCGTCATGTTTGCCGGTGATGCAGAACGCATGCTTCTTTGGGTGCTGCGCACGGATCTGACCCTGACAGGGACCAAGTACGGCTGTGGCGAGGGGCACTGCGGCGCCTGCACGGTGCTTGTCAACGAGGAGGCCGTGCTCTCCTGCCAAATCCCTGTCAACGACCTGCAAGACGCCGAGGTCGTCACCATTGAAGGCCTGACCGGAAACGGCAACATGCATCCCATTCAGCAGGCCTTTATCGATCATGATGCCCTGCAATGCGGGTTTTGCACGCCGGGGATGATTTTAAAAGCGCACAGTTTTCTGGCTGAGAATTTGCGGCCGACAGAAGATGATATCATTGCGGTCATGGATGACAATCTGTGCCGCTGCGGTTCGCATACCAGAATCATCCAGGCCATACAAAGCGCTGCCAAACGCATGCGGGAGGGCACACAGAGATGACAACCGAAAAAAATGTCGAACCCGTCCCGCCACCACCGGCATCCGCCCCTCAGCTCACCCGCCGGGAATTTCTAAAGCGCATCGGCGTATTGGGAGGCGGCATCCTGGTTTATGGAAGTCTCGGAGGCCCTCTGTCCCGGGTTCAGGCAGCCCAGGACTTCAACGCGTTTTTCAGAATCCAGGCCGATGGCCGGATCACCTGTTTTACCGGCAAGATTGAGATGGGTCAGGGGGTTGTCACCTCGCTGGCCCAGATGCTGGCTGACGAGCTCGTCGTGCCGCTTGACGCGGTGGACATGGTTATGGGCGATACGCTGCGCTGCCCGTACGACATGGGGACCTTCGGTTCCATGAGCACGCCCTATTTTGGGACAACCCTGCGGCAGGCCGCCGCCAAAGCACGGGCGGTGCTGATTCAAATGGCCGCCGCCAAGCTGGCGGTGCCGCCGCAACAGTTGGAGGTAAATGACGGATTCGTCATCGATTCACAAGCGCCAAACCGGCAGGTGTCGTATGCCCAGCTCACCGCAGGCAATATCATTGAACGGCGTTTGCAAGCCAACGCGCCCCTGCTGCCGGCCTCCCGACGCACCGTTTCCGGGAAACCAGCCGGCCGCCGTGATGCACCGCCAAAGGTGACCGGGGCAGCCCGCTATGCCGGCGATATTCGCCTGCCCGGAATGCTGTATGCCAAAATCCTGCGGCCGCCGGCCCATGACGCCGGCCTACGCCGCATCAACCTGGGGGCCGCCAAAAAAGTCAAGGGCGTTCGCGTCATCCAGGAGGAAGATCTGATCGCGGTGGTCCACCAATACCCGGACGAGGCCCAAAAAGCCCTGGAACTGATTCAGGCCGAATGGGAACAGCCGCCATCGCAAGTGGACCATGACACCATTTTCGAGCATCTGCGCCGGAACGCGCCGCCGGCCGATGTGATCACCCAGCGGGGCAACATCGCAACCGGGCAAAGGCATGCGGTACAGAAATTCGAAGCCGACTATTTGAATCACTATGTCGCCCATGCGCCCATGGAACCCCACACGGCCGTGGTGCAGATCGAAGGCCAAAGGGCGAACGTCTGGGCTTCCACCCAGACGCCGTTTTGGGCGCAGCGGGAGGTGGCCCGCAGCCTGGGTTTGGCGTCGCGGGATGTGCGCGTCATCACGCCTTTTGTCGGCGGGGGGTTCGGCGGCAAAACACGCAACCAGCAAGTGATCGAGGCCGCCCGCCTGGCCAAGCTGACGGGAAAACCGGTGCAGGTGGCCTGGACGCGTAAAGAGGAGTTTTTTCTGGATACGTTTCGGCCCGCAGCAGTGATCAGCGTCAAATCCGGTCTGGACCGAGATCACCGCATCGTTTACTGGGACTATGACAACTATTTTGCCGGTTCCAGAAGCTCGAAGCCTTTTTACGACATCCCCCACCAGCGGGTCGGAGCCCGCGGCGGATGGATGGGCGGCGGCAGCCAGGCGCATCCTTTCCGGGTCGGCGCCTGGCGCGGACCCGGCAGCAACACCAACGTCTTCGCCATGGAATCGCAGATCGACATGATGGCCGCCGCCGCGGGTGTGGATCCCTTGACGTTTCGGCTCACCCATCTATCGGATCAACGCATGCGCACCGTGCTGACTGCCGCCGCCGCGCAGTTCGGACACCGGTTCACCCGGGCGCCGTCGCAGAAGGGGCTTGGCATTGCCTGCACGGATTACAAGGGCACTTACGTGGCGACCATGGCCGAAGTCAAGCTCGACAAGACAACGGGCGCAGTTCGGGTGCAGCGGGTCGTGTGCGCCCAGGATACCGGGGAAGTGATCAATCCCGCTGGCGTGCGCCAGCAAATTGAAGGCTGCATCACCATGGGACTGGGGTATGTCCTAAGTGAACAGATTCGTTTCAAAGGCGGGCGAATCCTGGATGAGAACTTTGACACCTATGAACTGCCGCGTTTCTCTTGGCTGCCCAAAATTGAAACGGTGTTGGTCGACAATCCCGGTCTGCCGCCCCAGGGGTGCGGCGAACCAGCTATCACGCCGATGGGGGCGGTGATTGCCAATGCCGTATTCGACGCCCTCGGCGTTCGACTCTACGAGCTTCCCATGACACCCGCCCGTATAAAAAAGGCGTTAGAAGATATTGGGGCTTGAAAATAAAATGGCGATCGTTCGCTGAATTAAAAATAGGGGACGTTGTTAACTAATATAACTGGAATCTGCTGTGGATGTTTACCATACTCTTGAAAGGGAATAACGAAAACTTATAGGAAGGGAATCGGGTTGCCGGTCCGAAAGGACTTCCGGGACACCCATAAAATTTTATACAATTTAAGTGATCGTATCATTTTATCCCCCTCCCTCGATCCCTCCCACCAGAGGAGGGAAGTTTTTCTCCTCCCCCTTGACGGACTGCCACAAGCTCATCCGGGCGGGGGTGAAATAAAATGGATAAATACCCTATCCTTATCTTATTTCTGTATATAGGCTCGTAAATTTTCAAGCCCAGGCATACAAGGGCTAAAGCTTGTTGCGAAAGCTCTTAAGCTGGATGATATGCCGTTGCTCTTGTCGAATAATGCGATCAAGCTTGTCCTGCCCATATTCAGGTGGAACAAAATCTTTTAAACCTAAATAAAACAGGATGGATTCCTTTTCCAGCCCGATAGCAATATCGACTATCTCCTGGATAGATTCATCTCCGGTCAGCGCATCAGCAGCTAATGGGCTGCCCTCTCCACCGTGGCTGTCAGCCATGGCGGCCAGGTATTGAGCGGTTTCCTGGTTGGGATCGAATACTGTGGCCTGTTTCTCGTGCGGCTTAAGATCTTTTCTCATTTTTTCAAAAGTCATCTGATGATGATCTTCCATATCCGCCAGCTGCTCCAGGAAAATGCGGTTGCTATCATCGGATTGGCTCGACGCGGCTTTGCGATAAAATCTTGCGCCGTTGGCTTCAATTCCGATGGCAACCTCAAAAATTTCGTCTGCAGTAAAATTATAGTCCATTTATTTCTCCTGTTCTATAGCGACTCATCGGGCATTAAAGATCGTGGTGCAGGTTTGGTATTGTTTTACAGCGTTGCCGATTGAACGTCAATAGAGATCTGCAGGTGAGACGTTCATGGATTTCGTGAATAAAGTTGTTTGGGCCTGCCGGAAAAATCCTTGACATAATATCGCCGGAAATGAAAACGAAGCCTTTGCGATCGAAGATCTGAAAAAAAGGGCGGCGTTTAGAGGACAAATCGTTCACGCCGCCCGGTGGCTAAGGAGGTTGATTGCAATCGGCAATGGGTTATAGGAGTGAATCAGGATATGGCAACGAATGATTTTGCGCCTCTTCAGTAATGAGAAGTTCACTATCCAAATCCTTGCCTTTCAACTCCTGAAAGGCATATGCCGAGCCCTCCGGCGTCGTCCGAATCGGGAATTTAAAGCGCTTAATGGTCCCGTTTCTGAGGATTTGCATGCGAATATGAAGAGTACATCAGTGGAAAGAAAAATGACATTGGAAACCATCGCGCCCCACGCCGACACCGGTTATGGATACAAATTGCAATACTATTTATTTGCACCGATCGACATCTCCTGGAGCTTCAAAACCGATTTTGACAGCAACCTATTGCTTACCAGCGACGAACTCATCGGACATCGATTAGTCAAAACCGTCGGCAACAGTGCCATAACCGAAAATCCCTATGCGACAGCTCCGGGATTAAGATTCTTGTGGAAAACCGTCGTCATCGATGAGCAGTACCGGATGGATTTCGAACTTCTTAATGCAGAAGAATGTCGTCACGACTTTCATTTTGGTCAAAACGCATTCATCTCCAACTAGAACGTTCAGGGTGGATCTTCCTTTTGGTGGCGGGAAGAAGTCGGGAGAGAAGCCGCATCCTGGAATTGGGTGTGATAGAGGCTCGCGTACAGCCCTTCTAGTTCCAGGAGCTGCTCGTGAGCGGAATGGGTTTGGGACCGGTGGGCATATTCGACGATACAACCTTGATCTAAGACCAGGATTACATCCGCACCCAGAATGGTGCTCAGGCGGTGGGCAACAACCAGGCTGGTGCGCCCCTTCATGATCCTTTCCAGGGCCTCCTGAATGAGGACCTCGCTTTGGCTGTCGAGACTGCTGGTGGCCTCATCCAGCACCAGGATGCGCGGGTCCTTTAGAATTACCCTGGCAATGGCGATGCGTTGCTTCTCACCACCACTCAAGCGATAGCCTCTCGCTCCCACTATCGTGTTGTACCCATCCGGCAGGTTGGCGATGAAATGGTGTATATTGGCCGCCCGGCAAGCTGCCTCTATCTCAACTTGGGCGGCGTCAGGTGCGGCATAGAGAAGATTGGCCTTCAGCGTGTCGTTGAATAGATAGGTTTCCTGAGTGACCATCCCGATGGCCTGGGCCAAAGATTCTTGAGACACATCTCGCAGGTCGTGCCCGTCCAGACAGATCTTGCCGGCGGTGGGATCGTAGAGACGCGGCAATAAATACGTGATTGTGGTTTTCCCGGAACCGCTTGGCCCAACCAGGGCCGCTAGTTCCCCGGGTTTGATCTCAAAGCTCACGGCCTCCAAGGCCAATTGGCGGCTTGGTTTTTGGGATATGATCGAGCCTTTGGAGGCATTTTCTCGCGCATGCCGATCAACCCTCAGCCCCAATAGGGCCGACCCGCCGTCTCCGCCCTCGGTGTAGCTAAAGCTGACGTCATGGAAGGTGAACGCACCGGTGACGTCCCGCAGCGTGGTCGCATTAGACCTGTCCCGGATTTCGACTGGGAGATCCAGTACCTCGAAGACTCGTTCAAAGCTAACCATACTCGTGGCGAACTCGACATGGGCATTGCTGATGGAACTGAGCGGGCCATAGAGTTGGGTCAAATAGGCACCGAAGGCAACAATTGTCCCGACGGTAAAAACGCCCTGTAAAACCATGTGGCCGCCAATCCAAAACACCAGGGCGGTTCCGACTGCGCTGATCAGACCCAGACCCATAAAAAACCAACGTCCCACCATGGCCGAGCGAACGCCGATGTCAGCCACGGCTGTGCTGCGCTGCCGAAACCGTTCTCTTTCATCGGCATGTCTGCCAAACAGCTTAACCAGCAATGCCCCGTCTATGTTCAGGGTCTCTTGCATCAGGGCGTTCATCTTGGCGTTCAACTCCATACTCTGCCGTCGGATTTTGCGCAACCTGCGTCCGACCCGCCTCGTCGGCGCCACCATTAAGGGTACGATGGCAATGCTCAAAAGGGTAAGGCGCCATTCCAACGAGAACATCATGGTCACGGTCGCGATGACGGTCACAAGATTAGTGACGATGTTGATAAAGGTGCTGGTCAAGGCGTTCTGGGCGCCAATTACATCGTTGTTGAGCCGGCTCATCAACTCCCCCGTTTTGGTATGCGTGAAAAAGCGGAGGCTCATCCGCTGCATGTGATTGAAAAGGGCATTGCGCAGATCAGCGATCAGGCCTTCGCCGATGGTCGCGCTGAGGTAACGCTGCCCGAAGCCGATAGCCGTGCTCAGAATTGGTATTCCGATCATGCCCAGAGCCAGCCAGTTGAGCCGGCTCGTGTCTCTGTTCATAATGGCGTTGTCGATGAGATCGCGATATAGCAGCGGCGGAATCAGGCTTAAGCCGGTAATGGCAAAGATAGTTGTTAATAATCCCAAAATCTTTAGTCGATAGGGTTTAGCGTATCCCCACACACGACGAATCAGAATCCAACTCATCTTGGGGCGATCACGCTCCTGGTCGTAACGTATATATGTCCACCAACCGGTGCCGAGACCATGTTGCATTGGTACACCTCATTTTAACCCAGTCTTTTAGAAATGCTTTTTAATGAAAATAAACACTTGCGGCGAAAAAAAACATGAACTACAAGACTATGCTATAGGATTTATTGATCGCTATCTGAAATTTTGATTGATAATTGGCAATGCAGATCCGTTATGGTAAAGGATTCACGAAGTTCAATCAGGATGCCTGCACGCAAAAGACTGTTGTGCAATGACAGAAAAAGAACTCACCAGAGGTTGGCGAAACGACTCGAGTTGTTGTAACGCAGAAAAAATCGGTGAAAGAATGAAAAGATCCATTATAGCTGGTGTGTTAGTCCTGCTCCTGTCCCCATTCCCGGTCGCCGCCCAACAAAACTTGGACTCTGTGGGAATATCAAAGCAGATCAAGGCGGTCAACCGCAGTTTAACCGATGTGAAAATAAAGTTATCTGAAAATATTATTGAGGAATTAGAGCGGGCCTCCAACCCGGAAATCATACTGAGTATGAGAACTATCCATAGTTTCACAGTGAGGTATGGTGATACACTTGAATATGAAAGAATGATGATATTGATGTATCCATACATCAGTGAAAGTATAAAACTTTATTTTTCAGGTTTGTTGCGAGATAATTTGAGACAAAAAAAGAAAGAAATCGGATGGTTTATGGAAAACCTCGCAAAACACGAATCGAATATCGGAAATAGCGATATTTCAGCGACACTAACTAAACTAAAACAAATAATTGATAGCGGGCAGATTCTCATTGATCAGTTGATCAAGCATTATGCTTCCGAAAATCAAATCCATCGATCGGATAACCGCTAGAAAACGTCAGCTTTGGGGGACGTTTGGTTCTTATGTGCCGGTTACGGAAAGCGCTTCAATCCAAAATCTTTTCTGTCAGGTTCAACAGGATGGACAGGATGGCGGGTCAGTCTCTATATTTTCGCCTCATACGCGACAGATTATTTTCCATATCCTCTCTGCGATGTTGTTCACTATGCAATCGGATTTGGCAAACTCGGTAATTGGATTCAGCGCCTGATGGTGGCACCGAGATTGGATAATATCTTCAATTATCGTAAAGAGAGGTTAAAGCATATATTTTCTGCGAATACGCCTGAATGACAATAATTTATAGGAACGGAATCGGTTTGCCGGTCCGAAATGCCAAGGCCTGGCACAGGGCAATGACTTCCCCCTGCTGATCGGTGACCTTGATGTCGTAGCTGGCTGTTTTGCGGGTCTGGCTGATCCGGTGTGCCGTGGCCTGCAACTGTTGACCCGAATCGGGGCTGGATACATAGGTAACACTGACATTCAAGGCCACTGCGATCGTGCCGTCGGTTTGGCCGGCGGTCTCAAAAGCTTCGTCGATCAGGGCAAATATTGCGCCGCCGTGGGCCCGGGCGTAAATATTGCTCATTTTCTCGGGCTCATAATTCATGCGTACCACTGAACGGCCGTCCTCCAACTCTACGAGTTCCATTTGCATGGCCCGGGCAAACGGTTCATTCTTTGCGGCCCTGAAAATTGCCTCTCTCACCTGTGGATCCATACTGTTATTCCAATCTGCGTTGAACGGCTTTTTAATTTAGCCACGAATTAGCACGAATTTTCACGAATATTATTCTTGCCTTCGCTTCCTTATCTATGCAGCCAATGGTTTTCTCTTACTATAGTACAAATTGTTCTGGTCGTTGACCTGATAATAATTCGTGATCATTCGTGTTAATTCGTGGCGTTATTAAATTTGGATTCAAAATAATACAACGATCTATATCATCCAGTTCACGTTATCAAGCCTCAATTCCACAATTTTAAACTTGACAGGCTAATTCAATTCCATCTAAATTCCATCTAATAGATTATAGTTTTAATAAGTCTGACCTAATTAATCCGCCCTGAAAATCAACTTGATTTAAACTTTTGCAATTTTTTGATTATTGAAGACTGTTGGACGATCGATGCCCCGCGGATTAATTATTTGTTTTCCATTTTTTTTTCATTTTTTGGTGGGCGATGGTGTGATGGAAACAGATACCGGAAAAATCAAAACTGTCGGCGAAGGCATGTTCCGGCCCTTGAAAAAGAAGCGGTTTTCAGACCAGATCGCTGAATTGATTCAAAAAAAAATATTAGAGGACAATCTCGCAATCGGTACCGGCTTGCCTTCCGAAAAAGAGATGGCCGGGGAATTTCAGGTCAGCCGATCGGTTATCCGGGAGGCACTGCGAATTCTCGAAATATCAGGGTTGGTCGATATCCGCAAAGGGCCGACGGGCGGGATTTTTGTGGCCAATGTTTACCATGAACCCGTCAAAAGATCTTTAACAAATCTGATCACATCCGGCGAAGCGACCCTGGAACACCTTTTTGAAGCCCGCCTGCTGCTCGAACCGCATATCGCCAGACAAGCCGCTCAGCATGCCAAACGCAAGGATCTAAAAAAGTTCCGCGACCTGTTTAGGGATTCCGAGGTGCACGCGAACGATCCGCTACACCTCAAACAGAATAATCTCAAATTTCATTTGATGCTGGCCAAAGTCTCGGGCAATCCCGTACTGTCGATGATGCTGGAATCGGTATTCGAGCTGTTGGTGGAGCAAACGCAAGATTTTGTAGATTTTGACTTCGAAAAGCGATTTTTCCAGCTCCATAAAAAAATTTTTGAGGTAGTCGAAGCAAAACGACCCGACGAAGCTGAAAAACTTATCAAGAAAGACATTCTGGAGCTTAGAAAAAAGTTAAGGAGTTTGAACACATAATCCTCATTGAAAATTTGGCAGGATAAATTCGGTATAGGGGATACCCAATGATGATGTCGATTTTATTTGTGACAGCGGCTGCAGCAGCTATATTTACGGCGCTAATCGGTCTTAGTTTTCTGTTTTCCTGCATTTGGGAAAAGGAGGCCCGCGCATCTCTTTTCGCCGGCTTTCAATTTATCCTCATGCTGGTTCCGGCAATTTTGCTTTTCTATCTTGAATCGATCGGTCATTTTGAGACCACGGCCGGCAGAACGATTTTGATTTGCGGCCTGATGCTGACCGGCAGTTTACTCGTCGTGCTCCTCCTGGGGATCGGATCTAATCCGCCGGCACTGCAGGGCACCCGGGGGCTGATTGTCGGGGAAGTGGAACCCTATGACGAGCGCGATATCGTGTTTGCCCGCAATCGCACGTTAAAACCGGGTACCGAACAATATAAAGCCTATTATAAGCTGCATCCCGAATTCGAAGCCTACGATGCAGCGCGTCGTCAAAGAGGCGGTCCCCTGGGCAAACCCGGATCGATCGACAAACCCAAGGACCGGCCCAACGTGGCCGCCACCATGGCATCGTTGTCCATACCACTGCATCTTTCGCAACCGGAGAAATTCAATCCTGCCGCCCACCCGGAATTCAATAAACAGCGAGTCGAGCTTGATCCTGAATCGGCCAGCACAAGGGTAAAGGGCTATGCCAAGTCGGTCGGTGCGCAACTGGTCGGTATCGCCGAGATCAATCCGCTGTGGATTTACTCTCATCGGGGCGAGATATTCAATGAAAACTGGGAAGACTGGGGGCAGGGGATCGAAATCAAGCACAAATATGCCGTGGTGTTTGCCACCGAAATGGCCTTTGAGCTGGTCGGAACGGCACCGCATTCTTCGACGACCATTGCCAGTATGGCCAATTATGCCAGTGGTGCTTTTATTGCGACGCAACTGGCTGCCTTTATTGCCAACCTGGGATATTCGGCTTCGGCCAATCACCTGCGGCACTACGATGCAGCCCTGGTGCCGCTGGCCGTGGATGCCGGATTGGGGGAAACCGGCAGGCTCGGATATCTGATGACTAAAGATTTCGGACCCCGGGTTAGACTGGGGGCGGTTATGACAGACCTTCCGTTGCGAGCTGATCGTCCCATCGATATTGGTGTCGAAGATTTCTGTAAAATCTGCAAAAAGTGCGCCCATTGCTGCCCCTCCAACTCCATACCGCTGGACGATAAACAGGTGGTCAACGGCACCCGGCGCTGGAAGCTGAACGCCGAAACCTGCTTTGACTACTGGGGCAAGGTGGGCACGGACTGCAACATCTGCATGCGGGTCTGTCCCTGGAGCCATGCCAATACCTTACCCCATAAATTGATCCGGGCCATGATTACCCGCAACCGGTATTCAAGGCGTCTGTTTAATTTGATGGATGACATTTTTTACGGCAAAAAGCCTAAACCCAAAGCAGCGCCGGAGTGGGCTAGCTATAACTAGCCGATTAGTGCTCTTTCTTATAAATACGGTAACGTAATCCAGGCGTTAAATTTCGACGCCATCTGGTTTGGGGTATTGATGGTCATTGTTTTGGAAATGGGCCTGATAACACCGCCCGTGGGATTGAATGTGTTCATCATCAAAGGAGTGGCCGAGGATGTGCCGCTGCGAGTTGTTTTTCGAGGTGTTGTACCGTTTCTGGTCGCCAGTTTGGCAGCCGTCGCCCTGATCATGGCTCTGCCGGAGATCGCATTGTACATTCCGACTCGCATGAGGTGACAGTTGGATCCCATAGACAGTTGACCCCAGCCACTATCCGGGAGCGCAGTCGGTGCAGCTTTGAATTTGCCCTATATAGTTTTTTATTGACGAACATGATGCAGCTATTATACAGCTATATCGTAGTTACATAAGGAGGTGATCTAATATTCTGAGTCAAGACATTCGGTCATTTATTTGACCATTAACCCCCAGCTGAGAAAGGAGGAATTCGCGATGAAAAAGCAGTTTATTGCATCAATTCTGGTCATTTGTATCGGCCTGGTATTTGGATTTATCAGTCCTGCGACCGCAGAAGCCGCTGCGGTCAAACTCACCTACAGCAATTTCTTCCCCCCTGGACATATCCAGAGCAAGCTGGCCGAAGCCTGGTGCAAGGAGGTTGAAAAGCGCACCAACGGACAGGTTGTGGTGGAATACTTTCCGGGTCAGACCCTGACCAAAGCGCGACAGGTGTACGATGGCGTTGTGGAAGGCATATCGGATGTCGGCTTTTCCGTCCTGGCTTACACCCGCGGTCGTTTCCCGGTAATTTCCGCTGTTGATTTACCCCTGGGCTATACCAGTGGGACCGTGGCGACCCAGGTCGTCAATGCCGTCTACGAGAAATTTCAACCCAAAGAGCTCATGGATACAAAGGTAATGTATCTGCATGCCCACGGCCCGGGCCTGATCCATACCAAGGGCAAGGCCGTCTACAAGATGGAGGACATGAAAGGGCTCAAATTCAGGGGCCACGGCACCAGCGCGCTGGTGGTCAAGGCTTTGGGCGGCACCCCGGTTCCCAAGCCCATGCCGGAAACCTACCAGATGCTGCAAAAAGGCGTGGTGGAAGGTGCGGTTTATCCATTTGAAGCGAACAAGGGCTGGAAACTGGGCGAGGTCACTGACTATTGTACGGCTGATTTTTCGGCTGCCTACACCACTTCATTTTTTGTGGTAATGAACAAAGACAAATGGAATTCGCTTGGTGCCGAAAATCAAAAAATTATCGATCAGATAAACCAAGAGTGGATCGTCAAACACGGCGAGGCCTGGGACGCCAGTGATGCCGAAGGAATCGTGTTTTTTCTGAATCAGGGCGGCCAGATCATCGGGCTGGATGCCAAAGAAGCTGCCCGGTGGAAAGAGGCCGTGGCGCCGATCATCGATGACTATATCAAAAAAACAAACGCCAAGGGCCTGCCCGGCGGCGAGATTGTTGATTTCACCAAAAATACGCTCAATAGCCTGCAGTAGACAAAAAATGGGTTTCAGGTGTCAGGAAACAGATGACCTGTCTTCGCTCTGCGAGCTGCGCCGCGGCACGCAGAGGTCAGATGACAGAGGTCAGATGACAGAGGTCAGATGACAGAGGTCAGATGACAGGGGTCAGATGACAGAGGTCAGAGGTCAGAGGACAGAGGTCAGAGGACAGAGGGCAGAGGTCAGAGGAAAGAGAACAGAGGACAGAGAACAGACCGGAGTTCTTGCACCCTTATCCTTTCACCTCTTATGAAACTACATCTATATTAACCCCAAAGCAGGGTATTTAAATCGTGCTCGTCGTCGTACTCGTCCTCGTCCTCGATACAGAGAGGCTCAAAAGCTTCGAGGACGACCACGAGGACGAGGACGAAACGGCAAATGAGTTTATCGGAAACTGCGTTGATTTGGCGCAGTTTCTTTTCCGGTCAGACCGGCTGTCCTTTGGCCGGAGGCCGTGCTCGTATGAAACTACATTGGAATGACGAATGACGATTGACGAATGGTGGAATCGCTCGCGCAGCGCAGGCGCTTGCGCCGCGTGTCGCTCAGTCGTTTTAAAATGGACAGAATACCTTAAATCCAAAATCCGCATTCCAAAATCTAAAATATGCTTTTTGAAGTTTCTTTTATCGATGAAACCGGTTGATCCGGAGTCAAAGTTGGTCTGACACCTGACACCTGAAACCTGTCTACGATCCCGCCTGAAGCGGAGCGTAAGCGGGGAAACCTTATACTGCCAAAAGCACTCAACAGGTTTACAAAAGCTATGAACACCCTTTGGCGGATAACTGACTGGCTACTCGTTAAAATGAAAATCATCGGCGCCGCCTGCCTGGTGGGTATGACCCTGCTGACCTGCGCGGATGTGGTCGGCCGGGCCTTTGGCCATCCTATCTTTGGCTCCGTCGAAATCGTCGGTTTTATGGCGACCTTGGCGGTGGTCATGGCACTGCCCTATACGCACCAGGTCAATGGTCACATCGGTGTGGAACTGGTGGTGCGCTGGCTGCCTGAAAAAACACAGACTATAATTGATATTTGCACCGGTATAGTCAGCCTGCTGCTCTTTGCCCTGGTCACCTGGCGCATGGTGATTTATGCCCATACCATGCAAAAATCCGGTGAGGTTTCCATGAACCTCGAACTGCCCGAGCATATCGTTATTTACATCGCAGCCTTCTGCCTGCTGGTATTTACACTCAATATTTCACAAACCATAATAAACAATGTCCGAAAGCTGAAGTCGCAATGAGCCCAACTCTTGTCGGTATAATCGGTATTTGTGTGATGGTGCTGATCTTTTTTTCGAGAATGCCGGTGGCGTATGTAATGACCTTGATCGGATTTCTGGGATTCAGCCTGATGATCTCTTTTAAAGGCGGGTTGAATCTGCTTTCCAGGAACATTTATGAGGTATTCTCCAGCTACGGGCTCACCACCATTCCGCTTTTCATTCTCATGGGGCAGTTGGCGTTCAACAGCGGCATCAGCGGCCGCCTGTACGACACGGCCTATAAATTTCTCGGCAGTACCCGGGGTGGATTGGCCATGGCCACGGTTTCGGCCTGCACCGCGTTCGGGGCGGTTTGCGGTTCCAGTCCGGCTACGGCGGCCACCATGGCTACGGTGGGTTTGCCCGAGATGAAACGCTATCAGTATGACGATGAACTCGCCACCGGATCGGTCGCTTCGGGCGGTGGCCTGGGGATGATCATGCCGCCCAGCGTCGTGCTGATTGTCTACGGCATTCTCACCGAAGAGTCCATCGGCAAACTGTTTGTCGCCGGCATCTTGCCTGCCTTGCTGATTACCCTGCTGTTTATTGCAGCGATCTATGTCAGATGCCGCTTTGCGCCGGATCAGGGACCTCCGGGAGAAGCCTTTACCCTCAAAGAAAAATTGCGTTCCCTCACCGGCCTGATCGATACCCTGGCGGTTTTTTTGCTGGTTATCGGCGGCCTTTTTTTCGGGTTTTTCACCCCCACGGAGGCGGCGGCGGTCGGCGCTTTCGGTGTCCTGGCCGTATCTCTGATCAGGCGGCAGCTGACCTGGCAGGGTTTTGTCAAATCGCTGTATGAAACCCTCAGAACCTCCTGTATGGTGATGCTGCTGATCGCCGGCGCCGTTGTATTTGGTAAATTTCTTGCCGTCACCCGCATTCCGTTTAACATTGCCTCCTGGATCGGCGGCTTCGATCTGCCGCCCTTCGCGATTTTAACCATGATTATTATCGTTTATTTTCTAGGCGGCTGCTTTATGGATGCCCTGGCTTTTGTCATGCTGACCATTCCCATTTTCTTTCCGGTGGTCACCAACCTGGGCTATGATCCGATCTGGTTCGGCATTATCATCGTGATGGTCACCGAAATGGGGGTAATCACGCCGCCAGTGGGCATCAATGTATACGTGGTGTACGGGGTGGCCGAGAGCGTTATCGGCGGGGTGCCTCTGGAGTCGATTTTTAAGGGAATCGTGCCCTTTTTGCTGGCGGTGATCGTGGGCCTGATCATTATGATCTTGTTGCCGCAGATTATTTTGGTTTTGCCGAATTTGATGTATTGACGCGTTATTCGATTGCGGATTTTAGATTTCGGATTTCGGATTGGACAGCATGGATTAGCGGGATAGAAAATAGCATTCGGCGTTCGGCAAAAGGAAAAAGGGTGTAAGGTATAGGGTATAAGGTTTAAGGTTAAAGGAAAAAGCGAAAGGTGAAAGACGGAAGGGGCTGGGCATCCGGCATTCGGTGTTCGGCCTTTGGTAAAGGATAGAGGGTCAAAGGTGGAAGGTGGAGGGTTATTCGTTATCAGTTATTGGTTATTGGGTTTAAAGGATTCAGATCGATTTTATTAGTAACTGTTGATAGAATTATAAAATCAGGTTCCCGGCCTTTTCGAATAACGATTAACAAGTAACAAATAACTTGTGCTTCTTTCTGACCTCTGACCTCAGACATCTGTTTTCTGAAATCTGTCCTCTGTCATCTGACCTCTGACCTCTGTCGTCTGTCTTCTGACCTCTGTCTTCTGTCCTCTGTCCTCTGACTTCTGACATCTGGCATCTGAATAAAGGATTGCGACAATGACCGAACAACAATACTGGAATCCGATCCTGGAGACGCTTGACCGGGAGCAAATCCGCAGGCTGCAGTTAAAAAAGTTCAAAAAAATATTTCAGTGGACTTACGCGAATTCAAAATTCCATCGCAGCTTGTATGACGAAGCCGGTGTCACGCCGGCCGATATCCGGTCTTTCGAAGATGTGGCCCGGGTGCCGACCGTAGAGAAATCCATGATGCGGGATATCCAGGGCAAAGCACCCTTTCCCTATGGTGATGCGCTCTGTGTGCCGCTGGATGACGTGACCGTATTTCGACAGACCAGCGGCACCACCGGCCAGCCCGTTTATCAACCGGATACCTGGCAGGACTGGGAATGGTGGATGGAGTGCTGGTCCTACATTCTCTGGGCCCAGGGCTATCGTCCCCGGGATCGGGTCTTCATTCCCTTCGGCTACAATATTTTCGTGGCTTTTTGGGCCGGCCATTATGCCGCCGAGAAGATCGGCTGTGAAGTCATCCCGGGCGGAGTTCTGGACACCAAGGCCCGAATCCTCAAGATTCAGGAACTTCAAGCCACGGCCATGATGGGAACACCGACCTACATCCTCGGGATGGCCGAGACAGCCCGTCTGAAAATGGAAATCGACCCCTCCGAATTGCCGATTCTAAAAATTACTTGTGCCGGCGAATGCGGTGCCAGTATCCCGGCTACCAAAAAGCGCCTGGAAGATGCCTGGGGCGCCAAGGTTTTCGATCACGCCGGTGCCACGGAAATCGGCGCCTGGTCGTTTGAGTGCGCCGAGCAGCCCGGGGGTATGCATGTCAATGAAGCCCTTTTTCTGGTGGAAATTGCCGATGTCGATACCGGGGACCTTATTGAAGAGCCGGGCCGCCGGGGCAAGATGATCATCACGGCCCTGGATCGCCAGGCCCAGCCCTGCGTGCGCTTTGACTCCAAGGATGTCATTGAATGGGCCGACGAACCCTGCGCCTGCGGGCGCACGGGCCGGTTGATCAAAGGCGGTGTGGTCGGCCGGGCCGATGATATCACCAAGGTCAAAGGCGTGCTGCTGGCGCCCTCGGCCATCGAAGAAGTCGTGCGCGGTGTCGACGGCCTGGGCGATGAATATGAGGTGATTGTCGATAAAGTCGGCGACGCCGAGAGCATCCAGCTGAAAGTGGAGGTATTGGAAGAAGCCCAGGACCAGTGCCAGTTGATCGAAGCCGAGTTAGCCGACCAACTCAGGTTGAAAACCAATTTGCGTTATGACATCGAGATTTGCGGCTGTGAAACCCTTCCGCGCTATGAGGTCAAGGCCAAGCGCTTCAAAGATCTGAGAAAGAAAACCCAATGATGACACCAATTGATCTGAAAAAAATTGATGATAAAATTCAGGTAATGAAACGCACGGCCGAGGAGTTGAATCAGCTGGGCGAAAATTTTCCTGCCCTGGCCAGAAACAGCGTCCGCATTCTGGCCAGTGTTAAAATGCTTGAGATTAATGTTTCCGATCTGGTTGAATTGGATATGTGAATCAGAGGACAGAGGACAGATGTCAGAAGACCCGTCTTCGCTCTCTGAGCTACGCCGCGGCAGGCAAATGACAGATGGCAGATGACAGAAGAAAATGAAGTCGGAAGTCGGACCCGGCGAAGCATGAAAACGCACCGAGGCGACAAGACACTGAGAAAAAAAATTTCGGATCTAAGATCCAAAGAAAGGTAATCCATGTGAGCCTCTAAATGTTTGTTAATTTCGGAGTGTTGGAGTACTGGAGTAATGTCTGAAGGTTGGATGTCTTCTCTCGATACTCCAATACTCCAGTACTCCATTACTCCAGGTTTGAGACATTTCATATGTACTTAAAGCCTTAGAGTTCCATTTTTTTTCTGGGCTATAGTTGCGAAAATTTTTTTATTTAAAGCACCGATCGCCAAAAACGGATATGTTCGTATTTAGCAAACAAGTTGTTCGGAAATTACGAACATTTTACTGACTCCTTCAATCCCCTTTATCCGACCGATTTCCTGCAACTAACTAATTTTATTCTTCTAATTCAAAATAAGGTATTTTTGGCATGTTCTTTGATCAGGTTGCAGCTATCCGTTTCCCTTTTTCGAGTCTGCCATTCGCACAAACATGAGGCTAGGCCCGATGCGGGAGGGGAATAATTACTTGCCCGCCAAAAACTAAATAGAAATCAAAAAGGAATTTAAAGAGGAAAAAAATGAACGTGTCGCTATCGATTGGAAAAAAGCTTTACTTGGCCTTCGGTACGGTGTTGCTGCTGATGCTGGTCATTGGCGGGATATCGAGTTTTAAGCTGACCGAAATTACCCGGACCTATGACGAATTACTGTCTTCTTACCTGAAAATCGGCGCTGATGCCAAAGAAGTACATTTGTCTCTGTTGACAGCGCGCCGCCATGAAAAAGACTTTATCGCCCGGCGCGATAGAAAATACATGGGTCGCATGGATGAAACCCTTGGTGAGATGACCACGGATTTAAAGGATATGGCCGACCATGCCGCCCGGCTGCATTTGGACACGGTTTCAGCAGAAATAAAAAGGGCCGCGTCAGCTGAAGCCTCTTTTAAAGCCGCCTTCGGACAGGTGGCAGATCTTATATTGGCCCAGGGCGATAAGGACACCGGCATCCGGGGCAAGATGCGCAAATTTGCCCATGATATGGAAGCCTCGATTAAAAAGGCCGGTGCCGCGGAGTTGATGGTGCACTACCTGCTTATGCGGCGTCATGAAAAAGATTATATCTTGCGAGAAGATGACAAGTACGTCAAAAAGGCCGGAAAAGTGCTGGATAAAATGTCCGCCGCCTTAAGTGATGCACTGGCCGATCAAAGTACAAAACAGGATATTCGGAAAGCAGCCAAAGCTTATCTGGGCAGCTTCGGAAACTTTGCCGCAAATATTGCCACGATGAAAAAGCAATATCCGATTATGAGAGACGCCGCGCACGATATTGAAGATTCTGTCCTGAAGATAAACAAGGAAATCAATGCGATGGTTGCTTTTCAAGTGGCTGAGGCTCAAGATGAGCGGCAAGCTACCACATGGCTGATCTATATTGCCTGCGGCCTCATCATTCTATTGGGTGCTTTTCTATCCTCGTACGCCGTTAGCTCGATCACCAAACCGATTCGGAGAATTATTGAGGGCTTAAACGAAGGCGCCGAACAGGTATCTTCTGCTTCCGGTCAGGTGTCCAGCGCGGGCCAGTCTCTGGCAGAAGGTTCAGCGGAGCAGGCGGCCGCCATTCAGCAGACTTCTTCATCGTTGGAAGAAATGTCTTCGATGACCAAGCAAAATGCCGATAATGCCGGTCAGGCCGACAGCTTGATGAGCGAAGCCAAACAGGTGGTGGACGAGGCCAACAAATCCATGACGGAGCTGACCGGATCCATAGATGAGATTGCCAATGCCAGTGACGAGACTTCCAAGATCATCAAAACCATTGATGAAATCGCTTTTCAGACCAACTTATTGGCCTTAAATGCGGCCGTGGAGGCAGCCCGGGCCGGCGAAGCCGGCGCCGGTTTTGCGGTGGTAGCCGATGAGGTCCGCAACCTGGCTATGCGTGCGGCGGATGCTGCCAAAGATACTGCCGCGCTGATCGAAGGCACGGTGAAAAAGGTCGGGCATGGCACGGAACTGGTCAGCAGCACCAACGAGGCCTTTGGCAAAGTCGCAGAGAGCGCATCGAAGGTGAGCGAGCTGGTGGCCGAAATTGCCGCGGCGTCAAAAGATCAAGCCCAGGGCATCGAACAGGTCAACACAGCCGTCTCCGAATTGGACAAAGTTACCCAGTCCAACGCAGCCAATGCCGAAGAATCGGCCAGTGCCTCAGAGGAGATGAGTGCCCAGGCCGAAGAGATGAAGGGGATTGTAAGTGACCTGGTGACATTAATTCAAGGGAGCCGCAATGGTGCCGGCGGAGGAGTTTCGAACGATGTTCAGGTCAGCCAATCCCGGGTTCGCCAAACGGAGGTTGTCCGGCCGACCAGGCCTTCAGCTAAAGCCTCCGCGGTGCACCGTCCACGGGAAGTCACACCGGAGTTGGTTATTCCTCTGGATGATCGGGATTATAAGGACTTTTAGCCTGCTGCAGGTAGACCAACTTTTTTGCAAACAACCAACCCGGATAAACCGGAATATGCCGCAAAGGCACCAAGACACAACGAAAAAATTTTCTGAAAAACTTCGTGCCTTGGTGTCTTGGTGGCGAAAATATTTTATTTGATAAATCCTTCGCAAACATGATGTGATTTCAATAGATGGACACTAAATGGAGAATAAAATGACAGAAACAATAGAAACGAAAGTTCAAGCAGGTGAGGATATGACAGACCGGGAGGGCAAATATCTGACCTTCACCTTGGCCAACGAAGATTATGGAATCGGTATCTTAAAGATCCGGGAGATCATCGGCATGATGCCGATTACTGCCGTGCCGCAAACCCCGCCTTTTGTAAAAGGGGTCATCAACCTTCGGGGCAAGGTGATTCCGGTGATGGATTTGAGGTTGCGGTTTGACATGGAGGAGATCGAATATACCGAGCGCACCTGCATCATCGTGGTGGAAATAGCCGGCGCATCTGGCCGGATCCAGATCGGCAACGTCGTTGATTCAGTTTCAGAAGTACTCAACATCAAGGGTGAAGATATTGAGGATTCCCCGACATTCGGCACCAAACTGGATACGGAATATATCCTGGGGATGGCCAAGATGGAAGGCGGGGTCAAAATCCTGCTAGATATCGATAAAGTGCTGAGTGCGGAAGAAGTCGCTGCGCTGGAGGAGGCAGCCTGAATCTTCGATTAAAATAATCTTTAAAATCAATTATCGAAACCGGTTCAAAAAATCATTTCCGGGCTGAGCAACGGCGCCGAGCAGGTATCCACTGCCGCCGGTCAGGTTTCATCCTCCAGCCAGCAGTTGGCAGAAGGCTCATCCGAGCAGGCCGCTTCCATTGAAGAAACTTCTTCCTCCCTGGAAGAGATGTCATCGATGACCCGGCAAAATGCCGACCATGCCCACCAGGCAGACACACTGATGAACCAGGCCAACCAGGTCGTTGATAAAGCCAATGAATCCATGAAGCAGCTGACCACCGCCATGGCCGACATTTCCAAAGCCGGTGAAGAAACCTCCAAAATAATCAAAACCATCGATGAAATTGCGTTTCAGACCAACTTGTTGGCGTTGAACGCCGCGGTTGAAGCCGCTCGAGCCGGAGAGGCCGGCGTCGGCTTTGCGGTGGTGGCCGATGAGGTCAGGAATTTGGCGATGCGGGCAGCCGACGCCGCCAAAAATACCTCCGACCTGATCGAACAAACCGTCAAAAAAATCAATAACGGTAATGACATCGTTAACGATACCGGCGAGGCATTTGGCGAAGTTGCTGACAGTGCGGTCAGGGTGGGTGAACTGGTAGAATTCTAATTGTCTCCTAAAAACTAAAGTTAATTCGGAATTGCGCCGAAAATAAATGCAATTCTGATTAGTTAAGGAGGCAAGATGCCGAATTTAGCCGACGGGGTGGTGTGGTATTTCGTATTTGTTTTTTCAACGGTTTTGCATGAAGCCGCGCATGCATTCGCCGCCCTGAAGCTTGGTGACGATACGGCTGCCCGCGGCGGTCAGGTGTCCCTTGACCCGGCGCCGCACATGACAAGAGAGCCGTTTGGTATGATTATCGTGCCCCTGTGCTCATATCTGATGGGTGGCTGGATGTTTGGCTGGGCGAGTGCGCCCTATGATCCTGACTGGGCCCGCACTTATCCCAAACGTGCGGCCTGGATGGCACTGGCCGGACCGTTGTCGAATTTGTTGCTGGTTTTGGGAGCGGCTCTATTAACACTACAGCGAAACTTCGGCCTTAAGTTTTTGAGCGAGTCGGACCTTTTTCTTACGATGCGATTTGTAAGCCGTTAGATTGCGCTGTAAATGGTACTCAACGATTTCCATCATCCCGTTTAAGC
>Ga0209454_1000049_pt1 | contig 97191 bp, 80 predicted proteins | sample WorMetHERISLAND1_2_FD_187400 | JGI IMG/M metagenome (GOLD analysis project Ga0209454, IMG submission 187400) | Marine gutless worms symbiont microbial communities from Max Planck institute for Marine Microbiology, Germany - Olavius geniculatus... | ecosystem: Host-associated > Annelida >... | reverse complement strand
TGCGCCAGGGGGATTGGGCCGGATACGGCCGGGAATTGGACAAGTTGGAAAATATTTTGATACAATTATCGGAAAATACGGATTGAGGGATTGAGGGATTGAGGGATTGGGGGATTGGGGGATTGAGGAATTCAGGGATTGAGGGATTAATAGATAAAATCAATCAATTTAAAAAGATCGTTCGACAAAGAAGCTCACGACAGGTAGAATTCATTCAATTCCTAAATTCCTAAATACCTGAATTCCTAAATTATAGATCCCTGAATTCCTATGCGTACAATGGCTCACAGCTGTTTAAAACCCAATGGCTAATTTTGGATTATGTGAATAAGGAATTCCACCCCATGAACCGCGATACGGTTAACAAGTCCGTCCTTCTTTTGCTGACTATTTTTATCTCAGCTATTTTTCTATCCATGATTCGTACATTTTTGATGGCGATTTTTCTGGCCGGAATCTTTTCGGCGTTGGCACGGCCCCTGTATAAGCGCTTTGAAGCATGGTTTGGTGGTCGTCGGGTCCCGGCATCCTTGAGCACGCTGCTGCTAGTTTTGATTGTCGTGATTGTGCCCCTCGGAATTCTTATGGGAATCGTCACGACCCAGGCCATCAAAGTCGGCCAGGCCGTCACCCCCTGGATCCAGGAGCAAATTGCTCAGCCCGGTGAATTTTACAAACTGTTGAGCTCGCTGCCATTCTACGAGCAATTGGCCCCCTACGGCGATACTATTTGGCGCAAGGCCGGCGAGTTGATTGGAACCATCAGCCACTTTCTGATCAGCAATCTTTCCGCGGGCGCCATGGGTGCGGTCAATATATTGTTCATGGCTTTTGCCTTGTTGTACACGATGTTCTTCTTCTTAATGGACGGCGACAAGCTGCTGGCTAAAATCCTGTACTATTTGCCCCTGCAGGATCAAGACGAAAAGCGCATGCTGGAAAAATTCACATCCGTCACCCGGGCCACCCTGAAAGGTACGGCCGTCATCGGCATCCTGCAGGGCAGTCTGGCCGGTTTTGCTTTTTGGGTGGTGGGCATCCCCAGTGCCGTGTTCTGGGGCACCATTATGGCCGTGCTTTCCATTATACCGGGCATCGGCACCGCCCTGGTCTGGGGACCGGCGGTCATCATTTTAGCGGCCGGAGGAAGTTATGTAAAAGCCGGCGGCCTGGGCCTTTTCTGCGCGGTGGTGGTCGGCAGCATCGACAATCTGCTCCGTCCGATTCTGGTCGGCAAGGACACCCAGATGCACGAACTGATGATCTTTTTCGGCACACTGGGCGGCATTGTCATGTTCGGCGTTATGGGTATGATCATCGGGCCGATCGTGGCCGCGCTTTTTGTTACTATTTGGGAGATATACGGCGTAGCCTTCAAAGATTTGCTGCCCCAGGTCGGCAGCGTCAAGTCCACCCAATCGCCGGAAGAAGAAAGCAGTCAAAATGAGTAGCTACATTTTGCTGATTATCATTGCCGTCATCGGCGGTGTGACGGTCGCACTGCAAGGGCAGTTCATGGGATTGATCGACAAGGGCCTCGGTACCCGGGAGAGTGTTTTCATCACCTACGCCAGCGGCGGTATATTGGCCGGAATCGTCATGCTGGCAGCGCGCGGCGGGAATCTGCGGTCATGGCAGGCCGTGCCCTGGTATGCATTGAGTGCCGGCGTGTTCGGTCTGGTGATTGTGGCGGCGATCGGCTACACCGTCCCCCGGTTGGGACTGTCCAAGGCGTTTACCATTATCGTCGCCTCTCAGTTTATTACCATCGCCCTGCTGGACCATTTCGGAATATTTGGGGCGGCGATGCGTCCCCTGGATTCATCCCGCCTGCTGGGAGTCGGCGTCCTCATCTTCGGGGTTTGGTTAATCATGCGGTAGGTTTATATCGCAACCCGGATATTCCGAAATGGAAGATTCAAGGATTGGATCAATGGAATGATGGAGTAACGGAGTACTGGAGTATTGGAGTACTGGAGTGATGGGGTATTGGCTGAAGGTTTGATGACCTGTCTCAATACCCCAGCGCTCCGATACTCCAATATCGAAATTTTTCAATAATTTTCTAAACCTATAAATTGCCGTATTTTTGGTTATAGGACCGATTTTTTCCCTACGGATTTATCCCCACAACTTGCCGATGGCAATACACTTCTTATCATATAGTCAGCATAGCCGAAAAACCGGTGCCAGGTTGGTGCCGGGTTTATCGATTAAATCTCACGCTGCAAAATAAAATTCCAGATCTAAAATTGCGCAGCATAATTTAATTAATCCGCCAAATTTCAATACTGCAGCTTTCTTACGTTTCAAGCGAACAGTTCACATTTTCGATAACTCGGGCTTATAGGGCGGATTAATTAGGAGACAACATGAAAAAGTATATCCTAAAGCCAGGTGCCAGGGGATTAGAGGCCCTCGATGTCCGGGAAATGGAACCGAAGCAGTTGAAACCCAATGAGGTGAGTGTGCGGGTGCGCGCTGTGTCCTTAAATTACCGGGACCTGATCATTGCCCAAGGCGGCGTGAAGCAGGAACTGGTCCCCCTGTCCGATGGTGCCGGTCAAGTCGAAGAAGTCGGCAGCGCGGTGAAGAATTTAAAAGTCGGTGATCGCGTGGTGGGACTTTTCTTTCCGCTCTGGCATAGCGGTGATATCGATGCCGTCAAATTTTCCACGGCCCGGGGCGGGACGCCGACCGACGGTATGCTGGCGCAGCGCGTATTCGGTGCCGCCGACAGTTTTTTGAAATTTCCCGAGCACCTTTCCTATGAAGAAGCATCGACCCTGCCCTGTGCCGGGCTAACGGCCTGGAACGCCCTGGTTGTTCAGGGTGAATTGATATCGGGCCAAACCGTTGTCATCATGGGAACCGGTGGGGTGGCTCTATATGCTTTACAACTGGCAAAAAAAATCGGAGCGCGCACCATCCTTATTTCGAGCACTGATGACAAACTTGAAAAAGCTCGCCGGATGGGCGCTGACGATTTGATAAACTACAGCGCGACGCCGAACTGGGAAACGGCGGTCCTGGAGAAAACCGCCGGCATCGGGGCGGATTTGATTCTGGAACTCGGCGGCGGCGGAACGCTTGCCAGATCGATGGAAGCAGCTACAATGAGCGGCCGCATCAGCCTGGTCGGTGTGTTGACCGGTTTTGAGGGGCAGGTGAACCCATTGCCGATTCTTAGAAAAAGCCTGACGGTAAAAGGTATTTATGTGGGAAGCGCTGATATGCAGCGGCAATTCCACGCCGCCCTGGAACAAAATCAGATCCAGCCGGTAATTGACCGCGTTTTCGATTTTAGCCAGGCCAAAGAAGCCTATGAATATCTTCAAAGCGCTCAGCATCTCGGTAAAATTGTCATCCGGTTAGAATGATGTCTATTGACATTCGATCGCACTGTAAATAAAATGCGGTATACTCTGATTGAAGCTGATCTTCGCACCCAGGATACGCCCTCTATGTCGATTCTTTTTGCTACGCGCCTTCACCTGTCGAGCCGGTGTTCAGCCGATCACTCCAACTCCCGCAATTAAGCTGATTAAAGCAACTTCCATATGGCCGCCGCCGGTTTCGCGGGCTCCGGTCAAACCGTTGGAGAAGCGATGAACAAAGCGAAAAAGGAGGGTAAATAAAATGTATAAGAAAATCATGGTCCCTTTGGATGGTTCTGAGCTGGCCGAATGTGTTCTCCCTCATGTGACGGCGTTTATTGAGGGATGCCAGGTGAAGCATATCGTTTTTGTGCGGGTGGTCGAGCCGGCGGCCACCTTCTATAGCGGTGATTATCCCATCAGTCCGGAAGTCATGAAAGAAAGAGAAACCGCCGGCGAGAAACTAGCCCGTGATTACCTCGATCAGGTCGTGAACCGGCTGGCAAACGGCAACGCTGAGCTGTATTCAGAGGTTCTGATCGGCAATGTGGCGGACAGTCTGGCGGATTACTCTGAAGTCAATGAATTCGATTTGATCCTGATTGCCACCCACGGCCGTTCCGGTGTTAACCGCTGGGTCCGGGGCAGCATTGCCGATAAGGTCTTGCGCTCATCCAGTATTCCAGTGTTGATGGTCCGGGCGCCGGGTTCTGAAGGCGGGATTTAAGACCCCAAGCGTTGATACCGGTCAAAAAAAAGAAAACCAAACCTGTTCACAATTATCCGACAACGGGTAACCTTCAACTGATAAATAATGGGGGACGCACAATTGAAATTCGACGCTCGCCGAGATATTGAATTCCCAAACCTTCCGGCACCCTTTAGCGGCGTTGTCATCCTGGTTCTGGTGATCCTGCTCCTGGCGAATACATCTTCAGGCAAGTCGACCGGTTTCAAAATGGACTCCGTGTCCGGTGAGCAAGCGCTCATCTCGCTGCCGAAGTCAGATGAGTTTGAGTCAGAAAAAAATCTGGCCCAGGGAAGATTCCTGGTGGCCAGCCGGAAGCTCAATGATCCTAATTTTTACCAGACGGTAATTCTTCTTATCCGATACAATCGCGACGGCGCCTCGGGTTTGGTAATTAACCGCCCTTTAAATGTGAAGCTTTCAACGGTAATGCCGGAAATTAAAGAGTTGGAGCAGCGCAAAGAGAATTTGTACCTCGGAGGTCCGGTAGAGACAGGCCGGATTCTGCTGCTCTTAAAATCGGCCGTGGAACCCGAGAAATCAATCCCGGTATTTGGCGATGTCTACATCAGTTCGAGCCGCAAGGAGCTCAAGCGGTTGGTTAAAAGCAACAATACGGGTGAGAAGTTTAGAATCTATGCCGGGTATGCGGGCTGGGCGCCCGGGCAGCTTGACTCCGAACGCGATCGGGGCGACTGGCATGTCTTGAATGCCGATGCCGCGACACTATTCGACAAAAAATCCTCCGAAATTTGGCAGGAGCTGATTCACCGGTTCTCAGCCAACTGGGTATACTTGAATACAGATGATGATTCAGTCTCTGAGCGATTTCAAAGTCAAAAAGTAGAGGGAGTAATTTCTATTTCAACCGCCGATACTGAAACAGTGAAGAGATAAGCCGTTGCCGACAGATTCTTCGATTATAGATGATAAATTAGCAATAGGTCATTCTTCCCCCAGTTGTTGCATAAATAATGATGGAAAAGTTCATTGATCCCTATAAAAAACGGTGACAAGCCGAAATCGCAGTGGTACTGCTGAATCTCACCTCTGGTTGACCCTTGTGTTTTATTGGAGGGTGGGCTGTGCCCACCTTCGACCTTCAGATTCAGCGCTATTTGGTGGGCACAGCCCACCCTACAATAAGTAATTTTTGCATCGTTAGGATATATTTGATAACCAGCCAGTTGTTGTCATTTCCGCGCCGGCATGTATCCAATAATGCGGTTAAATCCGACTCTTTGCTATACCGTCAAATTCAATACACCAACGGCAAGTCCTATTTCTCTCCGTGAGAAAATGTGCACCATTCTAGTATTCACTCCCATTTGCATCCTTTGGACTTAGAAATGGCAGTCCAACAGGGTCGACATGGACCGAAGCCGTCACCCAAATTTTGAGCGCCGAATCAATTGGAGCGAATGATATGCTCAGGTTATACCTTACTTCTACCAATCATCGCCAATTCCATGGATTGGATTTTTGCGATACTGGTTGAATAAGAAAAAATCAGGCGGCACCTTGATATTTAAAAAGTCGTCCACAGTTTAAATTTGAGGACAACGGACTATTTTAAGGCCGTTGCCGGACACAAGAATAAAGAATCCAAGCGCTGGATGTGGAGCTTGTCTTAGACTGCGAGCGGAATAATGAATATAAAGGAAAAATGCAATGCGATATAAACTGTTAGGAAAAAGTGGCTTACGTGTTTCAGAATTGTGCCTTGGGACCATGACCTTTGGTGAAGAATGGGGTTTCGGGGCCGACAAGCAAGAAAGCAAAAGGGTCTTCGATGCATTTGCCGAAGCGGGCGGTACCTTTATCGATACGGCCAACAAGTACACCAACGGCACCAGCGAAAAATATGTGGGTGAATTCATCCGCCCGGAACGGGACAAATTCGTGCTGGCCACCAAATACACCTTGTCGATGGATCCGGATGACCCGAATTCGTCCGGCAATCATCGTAAAAATCTGGTGCAGTCGGTGGAAGCCAGCTTAAAAAGATTGGGAACCGACTATATCGATCTGCTCTGGGTTCACGCCTGGGATCCCATGACACCGGTGTCGGAGTTTATGCGGGCCCTGGATGATCTGGTCAGGGCCGGCAAATTATTTTATGTGGGGATCTCGGATGCGCCGGCCTGGATCGTTTCCCAGGCCAATACTCTGGCCGGGTTAAGGGGCTGGTCTTCTTTCGTTGGTCTGCAAATCAAGTACAACCTGCTGGATCGTACGCCCGAGCGCGATTTGTTGCCCATGGCCAAGGCCTTGGACATCGGGGTTACCCCCTGGGCGCCGCTGGGCGGTGGGGTCTTGACCGGCAAATACAATCGGGAAAGCAGCGATCCCAAGCGCTATGGACCGGAAGACCCCTTCGGTAAATTGATGTTAAGTGACAGAAATCTGGCCATCGCAGCCAAAGTCCAGCAGGTTGCCGCGGAGATCGACCGTTCGCCCTCCCAGGTGGCCTTGCGGTGGCTGCTGGAGCAAAAAGATCGGGGCGTTTTGATCCCCATCATCGGGGCAAGATCCCAGGCGCAGTTGCTTGACAATTTGAAATGCCTGGAATTTGAGCTGGCAGCCCCGCAAATCGCAGCGCTCGATGACGTCAGTCAAATCGAACTGGGTTTTCCCCATGATTTCCTGGAATATGAAGAGGTCCGATCGACGGTTTACGGCAACACCTATTCTCTGATTGACAATCATCGGAATTAATGCGTATGAGCCCATGGTGATTGGCTTTATGTTGCCCCGGGGGATAACCATGGGTATAAGCCGCGGAGGAACTGGAGTGCTGGAGTATTGGAGTATTGGAGTATTGGAGTGTTGGCGTATTGGAGTACTGGATTTAGATTTCTATATGGACAACACCAATCTCAAACACCGGTCGGCGGCGATGTCGAAAAACTTGATGATCAATGGCGAAAGGAAAAACAGCATGAAAAATTCAAGTTCTATTTTTATCGGCTTTGCCGCATTTATCGTGATTTCCTTGGAATTTTCAGCGTTTGCGGAGCCGCTGCCAACAGCGATTCAATGTTACCGCGACAGCACTCAATCCAAAGACATCGATGCCTACATGACATGTTTTGCCGATGATCCCACCATCATCGATGTAAGCAGAACCCTGGAAGGCAAAAAGACAATCCGCGAATGGGCTCTGAGAGAGGTGATACCAAACGGCGATTCGTTTAAGCACCAAGAAATTCTGGAACGAGAAAGCAACTACGCCAAAACACTTGTCAAATGGATGGTGTGGAAAGCACATTACTTCTACTGGTGAGACAACCGCGGCAAAATCACCAAAATGAGCCTGCAGTACGCCGAGTAATCATGCGAAGCATATATTAATTAATCCGCGTCCAGTTCGATCTATTGACATAATTGGGTTTTTCAAACCAAACTACGAATCTGAAGGTAGTCCTTGCAAAGGCGGACTAGTTAGCGGAGAAATTATGCAGCCTGACTTATGGTTCTTATACGAAAACATGCTCAGAAGCCGCCTGTTTGAGGAGGCGGTCATATGCATCTTTTTTCTAAACCGCATTTAGCCGCCTCCTCCGGAATCGTCGGCGCTTCCGGGCCGACCGCCGCGGGTTTTGGCCTGGCCGCCCGGCATCTGCGGCCCGGGACTGTTGCCTTGGCTTTTTTGGCGAAGGCGCCATGAACCAGGGGATGCTGCTTGAGTCCATGCACCTGGCGGTGGTGTGGAATCTGCCGGTGGTTTTTGTCTGCAAGGACAGCCAATGGGCCATTACAACCGTTTCTGCCACGGTGACGGGAGGCAATTTGGTGAAACGGGCCGAGGGCTTCGGCCTGCCGGCCAGGGAGATTAACGGCACGGATGTGGAAATTGTCTGGTCAATCGCACAGGAGTCCCTCGAACGCGCGAGATCCGGCAAAGGTCCGACCTTTCTACTTGCCAACTGTCCCCATCCCGAAGGCCATTTTCTGGGCGATCCCTTGCTGCGGATCGCACGCAATCCAGTGAAGGAAATGCAGAAAGTAGCTCCCCATTAGATACCAATGCCCTGTTGGAGTCGGTATCAACAACCGGTCGCTGTTTGGTCGTTCATGAAGATTATCGCGATTTCGGATTATCCGGTGAACTGGCCGCTCGGATTCTGGAGACCGGTACACCGGTAAAATACGACCGGGTCTGCACCGTGGGGACCATCCCCTATAACCGCGGTCTGTAAGATCTGACGTTGCCCAACACCCATCGCATCGTTGAAGCAGCCTTGAAATTACTCGACGAATGAATTATTTACCCTAACGATGCAAAAATTCCTTATTGTAGGGTGGGCTGTGCCCACCAAATAGCGCTGAATCTATAGGTCAAGGTGGGCACAGCCCACACTACAATAAATTCACAAGAATCAACCAGGGGTGAGATCCGACAATACCATTCCAATATCGGTACATACCTGTATGTTTAGGGATTGATGTACATTTCCCTTATTATTATTGTACCGGGTTTACTGGCAAGCTTGTCCATATGATAGAATGTCTTATTGGAAATGAGCCATTTATAGATTATGGATTTCTGATTGCGGATTTAAGGAATTCTATCTGATTTAAAATATAGCCAGAGCGCAGCGATTCCGCCAATCCAAAATCCGAAATCTAAAATTAAACATGACATATAGGCTGCGGATAACCGGGCTATAGGTTTTTGACCGCCGCAACATATAGGGCTTATCTTGCAAACAAAAACGGGTCGTAATCATGCTGTTGTCGCTGCCCTGTGGATGTCCGGAACGCTGGCGTCTTTCGCGGGCATGGCAATCGGCGGCCGGGAACTCTCCGGCCAGCTGTCCACCTTTCAGATTCTTTTTTTCCGCAGTCTCGTGGGCTTGCTGATTATCGGCTTTTTTTTGGGGAGCAGCAACTGGCGGCAGATTTTCACAAAACTCATCAAAATTCATGTCCTGCGAAACTTCGCCCATTTTGGAGGACAGTTCGGCTGGTTCTATGGCATTGCCCTTATACCCCTGGCCGAGGTCTTCGCCCTGGAGTTCACGGTGCCGGTTTGGACAGCCGTGTTGGCCACCGTGTTGCTCGGCGAGCGCATCACCCGGCCAAGAGTCGCTGCCATTGCTTTTGGTTTGATGGGTGTCGTTCTGATTCTACGCCCGGGCCTGGCCGTCGTAAATCCCGCTTCATTGGCTGTTCTGGGAGGTGCTCTGGGCTATGCCCTGTCACACACCCTCACCCGAAAGCTGGCGCAGGTTGACACGCCGCTGACCATACTTTTTTACATGACCCTTATACAGCTGCCCCTGGGCCTGGCCACCTCGATCCTTGATTGGACGGCACCGACCATGTCTATGTGGCCGTGGATTATCGTGGTCGGGGTCGCCGCCCTGAGCGGACACTACTGCATGGCAAGGGCCCTGGCAATTGCGGATGCCATCGTGGTCGTGCCGCTGGACTTTTTGCGTTTGCCTCTCATCGCCGCGGTGGGTGCCATATTCTATCACGAACCGCTGGATTGGCTGGTCCTGGCCGGTGGCGGCGTGATGTTTGCCGGCAATTTAATTAACATCCGGGCTGAGAAAAAAAATTGAAGATTGAAGATTGCAAATTGAAGATTTATTGATATCGCTTCGCTTCGTCCTTTATAAAATTGAAAAACACCTTAAATATTCAATTGCTATAAATATTTGAAACTGCTGTATTAAGACCAGTTTAATAATCGACCTCCATATACATCTGGCTTTCGACTTTGGCCTCCGCGAAAAAGGTTCGGCAACCAATGGTTTTGTACATTTTCAGCCCGTCTATCAGCGGGTTGATGACCTGGTCGGCAACGGGTGCGATTTGGCCGGCCTTATCGGGTTGAACCATCGCCGCCATCGAGCCGCCCCACTGGATGATCTCGGGAATCCTCTCCAATACCCGGTCGAACTTAATGAATGCCAGCTGGTTGTTTTGAGCGGACAGACCTTTATCGACGGCCATGAATGCCTCGCTGCCGGTAATATTTTGTCCGTTGGTGAAGGCATCGATATATGACTTAATGGTCTGGGTGTTGACGGCCAGTATACAGTAGCCATTGAGATAGGCATAACCGGGGCTTAATTCGCTGCCGAATGGCAATGGCAGATAAAATATCTGGTGCGGTCCGTAGTTTTCAGTTTGAAGCGCCATATTGCCTGTGCCGGCGGCTCGTTGTATAATCTGCTCCATAATCTCGGGCCGCGCGCTTTGAATAAAAATTCCAACCTCCGGGATCGGAAAGAAACCACCGGTTTTGATATCCTGCAAAGCCATTCCCCATTGGGGGCCAAAAGCGTCTGCCAGTTCCTCAAACGAAACGCCAAGCTTTTCCTGTACGAGGGGGTTGACGGATGCGATACTTGGTAATTTAGGATCTTCCGATTCCAGCAGACTGTTATAGTAAAGTTCCAGATCAAGCGTGTTTTGCCAGGTAAACCCAAGGGTATTCTGCGGCAACAAGGTGAGCATGTCCGCGGTTTCTGGCCTAATATTCAATACCCGTTCTAGTTGCGGCTCCACTGCAGTCCGGTCAACCATGAACACCAGCTTGCTCTGCTGCACCGGGCTGCCGTCGCCATAGAGCGCGTAGCCGGCGGCATAAAATCCTCCCATTCGGCCAAATTGCTTTTCAAGCAAATCCAACTCGGGGCGATCTGCCGCATTTTTAGCGGCCATACCCAAGGCCAGCGCCAGAAATTCCGCAAGATTCGCGTAACCATATATTTGCGGAGCCGGATTATCCGTCAATTCGCGTTCAACCGCCTGGTAATCGGGATTCTGGGCGAGTGAGGAAACCGGGTCCTTCAATGCGTCAAGACATCGCAATACCGGACGTCGATGCAAAGCACACACCACAAGCCCGCCGGCTATCGAATAGTGCACGGTACCCCTCGCTTTCGATTCAACTCTATTTACCGTCCATTGATCGTAGTCATCTGATGTAACTTCGATATCATTAGCATTAGCAAAAAAATGCTTCATCAAGTCCAGAAACTTCGCCGGATGTTTCGGCCGCAGGACGAAGACCAGAGCCTGTGACAATTCTGCAGGGGATGGTTGATCGAAATCATTGATCGTGACCGGCAGCAGCGCCAGCGTCACCTGTTGTCCAAACAGCACATCAAACCAGGAACTGTCGATGGAGTCATGGGTACGCGCTATCAGATCTTGGGCTTCTTGAATGGAATCGGCCGGAGCCTCCAGAGCTGTCAGCGCTTTTTGAACATCAATGCCGGCAATAGCCGCCCCAAGAGGACTGGCACGAAAATCATCGATGTGGTGCTTCAATTGATCAATTCGAATCGTCAGCAATGTCTCGCCGGGCAGAATTTGCTCGGCAGCTAACTTTTCAGTGAACGGTTCATAAATAACATAATAGGCCCCGGCTGTCGTTCCCAGACACAGCAGGATCATGATGAATATGGCTTTTTTCATAGTTGCCTCCTTTAAGGCATCTCGCAATCCAACTTTGCCAATCCTGATTTAAGGTCGAATCCAGATCTTGAGATGATCGATATCGGCAAAAATTATTAACGACATCGTCTGGATTGAGTATCGGGCCTATTGATCGAAAACTTTATATTCATCGTTTTTTAAATAAACCTTGATAATAGAACTATTTTATTAGTAATTATATCATAATTTTAATATTTTGTTTTTAAAACTTTTTATAAATTATTATATTCATATAAAGTTTGACATCACCATGAATCCGACACCAACCAGAAACAATTTAGTGCTGCGCCAGGGTGATTTTGCCAATCTGGTAGAGGCGCTCGACTTTACCGCCAAGGGGATCACCGGCTAGGTATTATCTGGAGACGGCTGGCTGAATACAGGTGATTTGGCCTACCGTATCGAAAAGGATATCGTCATCACCGGCCGTGAAGTAGACCAGATAATCGTCAATGGGCGCAATGTCTGGCCTCAGGATCTGGAGACCCTGGCCGAACGGCAACCGGCAGTGAGATCCGGCGATGCCCTGGCCATTTCCGTCCCGGATACCAACGGCAGCAATACGGCTGTGCTGCTGATTCAATGCCGCAACCCGGAGGAGGTCAAAAAATCCGATCTGCCGGGGCATCTTCGCAAACTCATTCAACAGCGCTTTCTCATAGATTGTACGATCGAATTGGTGTCGCGCCATACCTTGCCCCGGACAACATCCGGCAAGCTGGCGCGATCGCGGGCTCGCGAAGATTTTCTAAACCGCATTGCCGTCAGGCAATCATTACAGGTGTCTACAGCTGCTTTTTGATGCACTATTGGTTTCCAGACGGAACCCCTTCTGCTTCCAGGAGTCGGTCTTTGCCGACCTCTTATGAAATGACGAATGACGAATGACGAATGACGAATGTCGAATGTCGAATGACGAATGGTGGAATCGCTTCAGGCTTGGGGCTTCGCTCTTCGAGCTACAACCACACAAGACGACTCGACACCTCGCTCAGTCGTTTTAAAATAGATAGAATACCTTAAATCTGCAATCCGCAATCCGCAATCCAAAATCCAAAATTTGGTTTTTGAAGTTTCTTTTTCGATTTGACCGGCTGTTTGATGGACCGGCGGCAGGGTTGACATCTGGCACTCCCAACAGATTTAATCCGGTGCGCCAGCGGTTAAACAAAACGCCAGGAGACATTTATCGTCCGGTCATTGTTGGCCCATATCCGCCTGCGCTTTTTCGTAGAGATCAGTGCCGATCTTGGGCACCCATTTTTCATAGAGCGGCTTGGTGGCTTCAATGAAAGCGTTGCGCTCATCATCTGACAGGAAAGTAACTTGGGTTCCCCGGCTCTCCATATATTGGATTGGTTGCGGGATTTTCATGATATGGTTGAATTCATTTTTCAGAATATTGATGGATTCATCCCCGTCCTGGCCGGCCCGGCAAAGGGCCTTTTCAAACCTGGCGGCCTGCTGAGCTGCTTCCAGGATCGCCGCCTGAATATCCCCGGGAAATTTATCCCACTGTTTTTTGTTCCAGCAGAAGACCACCGGGTCTACCAGATAATTCCAGAAAGTGGCATACTTGTGGTATTGCCAGATTTTGACCGGCAGCAGGACACCGACCGGATTCTCCTGGCCATCCACAGCGCCTTGCTGAAAGGCGGATACCGCATCGGCCCAGTTCATGGTAATCGGGTCGGCGCCCAGGTGCCTGAATATATCGATAAAGATGGGACTTCCCACGACCCTGAGTTTTAAGCCTTTGACGTCTGCCGGCGTGCGGATGGGTCGGGTGCTGTTGGTGATTTGTCGAAAACCGTTTTCCGCCCAGGCCAGCCCCTTGAGTCCTTTTTTCTCCATGGCCGCAAACACAGCCCGGCCGGTCTGTCCATTTTGCATTTTGTCGAGGTTTTCGAAACTGTTGATAAAAAACGGCAGCGAAAAAATGTTGGCCTCGGTGATGACAGGCGAGATGTTAATGGTGGATTCCATGGCACAATCTATCGCGCCGTTGGCCACCATCTGGATCGACTTCAATTGCGCGCCTTTCAGTAGTTGGCTGCGCCAATAGGGTTTAATGTTGATCCGGCCGTTGGTTTTCTGGTTTACAAGCTCGGCGAATTTGAGTGCCCCCTGCCCCCAGTAATATCCCGGGGTGACGACAAGTGTCATCTTATACTCTTTTTTGAATTTTCCGGCCTGGCTCGGACCGGGAAAAACCAGGGCTAAAGCAATGGCAGCGACTAATATGCAGATCCCATACAACGAAAAACGTCTCATAATAAACTTCCCCCCCTTTTTTGAGTGTTTATAGCTGATATATCGAGTCTGCCCCCCCTTCCCCTCAAAACAGCTAATTACTTTTCTTGAATCTCAAGTTGCCATGTAAAAACTGCATGGGTATATTTGTCAAGAAAAACATCCGGCTTGTTGAAGGAGATGAAAAAATTAATCTGCTTTATACAATTTCGGTTTTCTGTTAAAAAATATCCCATACCAAATCGCTAGCGCCTTCAAAGGAATTAATATGTTTGGTTTGACCATTGTGCGAAAATTGTTTTCAATCAGCCTGCTGGTGTTGATTGTGTTTCATATTGGCCCGGCATCCGTTAATGGGCAGCAAAATTCGAACACGGGCCCGCTCAGGATAGCCCTATTGCCCATCCTGGATGCGCTGCCCTATTATGTGGCCGAGACCCGGGGCTTTTTTGAGGAATATGAAGTTGATGTCAAGGTGGTGCCGGTCGCCAGCGGGTTGGAAAGAGACCAGCTGATGCAATCCGGTGTGATTGACGGCATGCTCAATGAAATGATTACCACCGCCAATTTTAATCGCGATCGGATTCAGGTCCAATCCGTCATCACAGCGCGCAAGGCCTATCCCCGCTATCCGCTGTTTCGGGTATTGTCGTCGCCGGCCGTTACACTGACGCTGCCCGCCGGATTGGATGGTGCGGCGGTCGGCATCTCGAAGAACACGGTCATCGAATACGTCACTGACCGCCTATTGGCCGCCGCCGGCCTGGACCCAAAAAAGATTGCCAAAAAATCCATTCCGTCCATTCCGGAACGGTACCAGCTGCTGCTGCAGGGTCAGCTGGAAGCCGCCACCTTGCCCGACCCTTTGGCAAAAAGTGCTCTCGCTGCCGGCGCGCAAACGGTGATAGACGATTCGGCCCACCCCCAATACAGTGTCAGCGTATTGAGCTTTAAGGTCGATGCCCTGCAACAAAAAAGGGCGGCAGTGCGTGCCTTCTTGAAAGGATGGGACCGTGCCGCAGCCGAAATCAATCGGGACCCCGAATCCCACCGCGCACTGCTGCTGCAAAAGATCCGGGTACCCAAAAACATTCAGGCCACCTACAAAATACCCCCTTTTCCACGCCGTGAAGTTCCCAATGTCAACCAGTGGGATGATGTGATGCGGTGGATGATAGATAAGGGGCTTCTGCCAAAGGCTCTACCATACGAAAGCTCTGTAACATCCGTCTATTTGCCCCAACCCGGAAAAGCCGGAATTGAAGATTGAAGATAGAAATTAACGATCTGACATTTGCATATGCCGGACAAACGCCGATTTTTAGGAATTTCACCTGGCACGTCCCCGCGGGTGAAGCCTGGTCGGTCATCGGCCCTTCCGGCTGCGGTAAAACGACCCTGTTGTACCTGGTTGCCGGTCTGCGACGTCCGCTCGGGGGCCGAATCGAGATCGATGGGACCTTGATTTCAAGGCCCAGGCCGCGCAGCGGGCTGATCCTGCAGGATCATGGTTTGTTGCCCTGGTCGACGGTGTGGCAAAATGCCCGCCTGGGCCTGACGATCTGGGATTATTACGGCTCTGACGGGAGGCACGCTCCGGCAGATCGCAAAATCGATGAGGAACAGGCCGATCGGCGGGTGGATTTCTGGCTGGAGAAACTGGGCATCGGCAGCCTGCGGGACCAATACCCGGCCAAGCTTTCACGGGGGCAACGCCAGCGTACGGCCATCGCCCGGACCCTGGCTTTGGAGCCGGATTTGCTGCTGCTGGACGAACCGTTTTCCGCCCTGGATGCACCGACCCGGGAGGATTTGGCCAAGGCGGTCATCAGCCTGCGCAAAGAGATGAAGTTGACCTATATTATCGTCACCCACGATATTGAAGTTGCTGTTGCGATGGGGCGAAAAATTCTGGTATTGCAGGCCGGCCCCAACAGCCGTCCCCGAGTATTGGAAAATGACTGCGCCGGGATACTCGACCGGCGCAATGAAATGGATTTTCAAAATAAATGCGGGCAGCTGCGCCAGACATTGGAATCTCTAAAATAAAGACATATAACACCAGTTTCATTTCCGGCTTGTCCGGATCGGGGGATTTGATTTGAAACGTAAACCGGGGGCCGTCGAAATTTTGCTTGGCATCCTGATGTTTCTGGTCCTGTGGCAATTTCTGGCCTGGATTATGGAGCTCCCCATCCTGCCCTCACCCGTCCTGGTGGTGCCCCTGTTCTTTCAATCCATTTTCGGGGAGTTGGGTCTGCACCTGCTGGCCAGCACCGGTCGCGTTCTGGCAGCCATATTCGCTGCGGTCCTGACTGCGGTGCCTGCCGGCCTCGGATTGGGACAGTTGCCGAGCGTGGACCGCTTTTTTTCGCCCCTGATTGCCATTTTTTACCCGATCCCGAAAATTGTATTTTTACCGGTCATCTATGTCCTGATGGGGATTACGGATTTATCGAAGATTTTTCTGATTGCACTGATCATCTTTTTTCAGATCCTGGTGGTAGTGCGGGATGAAGCCGCCAATTTGCATCCGGAATTGATTTTGTCGGTCCGCTCGCTGGGTGCCGGACGGCGGGCCCTGTTTCGTTATGTCTACTTTCCGGCTTCACTGCCGGCGGTGCTGACCGCCTTAAGGTTATCGGTCGGAACCGCCATAGCGGTGCTCTTCATTGCTGAGCAGTCGCTGACGACCTGGGGGTTGGGGTATTATATCGTTGTTGAGACCTACCAGGTTCTGCGCTACCCGCAAATGTATACCGGTATCCTGGCGATGAGTCTTTTAGGCTTGTCGCTTTATTTTGTCATATCCAGCCTGGAGCGCCGGATCTGCCGCTATCGGGAGCAAAATTAGTGGTATCGGCAGAGAATAGAGTTGTCAATAGGTCCAATAGGTCATATAGGTTAATAGGTCCAATAGGTCATATAGGACCTATAAAATATGTCCTATACGCTCTACTCTATGCGCTCTGCCGCCGATAATGAAGAAAAATCTGGTGAAGATTAGATGAAACAACATCACCCCGATACATCAAGCTCGGCAAGCCCCTGGCTCCTGGCCACTCGCCCCAAGACGCTGCCCGCGGCTATCGCACCGGTGGTGGTCGGTACGGCCCTGGCTTATGCCGATCAGCGCCTGGCGCTGCTGCCGGCGCTGGCAGCCTGGGCTGTGGCCCTGTTGCTCCAGGTCGGCGTCAATCTGGCCAACGACTACTTTGACTTTCAAAAGGGTATCGATACGGCCGACCGGCAGGGTCCCGTCCGGGTGACCCAGAGCGGTCTGATACCGCCGGATCGCGTAAAATCTGCCATGATTACCGTATTCGCCGTCACGCTGCTGCCGGGAATTTATCTGGCGGTTCGGGGCGGCTGGCCGGTGGTTGTCATCGGGGCCGCCTCGATTATCGCAGCCCTGGCCTACAGCGGCGGACCCTATCCGCTGGCTTCCCACGCACTCGGGGATTTCTTCGTCTTTGTTTTCTTCGGGTTGGTGGCAGTCTGTGGGACATACTACGTCCAGGCGCTTCGTTTAACAACAGTGGTGCCGGTCATGGGAGCCATGGTGGGATTGATGATCACGGCCATTCTGGTGGTCAATAATCTGAGGGATATTGAGACCGATCAGCGGGCCGGCAAAAGGACCCTGGCGGTCGTTCTCGGCGCCCGCGGCACGCAGCTGGAATACAGCCTGCTGCTGGGCAGTGCTTATCTGATGCCTGTCATCATTTGGCTCCGCAACCCGGCAGTCGGTTTTATCCTGCTGCCCCTACTCTCTTTGCCATGGGCCGTACCATTAAACCGATTAATCTGGCAAAATCCCGCTGGGGCAATTTTGAATCGAGCGCTTGCCGGAACTGCACGATTGGCCCTGCTGTTCAGTGTGCTATTGTCTGTCGGCCTGATTTTGTCGCCCTAAAGGAGGATATTATGATCTACCCCAAAAAAACTCGAATGACCATTCTAGCTATATGCCTTTTGTTTGCCTTCGCCGCCATTGTCTCCGCCACCGGGGATAAACCTGGCCCAAAGGGGAGGGACCCGGTCGTGCAGCTCGGCCCCCGTCCCTACTACCTTGTTGCGGACATGGATCCAAGTCCGCTCAAAAGCGAGCTCGAGCAGTGCTCCGCCGGTCCCTTCGAGAAAAGCGATTTTTCCATCGGCCACCGCGGCGCGGCCCTGCAGTTTCCCGAACACACCCGGGAGTCATATGTGGCGGCCGCTCGCATGGGAGCCGGCATCATCGAGTGCGACGTGACGTTTACCAGGGACCGGGAGTTGGTGTGCCGCCACTCCCAGTGCGATCTCCACACCACGACGGACGTCGTCGCCCGAAAGGATCTGCGCGAAAAGTGCACGATACCGCCCGCGTTCTCCAAAACCGGCAAGCTGCTTAACGCGGCCGATATCAAGTGCTGTGCCAGCGACTTCACCCTGGCCGAATTCAAGTCGCTCTGCGGCAGAATGGATGCGGCCAACCGCAAGGCCACCTCCCTCGAGCACTACCTGGACGCCACCGCCGGGTGGCGCACCGATCTGTACGCCACCTGCGGCACGGTGCTCAGCCACGCCGAGAGCATCGAACTCTTTATGGATTTGGGGGTCAAGATGACGCCCGAGCTCAAGGCTCCCAGCGTGGAGATGCCGTACGAAGGCGAATACACCCAGCAAGATTATGCCCAGCAGATGATCGATGAATATAAAGCCGCCGGTGTCAAGCCTCAAGATGTGTATGTCCAGTCTTTCAACCTTGACGACGTGCGCTACTGGATCGACAGAGAACCCGAATTCGGCCGACAGGCCGTGTTTCTCGACGGTCGCTTTCGCAGCTCAAGGTTCAACCATAACGCCCCGGGCACATGGTCGCCCGGCATGGAGCAACTCGCTTCCGAAGGTGTGAACATTATCGCACCGCCCCTGGGGATACTCCTGACGTTTGACGGGCAGAAAAAGATAGTACCCTCGGTCTACGCGAAAAGAGCCAAAGCCGCCGGCCTCGATATCATCACCTGGACCCTGGAGCGCTCCGGTCTTCTCAAAGACGGCGGCGGCTTTTACTACCGAACGGTGGCCGGGGCGATTAACAATGACGGCGACGTCTATATCGCCCTTGACGTCCTGGCGCAGGAAGTGGGCATCCGTGGCATTTTCTCGGACTGGCCCGCCACGGTCACATACTATGCCAACTGCAAGGGCCTTAAGTGATGAATGATGAGTGACGAGGACTGAGGTTTAAGGGCTGAGGACTGAGGTTTGAGGGCGTCAATACGAACATCGAACATGCCAAACGCTCTAGTCATGACAAAACCATGCATTTTTGCGGATCTAATGCAAGGTAGATTTCCTCGCCTTCCTCCTGCGGCACATAGTGCGGCACCTGCACCCTGATCATGGTGTCATTGACTTCGACGAAAAAGTATAAAAAATTTCCAAGGTACGCTTTATGGGCAATGGTGCCTTTGAACAGGTTCGCCCTGGATTGCGGCGGTTCCGTGTATATTTCCACATCCTCCGGACGAATTGAGGCATAGACCTTGTCGCCGGCTTTGATGGCGGTGCTGTCGGGCATCGTACATAACATTTTATCGCTGATTTCGGTATGCACGTAAACCTGGTCAGGGTCCTGCATGACCTGGGCGATCTCTCCAGGCATAAAATTCATGGTACCGATAAAATCAGCCACAAATCGGTTGGCTGGCTTTGCATATATTTCCTGCGCCGTTCCCAATTGCACAATGTTTCCCGAGTCCATCACGGCAATTCGATCGGAAATAACCATGGCCTCCGCCTGATCGTGGGTGACGTATACCGCAGTGATGCCCATGCGCCTGACAAGGTTTTTGATTTCAAATCGCAACTCCTCCCTGAGCTTAGCATCCAGGTTGCTCAGCGGTTCATCCAGCAGCAGGACTTTAGGATTGCCGACTAGGGCCCGCGCCAACGCCACCCGTTGCTGCTGACCTCCGCTCAGCTGAGCCGGGTACCGGTCTTCCAATCCGCCCAACCCGACCAGGTCCAGTACGTTTTGCGCTTTTTCTTTCATTTCCTGTTTTCGCATCTTCTGGATTTTCAGGCCATACACGATATTGTTGTAAACCTTCATATGCGGCCAAACGGCGTAATTCTGGAACACCATGCCAATCCCCCTTTTGGAAGGCTCCACGAATCCTCGCGAAAGCATGGGCTTGCCGTCAATAACGATGTCCCCTTCATCCGGTTTCTCTAAACCGGCGATGCAGCGCAGAGTGGTTGTTTTGCCGCATCCGCTTGGTCCTAGCAGCGTCAACATTTCACCCTTGTCCACTTCCAGATGGATGTGATTAATAGCCACCACATTCTTAAAGCGCTTGAACAGGCTCTGGATTTCTATAAATGCCATTTTTCCAATGTCCACTTTTAAAAAGTTCTCACCTTCTTACCTTCCTAACTTCTCACCTTCTTTAATCGTCATCTGTCTTCTAATCCCCTGGACCCCGAATCCCGAATCCCGAAACCCGACACCCGAAACCATCAGTTTTCCCCGGCCCCCCAGGCCGCTTTGAGCACGCCGCCCCCGATCCTGGATATGATCAGCAGCAAAATAAAGGTGATTACAATCATCAAAAAGGCCATGGCGGCAGCAATTCCAAATTCCATGCCTCGATGCCAGTTCAAATAGATTCCTATCGGCAGGGTTTCCCATCCGCCTTTATAGAGAAATACTGCAGTGGAAATTTCCTGAAATGCCATGATGAAGAACATCACCACGCCGACCAGCACCCCCTTGAGCAGCAGCGGCAATGATATGTGGAAAAAAGTTCTAATTTTGCCCGCGCCTGAAACCTCGGAGGCTTCTTCCAGAGATGGATCCAGCTGCAAATATGAGGAATGCGCCATGCGCAAAAAATACGGCAACCGCCGCGCAAACAGGGCCAGAGGCATAATGATCCAGTACTGGGCCAAGGGTATGCCTCGCCAGAAGGCCAGGAGATAACTGACACCAATCGCAATGCCCGGAAACGCCAGCATCAGGGTGATCACAAAGTCGAGGGCATCCTTACCCGGGGTTCGGGTGCGGACGATAAGATAGGCGACGGGGAGCCCGAAGGCAATTCCCAGGATCAAAGCGATTCCGCTGAAAAGAAAGGAGTTCTTGATCAGCCCCGGGCTCTCCAGCAGGATTAACCTGAAATTTTCCAGAGTCCAATAGGTCGGGAAAATTTCAAACGACCATCTTCTAGAAAAAGCGGCCAAGCCCAGCACGATCGGAATTAGCAGCACCAAAACCGCGACAAGCATCATGTAGATATAAGCGCCAGTCTTCACCCAGGCGGCGGGTTCGATCACGCGGCCTTCAGAGGTTGTTCCTTTCGACAGACCGGTATATTTTTTTCGCTCGACCCACCACCGGGCCAGCAAAAAAAGAGATATGCACACCACCGAAGAAACGACCACTGCCACGATTCCCATGTGTTTGCGGTGTATATCGGTAAAATGATAGGAGATATTGATATAGGAAACCGATGGCAGGAAATCCACCTGGCCCAAAATCAGCGGCGTGAGCCAATCGGTAAACGGCCACAGGAATACGAGCACAGCGCCCGCCAGATAACTCGGTGTGCAAAGCGGCAGGGTGATGGTGAAAAATCTCCGAAAACCGCTGGCCCCCTCGACTTCGGCGGCTTCCTCAAAGGAGGGGTCGATATTGGTGAAACCGGCCGAAAGGCCCAGGACGATAAAAGGCAGCATGTGCAGGGCCTGAATAAAAACCAGTCCGTGATAACCGTAGATTAGATTCAAAGGTTTTTCGATCAGCCCAATTTCCATCAATAGCAAATTGACGGTGCCCCATTTGCCGAAAAAGATGATAAAGGCAAATACGCCGGCAAACGCGGGCAAAACAATCGGCAACAAGATCAAGGCCGTGAAAACGGTTTTGCCCCGATGCCGGTATCTTGCCAAAATATAGGCCAGCGGTACTCCGAACACGGTGGTCGTCAGGAGCACCAGGATGCTCAGAAGCAGGGTATTTCCAAAGCATTTAAGATAGTAGGTGTCCTTGAAAAACCCGACGTAATTGCCGATGCCCCAACCGCCGGTCTCGGCGATTTTAAAGCTTTCCACCACCAATATCGACAGCGGATAAAGCACCAGAAAAGCGATCACCATCCACAGAAGGGCTGCCAGAGAGATACTGCCGCGAGACATTTCTTTTCCTTTGTTGTTTGCCGCATGCAATATGATTCGGAACAAGCCAAAACAATACTCAATCCGAATGGCGCCCACGGCGTGGAGGCTCGGAAGCTGGCAGGCTGGGACGCATGGAAACCAGAAGATTATAAGGCTTTGAAGCCAGGATAGCGATGGACTATTAAATAAGACCGCCTTCAGCATCCCGGCTTTCCAGCCTCATAGCCTTCCGGCTTTCCGGCCTTTGACTCCCGATTTATTTTCACTCAATATAGGTCTTTTTTTGCAGCACTGTTACGGTGCTACCAAGAGCGCGCGTGCCTTAGAAGCCGCCAGCCGGGCGGCGGCATACTTGCCGTCGATCTCGAAAAGATTCCGAGCTTCTTTGATTTTGGCTTCGGCCTTGGCCACCTCCATGTTCTCGCCCTTGGCAGCCTCGATTTCTCCCTCAACTTCCTCGATCAGGAACAGACTGCTTTTCAACTCGCCCCATTTGCGGTAGATTTCGTATTCGTATTTCTTGTTGACCTCGTCCCATCGTTTGGTCGCCAAATCCAGGTCGTATTCGATGAAATCGACCTTCAGAGCCCAGAACGAATCGACGCCCAACGCTTTTTGGGCATGTTTGGCCATTTCGACGCCTTCTTTTTGCCAGGCGGAAAAGCTAATGTCCGTATTGGCGGCAAAGTAGCGGCCCTCCAGCACATATTTCTGGCCGTCCATGCTGAACAACCAGTCCAGGAAGATCTTGCCGACGGCTTCGTTCGGTGCTCCTTTCAGCAGGGCTACGGCTTCAGGAACCAGGATGGTTTTTTCCGGCAGCAAGTCGCGCACCGGAAAACCGTCTTTGCGCGCCGCCATGGCGTTCATTTGAGGCTGCGCGATCCCGATGGGAACCTCACCGCGCGCCACGAGCTGGGTCGTGTCGGTGCTTCCGGTGGAAAAGCGGGCCAGTTGGGCGGCCAGCAATCTCAGATATTTCCAGGCTTCTTGTTCTCCGAAGGCTTGCATGAGGATTTCGACGGTTTCGTGCATGGTGCCGGAGGCATAAGGCAGGGTGTGCACAATGTTGCCCCGGTAAATCGGATTGAGCAGGTCGTGCCAAGTTTTCGGCGGCGGCAGTCGCAGCTTTTTCAAGACCTTTTCGTTGTACAGGTTGGTGACGATCCAGGGCGCGAAACACGTCCATAAATCGCCCTTATCTTTTACCTTCATGCCGTGCCAATCAGCAGGGACCTTGTCCCAACCTTTCGGCCGGTAGGGAATTATCAGCCCTTCCTGTTTCAGGACCTCGTGGGCCGGAGCACCGGCACCCAGGAAAATGTCGGCATCCGGTTGGCCGCCCCAGGCTCTGACTTTATCCAGGCAGACCGGCCAGCCGCCTGGACGCACAAAGGTGATGTCCACATCCTTGCCATACGTTTTCTTGTAATACGCCTTGAAGCCCTTGTTCAGACTGGCCGACAATTCCTTGTAGACCGGACCGACCCAGCCGAGTTTGTCTGCGGCCTGCACCCCCGTAATCGGCAGCAGAATCAATCCTATTGCGAGAGCAGCACAGATGGTTGTCGTCAAAAATCTCTTTGTCATTTTGTCCTCCTTTCTGGCAATGTGGTCGTATATGAAACGATGATTAGGACTGTTGACGCATGACTTCATGAAACGACTCGGTATAATTCGTTAATATCCCTCCTTTCAGGTTTTAGTGTATGTCGTTAGCACCGGAAATGGTTGTGATAATAAAAACGTACCAAGGATAGAATCAGTGGAACTATCTATAAATGCTTGTTTAGCAATCAAGTCAAGGATCGATAGAGAGTACTAAGGTGATAATCGGATAATAGGTAAATAATGGATATTTTGAATTGAGTCAAGAAAGATCGCGATTTGCACGGTATGCAATATAATGATAAAAAATCCCGCCCTTAGACTTAAGCGCGGGAAATTTAATATTTGACTCGAATCGATTTAACAACAGTTCGATTATGCTTGAGGGTATGGCAGGATTCGGCTAAACGTTGCGGCGGGGATTATCCCCGCCGAAATTAAGCGGCTTGATTTGAAACTGCTGCTATTTTCTGTTACCAGCAGCCACCGCCCGGGCATTGCTGAAAGCCGCGGCCCGATCCGCCCGGCCCCCTGCCGTAGCCGCGACCCATGCCGCGGGGGCCCTTGCCCCATCCCCGGCCCGCGCCGTAACCCCGACCGGCAAAAAATTCCGGATTTTCCTTTTGCATTTTTATCCGGTGTACGATGCGCTTTTCAGCCAGTTGGCCCTGGAGATCGGAAACCTCTTTTTGAAGCGCCACGGCTTTATTGACATCCGGCTCCTGTTTGGCCAATTCACTGCGCAGCTCCAGTTCTTTTTGATAAATGTCTTCCCGCAGCTGACGGGTGTCTTCGAAAAAGGCCTGGCGCTCCTGGTTTAATTTATCGATATCCTGATCGCTCAGATTGCCCTGGTAGCCGGGCCCGGCGCTGCCGAATCCACGTTGGCCATATCCGCCGCCCTGGCCCCAGCAGTTGCCGCCTCCGCCGCGGCCCCAGCCGGCAAAAGATGTTGCAGCATATCCGACGATACCGACGATGGCAACGATGATAATAATTTTTGTGTGTTTGTTCATTTTCTTCCCTCCAATTAGTTTAAGTTACTTAATTCCAATTCCAAGAAGTTAAATAATTTCCAGTTTTGATATTGATATAGGCAAGGGGTGTGCCAAACTGGGTCGATATCCCGATCTTATTCATAACCCACTGTGATCATGTAAGAAATTATTATTGCATGACGATTGTTGACAATTTTGAATAGATCAGCATTATGGGAGAATGGATACTAAGTATCCAGGCGGCTGGATCCGATTGGGTAGAAAGGATACAGGTGCGGGGAAGCTGGGAGGCTATAAGGCTGGCAGGCTCGAAAGCCAGTAAGCTGGAAGGCGGGAAAGCTGGGAAGCAATGAAGCTGAAAATTACATAATACATTGCGTCTCCCGGCCCCGGTTCTTTTTGACCTTATGTGTAATGTTTTCAGGCCTCATAGCTTCCTGGCCTCCAAGCCTCCTGGCCATCCAGATATCCGACTGGCACCTAAATTGCTATAATCCTGCAGCATGCGTATCAATTTTAAAAACACACAAATCTTGAGAGGCGTCCCGCTCTGGGCGCTGATGGGAGCGGCAGTCATTTTACTGCCCCTGTTTGCTTTTATGACCATGACCAGCATCAATCGCCAGCAGGAGAAGAGCACCCAGTTGCTTCTGGAAAAAGGCGCAGCCCTGATCCGCTCCTTTGAAGCAGGCACCCGCACCGGTATGATGGGGATGCGCCGGGGCGGATTTCAGCTGCAGCAGCTATTGACCGAAACCGCGCAGCAGCCGGACATCGTACACCTGCTGGTAGCCGATGAGGCCGGCGAAATTATCGCTCACAGCAACCTGAAGCTGGTCGGGGTCTCCTATGGCTATAACGTGGACCTGAAAAACGTTTTTCAAACCAAAACCCTGCAGTGGCGCATTCTGGATTATCCGGACGGCACCCGGGTGTTCGAGGTATACCGTCGCTTCACCCCGAGCGAACGGCCTCGGCGCCGGATGCACGACAACCCGGCCATGCGCCGCAGAATGCAGCAGTTCTCGCACAAAAAAAGACAATTTAACCGGCCGGTCGATGATCCGCCCAAAATCATCTTCGTCGGTCTGGATATGACGGCCATTGACGAAGCCCATCAGGCGGATATCCGGCATGCCGTCATGATGGGGGGCATCTTGCTGCTGGTAGGCTTTGCCGGCTTCACCCTGCTTTTCTTATTTCAAACCTATCGGGCCACCCGCGCCTCGCTTTCCAGGATCAAGGCCTTCTCGGACAATGTGGTCGAAAATATGCCCATCGGCCTGATTGCGTTGGATGATCAGCAGCGGGTCGCAGCCTTCAACCACACCGCTGAATCCTTGCTGCAGCTTTCCTTTCCGGAAGTCATGGGCAAGACCGCCGGCCTGATCCTGCCGCCGGAGCTGGGAGAGGCAATAAAATTTAGTGAGATCGAAGACACCGTTATCGAAAAAGAAATCGACTGCACGGTCGGTGACGGCCGCACCATTACCCTTGAAATCGGCGCCAGCCGCCTGAGGGATGATAGCGGCACCCGTCTGGGTTATGTCATTTTGTTCAAAGATTTAACCGAAGTTCGCACACTGCACCAGGAGGTTGAGCGCAGCCGGCGCCTGGCCTCGGTCGGCCGACTGGCCGCCGGCGTCGCCCATGAAATCCGAAACCCGTTGAGTTCGATTAAGGGATTTGCCACCTATTTCAAACAGCGATATGAGGATGTGCCCCAGGATCAGCAAACCGCCGATATCATGATTCAGGAAGTCGACCGCCTCAATCGGGTCGTCAGCCAGCTGCTGGAGTTTGCGCGGCCGATTAGCATTTCAACGCAACCGACCTCGGCTAAAGATCTGGTGGCTGATTCTCTTGAGCTAATCCGGCAGCAGGCCTGGGACAGACAAATCACGATTGAGACCCGCAACACAGCCAAAATCGATGAGATCAAGCTGGACCCTGACCGCCTCAATCAGGTTCTGCTAAATCTCAACCTCAACGCCCTCGAAGCCATGGAGCCGGGGGGCAAGCTCCGGATAGACATTTTGGACAGTGATGAAACCCGCGAGTTGATTATCCGAATCGAGGACACCGGCAAAGGGATCGCCGAGGCGGATCTGCCAAAGATTTTCGATCCGTATTTCACCACCAAATCATCCGGTACCGGATTGGGCTTGGCGATTGCCCACAATATTGTGGAAGCCATGGGCGGCAGCATTGCGGTTGAGAGTGATGTGGCGGTCGGCACGACGTTTACGCTGGCACTGCCGATTGAAGTGGAGCAATATATAAATAAATTCGAAGCACGAAACTCGAAATCCGAAACAATTTCGAATGCCAAATGACAAAAAAACCAAACATTGGGAATCTCTTTATCCGCTAAAGTTAACGATCGTGTTTATGCTTTCGTTTTGAACATTTTAGATTAGAATTTAGTATTTGTTTCGAAATTCGGATTTCGGATTTCGGATTTTGGGATTTTGAATATATACCCAGCCTCGGCTGTTAATAAATCTGTGCCATTAAGTAATTTCATCATGACAAAGAAAAGCCAAATTCTGGTAGTCGACGACGACAGGGCCCACCGCACCATGCTGCGCACTCTGATCGGCGGGTGGGGCTATGCAATCGATGAAGCTGACGACGGTGCGGCGGCCATCGACAAGGTGCAGGAGCGGTTTTACGATCTGGTGCTGATGGATGTCCGTATGGTCAAAATATCCGGCCTGGAAGCCCTGGAAACAATAAAGGCCTACAACCCGGCAATACCGATTATTATCATGACGGCTTTTTCTTCAGTCGAAACAGCCGTCGATTCCCTTAAGAAAGGCGCCCACGATTATCTGACCAAACCGCTGGATTTCGACAAGCTGAGGATCACCATCGAAAGATCCATGGAGCACACCCGTCTCAAAGAAGAAAACCGCCTGCTCAAAGAAAGCCTGGGGCAGCATTTTGACCGGCGCAATATCATCGGCCGGAGTGCGGCCATGACCAAACTGCTGGAGACCGTGGCCCAGGTGGCGCCCTCGGAAGCCACCGTTCTGATTACCGGTGATTCCGGCACCGGCAAGGAACTCATCGCCGGCGCCATTCATTTCAACAGCCACCGCAAAAGCGGCCCCTTTGTCAAGCTCAACTGTGCCGCCATCACCGAAACCCTGCTGGAGTCCGAACTGTTCGGCCATGAAAAAGGAGCTTTTACCGGGGCCGAACGTCGAAAAGAGGGGCGTTTTTTTCAGGCCCACGGCGGCAGCCTTTTCCTGGATGAGGTCAGCGAGATGCCCTTGACCATGCAGGTAAAACTGCTGCGGGTGCTGCAGGAGCGGGAGTTTTCCCGTGTCGGCGGTGAAAAAAACATCCAGGTGGATGTGAGGATGATCGCCGCCACCAACAGGGATCTGCCGGAGTTGATCGGCAAAGGCGAATTCCGCGAAGATCTATACTACCGGCTCAATGTAGTCGGACTGGCAATTCCGCCCCTAAAAGATCGACAGGACGATATCCCGCTGCTCGCCCAGCATTTCCTGGAAGTATTTGCCGTCCGCAATCGCAAGGACATCAAGGACTATACACCCGGCGCCATGGATCATCTGATTCGCCATGCCTGGCCCGGCAATGTCAGGGAATTGATGAACGCCGTCGAACGGGCCGTGGTGCTGTCCCAGTCGGACTTTTTATCGGAAAAGGATTTTGCAAATATCCCGACTGCCGGGGCAACTCAGCAGGACCCGGCGGCGGGCAGCGCCAACACCCCGACTGCCGCGGATGGTGCGACGCCGCTTGAGGCGGTGGAACGGGCCACCATATTGAATACCCTCGAGGCCAGCGGCGGCAACAAAAGTGAAGCCGCCCGCCGCCTGGGCATTACCCGTAAGACGTTGCACAAGAAGCTCAAATCATATGGGGTGATGAAATAGGGCAGGGGACAGAAGACAGAGGACAGAGGACAGAAGACAGAGGACAGAGGACAGAGGACAGAAGACAGAGGACAGAAGACAGAGGACAGAAGATTGAGGACAGAAGACAGAGGACAGAAGACAGAGGACAGAAGACAGAAGACAGAGGACAGAGGACAGAAGACAGAGGACAGAAGACAGAAGACAAAGGACAGAAGACAGAGGACAGAAGACAGAGGTCTACGATTGCGGAATGCGGAATGCGGATTGTACAGGGCGCCGCATACTGGGCAAAAATAAGGACACAGATTTTCACTGATTAATATGGATTAAAAATATTAGGGACACGACAGGGGCAGATGACAGATGAGAGAGGTTTTCGATTGCGGATTTCGGAATGCGGATTGCGGATTGATTGGACCGTTTTCGGTTTCGAGGACGACAGCGGGCACGATTGAAATACTCTATGCCGATTTTCGCAGATTTATTAAAAATTTATCTCTTTATTATGGGAAATTTCGTGATTATTTTATAGCTTAATGAAATATTTATAGATGGCAATTTTCACCTGGGCAGGCCAATTCTCGGGTGGAGAAAAATCTTACCCGACCGGATCGTTGAAACTTCGTTTGTAGCGGCGGGGTTTAACCCCGCCATTTTCCCCATCGAGCATTCAGTCTTCAGTTTCCAATAGCTAGTTCCGGTTTGTCCGGGTAAAATCCGGAGGCTCCAAAAATGAAAAAAATACTAATCGCGGCGACCATCCTGTTTTTCCAGGTTATGGCCATTACAGGGTATGCTGAAAAACAACCCGATGAAATTCTTAAAGCCGTTGTCAAAGTTCGGGCGGCGATCCCGGACAGCGCGCTGACCGCACCGCTGCTGGGAACCGAGCGTGAGGGCAACGGCATCCTGATTGATTCAGCCGGCCATATTCTGACCATCGGCTACCTGATCCTGGAAGCCACCAGGATTGAAGTGGTCGACTCAGAAAACCAGGTCATCGAAGCCCGGTTTATCGCCTACGATTATGACACCGGATTCGGTCTGATACGGGTGGATAAACTCCTGAACGTCCCGCCCCTGAAACTCGGATCATCATCCGGTCTCAAGCAAGGGGATCCGGTCCTGGTCGCAGATCATCAAGGTTCTGAGGATGTGGTGGGCGCCAGAGTTGTGTTCCGAGGGGAGTTTGTCGGCTACTGGGAATATTTGCTTGAAAACGCAATCTATACTTCTCCGCCCCATCAAAACTATGGCGGCGCGGCCTTGATCGGACCCGACGGCTCGTTGCTCGGTGTTGGTTCGATACTGACCCGGATGGCATTGGCCGGCTTTGGCACAATTCCCGCCAACATGTTCGTGCCGATCGATCTACTCAAGCCTATTCTTAAGGACTTGAAAACGACGGGGCGATCCGGCAAACCTCACCGGCCCTGGCTGGGGGTATTCACCGAAGAAACCCGGGGACGCATTTTCATCACTCGCCTGACGCCGGGCGGACCGGGCGAGAAAAGCAGCTTGCAGGCCGGTGACATCATATTGAAAGTAGACCGGCAACCCGTCACCGGACAGGCTGATTTTTATCGCAAAGTCTGGGCTCTCGGCAGCGCCGGGGTCAAAGTGCCCATCAGTGTGTTGCGGGAAGCAGAGATCAAAGAAATCACCTTGAGCTCCATCGACCGCTACCAGCTATTTGAGGCCAAATCCAAATAAAAGCGCATCCTGCAAGGGTCACGGCGCATTTGTTGCTGGATCGAAGACCATTGCTGTCATCGACCGATCCTGGATTCTGGTTTCTGGATACTGGATGTTGTTGGAAACCACCATTCGTGCATTGTTCGCTATCCAGCTTCCAGTATCCAGCATCCAGTATCTGCTCGGAAAATGCAGGATCTCCCTTAAAGCGGCTAGGCTAGATGAAAAGAATATATGCGATATTCGGATTCATTTCTTACTGCCCGGGATAGGATCGCCCGAGTCGCGTTCCGCAACCGCTTGTTTAAATCCGACTTCCTCGGCCCGCTGCTTGAACCAAACGCCTTCCGGACTGTGGCGGGCCATGCCGTCGAATAAGGTGGCGATGGCTTGGGTACTGGCCAATCCCATATTTTCATAGGCCTGGTTGACCATCATTTTCATCATCATGAGCTGGTTTTTCGGCACCCCTTTAATGCGGTCCGTCAGCCGGCTGACGGCCTGATCTAGTTCTTCCAACGGCACCGCCTGAAAAATCAATCCCATTCGTTCGGCTTTGGCCCCGGATATCAGGTCTCCTGTAAACAGCATTTGTTTGGCCCTTTCGGCGCCGAGTCGATAGACCCACATGGCCGTGGTCGGACAGCCCCATACCCGTGAAGGCGGGTAACCGATCCGTGCCTTTTCGTTCATGATGATAATGTCACAGCAAAGCGCAATGTCGCTGCCGCCGGCAACGGCGTCGCCATGGATGCGGGCGATCACCGGCTTATGGCAGCGCCAGATGGACATAAAATTCTGGGTACAGCGGCTCATAAAGTTATAGTCGATCATCGGATCCCAGGGCATGTCCTGGATACCCGGATTGGTGCCCGCTTGCTCTGCAAATTCCTTTAAATCATAACCTCCACAAAAACCCCGGCCGGCGCCCGTCAACACAACCACATGCACCGGGTCGTCATGGTTGGCATGGGTGAAGGCTGCGGCGATATCTTCCGGCATGGTTTCACTGATGGCATTGAAACGCTCCGGTCGATTCAAGGTGATCGTGGCAACTCGTTCCTTCGCTTCATACAAGACGGTTCCAAAGTCCATAACTCGGTTTCTCCTTATACTGGTTGTCAATAATTCGATCCATTTGGTCTAAGAAACGAATAGACGAAGATATTGGTGTATGGCAATCAAATTAACGTCAACATTGACGACCGCTATCCTCATTAGCTTATTCAAAGTAGTCAGTAAACTGGCAGTATTTGAACCTGATGATGACAAGGGTTTTGGTTAATAGTCAGCAGTCGTATCGGCGACAAATGTCTCACCCATTTTCAAAATGCGCAATTCCAATTCTTCGGGCTGCAATTTATCATATGCGTACTGAAGGCGGCGGGGCGGTTCCAGAATATGTTCATAACTAATGATCCAGGTGCCCCAGCCCCAGGGGATGAGGGTTTTGCAGTCCAAATCAATCGACGCCTGGATGGCGTCTTCCGGTGCAAAATGCCACTGGCGCTGGAAATAAGCGGAAATAGGCATCAAACAAACATCGAACTCGCCATAGCGCTGCCGAATGTCTTTAAACACGTCACTGTAGCCGCTGTCGCCGGCAAAATAGATCCGGAGATTACTCCACTCGATCAGCCAACCGCCCCATAAGGTTTGCCTCGATTCAGACATGGAGCGTCCCGACCTGTGGTTGGCGGGCAGAAAATGAAGCGTCACCTCACCCACGGAATCCTGGGTATACCAATCCAAGCCGATGACATTGGAATAATGTGCGGGAAAATCAATTTGCACACCCCGTGGAACATAATAATGGGTATCGGCCGGTAGCTGTTTCAGCGTATTGTAGTTTAGATGATCAAAGTGGTCATGCGAAATGGCGACGATGACGATATTTTTCGCATCGGGCACAGAGGCATCGGTCGAAAAAGGCAGGTCCTGAACGGTGATCGGCGGTTCGGCAAAAAGTTCCATTGTGTCGGCATATTTCATCAGGCTGCCCGCCAATCCATCGATTTTTGCCAACACCGGATCCACCAGAATCTGATAGTTATCACCCAGCTGAATAAGAAATGTTGCGTGCCGGATCCAGGTGATTTGAAGCGCGTGCTGTGGATGTTCAATCAGGTCCATGTTCGGGGTGACCGTGTAGTCAGCAGCATCATAGCCTTTGGACCGATCGATGTCACCCCGGGGATCGGTCACCAGCCTATATTCCCGGGTACCGATTTCGTGCGGTTGGCGGAATTCAATCTTGTCAAATCCGGATTCTTCCAGATACCCGAAAGCAGGTGGAAACAGGTTCGTATAGCGACCCCGCTTGCCGTCCCACTGATTCAATTCCGGGTTGATGATCACCGGCCGGTACGAGGCCGCACAGGCGATGATTGACACTACCAAAGCTCCGCAAAGGAATAGGCGAATCCAGTTCGCGATGATTGGTCTCAATTTGTCAATTCCGGGCAATTCATGCTTGATCATGGACTTCATTCAACCTCCAATAAATCAACAGATATCATAACACGTGGCTGTCAAGTCAAGTAAATCATGCCCCAAAAAATCTCATCTTCTTAACTTCTAAACTTCCTTATCTTTATTCTGCCTTCCATCCGTTCTCAGTGCGCCATGCGCCACGCCCTCAGCGCTATGCCCGCCATTCCGCCTTCTTCTAAATGCCTTCTGACGTTCAATTCGCAATCCGCAATCCGAAATCTGCAATCCGCAATCGAAAGTCCGCCTTTACATTACCGGGGCAGATATTATTATATACAAAAAATCCAATCGCGCGTCGCGGCTGTCCTCTTGTCAGAATGCAAGCAACAGTCGCTAAATTGAAATCACTATAATTCGAGATGAATACAATGAATGACAACAATGCCCAGATAATTCGATGTCCGGAATGTCAGGCAGCCAATCGAGTACCGGCCGAACGTATGGGCACGGCCGCCAAATGCGGCAAATGCCATGCGGACCTGTCGACAGACCCGGCTGGGGCAAAACCCGAGACCAGCTACAAAATGCGCTGCAGCGAATGCGGCGCCAAAAACCGGGTTCCCGGCGGAAAAGTGAATGCCGGCGCCAAATGCGGCAAGTGCGGCTCGAAACTCAAAACCGAAGAATTGTTTACCCCGCAGCCGATTATGGTCAGCGACGGCAATTTTGAAGACATGATATTAAAATCACCCTTGCCAGTGCTGATGTGGGCCTGGGCACCCTGGTGACCGAGTTGCGGTGCAATCGCACCGATTGTCGACCAGTTTGGGGTCGAAGCGAAAGGCAAGGTCCGGGTCGGAAAACTGAATGTCGAAGCCAGCCCGATGGTGGCATCCAAATTCGGCATCATGAGCGTCCCATTTATGTTTATTTTTGACAACGGCCAGATGAGGGAAAGCGGGCCGGGTGGCCTGCAGAAGCATGAATTTATGATGAAAATGGCTCCCTATATATGAAATGAACACAGTCGAAAAATGCAGCCAGCTCGCCGATCAAATCCGAAAAATCCTAAAACGCGGCATCACACTGAGCGATGATGTTATCCACTTCATCGACTCTACCTTTTCAAATCCGAGTATCGAAGAGCTTCAAGCCATCCTGCAGGATGATTCCAACTGCGAAAAGGACTCTCTGGTAGAATTGCTGTTTTTTCCGGATGAAACCATGCAAGTTGAATTGGAGGAGTTGCTGGAAAATCTTCAGTTAAACCGGCATGACGAGGACAACGTCCTGGATGCCTTTTGTCGGGAACCAATGCCGGTTACCATGCGCTTGCCGGAAAGCAGGGGCTCTTTGAGCCTGTCGATGCCCAATGAGGTGGCCCCGGGATTTATTGCGCGGCTTCATATTTCCAAACACCTGGATGTCGAATTGCGGGAAGCTATCGATCGATATGCAGCTAAGAATGACGGGATCGGCTTTAAGGTCAAAATCCGAAATTCAAGATTTTCGCCCGGTCCCAAAAAAATTCAGTTCCTCTGTGACTTTTTTGCCAAACTGGATCCCCAAAGTCACGATTTTAAGACCTGCCTGGAATTTGCCCTGGCACTTTTAGACGATTTGGAAAAAGACCAGGACCTGTACCCGGCCCTGATGGCCAAAAAGCGATTTTACCTGCGCAGCCTGCAAAAAGCTAAAAAGCAGGAAACCCAGCTTCAAAAAAGCAACCTGGAAACTATGCTATCCCAGGGCAAGCGGGTGATCCTGGTTGATCAAGCGGATGCCCGTAAAAAAATGCTGATCATCGACCGGATCAGCCGGGCCGTTTTCGGCCAAACCGAGTATTTCGAAGATCTACATCCTGACGGCGGCAACATCGAACTGCGCTCGGACCAGGATATTCAGGATATTATCCGATCTCTGTCCTAGCCCTGATGATACTGTACAAGTGAGATCTCATGCAAAGGCGCAAAGATATGGTAGTAGGTTTCAGGTGTCAGTGTTCAGGTGTCAGGGCCTAGTACCGAAACTGTCTCTTATGAAATTAAAAGCGAACCGCAGAATATCGAACAAGAAATTTCGAATGATGAAGTCTGGAATCGCTCCGCACTGACTATTTTAGATAAATGTAAATCGATAGAATACCTGACTTCGACATTCATTATTCCTTGCTCGATATTCGGTATTTGCTTTTATAAAGTTTCTTTTCCGATCAGACTGGACGCTAGCGGCCAGAGGCTGGGCCGACACCCGACACCCGACACCTGACACCTGACACCTGAAACCTTCAGTTACCCGCAACATGGCGTCGAAATAAAATCTTAAGGGGTCAATCAAGCACGTTGACTGATATACTCCAAACACAGCCGCACCCCTTCCGGCGGATCCATGGTCCAGGCGTCGGCGCCCACCTCCTGCCGCACGAGCTCGGTCACCACCCCGCCGCCGATAATGACAAAGGTCTGATCTCTCAAACCGTTTTGCTCCAGCAGGACAATGGTTTCCCTCATCGACTCGAATGCCGGGGTGATCAAAGCGGACAAGGCCAGTACTCGGGCGCCGGTTTCCCGGATCATCTCGATGAATTTTTCAGGTGGAACATCGACCCCCAGGTCGTAAACGCCCAGCCCCTGCGCCCGCATCAAGGTGACCACGATATCTTTCCCCAAATCGTGAATATCCCCTTTGGGGGTGCCGAAAATCACCTTGCCGCTGGTTGCCGTCTCCTTCTGGTCGGCAATAAGCCGGGGTTCAAGCAGCGCGCTGATCTCCTTGAAAACCTGGGCCGAGTAGATAAGTTCACTCAGAAAAAATTCCCCGGTCTCAAAGCGATTTCCGACTTCTTCCATGCATTCGCGGCAGATCCGTAAGATTTCAAAAGGATCGGCACCGGCATCCAGGGCCTTCTCCACGGATGCCACGCCTTCCTGTCTTTTCATGTCCAGAAATGCGTTTTTTAAGGTCTGTTCCATGGTTCCTCCGAATTCGGCCCAATGTATTGTGAGACCCGGCATTTGTCAACAATATCAACCCAGAAAGGCTAAATTTTATTCATATTTTTAACTTTCAAATAGATAATATGATTATTTTAACAAAAAATATACCTTGACAATAATGAATTGCATTTACTAAAAGTCTTATACGCCAATACCCACTCGTCTGCTGTGATATGCCGGCGGTGAGTTGACGATAATTAAACAAGGAGGCCAAATAGCAAAATGGTCGCATCCGCTGATACATTCCCCAAAATTCTACTGGAAAACGTCAAAAAATTTGGCGATCGCAAAACTGCCATCCGCGAAAAGGACTACGGCATCTGGCAATCATATTCCTGGCAGGACTACCATGACCATGTCAGGGATTTTGCACTCGGTCTGGCGTCTCTGGGATTTAAACGGGGCGACACACTGGCGATCATTGGCGACAACCGGCCCCCGCTTTACTGGGGCATGGCTGCCGCCCAGAGCCTGGGAGGGGTTCCCGTTGCCCTTTACCAGGATGCCATCGAAAAGGAGCTCGAATTTATCCTGGAGCATTCCGAAGCCCGATTTGCCCTGGCCGAGGATCAGGAACAGTCCGATAAGCTGCTTTCCCTAAAGCAGAAAATCCCAAGCATCGAATACATCATCTACAATGATCCCAAGGGGATGCGCAACTACTCCGAGTCCTTTCTGATGGACTTTAACCACGTGCAGGAACTGGGCCGCAAATTCGGTTCGGACAATCCCTCTTATTTTCATGATGAGATCGATAAAGGCACCGCCGATGATCTGGCGCTCATTGCCTATACCTCGGGCACTACCGGCAATCCCAAAGGGGTGCTGTTGCCGTTCAGTTCGGTGGTGAATGCCGCCAAGTGCTTTGTCGAGTTTGAAGGTCTCACCGAAAATGAAGAAATCATGGCTTATCTGCCCATGGCTTGGATCGGGGATCACATTTTTTCCTATGGCGAAGCCATGGTGGCCGGATTCACCCCCAACTGCCCCGAAAACACGTCGACGGTGGTCAGCGACATGCGGGAGATCGGCCCGACCTATCTGTTCTGCCCGCCGCGCATCTGGGAAAATATGCTGACCCAGGTCATGATCAAAATCGAAGACGCCGCCTGGATCAAGCGCAAGATGTTTCACTATTTTATGAGCTTGGCCGGTGATGTCGAAAAATTAAGGATTGCCAACAAGCCGGTGCCGGCTGGAATGAAGTTATTGTACCAGATCGGCCGTTTCCTGGTCTACGGACCGCTGACCGACAACCTGGGCATGAAAAATGTGCGGGTAGCCTATACCGCAGGCGAAGCCATCGGCCCGGAAATTTTCGAATTTTTCCGGTCCCTGGGCATCAACCTCAAACAGCTTTACGGCATGACCGAAAGCTGCGCCCTGGTGTCGATCCAGAAAGACGGCGACATCGAATCGGACACTGTGGGCACCCCGGTACCCGGCGTGGACATCAAGATATCCGAAAGTGGCGAGGTCATGTATAAAGGCCCGGGCAACTTTACCGGATATTTTAAAAACGACGAGGCCACCGCCGAAACCCTGGTGGATGGATATATACTTTCGGGGGACGCCGGCTACGTTACCAAACACGGCCATTTGAAAATCATCGACCGCGCCAAGGATGTCAGCAAATTGACCGACGGCACCCTGTTCGCCCCCAAATTCATTGAAAACAAGCTCAAATTCAGTCCCTTCATCAAAGAAGCCGTGGCCCATGGCCAGGACAAGGACTTTGTGACCGCCTTTATCGACATCGACTACGGGGCCGTGGGCAACTGGGCTGAAAGACGGCACATCCCCTATACCAGCTACACGGACCTGGCCCAGAAGCCCGAGGTATACGAACTGGTTGACGATGCCGTCATGCGCGTCAACAAAAGCTTGAGCGACGATGAAAAACTCAAGAACGCCCAGATCAAACGATTTTTGCTGCTGCACAAGGAACTGGATCCCGATGATGGGGAGATTACCCGCACTCGCAAGGTTCGGCGCAAGTTTATCGACCAAAAATACGCCAACCTGATCGAGGCCCTTTTCAGCGACGACGACAAGGTGACTGTCGATGCGACGTTTACTTATGAGGACGGCCGCACGGTAACCATGAAAGCTGACCTTAAAATCAGTGACGCACAAACTTTCTAAACGAGCCCTTCGACTCATAAGTACGATAACGAACTTATGTGCTCAGGGCTTGGTGCCGATTGTGAGCATAAAGTAAAAAACATATCATAAAGGAAACGTATTCAAAAATATTTGCTAAGCGAAGCACCAAGCAGGGAGACCATGAGCGAAAAAAAAGAACCTATTCTTAAAGTGGAAGATATCAGTATCAGCTTCGGGGGGTTGAAAGCCCTCAACGGCGTAAGCCTGCAGGTCAATCCCGGCGAAATTATGGCCATTATCGGACCCAACGGCGCCGGCAAGACCACCATGCTGAATGTGATCAACGGTGTGTACATACCGGACGAAGGCCGGATATTCTTCGAAGGCCAACAACGTCCGGCGAAAATGAAACCGCACCATGTGGCCGAAATGGGAATCGCCAGAACCTTTCAAAACCTGGCGCTTTTCAAGGGCATGGACACCTGGAGCAATATCATGGTCGGCCGCACCAAAAAAATGAAATCCAACTTCTTTTCCCAGGCCATCTACTGGGGTATGAGCCAAAAAGAGGAAATCGAACATCGTGAGGCCGTGGAGTGGATTATCGATTTTCTTGAGATCGAAAATATTCGCAAACAGCCGGTGGGCATGCTGCCCTATGGCCTTCAAAAACGGGTGGAACTGGGCCGCGCCCTGGCCGCCGAGCCCAAGCTTCTGCTGCTGGACGAGCCCATGGCGGGCATGAACCTGGAAGAAAAGGAGGATATTGCCCGCTTCATCCTGGATGCCAATGAAGAGTTGGGGTACACCATCGCCCTGATCGAGCATGACATGGGGGTGGTCATGGATATCTGCGACAATATTGCCGTCCTGGATTTCGGCAACAAAATCGCGGATGGGCCTCCCGAGGAAATCAAGGCCAATCCGAGCGTCATCAGTGCCTATTTAGGGGAGGCGGAGAGCTAGTACTAAGTGCGTTAAATCCATTGTTTGCTTATACAACAAGGCAAATTAGGCAATTTCAAAATATCGATTTCGAGGAGTCGGCATATGAGTTTTTTCTTCGAGGTAACGATCAACGGCCTGCTGGTCGGCATTATGTACGCCCTGGTGGCTATGGGGTTTGCACTGATATTCAAGGCATCGGACGTCTTTAATTTTGCCCAGGGGGATTTCAGCCTCCTTGCCGGTTTGGCCCTGGTCGGCTTTCTGGAAATGGGGATGCCGGTGTGGCTGGCCATCGTCTGCACTTTGGGCGTGATGGCGATTCTGGCATACAGCACGGTTTTCATCATCTTCAAGCCGCTGGTGGCCCGCCCGCCGCTGATTCTCTTTATGGCGGCCATCGGGCTGTCATTCCTGGTCCAGGGCATCGGCCAGGCTATCTGGGGCACAGACGCCAAAGGATTGGACATCGGCATTCCCGACAATCCGATCATTTTGGGCGAAATATACCTCAGCACGTTCGATTTGATATTCGGCGTCATTGCCGGACTGGTTTTGGCCGGGCTTGTCTTATTTTTCCAAAAGACAAGAACCGGCAGGGCCTTGCGAGCGGTAGCCGATGATCACGAAGCCGCCCTTTCCGTGGGAATCCCCCTGCTGAAAGCCTGGGCGGTCGTCTGGGTGATTGCCGGAATCGTCGCCTTGGTGGCCGGCATTGCCTGGGGATCACGTCTCGGGGTGCAGTTCAGCCTGTCGCTGATCGCCTTAAAAGCACTGCCGGTCCTCATTCTGGGCGGCATCGACAGTATCCCCGGTGCGATTATTGCCGGTTTGGCCATAGGGGCCCTTGAAAACCTGGCCGAAGTGTATATCGGGCCCTTTGTCGGCGGCGGTATTCAGTCATTTTTCCCGTACCTGATGGCATTGCTCTTCCTTTGGTTTAAACCGTACGGCATGTTCGGCAAGGAAATCGTTGAAAGAGTATAGTGGAGGTCGTAAGGCGGAATGCGGAAGGGGGAAATAATCGATTTCGGATTGTGGATTGAACGGCAGAAGACATTTGAAAGAAGGTGAAAAGTTAAGAAGGTAAGAAGGTGAGAAAATTCCGAATAGGATTATATATTAAAGACAGAGCCCAGCGGTTCCACAATTTTAGTCAATTTAGTCATTTTAAGTTTTAGTCACTTCATTTTTTACGGAGCTGATTCATGCTATATCGAGAATGCGGCAATTTTAAAGACAGCTATGCCAAAGACATGGCCATTTTCCCCCTCCCGTTCGACCGTTGGGGCCTGGGGGTGATGCTGGCTATAGCGTTTATCGTGATTCCCTTAGTGTCCACTAACTACTGGCTCAGCAGCATCATGATCCCGTTTTACTGCTTCTCCATGGCCGCCCTGGGACTCAATTTTCTCACCGGCTACGCCGGTCAGGTTTCCCTCGGGCATGCAGCCTTCATGGCCGTGGGCGCTTACTCGTCATTGATCCTGTATAGTCGCTACGGCATCCCGCTAATTCCAAGCATTTTCGGCGGGGGGGTGTTCGCCGCCCTCGTCGGGTCAATTTTCGGGATCCCGTCACTCAGAATCAAGGGATTCTACCTGGCCGTCGCCACTCTGGCGGCCCAGTTCACCATCGAGTGGGTTCTGACGCACTGGAAGTGGGTCAGCGGGGGCGTCTTCGGCACCATCGAGGTTCCGGATCTACAAATATTCGGCCAGATCCTGGATACGCCTTTAAAAAAATACTACCTGGTTTTGTGCATCATGATCGTGATGGTGACCATCGGCAAGAACCTGGTGCGCGGTCAGCTGGGCCGCAACTGGCAGGCCATCAGGGATATGGATGTGGCAGCCGAGATTATCGGCGTCTCCTTGTTTAAGTACAAGTTGACCGCATTTGCCGTCAGTTCGTTTTATGCCGGTGTCGCCGGCGCCCTGGTGACCATGACCTACTACGGTGCGGCCAATATAGAAGAATTCCATCTGACGCTCTCGTTTCATCTTCTGGGGATGATCATCATCGGCGGCATGGGTACTGTGTTGGGATCTTTTCTCGGCGCCGGTTTTATGGTGCTGCTGCCGATTTTTATCAACCAGGCAATGCTGACGTTTATGGAGCGGGTGCCGTCGGATATTCGGGCCAACAGCGAAGCCATTGTATTCGGCGGACTGATTGTTTTTTTCCTGATTGTCGAACCATACGGAATGGCGCGATTGTGGCGTACGATCAAGGAAAAGATGCGCCTATGGCCGTTTCCGTATTAGACGGTTAGGTCCCTTATGTCGACACTTTTTTGCTGTGTCACCAGATGCTTTTAATGTTTCAACTTTGTTCCGCTATAGTCGGATCAGTATTTAGGTTTCAGCCCGTTGAACTAGCTTTGACTTTGATTTCCTGACACCTGAAACCTGACACCTGAAACCTGTAAGAAGGCCTCTAACCATCAACCATAAACAGAAGGAGGACGGAACATGGGACGCAAGTTTATTTTTACCCTACTGGCACTGGCTTTAGTGAGCGGCCTGGTACTGTCTGGTCAGGCGCTGGCAGCTGATGAAGAAACTCAATTTTTTGGTATTTTGATTTATCGTACCGGTCCCTTTGCCGCCGGCGGTAGTGGCTTTGGCAGCGGCTGGGAAGACTTCATGGAACTGCGCAATATGCAGGGCGGCGTCAATGGCATTAAATACAGCTGGGAAGAGTGCGAAACCGCCTACAACACCGCCCGGGGTATTGAATGCTACGAACGGTTGAAAGAAAAAATGGTCCTGGTTCACCCCTTGAGCACGGGCATCACATATGCCTTGATACCCAAGGGCACCGCAGACAATAAGGTGATCTTCTCATCCGGATACGGCCGCGCCGACGCATCCTACGGAGCGGTCTTTCCGTGGGTCTTTACGACCCCCACCAGCTACTGGTCCCAGAATTCCGCCAAAATTAAGTTCATCGCCGAAAAAGAGGGCGGTCTGGACAAGCTCAAAGGTCTCAAAATTGCCAACCTGCATATCGATGTGCCCTACGGCCAGGAAACCAAACCCATGCTGGACGCACTGGCCAAGGAGTACGGCTTCACGGTCAAACATTTTCCGGTGCCCTGGCCCGGAATCGACCAGAAAGCCCAGTGGATGGACATCGTCCGGCGCTACAAGGCGGACTGGGTCATCAATCGCAACTGGGGCGTTTCATGTACCGTCCCGCTTAAGGAAGCCGCCAGGCTCGGATTTCCCGCCGACCACATCTTGGGCGTTTGGTGGTGCGGCTCTGAAGAGGATGTGCTTCCGGCCGGCAAAGCAGCCAAAGGCTACTACTCCGCCAACTGGCATGGATCCGGCAAAGACTTCCCGCTGGTCCAGGAAATCATAGACAAGGTTTACGGCGCTATGAAAGGACATATCGCCTTTACCCGCGTGGGATCCGTTTACTGGAGCCGCGGCGTTTGGGCCGGAGTCGTCAACGAAGAAGCGATTCGCACGGCTCACAAAAAGTTCGGGGTCAAAGTGCTGACCGGCGAGGAGATTCGCTGGGGCATGGAAAACCTCAACATCACCGAAGAGCGGATCAAGGAGCTCGGTCTGGAAGGATTCATGTCGCCCATCAAGACCTCCTGCATAAACCATGAAGGCGGTCGGGAAGTCCTGTTCCAGCAATGGGACGGTGAAAAATGGGTCTCCGCCGGCACCCAGACACCGATGGAAGAGTTTGTCCAGGCCCGGCATAAAGAGTCTGCCCTAAAATATGCCAAGGAAAAAGGCATAGAAATCAGGCAGTGTGAATAGGAATAGACAAGGCACCGTAACGGCAGGGAGCCGGAAGGCTCTCTGCCCGATTTGGGGCTGGGTGGCTATAAAGCTGTGAAGCCAGGAAGCTAAAGATAAGCCGAGGCTTCCCAGCCTCAAAGCCTTCCAGCCTCAAACATTGATAGTATGTCGGTTGAGTTTCGATCTCATTAATAACTTTCGCAGCTAAGAACTGAATTCTATAACAAAGGCATTTATTACCATGGAGCAATCTCCCCTACTCAAGGTCAACAACATCGAAGTCATCTACGAACACATCATACTCGTTCTCAAGGGGGTTTCCCTGGAAGTGCCCAGTGGGGGAATTGTTTCTCTCCTCGGCGCCAACGGCGCCGGCAAAACCACCACGCTGAAGGCGATCTCAAACCTGGTCAAAGCCGAGCGTGGCGAAGTCACCAAAGGCACGGTTGAATTCGAGGGCAAACGCATCGACAAGATGTATGCCCCGGCGGTGGTGAAGATGGGACTGATTCAGATTATGGAAGGCCGTCGGACCTTCGAGCACTTGACCGTCGACGATGACCTGCTCACCGGCGCATATACCCGGGGCCACGATACCAAGGGCATCAAGGAATCCCTGGAAATGGTTTATAATTATTTCCCGCGCCTGCGAGAACGACGCAATGCCAAGACCGGATACATCTCCGGCGGTGAAATGCAGATGTGTGCCATTGGCCGGGCCCTGATGGCCAAACCCAAGCTAATGCTGCTGGACGAACCGTCCATGGGGCTGGCGCCCCTACTGGTGCAGGAGATTTTCGAGATCATCGTCAAGCTGAATGAGAAAGAAAACGTGGCGATGCTCCTGGCCGAACAGAATGCCGCCATGGCGCTTCAATATGCCAATTACGGCTACATCATGGAAAACGGACGGGTGGTGCTGGATGGCGACGCTGCAACCCTTTCCGACAATGCCGACGTGCGGGAATTTTACCTGGGTCTGACCGAAATCGGCAAAAAGAGCTATCGCGATGTGAAGCATTACAAGCGCCGCAAGCGTTGGCTGGCGTAGGACACCTTCGGTGTCAGCTGAAAGCTGAAAGCTCAAAGCTCAAAGTGGAAAGCTCAAAGCTCAAAGCTGAAAGCTGAAAGCTCAAAGTCTAAGGATAAAATCGATTTGATAGTTGATAGGCGCGCGGGGTGCGCGTTACGGGGTGCGTGTTGCGGGGTTTGCGGTGCGAGATTCGCGTCAAGGCGTGCGAGGTTCGAGTTTCGGGTTGCGAGTTTGATTGAGAGGCTGAAGTGAAAGGATTTCACCGGCCTCTTTTTTTGTCGGTTTGACCGGTTCGCCCGTTTGCCGGTTGACCGATGGCGGATCCATAAATTCGGGGCCATGAACTCAACAGACATACCGGGCGTTCGCAGCCGGAGTTAATGTTCGCAAGGGTTTTTATTGAAAATTGGAATTTGAGAATTATTTGAAATTTGGTGCTTGGATTTTGGAATTTTAGGTCTCGATGGTTGGTGCATTGATGATTTGGTCATATTAATGCTATAGCTATATCACTGGCGATGAGAGTTGCGATGCCGACTTCAATAGTCGAAAACATCGAGATCTACTATGAAGAATACGGACAGGGGCCGCCGCTGGTCATGATCCTGGGCCTCGGCCAGGATATTACTACCTGGCAATTTCAGATTCCCGCGCTCTCGCAGCACGTCAGGCTGATCGTCTTTGACAACCGGGATGCCGGAAAAAGCTCACGCTGTTCCGATAACTATACCACGGCGGACATGGCCCGGGATGTGTTGGGCCTCATGGATTATTTGGAAATCGACCGGGCCCATATTCTGGGTACATCGATGGGAGGCATGATCGCCCAGCACGCTGCCTTGACAGCTCCCCGGCGGCTGAGCAGCCTGATTCTGGCTAGTACGACAGCCTGGGGAGAAGCCTGAATCAATGTTTTCTTCGGCTCCTGGAAGGAGCATTTGAAACAATCGGGCAAACCCGGTGAACTTCCAATGGTCATGCCCTGGCTCTTTTCGAAGCCATTCCGCAAGCAATCTCCCGAGAAAGTAAAGCAAATCAAAGAAACCCTTGCCAATAATTATCTGAAAAGAAATTCAGCTGCTTTCGAAAGACAGTTAAACGCCAATATCACTCATGATACCAGAGGTCGACTGCATCGGATCTCAATACCGGCATTGATTCTGACCGGTAAGGATGATGAATTGACACCCCCGAAAATGGCAGAAGAACTGCATTCGGAAATACCCGACTCCAAGCTGAAGATCTTTGACCAGGGCGGTCACGGTTTGTACTGGGAAGTTCCGGATTTATTCAACCAGGCGGTACTGGATTTCGTTGGCGGCATAGAGTTAAGTTGAAATTACTCTCAACATCTCCGGGTTTTTGAATAGCAGTCGAGTCCGGTCGAATCTTCAGCGGGAAATTACCATCACACAGAGCTCATACCTTGCCCGCAGAAATTCTCTGAAGAATCATAATGTGAAAGTTGGAGTTGGAACTTCCCTCGACCAATTTGCATTTTGTAGGTTGGGTTGAGCCTACGTCATGCTTTGTTGGGTTTAGTTGCACTCAACCCAACCTACAATTAGCCGTCGTTATTGCGAACTGCGAAACCCAACATTGCCTTGGTAGGTTATCTATCCTGTTGATCTGGTTAATCTGTCAGAAAATTAAGTGGACAGTAAGACTATTCGATGCTTACAGGCTGCCTCTGGAGGATTCGAGGTTAAACATTCGCCGTTTGACGTTCATGCGTGTTCTCTCCCGTTTTGTAAACCAGCAGATAGATCAGCGGACCGATAGATCCGGTGGCAAGCGTCAGCAATGTCCACGGCCATGGATTGCGTCCCGCGGCTTTGGCGTCGCGCCACATCCAGATTAGAAAAAGGCAGAGTGCGATTACGAGATCTACCAGGACCTGCGCGGCAGCAAAATTTTGAAATGCGGGCGCGATGATACCCCAATAGCCATGATGCCGGAGGGCGAGAGCGGTGAGTGCCAGGAAAAGGACCAAGGTAATGATTAATATTAAGCGTCGCATGACAGCCTCCTGAATAGGGTTGAATTTACATTGCCGGTATAGTAAGCCCTGCAGGTAAAGAAGTCCATTACCTCGGAGGTAATATTCATGCAAATATTGATGAAAAATAAAAAGAAAAATGAATCTGCGGGTGATATTTTACGTTTCTGGCGGAAATTGAATCGAATCAGCCAGCTTGATTTGGCCTTGGAGGTCGGTGTTTCTTCCAAACATTTGAGTTTTGTGGAAACCGGCAAGTCTCAGCCCAGCCGCAATTTAATCCTAAAAATGGCTCATTCCTTAAATTTGCCCCTTAGACATCGCAATGCTTTTTTGAAAGCAGCGGGCTACGCTGCTGAATTTGGTGAGGAACCGTTTAACGGCCAAAAGATGGAAATCGTCCGGCTGGCCTTGCAGCGCATGTTGGAAAAACATGAACCGTATCCCGCAATAGTGGTCAATACGGGCTATAAAATCCTATTGACCAATTCCGGCTTTGACCAAGTCGTAAAATTTTGTCTTGGAGATAAGGCGCTGAAGAAATATGATAATATCTATCGCCTTACTTTCGCCGATGATGGCTTGCGGCAGTATATTAGAGACTGGCCGGTTATAGAACATTTTATGCTCGGCCGATTATGGGAAGAGGTTGTATCGACTCAAAATGATGGACTGTTTGCATTGTATGAGGACATCTCACAGTTAAGTAGCAGTCAGGAACCCTTTAATTATCAAATCGACAATAATCTTCCAATTATGAGTTTGATTTTGGAAAAGGACTCGGTGAAAGCCACCTTTTTCACCACGATAACAACCCTTGGCACGCCTCTCGACCTAACCGCCCAGGAACTCCGCATAGAATCTCTGTTTCCAGCCAATGAAACAACAAAAAAAATGTTTCCGCTTGATATCTAAAAGCGGATTAATAACCCAAAAGACGGCTGTCTGTCGTGGTGTTTTAAGTTTTTGCTAATATCGGAATCGAATCGGTTTTACCCTGCGGCATCCGGCCCGGGCTTCCTGCCGCCCACATGCGCGGCCCCTATTTCATCGAATTTACACTTCATTTCTTCGACAGTCCTGCGTTCAGAGCGGTCGATGCTCAATTTCAAAATATCAGGTCGGGAATAATGTCCCGCCGTATCCACTACATTTTTCTGCCGCACAATGGCGTTGAGGTCAATTTCAGCCACGGCCATATCCTCGCCGTCGCCCAGCGGCCCGGCCAGGTATGCGCCATAGGGGGCCACGATGCCCGTGCAATTGCCGCCCTTCAGGTATTTTGCGAGAGCTGTATCCGGCGCAATTTCTGCCCGCTGCCGGTCGGTCAACCAGCCGGTGGCATTGACGACGAAGGCCCCCGATTCCATGGCATGATGGCGGATGGCGGCGTCGATTTGCTGGGCCATCGAATCCCCGGCCATAGCGCCCGGAAAGTGAGAACAATGGATTTGCTCGCCCTGGGCGATCAGGGCATACCGCGCCAAAGGCATATAGTGCTCCCAGCAGATCAAGGCCCCCAGCCGGCCGATGCTCGTCTCGAACACCTTCAATCCGCTACCGTCGCCCCAGCCCCAGATCATGCGTTCATGAAATGTGGGCATGATTTTACGCCGTTTGCCGAGCAACTGCCCGTTAGAATCAAAAATGATCTGAGCATTGTACAAACTGCCGCCGTCCCTTTCGTTCACGCCTAAAACCACCACCGTGCCGGCTTTTTTGACGGCTGCCCCCAGGGCCTTAGTCACCGGACCGGGCACTTCGATCGCCTGGTCATGCAGCCTGCCGTGAAGATCGGAAATCGTTGCCGGCGGATTGAGCCAGGCAAAATATGGATAATTCGGGATAAATGTCTCGGGGAATACTGCCAGCCGGATACCTTCCAGGCCGCACTTTTCAATATATTTGATGACTTTTTCCGTAGTTCCGTCCCGGTCGAAAAGAACCGGTGCCAATTGAACCGCCGCCACCCTTAGCGCTTTTTTGGTCGTTTCCATGTGATCTTATCTCCTCCCCGACTCGTTTGAAACTAAATGAGAACTTAAAAAGCGAACCGCAGAATATCGAACAAGAAATATCGAATGATGAAGTGTGGAATCGCTTGGGGCTTCGCTCTTCGAGCTACGACCCCACAAGTCGCTCTGACTATTTTTGAGAGATTTTAATCGATAGAATACCTTTCTTCGATATTCATGATTCCTTGTTCGATATTCGATGTTGGACGTTCGATGTTCGATGTTCGACGTTCACCAGACTCTTTTCTTTGAACTAACTGACCTTTTGGGGCTAGCGGCTGCGCTCGTATGAACCTTGATGAACTTGGGAGGCTACAATATGGAAAAGACGGTAGCCTGTCAAGATGCCGCAATTTCAAAGCGACAGTATATTCTTGACATTATGCCGGAAATCTTTAATTCTCAAAATAGTCTAAATTTATTTTAAGCTAAAAAATAAATAAAATAGCGGTTGTCATGAACTAGCAGAGTCTTGGATTGGTAGACAATAAGAGTTCAAACGGTAAATAAATTGTCAAAACATATTTAAGGCAACCGGTATAAGGAGACTGACATGGCCCTTAAAACATCGCAGGAATACGTCGAAAGGCTCAGAAAAATGAAGCCCAATGTTTATGCCCACGGCAAAAAAATCGGGCGTGACGACCCCATGCTTGAACTTCCGGTCAACACCCTTAAGTTCACTTTCGATGCCGTGAATGACCCGGAGCTAAAAGACCTGTTGATCACCGAATCCCATCTTACCGGCGAAACCATAAACCGGTTCACTTCTCTCAATCTGAGTATAGAAGATCTCTATACCCAGCAGGAAATGAAACGCAAATGCTGCCATCGGGTCGGTGGCTGCACCCAGCGCTGCATGGCGACCGATACCTTGAACGCCATGGGCGTCGTGTCCAAAGAAATCGACGACGAAAAAGGCACGCACTACCATGAGCATTTTCTGGAGTTCCTCAAATACTATCAGGCCAACGATTTGGTCGGCAGCACTGCCCAAACCGACCCCAAAGGCAACCGCAAGGCCCGGCCGTCTCAGCAGGACGACCCGGATCTGTATCTACGGGTTGTGGACAAAAACAGCAAGGGTATTGTCGTCAGGGGCGCCAAGAATCACATTACTATGGGTCCCTATGTCGATGAGCATCTGGTAGTTCCGACCCGGGCCATGACCAAAGACGAAGGCGACTGGGCGGTCTCGTTCGCCATCCCGGCGGATACCGACGGCATCAAGATCATTTCCCGCGTGGTGGCCCCCCGCAAACGAATTGACCTCAAAGCACCTTACAATAACTATGGCGTGGCCGACTCGGTCGTAATTTTTGACGATGTGCTGATTCCCTGGGAACGGGTGTTCATGTGCGGCGAATGGGAGTTTGCCGGCCGACTGGCCCTGACTTTTGCCGGGTTCCATCGCCATTCCTATTGCGGGTGCAAGCCGGCCGTCACGGACATTATCATGGGAACCACCGCTCTGGTGGCCGAGTACAGCGGTGTCGACCATGCGTCGCACATCGTTGATGAGCTGAGCGAATTGATGATTATCGCTGAGTTGGTCTATGCTTCCGGAATCGCCGCGGCTGCCAAGGCGACTAAAACCAGTTCCGGCATTTACACGCCCAAATTTATATATTCCAATACCGGCAGATATCTGGCCGGCATCAACATTTACCATGAGTATGATGTACTGGCGTCCATCGCCGGCGGCTTGCCGTCTACCTTGCCCCCCGAGGAGGACTGGCTGAATCCTGAAACCGGGCCGGACCTGGAAAAATATATTCGGCGAAAGCCCGGCGTCTCTTCAGAAAAGCTGCATCGGATTTATCGCTTTATTTCGGATTATTCCTGCTCCGCCATGAACGGATGGGCTCTGTACGCCGGCGTGCATGGCGGCGGATCTCCGGTAATGGAAAAAATCGGCATCCGCAAAGAATACGACCTGGAGTCCAAGAAGAAGATTGCCAAATACTTAGCCGGTATCGAGGAGGATGATTAAGTGGTGGACCGGAAGATAAAAAGAAGGTGGGAAGGCGAAAAGAAAAGAAGTTGGGAAGGTGAGAAGGTCAGAAGGTCAGAGGGTGAGAAGGTGAGAAGGTAAGAAGGTGAGAAGGTCAGAGGGTGAGAAGGTAAGAAGGTGGGAAGGTGAGAAGGTCAGAAGGTCAGAAGGTGAGAAGGTAAGGAGGTGAGAAGGTGAGAAGGTGAGAAGGTAAGGGGTGAGAAGGCAAGAAGGTGAGATGGTAGGAAGTTGAGAGAAATAGTGCTGGGGGGTCAGCTCATCGCTGATAGTTCATAGCTCATCAATAGGATTCCCGTTTTTGCCTCAAGCGAAGCGCTCCTATAGTGAAACGCTCTTCAAGCGAAGCGCTCCTCAAGCGCAGCGCTCTTTTAGTGCAACGCTCCTCAAGCGCAGTGCTCTTTTAGTGCAACGCTCCTCAAGCGAAGCGCTCCTTCATCCTCCCCTATATGTTTTCGCCACATCAATCATCATCTTCACGTTTTCGAACTTGGCGTCCACCGGGCACTCGCAGCCGGTGGTCAAAATAAAGCCGCCCCCTTTTCCGACTTCGTCTATCAGCCGCCGGCAATAGTCGCGAACCTCATCGGGTTTTCCCAGGGTGAGAAGTGCGGCCGGCACATCGCCGCTGATGCACATATGCCCGTTCAGGATTTCCTTGGCCTTGAAGATATCGGTGGTGCTGTCCAGGTCGCAGACACACTTGCCTTCCGGCAGCTGCCGCAAATAAGGCAGGTTCAAAATCCAGTCCGTATCGAAATGAAACCATGGGGTGATGCCTTCAGACAGGAATGCCTCCACGTAGCGCTGCAGGTAGGGCCATTCGAACTGCTCAAATATTTCGGGGCGATAATAAAATCCCGATCCGCGTTCAAGTACAATGAAGGCCAGCGGAATTTTGGTTTTGGCAATGACGTCCAAAGCATTCTGAATGAGGTCATCACAGCAGGCGTCCATGGCTGCTTTGACCTTGTGCGGGACCTCGTAAAGATCCATGGTGAACTGGGTCAGGGTGCGCGCCATGGAAAAGGCCATGATCATGGAATCCACATAGGCGCCGAATAAAGGATGTATATCCTGGCTGTGGCAGGCATTTACCTCCTTGATATAGCGGTCCAAGAGTTGATTTTGAGAGTAAACCACACGCTCCAGGCTGCGCCCGCCGCTCATCTTTTCATAGTGTTCATCCCAGAAACCGTTCCAGCCCAGCGCGGCGATCTTATTATAGTCATCCCGGCTGAACAGCTCTCGTTCGTCGATTTGGTTCAGCGCATCCTCCGGCGCCTGCCGGCCGGGGATCAACACCCGGACCGGTGTTGAGCAAAATCTGCCGCCGATCATGGGCCAGTAAAGGTTCGGTTTATACAGTCTGTCAAAGCCGCCCAGGTCATTGAAAGTGTCGATCATCGCCGCATGTCCCTTATCCGGGTCTCGCCATCCTTCCCCCTGGGTCAGGTTTTGACTGCGAACGGCAAACGCCGTCATCAACGGCATGACGGGCACACGGTCAGGCACCTCAAGGGCCAAAGCTGCTTCGAATCGCTCCTGGCGTGTCATGGTCTCGGGAATCATTTAGGTACTCCTGTTGCGAGCCTTAGATTTTTCAAGTACTCTTTTGAAACTTCGGCGAATGACGAATGACGATTGTCGATTGACGAATGGTGGAATCGCTTCGCTCAGTCATTTTGAAATAGACAGAATACATCATTCGATGTTCGATGTTGGACGTTCGATGTTCGACGTTCATTAGTTTCTTTTCTTTGATCAGACTGGACGCTGCGGCCATGGGCAACGCTCGTGTCATTTACATCCCTTTAGTCAGTCCCAACCCTTTTTTCAACGTCCACTTTTAAAAACTTCTTACCTTCTTACCTTCCTATCTTCTCACCTTCTTTAATCGTCCTCTGACTACTGTTCTCTGTCATCTGTCATCTGTCATCTGTCTTCTGTCATCTGTCTTCTGTCATCTGTCCTCTGACATCTGTTCTCTGTCATCTGTCCTCTGTCTTCTGACCTCTGTCATCTGTCATCTGTCCTCTGACATCTGTTCTCTGTCCTCTGTCTTCTGACCTCTGACATCTGTCCTCTATCATCTGTCATCTGTCCTCTGACATCTGACATCTGTCATCTGTCTTCTGTCATCTGTCCTCTGTCTTCTGTCCTCTGTCTTCTGTCCTCTGTCTTCTGACCTCTGTCCTCTGTCTTCTGACCTCTGACCTCTGTCATCTGTCCTCTGTCTTCTGTCATCCGACACCTGAAACCTCAATTCAAATCCCACAAAGCTTGAACGCACAGGTTTTGGCCGATTCCAGGTCGGCCAGCCGCGCAATCATAATCTTTTGGGCCTGGGGCGAGCCGGCGCCATGGATGGATTCCGTCAAGTATGAAACGGCTCCCGTGCCAAGGGTGATATTTTCAATTAACCGTAAAATGCGCATGCGCTTTTCGCTGTCCACATCATCTCTGCCCCCCAAATACTTGCTGATGTATTGGCCGACTTCCGGATTGTTTTTATCATCAAGCGATGGCATGGTGACCAGCAGGCCGCCGGCGATATCCTGGGCCAAACGGGAAATCTCAAACGGAAAGCGCGTCACGTTCAGCTTGCAGACATTGGCCATCAGCGCATCGACGGCATAGGCGCCGCTGGCGGTCTGATAGCCCTTGCCGGCGCTGGCCAGGGCCGCGGCATGCAGGGTTTCATTCAAATGAACCATTTCGGCGATTTTATCCTTGATGTGGGATGCCTGATAGGTGCCCTGGGCTTCGGCAATCGCGGCCGCCGCCCCGATCAAAACATCCCCCACACCCACTTTGCAGCCCCCGTAGCTGGCTCTGTGATGGGCGGCAAACAGCTCCACCAGGGCGCCCGCCATGGCATATTCGCCCTGCATGAAAATGCGCTCCCGGGGAATAAAAACATCGTCAAAAACCACCATGGCTTCACCGCCGCCATAGTATAAATTGCCGACGTCCGCGCGACCAGCTTCCAGCCGCCGGGTGTCGGAAGGCTGGCGTCCATAAATAAATGTGACGCCCCGGGTGTCCACCGGTACCGCAAACGCAACCGCATAATCGCGGTCTTCTGCTTTAAGGGCTCTGGTGGGCACGACCACCAGTTCGTGGGAGTTGACCGCACCGGTAATGTGGAGTTTGGCGCCTCGCACCACAATCCCGCCGCTGCGCTCTTCCACGATATGCAGATACTGGTCTTTGTCCGCCTGCTGCGACGGCGAGCGGCTGCGGTCGCCCTTGGTATCGGTCATACAGGCGGCGGGGACCAGGTCATTGGCCTGGACATATTTTAAAAATTCAATAAATCGCCGGTGGTACTCGGTGCCATGGGTTCGATCCAATTCGTAGGATATCGCATAGACCGTGTTCATGCAGTCCAGGCCGGCACAGCGCTGGAAGCAGCAAGCCGTTTTGCGGCCCATTTCCCGCAGCATCAAGATTTTGCTGACCAGATCCTCGACACTATGCTGGATGTGAGTGAAGCGGTTGATGGTGTCCCCGGTGAGATGGGAACGGGCGGTAAATAAAGATTTATTATCATCTTGCTCAGCCGAAAGGTAGGTTTCCGCCATGGCCATGGTCGGCGGTCTGGAAATGGGATGCTCCGTCACATCCGGAATTTTTTCGCCCTGGATAAAAACATGATGGTCGAGTTCCCTGACGCTGGCCAAATAATGATCCCCTGTCATGAGTGCCATGGCTTTTTCTCCATTTAAAACTACATCTAAATTGAGCGATTCTTAATCTTAATTTATGTTACAAAAACGGGCCAAATGGTAAGCGACCATGCACCTTGAAACAACTCAAAGGGGAATCGCTCAATTTAGATCTTACATGATTTTTTCCAGCTCATCCTTTGAAACTTTGAATGATTTGTCAAACTCATCCCAGAATTTTTTATCTTTGTTTTTCCACCCCTTGCCGAATCGTTCATCGAACACGGCCGCCAGACGGGCAAACCAGTTGCCGGACTTTTCGATGCCTTTTTCTTGGGCTATGAATATTTCTTTGAGATAGGTATCTATCTCGCTCATCTGTTCTTTGGGGACATAGGATTTGGCACCCAGCTTGATTGACCCGACTAAATTGTCCGGATTTAATCCGTGGGCGGTCAGCATCAGGGCAGGTATTTTTCTCTCAGTTGCAATCTCCAACAGGTCAAATCCTTTAACCCCCATAATATCCAAAATGGCGGCATCGAAGTCTTTTTTCTCTAAAAGCTCTTTGGCAGATTCATAGGAGGTTGCGGTTTCAACCTCACACTCATCGAGGATCTCTTCAACAGATTCCAGGACATCGGGTTCATCGTCTACAATCAGGATCTTCTTCCCGGCTAAAATATCATCGCTGGCCATGGTTGCCATCCCCCCTTAATTTTAGTAATCTCAATTTTATTCTGGGCCGTTTCCATTTCACCTTGAGCATCTCCTACTTTACAGAGAGGGCCGATTATAGTCAAGACCGGCTTTTCAAATGGAGATTCTTGACAAACATAATATTGATTTTAGAAATTGGAAATATTCACATGCCGATATATGAGTATCAATCCGTGACATCCGAAAAAGCCTGCAGTGAATGCTGCGACGGGTTTGAGATCCTGCAGCAGATCCAAGACCGGCCATTGACGAAATGCCCACATTGCGGCCACGCGGTAAAAAAGATCATATCGTGGTGCCGTTCAGCGATTATGGAGACCTCCGGAGAACATGTCAGCGTTTCCAAACAGATATCCGAGTATGAAAAGTCGGGAATGTGGAGTCACGCCGCCGAGTTGGCGGACACTCACTCTGAGAAGATTAAAGATCCGGCTCTCAAGACAAGGGCCCTTGATAACTATGAAAAAGCAGGCTATGATGCTGATTCCCTTGCGAAGCATGCAAAGCTCGATGACAAGTAAAGAATCGGCAATCAAGATTTTCAACCCGGAGAAACTGGAAAAAACTAATTACAAGCACTAGATTCAGATCTCGAAACTTACTTTACGAATGAATCAACCTTTTTGGTTACTATCTATGTCTATTTGCATAAATTGAGCGATTAAGGGGTTGTGGGATTGAAGGATAAAATCAATTTTTGGAAGAGATAGAATTCCTATAATTCCTGAATTCCTTAATCCCTCAATTCCTGAATTAGACTCATAATTGTCGACTTATAACGGCCTTAACCGTCTAATCATACAAACTATGTGGCAACAACCTGTATTCCGGACAAAGGAAATATTTATAATGAAATCATCAGCTGCGGCAATATTTATCCAACTCTTGGCGGTGTTCGCAATTATTTTGAGTTTGATGTTTTCAACGGGCCCTGTGATAAAAGCCTTAGCAGCCCAGGGGGATCTGGAACTGAACCAAATTCTGGATCGGATGGAAGCCCAATATACCGACAAGAGCTTTAAAGCCGAGTTTTCCCAGGAATCGACTTTAAAAGCGATGGATATTACTGATTTTGCGGCCGGCAAGGTGTTTGTGCGCTACCCCGGAATGATGCGATGGGAGTACGAAAAGCCGGAAAAACAGGTCATCATTACCGACGCCAAAAAAATATGGATTTTTCGGCCCGCTGACAACCAGGTCATGACCGGCAGTGCACCGGCCTTTTTCAGCGATGGCAAGGGTGCCAGTTTTCTGTCGGATATCAAACTGATTCGAAAAAAATTCGCCATTTCACTGGAACAGTCCAAAGACAATTTTTTTTATGAGCTCAAGCTTCAGCCGTTGGAAAAAACCCTGGATGTCACCGATATTCACCTGTCTGTAACCAAAAACACGTTCACCGTCATTCGAATTGTTACCTACAATTCCTACGGTGATCAGAATCGAATCGAACTGCTCAACCATCGCTTTAATGAAAAGTTGGACGACCAATTGTTCAGCTTCGATATCCCGCCCGGCACGGATGTGCTGCAGCTCGACGAGCAGGGACCAGAGGACAGATGACAGATGACAAAGGTCAGAGGTCAGAGGACAGATGACGGATGACAGAAAAGAAGGTGAGAAGTTGAGAATTTATTGAAAGTGGAAGTTGGAACAAGGGGTAGAGCTGAATGATTAGGATTGAGATCAGGGGTCAGAGGTCGGAAGATGATTAAAGAAGGTGAGAAGTTAGGAAGATAAGAAGGTCAGAAATTTTTGAATGCTAGATGATTGATCTGCGGTTTTGACATATTTATCCGCCTTTGATTTTTGGAATTTGGGCCATTGGAATTTATTTGTTATTTGCAATTTGAGATTCGCTGCCATTCAAGGCACATAACTTAAACCTGCCACTAACGGTTTCGAATTTTTTGGCGTCTAACGGATATGGCGTCCTACCCCACCCGGCACCGCAAATGATTTTTCGTGATAATTCGTGTCCATTCGTGGCTGAAAAATTAAATTCTCAATGGGACTTTACACCAAATATATCCTGCCCCGGGCGACGCATTTCCTCTGCAGCCATGACCTGATCACCCAACAGCGCCAAAAAGTCGTGCCGCAGGCCAGGGGCCGGGTGCTGGAAATCGGGATCGGTTCGGGCTTGAATTTACCCTTCTATGACCCTGAAAAGGTACAGCACGTCTGGGGGTTGGATACCAGCGCCGAAATTTGGCATCTCGCCGGGACACAAAAGATTCCATTTGAGGTTGAATTTCTGCAGGCATCGGCCGAGGAAATACCGCTGGATGGCGGCATTGCCGATAGCATCGTGGTCACCTATACGCTGTGCAGCGTTCCGGAAACTCTTGAATCGCTGCGGGAAATGCGCCGCGTCCTAAAGCCCGGCGGCGCGCTGATCTTCTGCGAACATGGAGAGGCGCCGGAGGATAGCGTCAGACGCTGGCAGGAGCGCTTGAACCCCATTTGGCAGATATGGGCCGGCGGCTGCCGGTTAAATTTGCAAATTCCAAAACTTCTCGAACAGGGCGGGTTTGAAATCCAGGCTCTGGACATGGAATATATCCCGGGGCCAAAATTCACCAGCTTCAACTATTGGGGCACGGCCGTATAAGCAAATTTAGGATTTCAGATTTCGGATTGCGGATTTGTGGAATCGCTACGCTCTATCAATTGATAAATCTCACGCCCTTCACCCATCCCATATAAAAGCGCCTTTTACCTTCGAGTTTTAACCTTTCAGCTTTGAGCTTTGAGCTTCCAGCTTTAACCTTTCAGCTTTGAGCTTTCAGCTTCAAGCTTTGAGCCTTCAATCATTTACCGTCTACCCTAAACCACAAACCTTGAACCCGGAACGCTGAACCCGGAACCTCCTATTTTCACATATTCGAGATGACATCCTCCGGAATATCCGCATTGGTGTAAACCTTTTGGACATCGTCGCAATCATCCAGAAACTCCATCAGCCGGACCATCTGCTCGGCTTCCTTGCCGGCCAGGTCGGTGGTGTTTTGCGGCAGCATGGTAACTTCGGCAACAATGTAGGGAATTTCAGCCTTGTCAATGGCCTCTTTGACGGCCTCGAAATCAGCAGGGGCCGTGATGACTTCAAAATTGCTGTTGTCTTCTTTAATGTCTTCAGCGCCGGCCTCAAGAGCCACATCCATCAGGGCTTCTTCATCCACGTTGGCGCTTTCGACCGCAATATAGCCTTTTTTGTCAAACATCCAGGCCACACATCCATTTTCGCCAAGGCTGCCGCCGTTTTTGCCGAAGATGCTGCGAATGTCGGCCACCGTCCGGTTTTTGTTGTCGGTCAGGGATTCAACCAGTACGGCCGCCCCGCCGGGACCATAGCCCTCGTAGATGCTTTCTTCATAGTTTACCCCTTCGAGTTCACCGGTCCCTTTTTTGATAGCCCGCTCGATGTTGTCCTTCGGCATGTTTTCACTTTTGGCCGCTAAAATAGCGGTTCTCAACCTGGGGTTGGCACTTTCATCCCCTCCCCCCATACGGGCGGCCACGGTAATTTCCTTGATCAGTTTGGTGAAAATCTTACCCCGTTTGGCATCAGTGGCGGCCTTTTTATGTTTGATGCTTGACCATTTACTGTGTCCTGACATAGAAACCTCCCAACCCGGACAAAAAGTGAACCAAACCGACCACAGTAAACTGTGTTTAAATTTGTCCGGAAAATTCGAAATCCGAAACCCGAAATCCGAAACAAATCCTAAATCCGAATTATCAAATGACCGAAACTGCTGCGAAACTGATTACCTAATATACTTGATACAGATTTTGGTCATTAGAATTTTGATATTCGAATTTGTTTCGAATTTCGATATTCGAGTTTCGATATTTGAATTAAATTAACTTCACTTGTATTTGGATATTAGCAATTTTTCTTGAATCCCAACCCTATAATAAATATCTCTCGACTAGCCTTACGGCTGCTGCGGGGTTTAAATATTTTCAGCTCCTTAAAGCCGGCGTTAACGATATCCGTAAATTTAGTGAAATCCGGGCCCTGGAAAATCTTGCAGACAAAGGATCCGCCCGGCAGCAATACGTTTTGGGCAATGCCCAGGGCGGTCTCGCATAGATTGTAGGAGCGGGCGGCATCCACCGCTTTGTGGCCGGTGGTGGCCGGTGCCATATCGCTCAGGACCACATTGAAATCGGTGCCCAGGGTTTCAGTATTCAGATTAAATACGTCGCCGGTAATAATGTCAGCATGGCCCGGCAACCGGCCTTTCACCGGCTTCAGATCGATGCCGACAACCCGGCCCCGGTCACCGGTAAGCTTGGCGGCGTAAAGCAGCCAGGATCCCGGTGCGCACCCCAGATCGAGGACCCGGTGGCCCTTTTTTATCAGCTGGTGCTTCTGCTGAATCTCCTGCAGCTTATAAACGGATCGAGCCGGGAATCGTTCTTTTTTTGCCCGGCGTGTATAATGATCCTGCCACTGATTTTTTTTCTTCGAAGCAGCGCGCTTCATAGTTTCGGGTTGCGGGTTCCGAGTTACGGGCCACGGGTTGCGGGTTCCGAGTTTCGGAGCACACCTTTCCATTCCGCAACCTTGTATGCAATTTGGACTATGACCATAATCTACCTTGTCAACAATTCAACCGCCATCGGTTCAACGAGGTCTGCAATATATACTATTGCCCCCCCTATCAAGTCAAGTTATAGAGGAATCCTGAATAATTTAGCATCAGAGCACATCTGGATGCAGGCACACCAGAAGATTCTGAAAAAACGACAAAATCCCAAATCACAAATAAATTACAAACTTCAATACCGAATGACCAAAACAACTTCTTCATTTTTATCATATTCGCGACTTCGTTACTAGTCAGCTGTTGAAATGACGTCAAGCACGACTATATATGGTCTTATAGTTTGGAATTTATAATTTGGATCATTGAGATTTATTTGGGATTTGATTTTTGGAATTTGGAATTTGAAAATTTGTGCTAAACCGGCAATTATCGCTGAACCTTATGTTAAACCGTGTCAACCCTTGAAAATCCGTGTCCAAATATTAAAACAAATTTTCAACCACCTCCGACACCGTCTTGATGCCCAAAATGTCGATCCCCTGAATCTCAGGCAGACGCTTCAAATTGCTGGCCGGCGCCAGGCAGCGGGTAAAGCCCATTTTGCGGCTTTCCGCCAGCCGCGTATCCACCTGGCCGATGGCCCGCACTTCCCCCGTCAAACCAACCTCCCCCAGGACAACCGTACCGTCGGCAATGGGTTTGTCCAAAAAACTGGAGGCGACCGCCGCCACGATGGCCATGTCCACCGCCGGCTCGCCGACTTTGACCCCGCCGGCCACATTCATAAATATGTCATAGCCCATCAGGTGCATGCCCAGCTTTTTTTCCATGACGGCCGTTAGCAGGGCTACCCGGTTGGCATCCAGACCGAGGATGGTGCGGCGCGGCGTACCGAAATTGGTGGCGCTCGCCAGGGACTGCAGTTCAACCAGAATCGGCCGGGTGCCTTCCATGCTGGCCGTAACCGCCGAACCGGCCGCCCCGGCCGGACGCTCGGAAAGAAAGACCGCCGAGGGGTTGGCGACTTCATCCAGGCCGTTGTCTTTCATTTCGAAAACACCGATTTCATTGGTTGAGCCGAAACGGTTTTTGACCGCCCGCAAAATGCGAAAGATGTGATTGCTGTCCCCTTCGAAATACAAAACGGTATCCACCATATGTTCCAGCAGTTTGGGCCCGGCAATGGCGCCGTCCTTGGTGACGTGGCCGACCAGCAGGGTGGGAATCCCGGATCTTTTGGCCATGAGCATCAATCGCACAGTGGATTCCCGCACTTGGCTGACACTGCCCGGCGCCGAGGTCAAATCACCGTTGAACATGGTCTGAATCGAGTCAATCACGATTACCGTGGGCTTGGTGGTGTCGATCATCGACAGAATCGCCTCGACTTCCACCTCTGATACCACCAGCAGATTGGGCGATACCGTCTTGAGCCGTTTACTGCGCAAGCGGATCTGCCGAATCGATTCCTCACCGGACACGTACAGAACCTTATGCCCCTGAACGGCGAGACCGTGCAAGGCCTGCAGCATCAGCGTTGATTTGCCGATTCCCGGATCCCCGCCGATCAGCACCAGCGTACCCGGCACCAGACCCCCGCCCAGCACCCGGTCGAATTCCTGGATTTCGGTTTGCAGCCGCAGTTCGGTTTCCAGTTCAATTGAATCTATCGGCACCGGACCGGTTCTCGACCCGGCGAGGGACGGGCCGGCGCCCGGTTGGGATAGGGCGGCCGGTCGTTCCTCCACAAATGAGTCCCAGGCGCCGCAATCCGGACATTTCCCCATCCACTTGGGGGCCTGGTAACCGCAGGATTGGCAGCTGAAAATGGTCTTCTGCGACTTTTTCACAATGGCGAATCTCCGGTAAGTGTGTTAGAATTGAAGGTAAAAATAACACGTGAACTGGCCAGGATCAAGCAGGAAGCGAATTGCGGATTGCAAGGGTGCAGGTACATCTGGTTCATATTTAGCCAAGTGGTAATGGGACGCTGATTCACACGGATTTTTGAACCTTGAACCCTGCTTGTGGGGTCGGAGTCCGAAGGACGAAGTCCCAAACCTTTGAACCTAGTTCATATCAATGTACTACTTATATTTCCTTTCTGATTTTCGTGGTTACTTTCTAATTTCATTCAAATTATAAAACGAGGTAAAATCAAAATGTACCTTCGGATTAGGTTGAGAAATAAATCTTTGACAGCTCTTACCTTGCTGATGGCTGTTTTTTTGTGGTCGGGGTCGTCCGATGCCGCTCAAGACAAAAAGTATCATTTCGACCCCCTGCAGAAGAAACTGATCGCGGATGGTTTCGATCCTAACAGAATCAGTGGCCTTTATGCCCGGCCTCAGGTGAAATTCGAAGCTAAGGGTGTTATTGTGCTGTTCACCTACAGTGAATCCAAGTTAAACTACGATCAGTTTTCAAACGACTGGTCGATCCGCAATGCCAAGAGATATATGGAAAAGTACAAAGACGATCTTGCAAGAACAGAAAAAGCCTATGGTGTCGATAAAAATGTCATCACGGCTATCCTTTTGGTGGAATCCAGCCTTGGAAAAAACCTGGGAACCCGTTCTGCATTGAATGTCCTTTCCACCCTGGCCTCCTTGATGTACTCGGAAGCGCGCAGCGATCTGTTTACGATGATCCCCAAAGAAAAGAAAACCTCGCGCAAGCGGTATGAAAAATCAGCCACAAGAAGATCCAAATGGGCCTACAAGGAATTGAAAGCGCTTTTAAAATACGCCGACCAGGAAGGTTTCGATCCCGTTGAAATACCGGGTTCATTCGCCGGTGCCATGGGATTGGCGCAGTTCATGCCCACCAGCATCCTGGCTTACGGCAAAGACGGTGACAACGATGGCACCATCGACCTGCTAACTCATGCCGATGCCATGGCCAGCATCGCCAACTATCTCAAGCGCCACGGCTGGCGGCCGGGAATCAGCCGCAAAAAAGCCGAAAAAGTCATTTATCGCTACAACCACAGCGAATATTATGTTAAAGCAATCCTGAAAGTCGCCAAACGGCTGGAAGGCTGAGAGAGAATGGAGTCGTATAAAGTATTAGTATTTTTTCCTGTCAGGATGGATAGGATCTTTACACGAGCTCCGTGATCAATCCGTGCCTTCACGCTGACAACCAATTCTTCTGCGAGGCGGATTGCATATACCCGGTTTCATCCGGAAAACGGGTTGATAAAATATTCTGCAGCTCCTGTCTTTTTGATTTAAACTAGAATCCAGTTATCGATAATTTTTAAAAACAAAATAAATTAAGCACGTTGCCCTTTTAAAATAGATAGGATACCTCAAATATTCAATCTACAATCTTCAATCTTCAATAGTATCAGCTATGGGTATCAAAACAGCGTTAATCTTCGTCGGTCTCTGCGTACCGTTTTTCATGGGCACCATCTGGGCCATTGTGGACGTGGCCCAAAAAGATTTCGGCACTATGGGCAAAAAGGCCTTGTGGTGGGTAATTGCCTCGGTGCCCTTCATCGGGTTCATCGTCTACCTGCTATTTGGATTCCGCAAGGGCAAAAAAACCGGCCTGACAATTTAAAATCTCCTATTATTTTTCCTGGTTATCTACAAAGCTCCAGTAACGGCACTTCGCTTCCCTCCCCTGGTGGGAGGGATTGAGGGAGGGGGATAAAATAGATAGCATACCTTCAACTTGATCTTTCTGGATAAGCGTATTTTTTTTATTTTCCCCAGCAAACAATTTCTCCCGTTGAATTTCTACCGCAGCTCGGTTAAAGCGGATTTCACTGGGACTCACATCATTCTACCCCCTATTTGGAACCCGATCATTCAATTGTTTTCATGATATGGTGCAAGCCAGTATGGCATAAACTTGTCAACAAAGTGATAATTTCCTTGAAGCGATTTGAAAAGGATACCTTTTGAGGAGTTTATCTTTATTTGTTTCAAGCGATTTGGTTGTAACGCTGGCCAGAGCACTGGCGAAGCTTCTGACATCCGGAAGTGCATTAAGGTCAATATATACACAGGCCATGGCACCACGCCCAAGCTTTTCAATAAGATTTAGAAGCAAGCATGTCTTGCCGAACCGACGCGGAGACACTAAAAATACATGGCTTTGGTTTTCCATCTCGCGTTTAAGTTCTTTTATCTCGCCTTTACGGTCGGCAAAATAAGCTCCGCGAACCACACCGCCGTATTTAAATGGGTTTTCCATAAGTCTCTCCCGCTCAATACGTTTATTACGATTCGTTATTTACGAATCGGTAAAACCGTATTACAAAAAGAATCCAATGTCAAGATAGGTCAAGCCGGCAAAATCCCATAACCACCTAATTAATTATATAAAATTATGCTTACATAAAATTTTTATCGCTAAATCCTGTTTCTTGTTTTTAATTATGGAGGCGAATTAAGACAGAAAGAATACAATAAATCTTCAATTGTCAATTCCGGCTTATCCGAATTGTGCTTTCTCCCAATTTAAGTTTGACAACCCACTATCTTTTCCTGTATTAAGGCCACAGTAAATTTATTAAATTGGTCCCATCGTCTAGTGGTTAGGACGCCGGCCTCTCACGCCGGTAACGGGGGTTCGAATCCCCCTGGGATCACCAAGTAATAGAGAGAGTCTCACTTGTGGGACTCTTTTTTTTGTGGTTAGGTCGTCCCGCTTCCAAGCGGGATAACGGGGGTTCGAATCCCCCTGGGATCACCAAGTAATAGAGAGAGTCTCACTTGTGGGACTCTTTTTTGTGGTTAGGACGTCCCGCTATGCAAGCGGGATAACGGGGGTCGAATCCCCCTGGGATCACCAGCATTAGTACAGAGCCTCAGCAATGAGGCTCTTTTTTTATTGGATGCGGTTAGAATGCCCATTTATGAAGCGGAATAACGGTTGGGATCACTACTACGGCAAGTTAAGGGTGTCTTTGCCCAAATCCGTCGCCAGTTACTTCGTGAGTTTGTCGCAAGTTTAGACGCAAGTTTGTCGCAAGTTCATCCCCAATTCAGCCCTCAAGTTGATAGACGAGTTGGTTGGTTGCCCCCTCGGCGCGAATCAGCTGTTTGTTCATCATTCCCTTAAGATCACGTTGCAGGCTGCGACGGTTAACCTCTGGGCAGAGCACCTCGAATTCCTGGATGGTCAGCTTACCGTTCCTTTTTTCATTTTGGCGTTATAAGCTAATGAGAACACGCATCTAAGGGCATTGACATGCAATAAATTGCAATGTAATATATTGTCATACTTTGAAAAAGGAGATTTATTATGGCAACCATACAAAAAAGCATTCGTTTGCCGGACGAGGCGGTCAAGGAAATCGAAGCTTTGGCTTCTGGCAGCGGCAAAGACTTTTCCGGTATCGCCAGGGATATGCTCATTGAGGCAGTTAAAATGAGAAGATGTCCGGGGGTCACTTTTGCTGATGGCCCGACCGGAAGACGGGCCAAAATTGCTGGAACCGGAATTGATATCTGGGAATTTATAGCCACATTCAAGAGCCTGGGCGAAAATTATGATAAAGTGAAAAAAACTTATCACTGGCTTAGCGACCAGCAGATCCGGTCAGCGCTCTCTTATTATGCCCTTTATCCTGATGAAATCGATGAAAGAATAGCCCGCAACGACAACATCACCCAAGAGCAGGTTTTCAAACGTTTTCCTTTCCTGGCAAATCCGGCAGGTAAAAAGTGAAACTATACCTGGATGAAGATATCAGCCCCAAAGTTTCCGTAATTTTGAGGAAAAGGGGAATGGATGCGATTAGCGCCCATGAAACGGAAATGTTCGAGGCGTCCGATGAGGAACAACTCTCATTCGCTGCCGCTGGTGGGCGTATCATGGTAACCAGAAATCGGGACGATTTTATCACCTTGACGGTACAATTCTTTGAAGCCCTGAAACCGCATTTTGGTCTTGTCGTCGTTCCCCATACCATACCGGGATACGAATTCAGTAAATTAGCAGCACTTCTGGTTAAATTTTCAAAAACTCATCCGAATGGATTGGAACCATATACCATCGAATTTCTGCCGAACAAATAGCCGCCTCTATATCTGAAATAGCCTGTGAGAACGAAAATTTTGTCACATTTCAGATTACTTCCGATAGCCCCTTCAGTGAATACATGCCGTCCAAGCCCTTGAATGGTTTGGGCTTTTTTTCATGCTTTGAAAAAAACAGATGCTTGAACCAAAAAAACAGATGCTTGAACCGCTGGTAATGTTCCGCCACGAACTCTTTTGATCCGATGATGCCCGAATTTGCCTAAAGTCACTTTTCCTCTTCTAATAATTGCTATTGACAACAAAGCCCGCTTCCATTATCTGGATTGCTATCGGTTTCGATTGATTGATGCCTCAAAATATTGTGATGTAGCTGCAGCCGATACTCAATTCATGAATCTCGATTTATTCGCTCCGAAAAAACAACTTCTTATCCATATAGGATCAAGGATTACGGAATAAGGGCAAGTAGCTCCTAGTCGATGATCCGAAGTATTTCTAACGGAACAGTTTCTGGTTACTGGTCACCGGTTTCAATATCTAAAATCCATTCGTTTCGCTGTTTACAATCTGCAATCTGCAAACCGAAATCCCTAATCGAAGGGTCGGGCTTTCGGCTGTCCCGGTACATTCGAGGACTATTTGATCGGAGCTAAGTGTATTTCATTGAGACGAACCCAACGATATTAACGTTCTTAGCGAAACAAACGATCATAACGATCATTACCTTTCCAACTAATCAATACCCAAATGCGCAGTGCTAATGATGTCCGCAAAGTTACCAGATTATCACAATGAGTAATGAAGGAGGGCAACAATGAAGCAAAAATATTTCCTCTTATTATTTGTATCAGTATTGTTATTGTGGTTGGATACGGCAGGAGCGATAACGGTTGTCGTTCCGGAGGATATAACCATCACGGAGATGAACTGGCAAAGGACGGATATTCTAAATTCCTGCAATGAACTCATGCCGCCGTCTGATCAATACGGGGTAAGTTTTTCAAGTGCAGGGGATTCGGTTCATGTGTTCGGATCCACCACCGTGGACGAATATCTGATTGATGGCTCAGCCATCGGCCAGGGAGTGAAGATTTCAGCCGAATTGGGAATTAATGAGCTGGATTGGGAAACGGGTGACTGCTCTTGGGATGATGTCAGAAAGTGCCGGGTAAAGATTACGCTGAATTACGGTTATGCAATTGAAGCTTTTAACGCCGGGTGCTGCGGCCACTCAAATGTCAGAATAGAAGACGTATTCAGCAGTGGATGGGTTGATGCTGTATTTTCGATTAATCAGGGCCTTGTCACTTCCAGCGGTTTTAAAAGCCGGAGCTCGATTATGACCCTGGAGAGCATGCCGGCGATATATGCACAAATCCATACGGACGCATGCACCCGCAGTATGCCGGCCGGGCATGCGCCCGGACCGGCCAGCTACTCCGGCACCTTAACGGTAAATAACATAAAAATTGAATTTCTTCCGATGGTTGTACTCAATAAAAATAAAGTATCGTTTATCGGAATTGTTCCGGACAAATTCCCTACCAGAGAAGTCTCAGTTGCAAACTATAGTTCCGCACCAATAAATATTACCCAGCTTGAAATTGCTGAAGGACCATGGGCAGAAAAATTTGATTTTGTAAACAAGCCCGCCTTGCCACTTTCGATTGATTCAAAAAATCCGGAAACTATTCCCCTGAAGTTCTTCACAAAAGAAACTGGTGTTTTTGGTGCCGTGTTGCGGATTAAAACAGATAACTGTTTGATTCCGGAGTTGCTGGTTACGTTGACCGGGACGGCGTTTTCAGACTCGCCCAAGGATAAAGTTTTCGTACCTGTACCAATTAAAGAGCAACTTGGCACGGTTGTTGAGTTTTACATTCGCCTGCTGGGGCAGGGAGTATTGAGTAACATTTCGACTCAGACAGCCTCCGGCTACACTATTAATTTCGGTGATGGCAGCCCATTTGAAACCAACAATACAGGTTTTTTCACGCATGCATATGGGCAAGGTGAATGGTTGGCAGAAATAAGTGCTACCGATGATGGAGGTGGAAACGTGCCGGCTGACAGGATTTCAGTTGTAACCGGGGAACAGGGCGTATTGGGCGTGAGTTCTAACGTCCTGTCTATTGCTGAGGGAGGTAGCAAAACAATTACAATTACAGGCAGTACCGGGGGGCCGTATGCAATTGCCTCATATGATACCAACGTGGCCACTGCCGGCCTGAGCAATAACCTCATAACCGCCAACGGGGTTTTGCAGGGAACAACCTTCCTTAGCGTCACTGATACTAATGATGAAAGTGTGTTCATAATGGCGGACGTTCGACCCACCTGCCCGGATGACTTCAATGGAGACTGGGATGTAGACGGTGCGGATCTAGTTGCCTACATAGCGGATAACGCGAAGATCAGTTTAGATGATTTAGCAAGCGATTTCGGTAGAACTAATTGTCCTTAGTAAACAATTCTTAGAAGTCTACTGCTTGAAATATTTTCAACCATCGCAACGGCCATTGTGGGGATCATTTTGTTGAGTGCCGGATTTGAGGGCTACTGTTTTTCGCTCAGATCCATCAACATCCCCGTCAGGATCTTATTCATGGGTGTCGGTTTTCTGCTTTTTTTCCCGCTCGCTACATTAAAAAGCATCGGCTCAGCCCTGATTATTTTAGGTCTCGCTTTTCATTTGGGAGTCCACAAATTTTCAGCTACCCGGCAGACGAAAGCTGAACAGGGCTAATTGGGGCGTTTATTCCAAATATTTAAATAGATGGATTCTGGGTATCTTTTTGAAATGATGATCCAAGGTCAGGATGGCGCGATTTTCCTGGCGATAAATAAATTGGTAGTTGCGATAGTTATCCCCTGATGGCGAAGGGTAAAAGATCATCTACCGGCTTCAATCCGGGTATTGAGTCCCGTTTCTAAAACCGGAATCGCAAGCATGCCGTCGAGCATCTCATCAAACTCTTGCTGAACCTTCGCGCCTTGGAGCAGTTCTGTCAAAATGACACCTGTGATAAGGGCTTTTTCCTGCTCAATGATTTTTTCATCTGCTTTTCCGATTTTGGAATTTGGCTTGTTGAAATAGTCAATCCAAGCTGAAGTATCCACGATGATGTCAGGTTTCATCGATCTCCATTTCACGCAGTTTTTGCCAATTGTCTTCCAGTTGGAGTTTACCTTCTAGATCAATCAGCTTCTGCTTTTTCTTTTCCCGGACGAAGTTTTCGAGTACCTCATTCACCGCTTTGGACATATTTTTTGCTCTCGTGTATTTGACCACCTGTTTGATGACTTCATCTTTAATATTTATTGTGGTGCGCATGCTGTCCTTCGAATAAATATGACAATAAAATTTGATCTTGTATGATGTCCATAAAATTTTCATGAGGACTAAATTCTTCTAATCGAAAATCAGTGGTAAGAAACCGGTTTTTATTTCCGGTCTGAAAATGATGTCCGATAAAATAAGGAGAATTGTGTAGTCCTTCTAATATTTGACTCCCTTAAACCTATGTGATATTAATAGTTTACTCTCTGCACGCTGCTCACGCTCTCATGATTAGATAAACGACTGTTGCACACCCAATTGCCACCATAGACCGAATCCGAGGAGATATAGGAGAAGCGTTATGAAAATTCTTATTGTTGAAGATGATGAAAATTCACGAGTTCTACTTGAATCGGCGCTGAATGCAAATGGCTTTGAAGTGGAAAGTGCCGAGAATGGAAAACTCGCGTTCGAACTTGCCGTCCTCGCGCCGCCGGATCTGATCATCTCTGACATACTCATGCCGGAAATGGATGGATACGCCCTATGCCAGGCAGTTAAGGCCAATGATCAGCTTTATGATATTCCTTTTATTTTCTATACCGCAACTTACACGGATCCGCAGAATGAAAAACTGGCGATGGACCTCGGGGCTGCCAAATTCGTTGTAAAGCCGATGGAGATCCACCTCTTTTTAGAGGAGATCCGTACCGTATTGAAAAAAACAGCAGCACCCGGTCGGACTCTGCCACATATAAACCGGGAAAATGAGCTTGAACTGCAAAAAGACTATTCAAGAGTAATCGCTAAAAAACTCGATGTCAAAGTTCGCGAGCTTGAAAAAGAGAAGGATAGGTTAGCAGTCAGTGAGCAAAAATATCGAAGATTGATTGAAGCCCTGAGGGGCAATTACTTTTTTTATACCCATGATAGATCAGGTCTATTTATCTATATCAGCCCTTCAATAACGAGCGTTCTCGGCTATTCACCGGAAGATTTTAAAATTCATTTTAAAGAATATTTAACGCCGTGCGACATAAATAAAGACGTTTTGCACTGCGCTGAACAAAGCCGGAGAGGGATCAAACAACCGCCTTATGAAATCGAGATTTACCATAAAAATGGCAGTATTCATCGATTGGAGATTACGGAAGAACCCATATCAAACGGCGAGGGCCAGATATTGTCCGTCGAGGGAATCGCCCATGATATCACCCAGCGCATAAAGACCCAGCAAGAGAGGGAGAAGCTTCAAAAAAGACTGATTCAGGCTCAGAAAATGGAGGCGATTGGAACGCTTGCCGGTGGCATCGCCCATGATTTCAATAACATTCTTTCTGCGATCATCGGATATACCGAGCTGTCTACACTCAGTATTGACAACAAAAAAATGATATCAGGCTATTTGGACAGCATCATGCAGGCTGGAAATCGCGCCAAGGAACTGGTGCACCAAATTCTTACCTTCAGCCGCCAGGCGGAAAAAGAGTTCAAGCCTGTATCTGTAAAGGTGATTATCAAAGAGACCATGAAGCTGCTGCGGGCCTCATTGCCCTCGACTATTGAGATTAAGCTAAATATTATGAGCGAATCCCTGGTAATGGGAGATCCAACCCAATTACATCAGCTGCTTATGAATCTTTGTGTTAATGCCGGATATGCCATGAGAGAGAAAGGCGGAATTCTTAAAATAAACCTTAATAATGTTCAACTCGACGAAGACTTCAAGCCCCAATTCCCGGATCTTAAGCCGGGTTCGTATCTTAATCTCACCGTGGGTGACACCGGGGAAGGTATGTTGCCCGAGGTGCTGGAAAGAATATTTGACCCGTTTTTTACAACGAAGGAAAGGGGTGAGGGAACTGGTATGGGATTGGCCGTGGTTCATGGAATCGTCAAAAGCTGTGGGGGAGCGGTTCATGCCTATAGCGAGCCCGGAAAAGGAACGAATTTCAATATCTACTTTCCCGTGATTGAAAGCACCCATGATTCGGACACTGACTTGGAAGAGATCAATCCCCGGGGCAAAGAGCACATTCTTTTTATCGATGATGAGGCCAATTTAGTTGAAATTGGGCAACTAATGCTTGAAAGTCTCGGGTATCAGGTCGAAACGAGAACGAGCAGCCTGGAAGCACTAAAATTATTCAGAGCCCAGTCAGACCAATTTGATTTGGTGATCACCGACATGACCATGCCTCAGATGACCGGCGATCGGCTTGCCAGAGAAGTCATTGCAATACGCAAAGACATTCCCGTGATACTCTGTACCGGATTCAGCCATCAAATCGCTGAAGATAAATCCTGGGGAACGAGCATAAAAGGTCTATTGATGAAACCGATTATTAGATCCGAATTGGCTCAGATGGTCCGCAAGGTGTTGGACGATGCTAATACTCCGACTTAGGGCATCTGTTGGTATGTACAATGCTCGCCGGACCCTCCAATGCTTGACCCCCAAAGCTTGACCCTCCAATGCTTGCCCCCTGTGCTTTGCCGGACCAAATTAACTATCTGAAAATTAATGAAATATATGCTACACGCGAGGTTGTTTTGGGTCTTAAAACCAACGTTTTGATCACATAAACGTGACAGTCTCGTAAAAAGTCGAAGAACGACCTGTTTACGAGAGTGTTTAGCATCTGGTGTATCGTGTTACTTGGTATAAAATATTGATATAATTTGCAAAAAATTTTATCGAATCCCAAACACGAAACAGCAAACACATGATGAATTCGACTATTTACGAAATCATCAAACATGATTTTAATACCAATCAGGAATGTAGGTGAAACGTATTTTCGCCGGCATGAATGACAGAATTTATTTTGTCGCAGAAAACCTGGTCCTCTGGGCCAGGTCAGAGACAATCGGCTGTGCCGTAAATTCAGCTGCAAGCGGGAGCGGAATGATGGAATACTGGAAAATTGGAATGTTGGGTTGGTGGAATGGGGTCTAATTTTATAGGGATGGCACGAATCAGTTCATAAAATCAGACCGTCATCCGCTTTCGATACCCAATATTCCATTATTCCACCATTCCATTATTCCATTGGGAGTTTTAAGTAAAATCCACTCCTCCGGAGTAAAATCAAAGCCGGGCCCTCTGGACTCGGATTTTTACTATAATATATTGATATAATTATATATTATCACTTGAAATTGACATCAATCTATCTTTTTACTATACTTGTAGAAGGATAGCGGCCGAATCGACTCGCCCATCATTTTCTTTGCTGCAACTCGTTTTAAATAGTAATACTTAAAGTTCTTCATTAGCATATTATACTGATAATACTAAAAAATATTTTTAATTTTTCAATTATTGACCCTGCCGACCTTAACAAATTGTTAAAGTAATGGTATAATTACACAATAATTGATTCTACCGGCAACGGGTGTCGTGATTTTGCAGCCCACGGTAAATGTTGCCGCAAAAAACCAGGTTGTAATTTTATTAAGGAGTAAAACTGCATGGATTCAGAACTCATGAGTTGTCCTACCTGTAGTCATACCGTCAGTAATGCGACCGGGGCATGCACCTACTGTGGTGCAATGATGGTCAAAGCTAAACAACAACCACCGGCCGAGAATAAAGTCGTCGGTCAAATGACACCAATGCCGGAGTCCCCACCGCCACTGCCACCTGTGCAATCACACCCGGCAGGCGAAATACCTGAGGTGGCCGTCGCGGGCGTCGAATCCCCCGTCGCTCAGCCAGGGGCGGATTCCGCGGCAGTGGCAGTATCCCCGGACCCGACAACTGACCTAGATGCTGAATCCGAAATAGAGTTGCTATACTTTGAAGATGAGCCTGAAGACACCGCCTCTCCTGATGAGCAGGTTTCGGAAAGCCTAGCAGAGATTGAGCAAGCAGTCACAGACTTTGAAATTGCGGCAGAAACCGCGCTGGTCGAAGCTGTTGAGACAGAAACCGTGGCCAATGGCACCGCAGTTGCCCAGCCGACAGCCCAAGAGCCGGCAGCCGACGCGATTCCGGTGGTTGAAACTACCAATTCACCGGCGCAGCAGGCGGATGCAGCCCCAGCTGCCACCGGTGATGTCCTGCCACCTCCGGAACCGGTACTGGTAGATACTGCCGGTGATGATACCGGAAATCCGCAGAAATTGGAAGCGGCGAAAATCGAGCAAATTAAAACCGAAGCTGCTCAACAAGAACCTGAGGCCCCGCTGCCAAACGAGAAATCTGCGGCTTCCGCAGAACCCGTTGAAAAGGTCCAGACCAAACCCGAGAAAGAATTGCAGCCAAAGAACGCAACTGTCATTGACATCAAGACCGGGGAAGTTCCTAAATCCACGGGTGAAACCATTTTGCTGGATCTTTCGACTGAAGTTGCACCTGCCGCAGCCGCGCCGCCGGCTGCGAACCCTGCCGCCGCACAACCAAAGCCCAAGGCTCAAATTCAAAATATAAATAAACCGGTGGCGGATACGACCAAGGCCGATGCCTTAAAACAGCAGAAAGCTGCCCTGGCCAAAGCGCAAGCCCTGAAGAAGCAAAAACTGATGCGGGCCAGAGCCGTTGCATTGAAGCGAAAAAAAGCGGCTCAGGCGAAGGCCCTGGCTGCCGGTACGGCTGCCAAAAGTCAAAAATCCGCTGAGCCCCCCGCCAGTCCCAAGCCCGTTGCTGGTGCGGGAGCAAATCTCAGAATGCACACCTTAATAGAAAAATATAAGGGTCGTGTGATCGGAATAAACTACGACAACTCGGCTGAAATCAGGGGGGCACAACTGGTTCAGGTCAATGCCGAGTTTTTCAGCGTGTTTGTAAAAGATAAGGGTCTGCGCTACAGTTACCCCATATCTGCCATACTAACGGTGATTGAAGGCAAAGAAGGCGTAGACATCGATAATGCGAAACAGGTGGATAAATTTATTGCCGTGTTCAAATTGTATCCACTGGTGCTTTTCTAATACCCTGAGGCAACAGAGCAGAGTCCGGCAGCGGCGGTATAGTGTCGCAGGTTGGGCTCTGGCGCCCTGCGTTCTGAATCAAATATCCTGATCCCCTGATCCGCCTGGGCCGGTCGCATGACTCCGAGGCATTGGAAAACATATGCCCGCCTGATACAATCACCCTTCCTGCACCAATTTTTTTTGAGAATGTTCCTTCCGCTTTTCACCTAAAGATCGACTGCTGTAAATGCGTGCTTGACGAAATATCAATAAAGGATATATTGGGGTATTACTAAATTCTCCGGATCTGTCCGGGCCGCGAAACCTGTATTTTCCGAACCTCGAAGATCACCAAATGCATCATGAGATACTTACCGATTGACAGCGACCTTTTCGTACATAATCGAAAGCGAATGGCTGAGCGGCTCGAACCCAGCTCGCTCGCCGTCTTCAACTCCAACGACCTCATGCCGACCAGCGCCGACGGCAATCATCCCTTTATTCAGCAAACGGATTTATTTTATCTGAGCGGCATCGACCAGGAGGAGAGCACCCTGGTTATCTGCCCGGATGCGAGAGAAGAAAAATACCGCGAGATTCTGTTTCTCAAGGAAACCAATGAGAAGATCGCTTTGTGGGAAGGCCGTAAATATACCCGGGAAGAGGCCACTGAGACATCCGGTATAAAGACCATCTGCTGGAATCATGAATTTAGCAGCATCATTCAGCAACTGGCGCTTCAGTCCGAGAATATTTATCTGAATACCAACGAACATCTGCGTGCCAATACCTGGGTGGAGACCCGCGACGATCGTTTTCTTAATTGGTGTCGCCGGTCATTTCCGCTGCATAACTACCGGCGACTGGCTCCCATCCTGCATGATCTGCGGGCCGTTAAATCAGAACTCGAGCTGCCTCCTATCAAACAGGCTTGCAAGATTACGCACGCTGCATTTCAGCGTTTGCTGGGCTTTATTAAACCGGGGGTATGGGAGTTTGAAATCGAGGCCGAAATCTACCACGAGTTTATCCGAAACCGGTCCAAAGGACCTGCTTTTGAGACGATTGTTGCTTCCGGGGCGGATTCATGCGTCTTGCATTACATCAAAAATGATAAGCAATGCCGGACCGGCGATCTCGTACTGATCGATTTTGGGGCTGAATATGCCAATTATGCGGCAGACGTTACCCGGACCGTTCCGGTCAGCGGCAAGTTCTCGAAACGGCAAAAACAGGTTTACAATGCGGTCTTAAATGTGCAGAAAGCCGCCATAAATCTACTTGTCCCGGGCAGCAGCCTTGATGACTATCACAAGGCGGTCGGCAAGATCATGGAATCGGAGCTTATCGGATTGGGGCTGCTGGATTCGAAACAGGTGAAGAAACAATCCATCGACGAACCCCTGTACAAGAAGTATTATCCCCATGGTACGTCGCACTATCTCGGTCTGGATGTGCATGATTACGGCGATAGGTACCGGCCGCTCGAACCCGGTATGGTCCTGACCTGTGAACCCGGAATTTATATCAGGGATGAAGCTATCGGAATCAGGATCGAAAACGACATCCTGATCACCGCAGATGGGCCGGTCGATCTAACGGCTGACATACCCAGGGAGGCGGAAGAGATCGAAGCGCTGATGAATCAATAGCGGTCTGCTGGCTTGAAACCACTGGGACATTAATTTAAATCCGAAATCCGAAGCACGAAACACGAAACAAATTCCAATGACATAAATTCCAATGACAAAAACAACTCCGATCCAATGCAAAATCTAGCGATCAGCTCGTTGAGCAATATTACTCACTGCTTTTGTCTTCTGGTCTGGACCGTTTTGAGCATTTGAACATTTGTATTTGAGATTTATTTCGGATTTCGAAATTCGAGTTTCGTATTTTTTCAAGTGTCAGTTGCCTCTCACCAGATCGGTAAAACCTTTTCGGCTCTACTCATTGGAGGTGGTAGTTCAATGCCGGAATTAACTGGATGAAGCTAGGCGCAACTCTAAAAAATACAGGGGGGAGGATGGGAAAACAACTGGTTATCGTCGGCGCCGGGCATGCACATTTAACCATATTAAAAAATTTGCAGGAGTTTAAAAATGCCGGTCATAATGTGACTGTTGTCAGTTCAAGCGCACTTCACTATTATTCAGGGATGGGACCGGGAATGTTGTCCGGGATTTACCGACCGGAGGACATCCGATTTAACGTGGAAAAGATGTCCCGGGACCGGGGCGCGGACTTCATTGAAGACAAAGTCGTCAGGATTGACCCGCAGCAAAAAGAAATCGACCTGCAATCCGGCCGAACCCTCGCCTACGATGTCATGTCGGTTAACACCGGAAGTTTTGTCCCCGTTGAAGCTGCCCGTGTTTCTGATGATACGGTAATCCCGGTTAAGCCCATCGAAAATTTGTTGGATGCCCGCCGCAAAATCATCGCGGCTTTAAAGAACAGAGATCTAAAGATAACGATTGTCGGGGGCGGGCCGACCGGTGTTGAAGTGGCCGGCAACCTGTGGCGACTGGTCCGCGATGTTTCCGGGCAATGCCGGATTACACTGATTGCCGGATCTCGTCTGCTTGATCAATTTAAGGCCGGCGTTCGAAAGCGTGTTTTCAACTCGCTGATTCACCGCAGCGTACGGGTGGTTGAAGACATTAGAGTAACCGGTATCAAAGACGGGGCCGTGGTCCTGTCTGACGGCAGCACTGTAGCCAGCGATATCGTTTTCATGGCGGTAGGGGTTCGGCCGTCGCCGTTGTTTGAAGACAGCGGAATGCCGGTCGGCCCGGACGGCGGGATGCTGGTCAATCAGTATCTGCAGTCCGTCGCTTTTCCGGAGGTTTTCGGTGGAGGGGACTGCATCAGTTTCGAACCGGAGCCCCTGGCAAAGGTCGGTGTCTATGCCGTGCGGCAAAATCCGATCCTCCTCAATAATCTGCTCTGTTTTCTGAAGGATTCCGCGCTGACACCATTTCATCCTCAAAAAGCCGTATTGCTCGCCTTCAACATGGGAGACGGAACCGCTGTCGTTCAGTGGCACTCCCTGGTTTGGGGCGGCGGGCTCGGATTTGCCCTGAAAAACTATATCGACAAAGCGTTTATGAAAAAATTTCAAAGCTAAAAGATATTGTTGAAATCGGTCAAACTTCGGTTGAAAGGTCAGTCATGGATAATCAAAAAATAGTCCTGGTGGTTTGCGATCAGCAGTCCGACATGGATGTAGTTGTCGATTTGCTTAATCCCGACTACCAGATCGTCGCTGTCAGGAGCGGGGAGCAGGCCCTAAAAGCGGTCCGCGCTGATACTCCCCCGGACCTGGTACTGCTGGGATTAATGAAGACCGAAAAGAAGGCGACCGACCTGTGCCGTCAATTAAGAACCAATCAAATCACACGGGATATTCCGGTAATTGTAATCACCGCTAACAGCGAGTCCTGCAAACTGGATGCGGGGGCCGTGGACTGCATCACCAAACCGATCGTTCCCGACATACTCAAGGCCCGCATAAACACCCATTTGGCGCTGAAGCAAAAAACCGAAGAACTGCACGAGGCTAATTTAGAAATTGAGATCCTCAGCCATAAAATGGCAAAGGAACTCACGGTCGGCCGCGAGATTCAGAAACGAATCGTGCCATCCGATTTTCCGGCCTTCCCGGATCGAGACGAATTCGACGTTTATGCCACACTGCAGCCGGCCAGTGAATTTGAAGGGGATTTTTATGATTTTTTTTTAATCGGCGACGATCGATTCTGTTTCTGCCTCGGCAGTGTGGCCGGCAAAGGGTTGCAGGCGGCCCTGTTCATGTCTGTTGCGAAAACCGTCATAAAATCCAGAGCGGGCGATGATTTCTCAACGGCCAGCATTCTCACGCACGTCAATGAGCAGCTCAGCGCCGTCAATCCGGCTGCCATGTCGGTCAAGCTTTTTATGGGTATTCTGAATGTTAAATCCGGGCGCATGCGATATACCAATGCGGGGCACAATCCGGCCTATTGCAAACGGGAAACCGGAGGCCTCGAACGCCTGGACCGGATTCACGGGCCGATAATCGGCATCGCCCGCGGCATGGTTTACCGGGAAAGCCGCACCACTTTGTCCAAAAACGATATGCTGCTGCTATTCTCTGACGGGGTGGCCCGGGCCGGGCTCGATGGAGAGCAAGCATATTCCGAAAAACGTTTAACTGAGATATTATCTGCAAAGGATTATAGATCCGTCCGGCACCTTGTGCGCACGACGATTTCGAAGATGAATGATGCCGGCGGCTCAGCGGATCGGTCCGAGGATGCCACGCTGCTGGCGGTTCAATTTATTCGTACCCCGGAAGAAACAGAGGGCCCGAAACTTGAACTTACCATTCCGAATCGTTTTAGCGAAAGTGCGGGGGTTAAAGAACATTTTGATACCTTCGCGGAGCATTACGGCATTCCGGATCAGATTCGGTTGAAAATGCACGTGGTGATCGACGAACTGTTAACCAACATCATCTCCTATGCTTACCTGGATGACGAAACCCACGACATCAATATTAAAGTCGAATTATCCGCCGATCGTTTGAAAGTGTCAATGGTCGATGACGGCATCCCATTCAATCCATTGGGCATCGAGACCCCGGACACGGGACTGGCCCTGGAAGACCGCAAAATCGGCGGGCTGGGAATTCATCTGGTGCGCAAGATGATGGACCGGGTATCTTATCGACGTCGAATAGATAAAAATGTCATTACGGCTTTAAAACTGCTGCCGGTTGATGAGAAATAATTCCGGCATTAAACCACCTCTTCTAATGGCGGGACCGAATAGATTCTACCGGTCCCGTGAGAATTAAACGAGCTGGAATAAATACGAAACACGAATTTCGAAATCCGAAACAAATCAAAAATTCGAATGTCCAAATTTTCAAAACGACCAAAGCAGAACGATGAAACCAGTGCATAAAACTGATCAACTCGCTCAGCGCTAGATTGCGTATTGGATCAGACCGTGTTTTTGTCATTGGGATTTATGTCATTCGAATTTGTTTCGTGTTTCGTGCTTCGGATTTCGGATTTACATCGTTGCGCCAGGGATCTTGCACTGTTCCAGGGGGCTTCCTGAGGCCTCCCGCTCAGCGGGAGGAGCGCTCACTTCTTTAGCCAGCGCAATTTGCGATCCTCGACAAAAACGGCCTCGATGTTCATGGTTGGCGCCGCGAGAGCGCGCAGGGCGGCGGCGTTCAAGACTTCCATGGCATCTTGTGAGACATGGCCATGAATTTTTAGTTTCAAAATGCTGTCTTCCGGCAGTGCCGACAGTCGGGTAGCAATCCATGACCGGAGTTGTCGCTTATTCATCCTGGAAGCATGCAGATCAAACTGGATCATGGGTCTCACCGGCAGCATGTGAAACTGCCACCGTCTCAACATGTTCCCTTTCCTGGCTTTTAAATCGAATTCTAAAATCAGAAAGCCCTTATTTTCGCTTTTTTCGGCAAAGGAAGTACGATCAATTGAGCCGGGATAAAAAACCGGCACCGCCGGGCCCTTGGTCTGCGAGTTTGCGGCCAAGACCTGGTGCCGGTGAATGTGACCGGCCAGGACAGCCGAAAATTTTTCCGGAATTTCGGATGGATCGATGACATCCGGTGCAAGGCGGAATTTGTAACCAACCGGTCCCACGGTGGCCCCGGCAACTGCCTGATGGATGCACAACAGATGCACATCCGCATCTGCTCCAAGAATTCCGGTTTGATCGACCAATTTTAAAAATTGTTGCCGCACATTCCGGCGTACAAACGGAAATCCCGCCAGCACGAGGGTGCTATTTTCTTTTTGCAGCCGGAAGGTCCGCGGGCCATTAAAAATATGGATAAGCGGATGTTCGCCCAAGTGGCGGTGGGGAATGGCCGAGCGCTCGTGGTTTCCGGGGACCAGATATACCGGAATTCCGCAATCGGCAACCTGTTTGAGCGGTTCGAAGGCCATGCAGACCAGCCTGGCCGGGACTTTGCTGCGATATAGCAGATCACCGCCGTGCACCACGCAGTCCACCCGGCCTTCCAGGGCCGGCCGGAGGGCACGTTTGAAATTGGCGAAAAATTCCGGGCCCCGCCTGCGTCTCTCCACTCTTGGACGAAAAGCCAAATCAAAACCCAGATGGGTATCTGCCAGCAATAATATTCGGATCAGACCCATCGCAGCGCTTTCACTAACGCCCCGGTCCCCAGGATTTTTCGCGGCCCCAGCTTGAGCTCTACTTTGCGGCCCTCGGAAACCAGCCTTCTCAGATCAGTCGTGACAACCCGCAGCCGGTCATAGGTTGTAAGATCAATATTGTTTTGACGGGCCTGGAATGACCTGGCAAATCCCGGCGGTGTAGGAATGCTTGAGCTGGGCTGCATGTCATCCCGTCGGAGTACAGCACCTTTTTCGAAAACCACCAGATTTTTATTCTTGGCCGGCTGACCGGCAGGTGCCCAGGCCAGGCATGACTCGCTCAGCAGGCAGAACCAACGGGCACGCCGAATTAAATGGGCGCTGTGGAGCACCATCCTTTCGATGGCACCGGCAACTGCTTCCGGCGACCAAACTTGCTCGTTGTCAATTTCCTTTCTTTGCGCAGCGGTCCCGTCAATTTCGTCCTGCTGCGCTTCAGCCGCTTCAGAAGATGCTGCCGCTTTCAATCGCTCGCGCCAGAGTTCTGCACCGAGACCGGTCAAAAACCGCAGAGACGACTGTTTTGCCAGGCGCCGGCGATAGCGGGACCGGAACATTTCAAAACCCGCCTGTACGCAATCCACGTCCGGTGCATACTCCGGGGCAAGGGCCAGCACGGAATATCCGAGGTTCTTGTCTTTGGCGCCTTTAATCTGCATTCCACCTTTGAGCCACGAATCAAAACCGGCGAGGGCTTCGGTGGTTTTGCCGGCCGGCAATGGTCCCAGCGGGAATTTCCGGTGGGCAAACTGGGCCTGCCGGGCGAAATCTTTAGAGCAAAAAGTCAACCGGCGCTGTCGCCGGCGCAGGGCAATATTATAAGGCGGTGAATGACGCTTGATTTCGTCAGACTCGAGGATGGCCGCTTCCAGGGCGGAATCGGTCAGCGTGATTTTCAGATCTCGAGCCTGGGTCAACATCTCCAGGATGTGTTCGGCGTGGGGCGCCTTGGGCCGGAAATAGCTGTTTACCCGCTGCCTGAGCGATTTAGCCTTGCCGATATAAAGCGAATCGCCATTGGCGCGCAGCATTCGATAAATACCGGGCTGGTCCGGCAATTGCCGCCTGATATCGGGATCCATCGGAAAGGCCCTTTTTGAACGGCCGGCCGGCCTGGTGTCGGCCAGCCAGTCGACCAGCTCGGCCAGGGTCGTAATCCCGCAGGTCGATTCTAATCGGTGAACCATTTTTTGCCAGACAAAGGCAGTTGCAACGGCATGGTCGCCGCTGCGCTTGAGCTCGGGCATGCAATGGCCGTAATAGCCGGCGATGGCCCGCAGACCCCGGCGCGGCAGGTCCGGCAGCAGACGCACGGCAATCTCATGGGTACAGATGATCCGAAAAGGAAAGGGGCCGGCGGGGCTGTTTCGGCGATGCAGGTCGCGCAGAAAAGGCTCCTCGAAGCGGGAGAAATGAATAACTGCCGGGCAAACACCCCGCGGGGAATTGCGATCAGGGCTATTGGCGGCCGCCAGCAGACGGTTCCAGACCGCCTTTGATGACAGCCCGGCTTCCAGGTCTTTGGCCGAGATCCCGGTGATGCGCTGCACTGCCCGGGGTATAGTAGTCTCAGCCGGCAACCGGATCGGAAAAACCTGAACGGCGGACTCGCCGACTAAATTTTTAGCCGATGCGCGGGTTCGGACCCACCCCATTTCGAGAATGTGCCCCCGGGAGGGATTGGCGCCCGTCGTCTGGCAGTCAAGCGCCACTATGTTTAAGTTTGAGAGGGTCGTTGGCATTGAAAATAGAAGCAATTTGCTCTTGTTGAAACTCGCTAAATTTTGATTAGCCACGAATTGGCCTGAATTATTGCAGAAGATTAAGACTGATACAAGAGTGGGAGGAAACTAATTTCTTGAAATTTGGATTAGTCCGTGGCTTTTTTTCAAGCAATTAAATTGAAGCGGTACGCTTCAATTTACCATGGCATACACCAGCCCACTTTCGGACCAGATTTTGATGTCGTGGTTTTTTTCGGCGAGGGAGTATTTTTTATTGTTTTTGACCTTGAATTTTATATCATCCGGATTGATTACGAAAAGGGAACATTTTTTACCGTTTTTTTCATAAACCAGGTAGGCCGCACCTTTTGGCCCCAGTTTGCACGGGCGGCCGCCTTTAAAAACATACCCCTGGCCGGCCAGGTTCGGTGCGGTGGCAGCAAAACCGATGCGTTCAACGAACCATGCTGCGGCGTCCTCAATTTCTCCCGCTTTAAATGCTACGCGCTGTTGATCATCCAGATGATTGGCCAGAGCTAAGGAGCCGATGTGCTCAATATCACGAATATCTCCCGGCGGGTAGTTAAACAGCACCAGAAAAATGACCATGGCGGCGGCCAGGGCCGGTGCCAGCGTTCGCCACCGGCCGGCGAATCCTTTGCGCTTCGTCGGCCCGGCTGGAATGTCAAGCTTAATTCTGGTATAAAGATCAGCCGGCGGATCAATCATTGTCAATGATTCTTGGAGGCGTTCCTCGGCGAATTGGTCCAGCGTATAAAGCTTCTGACATGATGGACAGGCCGCCATGTGGGTTTGGGCCTCCTGTACGCAAGACTGATCATGAGTGTCGATATCAAGTAGCCAGTTTTTAAAGTCGATGCAATCCATTTTTTTACCTAACCCGGTAAGCCGGAATTGAAGATTGAAGATTGAAGATTGAAAATCTGTTGTATCGCTTCGCTCTGTCGTTTAAATTTAAACTCATTGCCTTATCAAAACATTCAATCCGGCTATAGCATAAATCCTGCACAAACATGATGTGATTTCAATAAATATATACTAATCCGGCTGAACCGGAACCTATCGGCCAAGTGTAATTGGTGCGATGGCTTTACGATTTTAGTAACGCGGCGATTTTCGTTAAAGCCTTGCCTGTAAACTTTGGATGCCGGAAACGACCGCGGAACCCATGCCTGCCGGTTCCCTTACTGGTAGAACCCGGGAGTTAAATTTTTATTCCATTTTTTTAATCTTCGCCAAAATTTATTTTTGTTTTAATAATGTCAATATGTTATAAATGTTCAAGGTTCAAGGTTCAAGGTTCAAGGTTTATGGTTTAAGGTATAGACAGTTAACAAATCAGTTTTGCGCGAATTGTGCAAAACATTTGTTGACTTCTTTGTAAAGCAATAACAAACAAGCATTTACAAAGATTTGAATTGAATTCAACTTTGTCACGACGGTAATTTCGTTTGAGACATTTGAATTTTGGAATTTCGGATTTGTTTCGTATTTCGTATTTCGAGTTTCGTATTTTCGGTATATCCGGATAGAATATTTTAGGATTGCTATCGATTGAAATTTAAAAGACAGAGCGACGTGTCGGGGCGTCTTGTGGGGTCGTAGCCCGAAGGGCGAAGCCCCAAGCCGAAGGCGACCTGTGGGGTCGTAGCTCGAAGAGCGAAGCCCCAAGCCTGAAGCGATTCCACCATTCGTCAATCGACATTCGACATTATTCATTCATTGAAGTTTCACACGAGCGTCGGCCTACGGCTAAAGGACAGCCGGTCTGATCAATAAAATAAGCTTCATCCGTAAATCGTGCGTTCATGGATCGTGGGAGCGGTTTCCAACCGCGATTACCCGGGTAATCGCGGCCGGCCTGCGACAAGCTCAGTCAAGTCGAGGCCACTCCCACAAACCATCAACTTATATCTGAATGGTTTGGAATTTGCTGAAGTTTTATAAGAGCGGAGGTCGTTGGCCGCGGGCGTCCAGTCTGATTATGAGGGAAACTGTGCCATACTAACGCGGTTTCGATGAACTCATTGGCCGTTTCGTCCTCGTCCTCGAAGCTTTTGAGCCTCTCTGTATCGAGGACGAGTGCGACGACGAGCACGATTTGTATACCCTGTTTTGGGGTTAATATAGACGTATTTTCATTAGAGGGATCAACATGTTGGCCCGGAGATTGAGGCGCGATGTGGTTATTAAGCCCAAGTAGTCTGATCTTCGATTTTTCCGGTTAAAATTAGCAAAACGCCTGGACAGCGAAATGGACAAAAGGCTGTACGATGCCTTAAAAAAACTCCGGGAAGATTTACCGCGGTTGGCTGATATTTTAAAGCTGGGATCGGACGCGGAAGTCAGCTTCTGGAGTGACATGGTCGACGCCAAGCTTTTAAGCCGCCTGGCGCCTGATTTTCCAACCGTTGCTGCGATTTGCGGGGGCGGCTCCTCCGGCAAATCCACCCTGTTCAATTCGTTGGTTGGCGAGCATTTTTCGATGACCGGCGGGACGGCGGGCCTAAACCGCCGGGTGCTTTTTTCAATACCGCGCCGGCGGGCCGGGCAGCGTGAACTCCTGGTTGACCTTGCTAGACCCTTCAAAGATGTCCCCGAACCATTGAAAGATAAAGAAGAATTGACCCATCCGGGAATACCGCTGTATGTGGCGCATCATGGTGCCTTAAAAAATATGGTGATTGTCGATACGCCGGATTTTGATACCGGTGCCAAAGGCTCCTACACCAACCGGGAAGTGACCCGGATGGCATTGGAAGCTTCGGATATCATAATTTATATTTTCACCAATTCGAATTATAATAATCGGGACAATACCGATTTTATTGCCCAGATGCTGACCGGAATCGGTAAACGAAAATGTTTCCTGGTGTATCGCGTTTACCCGAGTTATACCAAACAGGAGGTTCTGGAACATGCCCGAACCGTTGCCGAAGGCATCTACGGCCGGTCGGCCGATGATTTTCTGCTGGGCGTGTATCGCACTGATGAGGATAACAACGTGGCCGCCGGGGAGCGGTTCATGGAGATTAAGCCGGTTGCTGCCAATCAACCGGATTTTATGGCAACCCTGCAGTCCATCGATGCGGCTGGAATCAGGTTCGATCTTTTTTCGTCGATTTTAAAAGACGTCGTTCAACGGGCCGAAAATATCAGGGGCCGCTCGGAAGTGGCTCTGGATGAATTGCGTTTGTATCTCGATGCCCTTCAGACCGTGCAAAGCCAATCTGTTCGTGAAGCACTGAAAAATTTTCCGATAAATCGTCTGATGCGGCGGTTTGCCCGAATCTGGGCCGACACCGATCCGGCGCATGTAAAAATCATGCGTCGAACCGGCAGCGTTATTGAATTTCCCTTTAAAATGCTGCTTGGCGCGGCCGGCTGGGCCAAAGACCAGATGACGCTGGAAAAACCGCCTGCTGCGGCTGGTCTGGAGTACGCTCAGAAAGTGGATGAGGATCTGGTGACGGCCGTCACCGACATCCATAATCAGTCGGTCAGCCCCCAGCTGGCGGTCAGCAGTTCAGCGCAGGATCCGCTGGTCCGGCGGATGGTTGAGGCTGTCGACACGATTCGGGTCCGTAAAAATCTTGCTGTCGGAAAAACACCCCGGACCGAACCCTCCGGCGACGGCCTTAATCTCTCCATTCGGGTTGATGCCCACCCTGCGGTGCAAGCTGAACAGCAACGGCTGCGTGCCAGGGACTTTAAGTCCGTACTACAGTCCATTCTTGCTGAAAAAGAGACGATTCTGGGGATTTCCCGGAATATGGAAGCAGATCTTAAAATAATGGCCGATGATTTTCGCAAAAACATGGGATTGTGGCGCAAAATCAACCAGACTTTCTGGGCCTTTCTTAATGTGGTGCCGGCCACGGTTGCGGTTACTTATGTGCTGTCGACCGGTGACCCGGTGGGCGGTGCCGGCTTAAAAGTAAAATTGGCCGGGCTTTTCGGTGTCACGGACCTTTATGCATTGTTTGCCATTCCTTTTACCACCGGGTTGAAAAAGGCCGACCGCCAGCAGATTGAAGAAATGCTGCGGGTGATTTTACAAACCTGGTTGAAAGACAAGTCCAAAATCGTGCAGGATCTGTTTGAAAAAAATATAACCGGTGAAATTATCCGCTGTGCAAGCCGGCAAATTACCGATGCTGATCAATTGATCGTCAACATCGACAACGCTTTGCAGACATGCACCGGGGGGATGCAACGAAATGACATCAACGCAGCAATTCGGCGCTCTTAAAACACTCGCAAAAATCGAAGGATTCAAAAATGATCTGAAACGTTTGGGATCGGTTCTTGGCGGCTTGTCATTCTGGCATCCGGCGGCCCCCCATGAGAAACAATGCCGAACCGCCATTCAAATGATCGACAAAATTGCCGAGCGTTTCGAGCGCCGGCTGGTGTTGACCATCGTGGGGCCCTGTGGTGCGGGAAAGTCCACCCTGTTGAATGCGCTGGCCGGTGTCGATGATCTGTCACCTGCCGGTCACCAACGCCCCACGACCGGACAGGTAATCGTATTCAGCGGTGACGGCCGGGATACCGGCCAACTGGTCGAGAGCCTGGGCCGGGAGTCGGTGGTGGTTAAAACAAGCCCTGCCGCGGCATTGCTGGAGCATGTGCTCATCATTGATACGCCCGATACCGACAGTATGGCCTATCAAAAACACATTCCCCTGGTGAGGGAAGCCATCGGCCGGTCCGACATGCTTATTTGTGTGTTCGATTCCGAAAATCCCAAAAGAAAGGACCATGTCGATTTTTTAGCCCCGTTTATCCAAAGATTCAACGGGGACTCCCTGGTGGTCGTCATCAATAAATGCGATCGGCAGGATGAATCGGAATTGAAAAACAGGATTATGCCGGATTTTTCATCCTTTATTCAAGAGGGCTGGCAAAAGACGGTGGCGCGGCTGCTTTGCATATCCGCTCGGAGCCATCTCAAAGATCCGCAGTGGGACGAAACCGCCGGCCCAAAACACGATTTTGACCAATACGAGGCGCTGCAGGAGCTGATTTTCGATAATATAAACCGGGCCGGCTATGTGGTGGACCGACGGCTTGAAAACGCTCGCAGCCTGCGGGATTTTGTGTTCAACGAAGTCAGCCTTGAAATAGACAGATATCGTAAGCCTCTGGAATCAGCCGCGGAGCAGTTTCGCGATGCCGAAAGAAAATCCTATTTGGACGCGGTGGCTGCCATGAAAAACGATGATTCGCATCAACTGCTGGGCGTCAGCCTGATGGTCTACCAGAAGCTGGCCCAGCGCTGGATCGGTCCGGTCGGTTGGATGACCGCCATTTGGGCGCGATTGTTGCTCTTTGGTGCCGGTATGGCCGCCGTGCTGCGGTTTGGCCGCCCGGTCAGCCAGATCATCGGTCTGGTTGCGGCCTGGCGGCATTACAAAAATTCAAAGTCGGCCATGACCGACAGCAGCGATGATGCGAGGGTCGGTGCCGGATTGCGAACCTACCGCCTTGCGGCCATGAGCAACTGGCCGAATATCGCAGAAAGCCTGGTCGGGGGTGGTTTTGACAGCACCGTGCGCAGGGTGGATGATGCCCTGCCGGATGATGACACCTTCAGCAAGCAATTCACGGGGCTCTGGAGCCGCAGTTTGGAGTCGGAGATCAAGCGCACTTCGCGTAAGCTGTCCGGCTTGCCGCTGCAGATTTTTTTCAACCTGCCGGCTCTGGCCATTTTAGGCTACACCGGTTGGATTACGGTGCAGCACTTTTTGTTGGGCAGCTATCTTGCCTTTGACTTTTTTCTGCATGCCCTGTGGACGATCGGCATCGTGCTGCTGTTGAGTTTTTTCCTGTTCCAGATTTGCGTGCGGCTGGCCGCCGGTCCCGAGCGCGTCACGCGCCGCGCATTTGAAAAAATGAAGCGTCAGGCCGACGTCCTCGATGGGGTAGCCGACAATCCGGTACTGGAGCAGCTTGAAACTATACTTGAACTCGATTCGATGCTAACCGGGCGGCGGTAATACGCTGGCGAGAATTGAAGGGCAAATAAGATCTCAAAATTCAAATCCCAAATCCCAAATTACAAATAATATCAAAATTCCAAACTCCAATGACCGAAACATTCGATTTCCATTAATTGATGGCATCTATCGTTTAAAACTGTTTTGGAATTTGAATTTCGGTCATTGGTATTTATTTGGGATTTGTATTTTGGTGCTTGGAATTTTTACGAGCTACGATACGGATATCGTTTATGGCAAAAAATTTTGCGCATTGATATTGTGCTTCCTCAGTCCGGAATCTTAAGAGGCTTTTTTAGCTTTTCTGGCAGCTTCCAGCTTTTCAATGGCAGCCATCCGTTCCAGCACTTCCTTGGTTTCCATTGGCCGTTCCTCGTAGTCTCCGCACCACTGGTTTTGACCGACAGCAGGCCAGGCCGCAAAGCGGATGATGGTATCCGGGGCACCATCCAGGGTTTTAGGCGTCGGCGAGTTGCGTCGGCATTCACCGACCAATCCCTCATCCGTGCCGCCGGTCTCATTCCAAAATTTGCAGTTCTCACATACCGTTGTTTTTCCCATATTCCTCCCCTGATACACAGCGCCATAATATGGTCTCTTGCTGCGATGCCCCATAAATCAACCATTCGAATCTTTCTGGATTTGCGTGCATAGCGCTGTGTATATATGCACTGAAATGGCTTTTTTATGCTGAAAAGAGGACGACACCGCTGGGTGAATATACATCCTAATTGTGATTTCATTTTCGGCTAATTTTTGCGACTCTTTAGTTATTTTTTAAGAGCAATTGTGCAATGTGAAAGCAGAAGAAAGCTCAAAGCAAAAACAGCTCAAAGCAAAAACAGCTCAAAGCAGAAAAAGCTCAAAGCAAAAAAAAGCTCAAAGCAGAAAAAGCTCAAAGCAAAAAAAGCTCAAAGCAAAAAAAAGCTCAAAGCAAAAAAAAGCTCAAAGCAAAAAAAGCTCAAAGCTCAAAGCTCAAAGCTGAAAGCAAAAAAAAGCTCAAAGCTCAAAGCTGAAAGCTCAAAGTTTGTTGATTGGGTCGATATTATTGGTGGAGGTTGTGGTTTGCGAGTTGCGAGTTACGGGTTGCGGGGAGTCCAATTGCGGATTGCAGACCACTATCCTTCTGTCTTCTGTCGTCTGGCCTCTGGCCTCTGTCATCTGTTTTCTGGTTTGCGGATTGCGGGCCTTTCGATTGCGGATTTTGGATTGAAAAAAATTGAAATATAAAATAGCGGTGTTATGATTGACGCGGCTTGGAATTGACTTCCGAAACTGCTGGATATTTCGTCGGATAACCGGAATGACGAACCGCTATTTTATCCCGAATATATCGGCAAAAAATTGCAGAGAGTTGTCATCGGCTATACCGAGCCTTTTCGCGATTTTCGGTGAGAATATTGCAAAATTGGCAGTGGATTTGGCGCAGGCCGCACCTTTATCGTTGTAGAGAATACCTTCCATGACTGCCTCGTGTTTACCGATAATCTCCAAAACTTTGCCCTCCGCTTTCAACGGAGTGCGGATATATACCGGTTTGATAAACTCCATATTCATGGATTTGGTCATGGTGATACGCTTTATGAAGTGAAGGGCGGCCCAACTCATGATTTCATCAAGAATCGTTGTCAAAACGCCGCCATGGGCGATATTGCTCCATCCGCAGAGATGGTCCGGGATCGTAACCTGGGAGATTACCGTATCCCGATCGGCGGAAAAATTCATCTGAAGTCCGGAAGGATTCACCGGGCTGCAGCCGAAGCAATAGTGATCCGGACTGTTTGGCAGGGGCTGATAATTTTCCGATGATGCCATGGTTAATAATAAATTTTGTTAAATAGATTGTCGGCTGCTTCTTTATCTAGTTTTTTCAGAATCTTATATTCATCCAAGGCGCCGGTTTTGTCGCCCTTTTGCAGCAGAGCGGTGCCCAGGTTGAAATGCGCGGAAACATAATCCGGCTCAACCCGAATGGCTTCCTTGTAGGCCTTGACCGCATCAAGGGGTTGGCCCAGCTTACCGTACACCAGCCCCATGTTATTGTAGGCCGGCGCGAAATCGGGCTTGATGCGCAAGACCGCTTTGTTGGCGTCTATCGCCTCGTGATAGTGGCCCAGCTTGGTATAGGCAATACCAATGTTGAAATAGGCCGAAGCGGCATTTGGATTTAGCCTGATCACTTCCTCAAAGGCAGCTTTTCCCTCAACCAGACGATCAAGCTGGGTGTAGATCACCCCCAGCCGGAAATAGGCCTTCTCGAAACTCGGATTGAGCGATATTACCTGTCGGTAAGACTCGATCGCCGCCTGCTGACGTCCCAGTTTAATGTAGTAATTGGCCAGGTTAAAGTGCAACGATGCATCGGTCGGATCGGTTTTAATCGCCTGTTGATAGGCCCTGATGGCCGCCTGGGGATTGTTCAGCCCGACATGGCAGTATCCCAGACCGTTCCAGGCCATCGTATTTTTCGGGTCCTTTTCAATGGCCTTCCTGAAAAACTCGAGTGCTTTCTGATCCTCTCCGTTTATCGAAAAACTGTATCCCTGGCGGCAAAGGTCTTCGGCTAACTTTGGTTGCTCGAGGCTGTTGTTAAACGTCCAACGCGATATTGCCAGGGCGGGGCCCGTCGGTTTTAATTTAAGCACCGATTCGCCGGCCACGGCAAAATTGAGGTTCTGACCGCGTATAAATTGAAAGGTGGCAACCCCGATTACCTGCCCTTTCAAGTTTATCACCGGACTGCCGCTGGAACCCGGGGATATGGGGGCGGACATTTGAAAGAAATTGCCTACGGATGGAATCTCACGTATCGATGAAACGATGCCTTCACTGACGGTTTGCTCCAGGCCCATCGGGCTGCCGACCACCAGGATCTGTTCGGCAATAGCAGGTAGTTTTTTGCTTAATTTAATCGGCTTTATTTTTTGGCGGGGAATATCCACCAGCACTTTTACCAGGTCGACCGACTTGTTGTCGGCCACCACCAGCTTGATCGGATATATTTTCCCATCAAAAGTGCGGGCCTCGGCGGCATAGCTCCCGTCGAGAACGTGGTAATTTGTTATTACGTGACCGCTTTTGTCGATGAAAAATCCGCTGCCGATACTGGTAACCTTGCGGTCTACATCATAGACGACGATCGTGACGACGGCCGGGCGAATTTTATCCACCAGCTTCGTCAGATTTCCCTCGGCACCCACCGGGCCGGGCGCCACCAGCCACACCAGTAACCCGAATATGAATTTTACCTTAGTCTTCATTTTGTTCCTTTAGCTTCGTGCAGAATTATGATTATTAAGGTAATCATCAAATTTATTTTTTGAAGCCATAATTAAAAATATACTATATATAGATTTTTTTCTTGACAAATGTCCATATATAGTGATATTAATAATTATCCCTCCTTAAATGCGCGGTCTTGTCCACCGCTCATTTAGTCATAGGTTGTGGGGCTGGCGTCGCCAAATAACAGCAGGGCGCATGCCAAAACTGGTCATAGCAATTGCCAGATGTTACCCTGAGTCATTAATTCGCCATGCTGAAAAGTGAAAAAGAGAACCGCTATGATCGCAACCCTAAACACCCCCCGGACGGCCGGTATGGCCTTCCGGGGGGTTTTTTAGTTGACGATTATTTCGGACTGTGTCCTCTTTGTGCATCCACACTGTCACAATGACCATAAATTGACTCGATATAATGCATGCACCGATTGCTGACGGTGGATTTAATTGCATATTTGCATTTCCTCTGCTCCTGCCAGATTAAACCGGCACTGCAGCGGGACATAGTTCCGGGAATGCAGTAGTTGACGCTTACCAAGTCTGCGCATCCTCGCTGTCGGTGATATAAGTGATGGTATTTTTCGTCGTTTTCATTCGCTGTCATTTCTGTATTTAACCTGATATTACAAATGGAGAGGGTCCGATTCATAGGCGTACAAATCGGTCTATCCATGTTATTGTATCTTGGATGAAATGTTGATTTACAAGGTTTTGCTTGACCCTGGTCGAGCGGCAGGGGAAGGCAGCGGGCAAATATAATGAGACAAAAGTAGCGTCGAAGTTACACCGATCGTCAAAAAAGCTCTAGTTATACCTTTTCATCTTTCGGCCAGGGGGCTGATATTATCGGCGGAGTTGTGCTGAACCCGGTTGACTAGCTTGGAAACCGGATAGTATTGCATGCTACGGACCAGATGATTCTGTAAGATATTTTCCAATCGATCGGTTTCCTGGATTTTGGGGTCCAACCAGTTATCGTAAACCTCAGGTTCTAAAATAACCGGCATTCGATGATGGATATCCCGCAAGGATTCACTGGCCGCGGTTGTCAGGATAGTGCAGGATTTATAGACGGTTTCATCCCCGGGAACCGCTTTGCTTTGCCAGGTTTCCCACAGTCCGCCGAATGCAAATGGACGGTTCGATGGCAGGGTGAAGTAATAGGGCTGTTTATTTCCTTTTTCGCCCTGCCATTCGTAATATCCATCGGCCATTATCAAGCATCGGCGACGCTTGAACGCCGCTCGAAAGCTTGGTTTCTGGGCGGCTGTTTCTGCCCGGGCGTTTATTAGCCTGGAAGCACCGGACACATTCTTGGCCCAGCTCGGGACCAGACCCCAGCGAAGCTTTTCCAGTCGACGGCCATTATGGTTTATGATGGCCAAAACTTCCTGGGTCGGGGCGACATTATAATTTGCCGTAACATCCCCGGCAATCGCATCGATCGGGAAATTGGCTTCCAATGTCCGCAAGGAACTGAATTGTACGAAACGACCGCACATATTACTCTCTCCTAATTTTATTTCACATAGCCATATCAAAGAAAACATACTGAATGGCTAAATTAAGCAGAGTCCTGTAATAGAGAAAATCTCAAGCACCAATCAACAAATTACAAATAATATCCAAATTCAAATTTCCAAATACACCCCCTTAACCCGCTTTAGAAGGCTGAGCCTGTTTGGAATTTGATTTATTGTATTTTGAGATTTATTTGGTATTTGAGATTTGTTATTTGGAATTTATCCATTTACGGCTATTTATTTGGCCAAGTGTACCTTATTCGATAAGCAGCTTATTTATCTTCAATCGGATAATTGCCTTTCAGCCATGCCTGCCACCCTCCTTGAAGGGCATACACGCGATTGTACCCTCTTTGTATAAAATACCGCGCCACCCGGGCGCTTGTTCTTTCAGTTTTTCAGGTTCAGTAAAAAATCAACGTTTGATTTTTAGAGTATTTCGGGGCCCATTGATCCACTGTTGACGGGTCCTCCCGCACCGCCGATAATATCTTTTTGCCGGTACGCCACCAGTTGCGGGGCTTGCGGACATCTATAACCGCTGTTTCGGGCGAGCCCAGTTCTTGGCTGAGCCGGTCGGCGGAAATGCGGGGCACAGTCAGTCTATCATCTGCTTTCAGCCAAGATGCCTGGCTGAATATGAGCACAAATAACAATAAAGCTATCCTGTACAACAAGAATCCGAACCTAGTCATTCGGTTTGCCTCTCAGGCGGGTGAATGTTTTTTGCGTTATTAACCGAATTAACTAAAGCGCTGGAAATGTCAACTATTATTTTCCGGTTGCGGCAGGTCTGCTTTGGCAGGGGAATGGATGCACTAGAGGATCTAAGATCATCGTTAATGCGGATATCGTAACTTACTTTTAAATTGAGTCAACTTTTTGGACACGATCTATCTAAAATCACAAATTTCAACTCGCTACGTCATAGGAACAAAAAGTGATGAATTTGCAAATGCGGGTTTTGCATATATTCATCACGTCAGGTCGTGTCTAAAGAATAAGGGCAGCCCCATACGAGGCTGCCCTTTACCCTAAGGAATTATAAATACAGTGCGCCCGCCAGCACACTGTTGCATTCTATATCGGTTGGCCTGGAGAATACTTTAGTATTTTTTTACCGGCGGCCGAACATTGATTGCAGATGATTGGGATTTTTTTACATGCTTTTTATCTCGACATACTCGTTTTTTTTCTCACAAAACCATTTATTTTTTGAAATACAGGTGTATTCCTCATCCGCCAAATCAATGAGTTGCTTTGCGAAAACTTTCGCTTGTTGCAGATCTTGAAACAAATTCCGCAGTGTTCCGATATTTTCGCCATATTCCAAAACACATATCATGACTACCGTCACCTCGCCGCAATTGATCCTGCTAGTGTATACTTTAAATAATTAGATAATGCCCCCGGAGAGGGTCAGGCTCCGGGGGCGACGAAAGGAGGATTGCTCCGGAGCTGGTCAGTTCTCCGGAACCCGGGCCCCACGAGATCTTGCCGGATGCCCATGAGGTCGAGTTATCACCTATCTCTTCAATATTTGTGCCAAGTCAAGAATCTTAAAATTTTACCATACGATACAGGTAGTTAACTAATTATTTGACTCAAGACCAACGGTTGATTTTGGCTATCCTGCCAAAAATTGTCAATTATTTGACCAAAATGGGATAAGCAATTCCCATTCTTTCAGCATTCCATTTTTCCACTTGGAGTCTAAAGTGAAAGCCAGCCCTCTGAGGTGAACTTAAAGCCGGGGTCTCTGCTCCGGATCTTTACCGGTACCAATGTGGCGGTTTTGCCCGGTCTATCCGGTTCGAGTTGTTAAACCGCCTTTTCAAGCACCGTCATCAACTCCGCCTCAGTCAGCGCAATCGGGTTGCCTTTCATGCTGCTGGCATTTTTGGATTTTTCAACAATGTCTGAAAAATCTGCTTCTTTGATACCATATTCAGCCAGGCGCGGCACCTCCAGTTGTGAGCACAATTCCTGGATCCAATTGATACCATCAGATGCCGAGGCGGTTGGGTCACCCGTGACAATTCGGGCGACTTCGTTATAACGGTTGATGGCGGGTGATTGCGGGGACCGGGAGCGCAGGGCTTGGAGATTGATCTCCAATACAGGCGCCAGCAGACCGGCACACAGGGCGCCGTGGGGTGCATTGTACATCCCCCCAAGAGGGCCGGCGAATCCGTGCACGGCACCTAATTTTGCATTGGCCAGGGCCAGGCCGCCGAAGAGACTCGCCAGGCACATATCGCGGCGGGCATTGGTGTTTTTACCGTTTGAACAGGCTTTTTTTAATGAGCGGGCGGCACACTGCAAGCCTTCGCGGCAAATGCCGTCCGTCAACGGATTGGCCTGCACGGTGACATATGCCTCGAGTAATTGCGTAAAAGCGTCCAGCCCGGTGACGGCCGTTATATCAGGCGGGATGGAGTAGGTTAACTCCGGATCTATCAAAGCCAGATCCGGCAGCATGAGCGGACTGCGCATGCTGACTTTTACTCGGTGTTGGGGAGAGTCGAGGACCGCATTGCGTGTCACTTCGGCCCCGGTGCCGGCAGTGGTCGGTATCGCAATAAAGGCGGCAGGCTTCTCGCGAAGCGGCTGACCGCTGCCGATTACCTCCAGATAATCCATTAGTTCGCCGCTGTTGGTCAGCATGGCCGCCACGACCTTGCCGGCATCCAATACGCTGCCGCCTCCCATGGCGATCACGAAATCACAGGCCGCCCGACGGGCACTTTCCACCGCGGTCAGCGCCAACTCGGTGGTCGGTTCTCCCGGTATACTGAACTGCGTTATCGTCAACCCCTGCTTTTTTAATGGCTCTATCACCGGGGCGGCACGGTCGACATTTTTGCCGGTTACCAGAAACACGCGGTGTCCCTCATCTGCCGCCAGATTTCCGATCTCGCCTAGGGTTCCGGCCCCGAAAATTATTCGGCCGGCCGTGGCAAATTCAAATCGCATACGCTTTTTTCCTTTCAGGGTTGCAAATCATATTACTGACAATTTAGGGCAGAAAAAATGACGATAATTGTCAATTTAAATATTCCGGTCTCTAGAGATTAAAAGTCAACTAATTGGAATTAATAGAGATCGAAATTCATCTCAAAATGGCACGTAAATTGCTCATTCTCGATAGTCACTATCTTGCGATAGCTACTAAGACTTCTCTGATGCGCGTGCATCTTCTCGGCCGGGCTCTCACGATTATAGACATGAGGAATCGCGCCGCACGAGAAAAACGGCATTTCGGGAAGTTTTTAGTTTGCAATCCGGCTCGTCGGGAACCTGATCGGTCCATTTTTAAATATTCTCCGACATGGCGGTTTACATAACGGTACAGTCCACTATTTCGCTTGATCCCGCCAAGTGATGCTTTTCTTGCCAGGCGGGGGTTCAATATTACGAAGGGAGCCGCTCCATGATTTCATCAGTCAACAGCACCATGTCAGCACTGCAAGCCTACAAAACCCAGATGGCTGTTACCTCCAATAACGTTGCCAACGTCAATACCGAGGGATTCAAAAAAAGTAAAGCCTCTTTGAGAGAAGGCAATAATGGTGATGTGAAGGTAGACGTAAATCGTGTTGACACTCCCGGTCATCGCTATCAAGAACTCGAGGAAGACCAGCTGGTCACCAAAGAAACCTCCAATGTAGACCTGGCCGAAGAGTTCCCGCAAATGATGGCTACCCAACATGCTTATGAAGCCAATATGAAAGTTCTGCAAGCCCAAGACAAGATTTTGGGAACCACGTTGGATATACTGGGTTAGTCGGCGATCGGCTGCCTGCATTGAACCCGTATCCGAATACATTTTTCTCGTTTCCGGCTGTCCAAGCGCTTCAATCTAGCACTCGCTGCACGATAGAACATTTGATATTATCTGTAAATAAGTAATCCATAATTAATCCGCCCCCAGATAGAGCACGTTCAGCGCTGTAATCAGCATCTGCGGTCTTGAATCTATTTTGCATGAGGGAAGCGCCGGCGGATTAATTATCTCATCTATATCCAAAAGAAGGCTATTCATCCTGGTGCTTTAGATATTTTTTAATATCCTGGTGATGGAGTATTGGAGTGGTGGCTGAACGTTTGAGATCTCTCTAAATTCTTCCAATACTCCAATACTCCAAGATCGAGACATTCAATAGGGGACGAAATAGCTTGATACTGAACTAAAGCCTTGTTAAGTAATGAGAAAAGCCAACATATCGAGGCATCGGTCGGCACGGCCCGCACATCATGGGATGACCTGAAATATCTTGCCGGGAGGATATCATATGTCAGATAGCATTCGCAAAAAAAAGTTTTATTCATCGGCGCAGGAAGCTGCGATTTCCGCTCAACAGCAGATTGATTCGCCCCAATGCAAATCGGCTTCTTACCGGTTGGCTTTTCAAGACCCTGAGTTTCTCCTGCAAGATGACTTGCGTCATGTGAGGTTGCAGCTTGAGTTGCTCAAACCGGAACTAATTCTGAAATCGCAGCATATCGAGTCCACCGTGGTGATGTTCGGCAGTGCCCGTATCGTGGATCCGGAAACCGCTGAGGCCCGCCTGGTTTCGGCCCAGGCCGAGCACAGCAGCAATAAAAAGGATCCCTTGCTGGCACGTCAGGTGGATATCGCCCGCCGCGTCCTCGAAAACAGCCGATACTACGATGAAGCGCGTAAGCTGGGCCATCTGATCTCCAGCAACACCGGCAAGGACAAATTGGTGGTGATTACCGGCGGCGGACCGGGCATCATGGAGGCCGCCAACCGCGGAGCCCATGAAGCCGGTATGCCGAGCATCGGTATGAATATCGTGTTGCCCCATGAGCAGTCCCCCAATCCTTACATTACGCCGGATTTAAACTTTCAATTTCATTATTTTGCGATTCGCAAAATGCACCTGTTAATGCGGGCCAAAAGCCTGGTGGTTTTTCCAGGCGGCTTCGGCACGCTGGATGAGCTTTTTGAAACGCTGACCCTCATTCAGACCAAAAAGGTGCAGCCGATTCCGGTGCTGTTGTTCGGCAAAGCGTTCTGGGACCGTATAATCAATTTCGATGCCCTTGCGGAAGAAGGCGTCATCAGCGCCGAGGATCTTGAGTTGTTTGAATATGTTGAAACTGCCGAGGAAGCCTGGCGGTTGATATCTGAGGCCAATGGACTGTAGGCCGCGGAGTGACCGACAAGGTTTCAGGTGTCAGGTTTCGGGTGTCGGTTTTCAGGTGTCAGGAGGTTGAGGTACTAGGACCTCTTGTGAAACTACGTCTATATTAACCGCAACACAGGGAATTTAAATCGTGCTCGTCGTCGTACTCGTCCTCGATACTAAGATGCTCAAAAGCTTCGAGGACGAGTACGAGCACGAGGACGAGGACGAAATGGCAAATGAATTCATAGAAAATTGATGTTGCATCGATCTGGCACAGTTTCTTTTCTTAGATCAGACTTGACGCTCGCGGCCAGAGGCAGCGCTCTTATGAAACTTCATGAAATGACAAATGACGAATGGTGGAATCGCTCCGCTCAATCGTTTTAAATGGACAGAATTCAATATTCGATGTTCGATTTTGGACGTTCGATGTTCGACGTTCGTTAATTTCTTTTCTTTGATCAAATTGGACGCTCGCGGCCAGCGGCGGCGCTGACACCTGAAACCCGACACCCGACACCCGAAACCCGACACCCTACACCCGAAACCCGACACCCTACACCCGAAACCCGACACCCTACACCCGAAACCCGACACCCTACACCCGAAACCCGACACCCTACAC
>Ga0209454_1000048_pt1 | contig 98119 bp, 64 predicted proteins | sample WorMetHERISLAND1_2_FD_187400 | JGI IMG/M metagenome (GOLD analysis project Ga0209454, IMG submission 187400) | Marine gutless worms symbiont microbial communities from Max Planck institute for Marine Microbiology, Germany - Olavius geniculatus... | ecosystem: Host-associated > Annelida >... | reverse complement strand
ATGACATTATGTACAGGCTTTATGTTATCGATAAAGTTCGAAAGGGCAGAGAAGCTGTACAACGGGGTGAGGTCGTATCAATTGAAGATTTAAAGAAAGAAATTGAATCATGGTAAAGTGGTCTCTCACGGCGAGAAATGATTTAAAGCAGATTCATGATTACATTGCTAAAGATTCAAGATACTATGCAAGAAATGTTATCCAAGAAATTGTCGCAAAAACTGAAACGTTAACCGAACTACCTGAAACTGGCCGCACAGTCCCCGAAATTCGTGATCAAAATATCAGGGAGTTGATAGTTTATTCATACCGTCTTATTTATGAAATTTCAGAGTTTGGAGTCGAAATACTTGCCATTATACACGGTAGAAGGGATTTTAAGTCAGCTTGGGACGAAAGAGATCATTAATCTTAAATCCCAATTGCCAATCCTCGTTAAACCGTATTTCTAAACGATTTCAGACAGACGCTTCAGCGAATAGATCCCATCCAACCCCTTAATCGGCTTGGGTTTTTTTTCGTGCTTGGAGTAAAATAGGTGCTTAAATCGCCGGTAATTAGCGGATACAAACTCCTTGGAGCCGATGATACCCGAATCCGTAAAGTAGCGCGTACGATATCTGAAACGCGTAATCCTGCTAATTTCAAAGTCCTTTTTCCGTTCCTTTGCGACGACCTTATCATCGATGGCCTTTGCTTGCATCTTGTCCGGTCGGTTTAAGGCTCACTATGTCAAGAATGAAGACGCGACCCCTTTGTTTTACAGATAGTTCTATTGCCCATTTTGCCAGTAAATTGTATTGTCCTCCGAGCGGAACTGGGATCGGACCACGGTGATCGCCTGGCAATTAAGGATCTATGCTAGAAATAACCCCGTTTTTCAGGCTTAAAGTGATATTTTTGACATCAAAAAGGACGATTTAAGGAAAAGCCAACCACTGGATTTTCGCCAAGCTGCCTTATCACTTAAATGCACCGTTTCGACGGCAAAAAGGGCATTCTAAGGCCAAATAACGGCCTTGTTTTTAAGCTCATGCCTTAATCTTCAGAGTTCTACCTTGGTCCGACCCCGCAAGCACCCCGATTATTCTTTAAATTTTCCTTGACAGCACATTAATTAGTATTATACTAATAAAGTAACTATTCACTTATTAATTTAAACAATACTAAAAAATTAGTATAAAAATCAAAAATTAAGAATATATCAGATATGTCAAATCAAAATTTTAATCTGGAAATGGTAGGTGAGCGCTTCAACCGGCTCCGCAAATCAAAAAGATTATCAATTGAGGGTTTAGCAAATAAGGCCGGTGTTAATAAAAATACAATCGTTAGATTAGAAAAAGGAGAAAAAAGACCAAACTTTGAAACGGTTCTAAAAGTTTGCGGCGCTCTAAATGTTTCTATCACCGAGCTTATAGATGGAAAACCCGTTGAAAATGTAGATTACGTAAAGAAATACCTTAAAGCAAAAGACATCCAAAAAGAGCATAATGGAAAAATCAGGTATGGGTATAGAAAAAATAGAGAGGTTATTGCCAGCGGGCCATCGGAGATAATTGATCCACGCCTCCATTTGGATGGTGGGCTCATCCACGCCGGAATTTTAGAGATTACTGGCGAAGGAGAGCTGCATACGCACAACGCAAGAGAAGAACTCCTTTTTTGTTTAACAGGCAAAATAAAGCTAAACGTCAATGGACAAGAGATCTTCTTAAAAAAGGGGGACGGAGTGATCTTTTGGGGAACTGAACCCCACAGCTATTCCTATATTGAAAGTGAGAAAGGCAAAGCTGTTTGTTTGAGTGTTTTGGTTAATCCTAAAGCTAAAGAGCTGAAGGATATTTATTTACCCAAAAAAAATAATGACTAAAAGCGTGACAGCGCTAAGACATGCGCAGGACAACGTGAATAGTGGCTACCTTCTTGCTTGCCAAAGTCGATGATAACAAGCTAGCTAGTGCAGACCTATTATTGGCAGTCAGGATGCATAGTATTTATAAGGTTTCCGAATTCGCTGGCCTCTGCGTGCTCATCTTGATTATCATATCGATTGAATGCAGAATGCGCCAGTAGGCCGCGTCACAACTTCAGCGACTACGAAAGCCTTCCCTACAGCTCTTTCAGCGGGTTACAAGTTCTGCTGCCTCTTCTTAATGCCGTTCTCCTGTAAGAGAGGCTTGTGACCGGATTTGTTCAAACAAAAGGAGTGGAACAATGACGGAGTACCTGCCTAAGACATGGTCTAGGAAGTGGAAGTCCCGACTAATCGCGATCTTGATTTCCTTGCTAATAAGCAGCGTATCAGCGATGTTTTTGTTTGCCCAGGGGATAATCGATTCCGACAATGACGGCATTACCGATGAGTACGAAGAATTCTTTGGCCTGGATCCGAATGCTCCCTCGGATGCGATCGATGATTATGATGCCGACACGCTCGAGAACCTGGCTGAAAGCTTGTTGTGGTCGGATCCGTTCATGGCAGACACTGATGCGGACGGTTGGCATGACGGCGTTGATGACGTGCCACTAAGTCGCGTGGTCATCGATTGTGGCGATCAACAGTTCACCTTGGGGGATGTCTATACCTATACAGGTCCGGCATGGTGGTTAGGTGCGATCAAGTTCGGAGGTTTGTGGCAGGACGATTCGTGGCATGTCCCAGAAAGTGCTGAACGAGGCGAGGGGCAATTCGTTATCGATTTGGACCGGTCATTGCTGGCAAGTGATTTGGTCCTGGAATTGGATTTGTACGACCATCCTAATTCGTCTCTGTATTTCGACCTTCTAGATACAACCCATACAGTGGTCGCTAGTGATTGCTACGGCAACCTGACCGTCGGTTCTGATATGGATGTAAGTCGAAAGCTTACCATACCGCTTGAAAGCTATCCTGATGCAACAGCCCTGAAATTGCGCAGGGGAAGTGGTAAGGTCACGGTCTACCAGTTAATGTTGTATATCGATCAAGACGGCGATGGTCTTGATGACGACCAAGAACTTCAACTGGGTTCTGACCCATTGGACTCGAACTCGCCTTGGTCTGTGCCGGGTCGCATCCAGGTCGAGGACTTCGATGTCGGCGGTGAGGGCGTGGCCTACCACGATACAACGAGCGGAAATTTCGGTGGACGATATCGAATGTCTGAAAGTGTCGATATTGAGGATACGATGGACGTTGGTGGTGGCTACAACATCGGCTGGGCAAAAGCGGGCGAATGGCAGCGTTACACGATCAACGCGCGGCAAACTGATGAGTACAAACTAACTGTGCGAGTAGCCAACAACGAGGCCAGCGGCGGTGCATTTCATCTGGAGTTGGACGGGATTGATGTCACCGGCTCCTTGACCATGCCCGCCACGGGCGGGTGGCAGATCTGGCAGAATGTCGTTGCGACGGAGGTATACATAGAGAAGGGCGTGCATGTGCTGACTCTTGTGTTGGACAGCCAAGGGGGCAATAGTTATCACGGGAATTACAATTACATCGATTTCGACATCGCTGCCAATGGCCAGAGTGGAATTTTAAGAGAATGGTGGATTGATACAAGCGGCGCGGGTGACCTGTCAGGTCTTAAGAGCCATCCAGGTTATCCGGACAGTCCGGATGGTTCGGAAATCGTAACCGATGCTTTCGAAGGGCCGATCGATTGGAACAATTACTATGGCACACGGATGCGGGGTTATTTTGTGCCACCGGTATCGGGTTGGTATTTTTTCTGGATCGCGACAGATGACTCGGGTGAGTTGTGGTTAAGCACGGATGATGATTCAGCCAATGCGAAATTAATTGCCTATGTCGAAGGTTGGACCGCAAGTCGCGATTGGAATAAATACCCAAGCCAGGCATCCGTCGCAATCGATCTCGTAGCCGGCCAGAGATACTACATCGAGGCCCTACAGGAAGAAGGAGGCGGTGGCGACAATATCGCGATCGCCGTGCAGTTGCCGGACGGAAATTTTGAGGGTCCAATCCCCGGTGCGATGCTGGTGCCTTGGCAAAACGATACTACGATTAAAGTCGTTGCATTCGAGCAGGATGAGGGAACTGACGGCATCGTGTCCATCGAGGCGGAACACTTCGATGAATACATTCCGCAGGGAACCCATGAATGGGTTTCGGTCGCGCCCAGTGGTTATGCCGGCGAAAGCGCCATGAAAGCGACCCCCAACTCGGGTGTTAACAACAACGACGACTACATGGTAAATAGTCCGCGCCTGGACTTCCTAGTTAACTTCGTCAAGACCGGTACTCATTATGTGTGGATTCGTGGTATCGGCGCGTCTGGGAATGATGACTCTATCCATGCGGGCCTGGATGGTCAAGAAACAACTACAAGCGACCGCATCAGCAGCTTTGATCCTAATGGGGATTGGGTTTGGTCGAAGAGCACTATGGATGGTGTCGTCGCGTCCGTTGAGGTTGCCACACCTGGCGTGCATGCACTAAACGTGTGGATGCGCGAAGATGGTTTTGTCTTCGACAAGATCCTGCTGACGACGTCCTCGGGCTACACGCCTTCAGGTACAGGGCCTGCCGAAAGCTTGAGGACTGGAGTTGGACCGGCGAACGAGGCCCCTCTTGTTGATGCTGGATTGGACGTAACGGTTACACTGCCTTCCTCCGCGGTCCTGAATGGCACGGTAACCGATGACGGATTGCCGGGTCCGTGCAGGGTGGCGTGGAGCACGGTAAGCGGTCCAGGCACAGTGACCTTTGGAGACGAACAGACCGAGATCACGACAGCGGCCTTCGAAACCAAAGGCGTATACGTGCTACGTTTGACAGCGGATGACAGTGCAATATTGGTTACCGATGATGTGACCATTAACGTTCTGCCGGAATCCGGTGCCGTACCAAACGGCCTGACAGCCGAGTACTTTAACGGCGTCAACTTTGATACGTTGCAGCTTACGAGAATCGATCCCAACATTGATTTTGACTGGGGCAATGGATCACCGGATGTGAACTTGCTGGGCAACGATTACTTTTCTGTTCGCTGGACGGGAGAGGTTGAGCCGCTATATTCTGAGACCTACACATTTATTTCCCGGACCGATGATGGTGTTCGGCTGTGGGTGGACGATCAACTGATTATCGACCAATGGATTCCACAAGCGCCAACAGAGCATTGGGGGACAATAGCGTTGACGGCCGGCCAGCGATACAGCATCAAAATGGAATTTTATGAACGAGCGGGTGGCGCCGTGGCGCAGTTGAGTTGGCAGAGCACAAGCCAGGCCCGCGAGATCATACCTGAGATTCAATTCTACACGACTGGAGGGCCGCCTGCAAACCAACCGCCGATAGCTGTAGCAGCAGCTTCCCCGACAGACGGTGAGGTGTCGCTGACCGTTGCCTTCGACGGCAGTGATTCATTTGACGATGACGGTACAGTCATGGATTACAGCTGGGACTTTGGCGATGGCGGCACGTCAGCGCTGACGAGTCCATCGCATACCTACACAACGCCGGGTATTTATACGGTTACGCTGACAGTCACAGATGATGAAGGCGCAACTGATTCAGACGAAGTGAGGATTACCGTGAGTAAGCCAGTGTCCTCGGGCAACGGTATTCTTCGAGAGTGGTGGCTAAATATCGGCAGCGGCGATGCGATATCAGACCTAACGGGTGCGGCCGGCTATCCGGATCTGCCCGACGGTTCAGAAATTGTGACCGATTTATTCGAAGGTCCTGTCGATTGGGCCGATGAATACGGGACCCGGATACGGGGCTACTTTATAGCGCCGCAAAGCGGAGCCTACACCTTCTGGATTGCCACGGATGACAATGGAGAACTGTGGCTGAGCACGGATGAAGATCCGGTCAATGCGAAGTTAATTGCCGATGTCAACGGTTGGACCGCCAGTCGCGAATGGAATAAGTATGCAAGCCAGCAGTCGTCCCCAGTTAATCTCGTGGCAGGGCGGCGTTACTACATCGAGGCCCTGCAGAAGGAGGGTGGCGGTGGCGACAATATTGCGGTCGCCGTGCAGTTGCCCGACGGCACATTTGAAGGACCCATTCCGGGAACGCGACTGGATCCATGGGAAGCGCTAGCCAGCGGCACCGGGCTCAAGGCTGAGTACTTCGACGGCGTCAACTTTGATACGTTGCAGCTTACGAGAATCGATCCCAACATTGATTTTGACTGGGGCAATGGATCACCGGATGTGAACTTGCTGGGCAACGATTACTTTTCTGTTCGCTGGACGGGAGAGGTTGAGCCGCTATATTCTGAGACCTACACATTTATTTCCCGGACCGATGATGGTGTTCGGCTGTGGGTGGACGATCAACTGATTATCGACCAATGGATTCCACAAGCGCCAACAGAGCATTGGGGGACAATAGCGTTGACGGCCGGCCAGCGATACAGCATCAAAATGGAATTTTATGAACGAGCGGGTGGCGCCGTGGCGCAGTTGAGTTGGCAGAGCGCAAGCCAAGCCCGCGAGATCATACCTGCGGCTAAACTTTATGCGGGATCAACAATCGACTCTGATGGCGACGGCCTTTCAGACTGGGACGAGGTAAACATCTACGGGACAGATCCGAATGACCCAGATACGGATGATGATGACATTCAAGACGGCGATGATCCGCGGCCCACGTTACCCAACGAAGAACCGATAATTCAATCTATCACCATTTCCAGCAATGCTAACTTCCACAACGAGGGAAGCATGGTAGTGTCTGCCGTCGCCAACGATGCAGACAATGACCAAATCATATACGAGTTTTCCGTCAACGGCGCCAGTTGGACTACAGAGCCCGCTAACAGCATTACGCTGGGTCCTGGTTCCCAGATTTCCGGATCGCATACAGTATCCATTCGGGCCAGAGATGTATGGGATGCTGTTGGGCCTCCGCAATCGGAGTCTACCTACATTTTTCTAACACCACCAAGACCTTAAGGGGAGCAGACCATGGGTAGCCATAGAACACTATCTACCAGGCGATTCGTATCCAGGTTTAGCCAGGGCATGACGCTAATCAACTGCTTGTTGGTGCCGGTGCTAATTATGTCCCAACTGATGCTCCCGCCGAAGGCTGAGGCGGCGAGTCCTGGTACCTCAACTTTGTCGGCCGGTAGTGCGCCGACTCCGGCCGCCACATTGCACGACAGCTTCCAGCCGGATTTGTTCACAGGCCGAGCAACGACCGGCGTGCCCATCAACGTGCCGCCTGGCCGGCGCGGTTTGCAGCCAAGTCTGTCGCTGACGTATGCTTCGTCGAGTCAGAACGGATGGTTAGGCGTCGGTTGGGGGCTGGATCTTGGCTTTATTGAGCGCTCTACTCGTTATGGTGTTCCCCGCTATGACGGTAGCGATACCTTTGCTTTCACGTTTCAGGGCGTGAATACCGACCTGGTACGAGTGGCGGATAATGTATATCGCGCGAGGGACGAAGGCTTTTTCATGCACTTCGAGAACCTGGGTGATGAAGGTTGGGAAGTAAAAGACAAGTCCGGGACCCGGCACCTTTTCGGCCGTACAAGCGCATCGCGAATTGATAATGGCAACCAGACGTTCCGGTGGTGTCTCAACAAAGTTATCGATGCCAATGGCAACACGATGGAAGTCAAATATGCGAAACACGACCTGCAGACTTATCCTGCATCCATAGCCTATACCGGTCACGAGTCAGGCTTGGCACCAGCCTGTCGCGTCGACTTCATCCTCGAAAGCCGGCCGGATGTGGTGTCGAGCTACCGTGGCGGATTTGAAACAAAGTTCAGCAGACGGCTGGCAGGTATCGAGACGTATGCAACGGTGGATGGTGCACTACAATTGGCTCTTCGGTATCAACTGGTCTATGCGCTGAGTGGACGGACAGGCCGCTCATTGCTCACAACCGTGACGCAGATAGGATCGGACAGGAGTTCGAGCTTTCCTCCGATAAAATTTAGTTATCAGGATTCGAATATGCCCAGCTACATCGTGAATTTCACGCCAGGCTCAGGCGGACAAGTGGCCTGGAATGTACGCGTGGCAGGTTATGACTGCGGGCATGACAACTACGGATATGTGCATCCTTACTATCCACCTCCTTGCGGACCTCCTTCGTACGGAGCCCCGGTAGTGGTTAGCGGGAGCACAACAGTGGGCGGGCGAGCTGTGACCGTTGGTTCCGACGGCAGCATCAATGTGAGTGGTGCGCAGGATAATCAAATTCATGCATGGACTTCGGTCTACCTGGACAATGCGCAGACCAAAACGTTCTCGACTGCAGGCGGTGATGTGGCATGCATGTGGGTGGAAGACAGCACCGGGATTCGGGGACCATTCAGCTTCGTGAGTCCGTCTGTCAGTTTCAACGCAGGTTGGTCGATTATTCATATTATCGGCTATAACCAGAACCAAGGCTGGAGCATGGGCATTACCTCTGCGGTAGCCAGCATGTTCGACCTGATGAGTCCCACGACATTTACAAAGCCGCAACTCGCTGGTGATGTGGACGGCAACGGCAATAGTGATCTGATCAATTTCGATAATGGCACGTGGAATGTCTCGATCGCGCAAAGAGACACATTGGCGCCGCCGACGACTTGGCTGACCGGGTTTGGCGACAGTTCCTACAGCCCCTTATTGGGTGATTGGAACGCCGACGGAAAGATCGATGTGGGCCTTTACAAAAATGGAACATGGCGCTTCGCGACATCCACAGGCAGTAGTTTCCAGAAGGACACCATCGCTCAGATCAGTTTCGGCAACGGTGTTCCTCTGACTGGAGAATTTAATGGCGACGGCATTACCGATCTGGGTACGTACAACGAGGGCCAGTGGAAAGTCGCCCTGGGTACGGGCAATGGATTCACGGCGACAGGATCGTTAGACCTGTTCATGTCAGAAGGTCAGCCGCAACTGGCGCCGAATGATGTTCGTTGGCATGTACGGGCGGCGTCCTACGACTGCGGTCACGACAATTACGGATGCGTTCCGCCGGGCGCAGGCCCGCCCTGCGGACAGCCCAGTTACTCCGAACGCGATCTAGTAGGGACGGCCACCGTAGGGGGAGCAGGCTGGTCAGTTGGCGGCAGCGGAACGATCAACTGCAACGCGGGGCAGGATCGGCACGCCTGGGCAACCGTAGCAGTATATACCCGGGACGCGGAAACGCACAGTTTCTCCCTATCCGGTGGAGATGTGAGCTGTTTCTATGTCCAACCGCAGGGCCAGGGAGCCTCCAACTATGGATGGGGAGGGAGCATTGGGGGAGTGAGTTTTCCCGCTGGTTGGTCTTACATCCACATTGTCGGTTACAACCAGAATCAGGGCATGTCGATGGGCGTGAGCTCGAGTCTAATCTCCAAGTTCGACATCGTGAGTCCGAACATCATTGAGGAAAATGTGAGTACGGCGACCCATTTGACTGGCGATTTTAACGGTGATGGGCTGACAGACATCGCGATCCAAGACCAAGGGCAGCTGTACGTAGCCTACTCCGATGGGACGCAGTTTATTAGGCAGAGCGCGTGGCCGGTCACATTTGGATCGGAAGAGTACACGACGGCGGACTTTAATGGGGACGGATTGACAGATCTGGCCTACTTCAACCGGCCGACAGGCAAACTGCAGGTAGGATACTCGACCGGAAGCGGCTTTTCATCGCCGATCGACCTTCCTTTTACGTTGAGCCTCCGGTCCAGCGATGACGCGATCCAGCTGGGCGAGTTAAACGGGGATGGTCTGCCGGACCCCGCGATTTTCAATCCTCTGAGCGGCGACTCAGAAATGGTGTTTTCAGTTGGCACGGCGCCCGACCTTCTCGTGCGCGTCGACAATGGTGTCGGTGGCTCGACATTTATCTCCTATCAACCTACTACAACGCTGGCTAACGATTTCCTGCCCATGGTTATGCAAGTGGTGGGGGAGTCGCACGCGAGTGACGGATTGGGGAGTACTTATAGCACGAAATATAACTACGCGAAAGGTCTCTATGACTTCAAGACAAAGGAATTCCGTGGATTCGGACGTGTGGAGGTTCGTGATTCCGAGGGGGTCACCGCTGTCACGGAATTCCACCAGGATTTCTATAGAAAGGGCCGTCCTTATCGGAACGAAGTGCGAGACGGCGTCGGCAATCTTTGGAGCAAAACGGAGCATACGTGGAGTACCGTTGATCCATATCCCGGCTTCGAAAGCTACTTCACGAAGCTCGATCAGATGGACGAGTTTACGTACGACGGCGATGCAACCAATAAACATGTGCGCTTCCGCTACGCGTATGACAAATACGGAAACCAGACGGCCGCTTACATGGATGGCGAGCTGAGCGTGACGGGAGATGAGCGCAGAACAGAGACGACATATGCCTACAACGAGAACGCATGGGTTCTCAACAAACCCGCACAAACAAAGACATTGGATGCTTACGGAAATATAGCGGCTCAAATTAAATTCAGTTACGACGATAAGTGGAATCTGATAAAGGAAGAAAGATGGCTCAATTTTCCAGATACAATATGGATAGCCTCCCGATTTGGATATAACGCATACGGTAATGTGGTGACCATTACCGATGCTTTAAATCGAACCACTGTGAATACATATGAGAGCACACACACCTTTGTCGAGCAGGTGGTCAACCCACTGGGGCACACCCGGCATGCGGTTTACGATCCGCGAACCGGAAAAATAGTGTCCACAACCAATCCTAATGCGGTTACCACCGTCAAAGCGTACGATCCTGTCGGCCGTGAAGTGTCCACCGGCGTTATCGATCCGGGCACCGGTTCGACCATCATTTTAAATGAAACCGTATACGATCTGGCAAGCAAACCGGCCAGCGTGATATCCACCGCCTATGCGAAACCCAATAAGGGTTCACCGCTGACCCGCTACGAGTTTTTCGATGGAATGGGAAGATCTCTTCAATCCCGTATGCCGGCTGAGAATCCCAGCAAGCAGATCGTCACTGGGGCAGTGGAATATGATTCAAAAGGACGGGTTATCAAGCGATGGTTGCCCTATTTGGATTCCGTTTCAGCCTCTTATGTACCGCATAACCAAATACAGGGAATCCCCCCACCGGTACAGTTCTCCTATGACCCGTTAAACAGGGTGACAAGCACAACGAACCCGGATAGCTCCACAGCATATACAGATTATGATGATTGGGTGGTAACATCCATTGATGAAAACGGCCACACGATTCGTCAAACAAGCGATGCCTATGGCCGAGTCATTCAGGTCGAGGAAGTCAACGGCGGAGAATCCTACATAACTGTTTATGAATACGATTCTTTGGACAATCTCACAAAGTTAACGGATACCAATGGAAATGTCACAAATATCAATTACGACAGCTTCAGTCGAAAAATTTCCATGGACGACCCGGACATGGGAACATGGTCCTATCAATATGATGCTGTGGGCAACCTGAAGATTCAGACCGATGCACGCGGAGTTGTCATCAATTTCTCATATGACGATTTCAATCGCCTACTCCGTAAAGACTACACTATTCCTGGTGGATCAGCGCTCGTTCCCCAACAACCAGTCGTATATGAATATGATGCCCCGAACGTGCCGTTTTCAAAAGGAAAGCTTACCAGCCTTTCCGATGAAAGCGGTACTGCTAAATATGCTTATGATTTTCTGGATCGATTAACATCGGAAACGAGAACCATCGACAATACGATCTATACCATCCAACGATCATACGATCTGTTGGGACGGATGAACAGTATGACCTATCCAAATGGAGATGTGGTTTCCTATGCCTACAACAACCAAAACGCCATTGAAGCAATTTCCTTAAATTCTCCGACTCTTGGTGAAAAATCCATCATCACCAACATGGATTACAACGCTACGGGGCAGATGACAAAGATACAATACGGAAACGGCGTCGTTACCAATTTTACGTATGATCCCCAGATGCTCCGGATTAATAAACTTGTAAGCAACAACCCGGAAAAGAAAATTCAAGATTTCTCCTATCAATTCGATCCGGTAGGCAATCTGCTGAACATTAGTGATTCGGTGAACACCGCCACACAAGTTTTTAATTATGACGACCTGAACCGGCTGATCCAAGCAAACGGAAACTATGGTAATTTGACGTATGCCTATGATCCCGTCGGGAACATAATCCGCAAAGCCGATGTTCAAATGATCTATGGTCAAGATTCTGCGGGACCGCATGCCGTCACCTCAACGGATGACGGTACTACCATGACATATGATGAAAATGGAAATCTCATATCAAAAAGATATTCCGGCACGAACCGTACTCCCCAAAAGTTCACATATGATGCTGAAAACCGGCTCACACAGGTGACGGTCCCATTTTATATCAAGCTGAATTCCGGATGGAATTTTCTGAGTTTTCCCCACATCAAAGAAGAAGTAAGTATCTTACAGCAATTGCCGGATTTTGGATCGGCCTATGAACAATTAACGCGGCTCAACGAACAAACAGGAAAATTCGAAAGTTTTGTAAACAAACCGGGAATTGATCAATTTAACACGTTGGAGCCTCAAAGAGGCTACTGGCTCTATGTCGAAAATCAGGAGGAAGCGATCCTAAAATATGATGGAGCACCCCATAGTCCATATCCGCTGCAGCTCGGAGCCGGGTGGCAGATTTTACCCGGTCCGGTTCAAAGCATGGCGGTATCGGATTGGCTGGTTGGTCTTCAAGCCGGTGTCGATTATAAAACGGTCATCGGTTATAAAACTTCAACCGACAGCTTGGGGCCTATGCACCAGGTTGAACCGGGACGAGCATATTATGTTGAAATCCTCAGATCTGTATCATGGACTCCTCCTGTTCCGCCTCAGAGTCATCTTCTCTCAACCGTTAAGTTCATTTACGACGGCGAAGGCGGCAGGGTAAAAAAAATCACACCATATGGTGAAACCATTTATCTCGGTAAGGCCTTCGAAGTTTCACCATACGGTGTTACGACAGAGTATATCTTTGCCGGCAGTCAGCGCATTGCCACCATCACCTCCAAAGGGAGTTTGCGATACTACCACGGCGATCATCTCAGGTCTTCTAATGTGATAACGGACGCCGCCGGTCAGGTTGTTGAATCCATTGAGTATAAACCTTATGGATCAACGAGCTATAGGGAGGGCTCTATAAGCGTTTCACATAAGTTTACTGATCAAGAGCAAGATGAAGAGACCGGGTTGTACAACTACAATGCCCGGTTTTATGATCCGGCTTTTGGGGTATTCATAAGTCCGGATAGTATCGTTCCAGATCCTTATGGTCCACAGACATTGAACAGATATAGTTATTGTGTCAACAATCCTTTGATTTATACAGATCCAGATGGGCATGATTTTGGATTATCTGCAATTATTGTAGGAGCTGTGATTGGAGCATTCAGTGCAGGCGCACAAAGTGATTGGGATGTAGGAGCTATGTTGCAGGGTGCTGCGATAGGGGGTATTTCTGGGGCTTTTTTTGCTGGAGCATCAGCTGTTTCAGATGCAATGTGGTCATCGGTATGGGCATTAGGTCCGCCTACCCATGGAGCTTTTATTGCAGGTAATATGATGTCAGCGGGCATATATACTGCCGCTGGTGCTATGTCTGGAGGTGTAAATGCTTCCTTATTTGGCGGGGATGTTGGAGTTGGAATGTTGACAGGAGGTATCGCTGGAGGGGTTGCTGGATATTTTGGCACACCTGAATTTATCACATGGGAAAATGATACAATTTGGGGTGCCACTATGGATTATATTGCCAACAACGCAATAACAGGAGGAATTGCGGGAGCAGCATATTCCGGAATGACTGGTGGTAACATTGTTGAAGGTGCAATCAGTGGTGCGAAGGCATGGATGCTACATGCTGGAGCTATGATGACAGTAGGGCATGTTGTGGGCATTACGGGTGCTGCCTTTTCTGGTGAATCATTAAAACCAGTGCCCTATAAGGGGCAACTTGTCTATGAAGGTAATTCTTTTGGCAGTATAACACTTGGAAATGTAGTTTTTGGCCAAAAAAACTATTTTGCTATAAATGGATTACCTCAGCATGAAAAGGCTCATACTTTACAAAACACCTTGGCTGGCCCTGGATTTTATTCATCATATTTAGCGCAGCTCCCTGTTGCTTTATTCAATAGGAATCCTTTTGGTTGGAATTTCTGGGAGCACAACATTTTATTTGGTGCGCCAGCAAGTTGGTCGCCAAAAAAAATCTGGTAACTTTGCTTTATGATACTAAAACTATACAGGAAATTTTAGGAATGAATTAAAGTTCATGAAAAGTAGAAGAAAACTACTGTTTTTTGCGTTAATAATAATGTTATCAAGTTGTTCATCTGTTTATCAAAGATATTTTAACGCTGTCTGCTTAGGTTCACCAAATGAGTCATTTTCTTATATTAACGGCATAATAAAGGATTTTGGGTATTCTTCAGAAAAAAATGAAGACATATTGCATTATAAAGATTTGATTATTGGAGCCGTCTATAAGCGATTTAATAAAACAATCGGTAAAGATATAGGCGTGGCATTAATATATAGAGGTCAGAAAAAGCATAAAATAAAAGTGAGCTTTAGTGTCTATGCTCGCGGTTTAGCGGAAGAGAAAGAATCAATCGTTGACAATGAATATGAAAGCCTCTTTGAAATAATAGAATCCAATCTTGCTAAAGCAATATTGAAAATAACAAAAAAGAAATAGGAAAACTGTCTACATTGGGTCGAAAAATGAAACTCCACAATCAGATAAACGCTAGCGAATAGTGTGTAACACCAATGTTCGCAAAATAATTGTCTTCGCATTTTACATGTCCTGGAATATCGATAGGTTTCTTCTCTTATAAAATGACACCCAAACGCAAAAAACTGGCACGATTTTCCGCCATTTTTTCAATTATTGACTGATTATGGTCGAAAGCCCCGCGGAGGTATGCAATTTTAATGATGGAAATTTTGTTCAGATCCTTGGTTTAAAGCTCAAGGATGAAGGTGATTGGATCGGTACCGGGTAAAGTCGGATCAATGGTTGGCGGAAAGATCCGTGAGGACGGTAATGGCCATGAAAGAACAGGGACGTCCGTTCTATTTATCTATTATTATAATAGGTGCGATCTGATACTTACTGGTCATGCCTCGTAAAGCCCGCATAGATGCCCCCGGTGCACTGCATCACATCATTATCCGTGGAATCGAGCGCAAAGCGATCTTTAAAGACACCACGGACCGGGAAAATTTTTTTGAGCGCTTTGGTCACGTTATATCCGAAACCGAGACTGGCTGTTATGCTTGGGTGTATATGAGGAATCATTATGTGTTAAATTTATTTGGCCAGTCTGAAAAGGCAGCTCGGTGAGCTTATGAAAGCTTTGTTGCCCATGGTGTCAAGCATGGCCGACGTTCGGATTTAGTGGGAGGGGGGCTGTTAAGATCAATTGGGGGCTGGGCTGAACTTAAAGAGTTTCGGGATCTTGGGATACGCATCAAAGGCGATGAGCGCTTATTAGGCTCGTCGGATTTTGTCGAGAGGGTATTGAAGCAAGCCGATGAACAGTTGTTATATTGCGGTACGCAAATTGGGATATAGATGCAGCGATGTTTCCAAAACCATGAGGATCAGCGCGGGTACGGTAAGCAAAGCGGCCAATTTCGGCAATAAATTATCAGGGATTGGTAAAATTCAAAAACTGATATTGGATACCTGACCTCTGAGAAGGTCCTTTAAAGAACCGAATTGTCAAAATAGATAAATGGAACGGACGTCCTAAATATTTAAGGCAACTAACCAATTGAAATCATAAATATTCCAAAAAAATTGCGAAATTATCCATAAAGAAAGGAGGAGTTGTGACCGGATCTGTCACGTCCGTCTGATATATTCTCCTTCTGGGAAGGGGAATATATGAATATCGACCAACTTAAACAGCAAATTCCGGATCAAGCCAGTTGTCGCAAGTCCTTTAAAATAATTATAAAAAAGGGGACTATGTGCTATCGTCAAATTGCCTTCTAAATTTTGTAAATCAATCTGTAGAAATATTATAATAGTAAGAAGGCTTAATCTCGAGAATTTTTAAGTCGGGACTTTCCCACCTTCAAATCAGTTCTATTACTCAGAGCTTCTTTAAATATTTTAACTGGGTATTCTATGCTTGAAGCTTAAGCTTCGTAGAAGGCGGTTATTATCTTATAAGGGACATTTAACGTGATTTCATTTGTTCAACAGCAATTTGATTTTTCAAGTTTATTAATTCACAGGGAGTCAGTATTAATTGTTGAAATAGAATGAATTTCACGATAGATTAAATTCTGAAACCAATAACATACCAATATTACAATAATTTGTCTGCAATTTAACCAGTCAACTATGATTAAAGCAGTATGCTGATATAAGCCCGGAAAGAACTATAGCTTGAGATCAATTTAACTTGCATATATATAGCTTTTAAGTTAAGCGATATTTAAATCCTCTAACAATATATCAGCAGCTTACAATCTACTTTTTTGTAAATATTTACCTCAGATCTTTCAATATCTGTAATAAATCAGCGAATAGAGCAATAAAGAGATAATTTACATGGAGCCTAATGAAGCAAGGATTTTTGGATTATCTGCAAAAAGCAATATGTAGGAAGTATCTCAAAGCATACAATATCTAATCGGGGAACTACAATGGCTACAGCAGATCAAATTAAGACCCTGATTCGTTCACATTTCAGTGACGATCCAGAGCGCTTTTTTGCTATTGCACTCCAAGTTGCTGCCCACGAGGCCCAACAAGGACACGGTGCATTGGCCCACGATATTCGTAAAATCGTCGATAAGGCTCGACGGACTAAAGGGCCTAAGATAATAAAGTTCCCAGTAGATCTCAGAAATCTTGTTATATCCCAAGAACCTACCGTTCCTATGTCGGCTCTTGTCCTTCCAATCAATCTTCGAGATCGAATCAGAAGAATTGTTCATGAATACCGTCAGCAACACAAACTTAAAAGCCATGGTCTCTCTCATCGCCGGAAGATCCTTCTGATCGGACCGCCAGGTACTGGAAAGACTATGACTGCCAAAGTGCTGGCCCATGAGGTAAGGTTGCCATTACATACTGTTCTCGTTGATAAGCTGGTCACCAGATTCATGGGAGAAACAAGCGCAAAGCTACGTCAGATATTTGATTTGATGCGACAAGAAACTGGGGTTTACCTTTTCGATGAGTTTGACGCCATCGGTGGAGAACGATCTTTAGAAAATGATGTAGGGGAAATGCGACGAGTGCTGAACTCATTCCTTCAGTTTATAGAGCAGGATATATCGGATAGTCTAATTGTGGCTGCTACAAATAGCCCGAAACTTCTCGACCGAGCTCTGTATAGGCGATTTGATGACGTTCTTTATTACGAGCAGCCGAAGGCAGATGACCGAAAGCGCCTGACTAAGAATGTCCTTGGATCTTTTCTCGCCCCGCGGTTTTCCTGGAATGTAGTACTTTCTGAAAGTGATGGATTGAGCCATGCGGAAATCGATCAAGCCTGTCAAGATGCAATCAAGCAGGTGATTCTGACCGATCGAGAAACGGTAAATGCCAGCTTGATTAGAAAGATGCTAAAAGAAAGGCAAGAGGCACATCAAAGTCGAAGGGAATAATTTTTCATGCCAAATGAACGCTTCCCGCACATTTTTCTTGAAGGTCCTACTCGATCACAAGGTTTCACGAATCCGCGACAAGGCGGTTCCAGCCCCAGGATACCCGATCGCAATCGTGCACAGCACAGTCGATATCTGAGTCAACGCATAGAGGCTGCTTGGGCACGAGCTGATCAGCAACGGCAAGCGGTTGCGCACGTCGAGAGAAACGGTACATACATCGATTTTATTGGCCAGCCTGGCCACGAGCTTGTGCTGAAAAGCCTGGAGGCTATACGCTCGGGTATTCGCCTTCTAAATGTACGCAGAGAAGGTGAAGGCAGCCAGGAGCGTATACTTGCTACAGTTTATGTACCAAGCAGCAAGCGGGGGCATTTTTTAAGAAGGATAAACGCATACACCAATGAAGAGACAAGATCTGGAAAACCAAAACATGAAAAACTTATTAATAGTATATCCGACATTCGATATTCCATAGTCGAATCATTTTGGCAGGATGACCTGGACCTAATACCCAATGAAAATCCCGTATGGATCGAAGTCTGGTTGAGCAGTGAAAATGATGAGATCATAGAGCGGTTTAACGAATTTCTGCAACAGCTTCAGATTGAAAAAGGCGAAGGTAATATAAAGTTTCCAGAACGTACTGTCCAGATAATTTTGGCTAACCGTTTTCAATTGGAACAGATAATTGAAGGGTCAGATGACATCGCTGAGTTTAGGCTTGCCAAGGAAATAGCTTCTTTTTTCATCGAATTAGAAAACCAGGAACAGCTTGAGTGGGTCCGCGAGCTCCACGAAAGAACTGAGTACAATGAGGACACGGAAGTTTTCGTATGTATACTTGATTCGGGTGTAAACAACGGACACTCACTTATTCAGCCTGTTCTGCTTAACTCTGATCTCCATACAGTTAATGCGAATTGGGGGCCCAACGACCATGACGGACACGGTACATTAATGGCTGGAGCAGCAACCTACGGTGATCTATTGGACGCATTGACATCTGGCAATAACATTCGAATAGAACATCGTCTGGAGTCCGCCAAAATCCTTCCTCCTCCTCCCGAGCAGAATCCGCAGCGGTTGTGGGGCTATATAACTGCCCAAGGGCTCTATCGAGCTGAGATTCAGAATCCAAACTGCAAACGAATCGGGTGTTTGGCTGTCACATCGTCGGATTTTAGAGATCGGGGAAGGCCCTCTTCATGGTCTGGGAAATTGGATGAATTATCATCTGGCGCTGAGGATGACCGTAAGCGACTTTTCATAGTTAGCTCTGGGAATGTAGAAGACTCGAACAGTTGGCTAAGATATTTCACAGACAATTTAACCAACGAAGTACATGATCCGGGACAGGCCTGGAATGCATTGACTGTTGGTGCTTACACCGAAAAGGCAGATATTCGTGACCCCACTCTCGCAGGCTATGAGCCAATAGCGCCGGTGGGCGGATTATCTCCATTCAGTACGACATCGTGCACATGGCCTGCTCGTGAATGGCCGATCAAACCAGAGGTATTATTAGAAGGTGGGAATGTAGCAAGAGGACCAAACGATTCTGTATTTGATACTGAAGACCTAAAACTGCTCTCAACTTACTACAATCCAACTGTTGCACAATTTGCCCCGTTCTGCGCGACAAGCGCAACCGCAGCGCTGGCATCACGAATGGCTGCACAAATCCAGGCGTTGTACCCCGAGGCATGGCCGGAAACAATCCGCGGCTTGATCGTCCATACAGCAAAATGGACTAACACTATGAAACGGCAATTCCTGAGTGACGAAAGCAAAACATCATACGCTTATTTGCTTCGAGTTTGCGGTTATGGCGTGCCAAGTCTGGGACACGCATTGTATTGTGCCGCAAATTCTCTAACCCTGATTTCTCAATCCGAGCTGCAACCTTATGACCGGCGTGATGGCCGCTATATTACCAAAGATATGCATATGTACCGCTTACCCTGGCCATCAGATGTATTACTTGAACTGGGTGAAGTACCAGTAAAAATGCGCGTCACTCTTTCGTATTTCATAGAACCTGGTCCAGGTGAAGTGGGTTGGCAGGATCGATATCGCTACCCTTCCCATTTGCTGCGTTTTGAGCTGAACGGTTCAGGAGAATCCGAGGACGAGTTCGTACAAAGAGTAAACCGCCAAGCTCGCGGTAACGGTGAACATCCCGGTACTGAAGGTCCTGGTAATAAATGGGTCATCGGGAAGGCTCGGGATGTAGGATCAATTCACTCTGACATTTGGCAGGGAACAGCTGCTGAGTTATCCTTGTCCAACCTTATTGCGGTTTACCCAGCAGTTGGATGGTGGAGAGAGCGACATCACCTCAAACGTTGGAATAATACTTGCCGATATTCTCTTATTGTTTCTATCCAGCCGCCAGCCGAAAACATTGATATCTATACTCCGGTCGCAATTCAGGTTGGAATTGCCGTTCCGATCGAAGTACCCGTAATGTAAAAATCAAATACAAGAATTGATTGAAACTCGAACTGGGGTCGGAACACGGTGAACGGCTGACAATTAGGGACATATCGGGACATTCATGAAAAAAAGCATTTCCTGTATAAAATAGATAGATATGAATATAATAATGACCGTCCCGGTTATCCCCATAATACCGTAAACTTAGTAAAGCCTTCGCCTGAAGGTGAGGGATTTACTCCCATGCTCCAAAGGGGATCTTAAAATTTAAGCCTTGTAGTTACTACTGTTTTTCAGTTAGGTAGAAGACTATGAACATCAGCTTGGCCGTTCCGAACCTCATGTCCTCGAAGACCTTTCTTCAACCTCCGCTTGGTTTGTGCAGTGCTGCCGCACGCCTCAGGAGCAATGGCCATAAGGTCACAATCAATGATTTCCGAACCTCCAAGTCAACGACAGCTGATGCTGTTGCGAGCATCCCTTCTGATGCGGATCTCTGTGTTGTTTCGACGTCTCCCTACGATATGATGCAGATGTATCACTCCGACTACCGACTCCGATATTGCATAGAATTTATAAAAAAGCTCGTACAGTCTCGCCCCGATTTACCTGTTGCTGTCTGCGGAGCACATGGCACTCTCAAACCGAAATTACTCGGCTCTCAAATTCCCGGTGTTATAATACTCCGTTGGGAGATTGACCATCTAATAGGCCGACTCGCCCTTGCAATGGAAACCGGTGAAAGCCTACAGACCGTTCCAAACCTCGCGCTTTGGTCAGACGGAGGAGTGTATTGCACAGAGTATGATGACGAACTCGCCCATCCCGAATTTGGGCCGGACGATCTCATGCCGGCTTGGGATCTCGTAGACCTGTCGAATTATTTTGGCTACGAACTCCATGGGGAACGCTACCTCCGTCTGGATCGTTGGGGTGTACTCCAAGGTTCTAGAGGTTGCCCATGGGCCTGCAACTTTTGTTACAACTTTTGGGGTGGGAAGGTTCGTTACAGATCTCCTGCCGCAGTCGCCAAAGAACTTGATTTCTTAGAAAAGGACCGCTGTGCCAATCGCGTCTTTTTTCTCGACAGTAATTTCACTCTGAATCGCGATTGGGCGCTCAAGGTCTGCGCTGAGATTGCGAGCCTTGGTTCACGACTTGGATGGCTTTGTCAGACGCGCTGTGACCTTATCGACGATCGAATGCTGTCTGCAATGAAAAATAGCGGCTGCGTAGCTATCCAATTTGGGATTGAGGCGTATGACGATAAGGTCCTTCACAACCTGAATAAGAAGATCACGTCAGGTCAGGTCCGTGAAGCCATTAATGCGACTCGAAAAGCAGGCATTTCCCCTGCTGCCTTTGTTATGCTGGGAACTCCCTTCGACTCAAACGAGAGCGCACAAAGCACCCTTGAGTACCTCACTCGCGAACGAGTCCCCTTCATCCCTATCCTATACAGCCCTCGTCTTGGATCTTTCTTGGGTGATGAGATATGGAAGCGGGAATCTTGTCATACATGGGAGGACGCCCTTCGCCTCCGTGGTCGTATTTCCGGAAGATTGGAGTTAATAGACCTTATCGAATCCCACAAAAAAGCTCGTGGTCGTTCTTTCGGGGGTGTTCCCAAAGGAGCGAAACAATCTGGGTGCGAAAGAAAGGAGTATTCCGGCCACCGCTCGCGATTTGAATCAGCTGTTATCCTTAAAGGACCCTATGCTTTTCCCGAGAAGTTCGCCCTTTCTCCCAGTGACAAGCAGACGTCAGATTGGACTCCATTTGTGTCACTCCCAATCACCGAAAAGTGCACATTTAGATGCGTGTATTGCGGCATAGGGGGAGAAAACACAATCTCGCCTCAGAGCACGTTTACCTTAGAGGACATTATAGACACCTCCCTTGAAGTTCGTTCTGCTGGAATCAATAAAATTCGTCTAACGGGTGGAGAACCCCTGTTACACGGCGACATTGGTGAGATCCTCCGTTTTCTTACAGAAGAGGGATTTTACACTCTGCTCAATACTAATGCATCATTTGTGACCCAAAGGCTTGATGCATTTCTTCGCCCCTCTTCAAACCTTCATGTTGCGGTCTCATTGGATACTCTTCGGAAAGACCGGTTCAACCAAATCTCCCAGAGCACTGGATTTTATGATAATGTACTCGAGGGTATTGAGCTTCTGGGAAAACTGGGTTTGCTGATGCGTATCAATATGGTCGTCGGGAGTTTCAACCTCGACGAGGTTCCAGACATGATTGAATTCTGCAGAAAAAAAGGGTGTGACTTGAAACTCCAAGAAGTCGCAAGCGTACCTTACCCACACGGTAGATGGCAGGACATCCATGTCGACTTTCGCGAACTAGAGGCGGAACTTTGCCGGTGCTCAACGGTTGTTCTCCAGCACCCTTATGCATCTGCTTTCGGAGTCCCAGTTGCCATATACGACATAGATGGCGTGTACGTAACTGTCAAGGCATTCGCTCATGGCTCTCGATTCGACAAAATCGAGATCTGTAAAGGCTGCTCACACTTTCCTTGCCAAGAAGGCTTGTATGACATTTACGTACTTGGCGACCGAACGATTGCTCCCTGCCGTTGGCGACGTTTCGGCGGAAAAGGGCGTTTCCGTGGTGATCTATCCCACACAATTCAATCTTTTCGGCGAGCGATCCACATTACCCCCGACCCTGTCAAGGACAAGGATCTGCATCCGGTTATTCCTGTTCGGCCAACCACCTCCGTGGAGTTCCTCTGATGGCTATTTTGAAAAATATGAAGGATAGGGTTGACCAGAAGGTGAGACTATCTGTGTTTAACCACTCAAACACCACCAAGAATCCCGGTTGGGTTCGGTTATTCAACACGCGCAGAAGGTCGAGTGCGCAACTTGAACTCGCTATTTTTAGGGACCTGCAAACGGGAGCGAGTACCTCCTACACTCTTGAGGGTCGCCTTGGCATGAAACAGGTCGATTCCCTCCTTTCGGATGGTATTTTAGTTGACATAGAACGAGATGAAATCGATGAAATCCGCACTGAGTACTTGAGTCACCGGGCCGCGGAAGATACGACATTAATTATCGTTCCAACTCTTGACTGCAATATGAACTGTTCTTATTGCTTCGTCCATCGACGCGCTGTCAGAATGCAGCCTGAAGGAGCTGACGCTCTCGTTCGGTTTGTTCAATCGTGCGCGCAGGTGAGTCCGTCACTTAATATCGAGTGGTTTGGTGGAGAACCTCTATTGAGCCATCGGCTTGTCACCGAAACCCAAATGAGAATTTCTAGAATCGTGGCAGATCATGGTTTAACGTGTAGGGCCGCAGTATCGACGAACGGCTTTCTTCTCAACAAACGCCGCATTCGCGGTCTCGTCGCCGCCGGCATCGGTCGCTTCAACATAACGATCGACGGCCCACAACGAATTCACGATTTTCGCCGTTTCACCAAGAATGGAGCGCCTACTTTCAATATCATTCTAAAGAATTTCCTGACAGCGGTGCAACACGCCACCGTTCGACTCACTATCATGGTAGATAAAACTAACGTCATGCACATGGATGAAATCGTGCACTATCTCGCTGAACTCAGATTTGGCAATCGGCTATCGGTGAAATTTAAAGCGGTCACAGATCCTCCAAACGAGCAGTCCTTTGACACTCCGTCGCACTTCGAGTACGCTCGAACGGCGGCTCTTCAGGAACTTGCTCGCAGAGTCGGACTGCGGGTTCAGAGCACGTTCAAGATTCGTGGCCTTTGTGTGAAGAACCGCATCAACACCTTCACCATTGGACCCGATCTGACATTATTTAGATGCACAGACTCCTTCGACAAGAAAGAGGGGATTGGATTTGTGCGCAACGACGGAGAATTAGAATTAAGGGAAACAGCCCTACGTTGGCCGGCCGATGAACCATTCTCGAGGCCAGACTGTAAAAAATGCGTGCTGTTACCTCTCTGTTTCGGGGGTTGTCCACTGCGTCGTTATCATTATCAATCGAATTGGTGCCCTGCTGAGACGAGAGATGTCGGCGATCTTCTTGAGGAGGTGTTGCCCGTTTTGGGCCCGAGCACATCGGCCTTTCCAGAACCCTTAAGAAACCCGTGATGAAAACGATGCCTTCCCCAAAAAGGACCCTATTCATTGATCCACTGACTGGCTGTGTGAAGCTCGCGCGAAGGCGTTCAGCTTTTGGTTCGACCGTCCCGAGTGAGAGATTTCGAAATCAATGGCGATTGAAGTCGAAACACCCCGCCAACGGTTTTCGGAATCTCACTCTATGTCTAACCGACCGTTGTAATTTATCATGCCGCTATTGCTGGCAGGCGCAAATGCGTAAGCCAGCTGGATCCGATATGTCTTTTGAAACCATTTCACACTGGTTACATTTCTTTCTCGAAACCAACCCTGCAACGCCTTCGAAGATTACCTATTATGGCGGAGAGCCGCTTTTAAGAATTGATCTACTTGAGTACTCAGCTAAAATGGTCCAAGCTATATGCTCTCGGAAAAGAACAGAACCACCACGACAGCACGTATTCACCAACGGAACGATGCTGACGTCATCGGTACTTGATATTTTCGGTGAACATCACATATTCCCGATAATTTCCTTGGATGGTGATGCTACCACAACGAATACTCATCGTGTATCCATAAATGGCGTTCCAGCTTGGGCAGCCATATCTAAAGGCATCAGCCGCCTCAAAGATCGCGGTTTACCCTTCGGCGTTTCTTGTACTCTGAGCCGCCTCCAATTCGATGTCGAGACTTGTGCGGGCTACCTTGTCAACGAAGTAAGGCCCAACTCGATTGAGTTCTGTCTTCGACACGATCGCGATGCTAAGCGGATTTACGGTAATCAGCAAATCGAATTCGCCAGCCTGTTTTCAGCATGGGACCTCTGTCTTAAAAAGGGAGTCTATATTGTTGACCTCGCTAAACGGATTCGCCCCCTAATTGATAGAATTCCCCTTCACAATAGCTCGAGCGGGTGTAAAAACAAGCTCGCAGTAATGCCAAACGGTAAGATCAGTCCCTTTAATGGCGCTGTAGTTTTCCCTGAATTGCAGGTTGCTCCCGAAAGCCTCACATGGCAAAAACTTTTCTCCAAGGTGTGGAACCGCGAAGTTAGGACTCAAATCAAGTGCGACCACTGTCCAGCGATATTCATCTGTGGTCAAGGTAGCGCTTTCTCATCTTATATTCAACACTCTGTCTTTGATCGGCCACCTGTTCTTCACTGCGAGTATAGCCTCGCCCTTCTAGATTTTTTAGGTCAGAGATTGGATACTCAGTTCTGTCTTCGTGGACAAAATAGCTCTGTGCTTGACGTACCACCGGAGGAAATCGCATCCCTTGTTAGGATGCCACGAGAGGGGGGCTGGTGATGGTAGGCATCTTTTGTCCAAATGCCGTGTGATGACCGAGTATTGGAGAAATCGTGATATGCACGCAGATACGTTACCTTTCTTCCATTTTGAAGTAATTCTTGCACCTTATAGAGATCCTCTGATTGCACGGCACAATTCTTTTCGAGAATGCTGGGAGCTTCCACGTGAATAGGCATAAGTTGATGAACGTTCGTTGAACCGAGCGAGACGTGAGTGGCTCGATGAGATTGATGTTACTGGCGAATATAGGGACCCCTTGATAGGTTCATTACACTATGTTTCGGACTGGTCACTGACCTCGGCTTCTTTATACTAACGTGAAATCTGCCGGGTTAGTTGAGTATTCCTTTATGACGCTAATCCATTTACGAGAAACACGATTACGGTTGAGCCCAATAGACTGGTTCTTAATCCGCTTCCGCTTCGATTCAATCTATGGTGCTCGGAGTCCTAAGGAGTATACATGAAGGTTTGCCTCGTACCAACGATTCCGCTTCCCCCGTCGAATCCGGAACCGTATATACCTCTTGGTTTGCTCACCTTGGTTGCTTGTCTCGAAAAGAACGGTTTGTGTGATGTGGAGATTTGGGATGCAGCGTTTGCACTAAAAGAAGGCTCTGTTCCATCAGATGTAAGGTTCTTTCGTAATTCAGCATCACAACTCGCACAATTGAATGCCGATATGTACGGTTTTTCGACAAAGTGCGGATCCTATGCACACACATTGACCATGGTTAAACACTTACGGTATGTAGCCCCTGATGCATTCATAGTACTTGGCGGTCCGCATGCCAGCTCTTCGGACACACGAACTCTGAATAGTTTTCCATTTATTGATGCCGTCATAAGAGGTGAAGGCGAATCCCCCTTGCAGGCACTTGTACATCGGTTGGACCACCATGCCCCTATCGATGATGTACCGTCTTTAACATGGCGGTCTGGTCTAAATATTACTCGGAACCCGGATGCGAAGTGTTTCATCTCTCTCGACAGATTGCCGTTTCCAGCATACGACCGTTACTCTAAATTATTTCAAGACTATACCCGTAACAAACCCTCGGACGACATTCAGAGCTACATTCCCGTGGAAGCAAGCCGGGGATGCCCATATAATTGCAACTTCTGTTATAGCGCCGCACACTGGAAGGGGCACTACCGCAGTAAGTCATCCAAGCGTGTTGCAGCAGACCTCCTCAAATTGCGGCAGCTTTATGGCGTTGAGGAGGTTTTCTTCACTGATGACATATTTACCCTTGATCAAAAACAAGTTGCTGCCATATCAAGAAATCTTGCCAAGCTTGGAGCGCCTGTGCGATGGAGTTGTTACGGACGGACTGACCATGTAGATGCACGTCTTCTCAAACTGATGGCAGATGGTGGGTGTGCACAGATTTACTATGGTATCGAGAGTGGTTCTCCTCGGATTTTACGACAGCTACGCAAGCCTATTAACATTGATGAAACCCTGGACAAGCTTAAAATGACCATTGACCATGGAATTCAGGTGACTGGATCATTCATTATGGGTTTCCCAGGAGAAACCCGGGAGGAACTTGGAGCGACACTGGATGAATTTCTGGACGTTGTCGAGACCGGAGCAGTCGCTAAGCTTCATCAACTCGGTGTTGTAGCTGGTAGCCGCTTATGGAAGGAAGGGGGCGGAGCCATATTCGAAGAACCGTCTCTCGAACAACAGAAGTTTCGATCGGATTACCTTATTTCCGATGACGTATTAGAAATGATTAAAAGTGATCGAGAGTTGTTTTGCTACTACTACCGCTACGCTCAACCGAACTTACAAAGGAATCTTTTCAAGATTTATCGTATAGAATTTCTTTTCCCCATCTTTTTAAGTGCAATCAAGCTGTTGAGGCTGCAAATGAAAGACGGGTTTTCAATAGTTCAATGGATTGATGACTGGGCACTTAAAAACGGGATCAATCAAGCCATGGAATGGTCTATTGACATCGAAAAAGCGATCACTGAGTTCGGTTGTGCCCTAATTGAACTTAGCTATGAATTAGGCTTGGGGGATTCGATTTATAAGGAAGTTGAGAACACGAAGCGTTCATGGGAGGCGAACGAGCTGACTCCTATCGACATCTCAAAGACGATTCGGTGTTTGGCACCAAGAGAAACGCTCCATCAATAAGAATTGTCACTTGATGCCAAGGTAACGTATTGCCTCAATGAGGGTTAAAACACGCAACTTAGCACGAATGTCACCTTCCGTGAACAACGCACGCGCCTCAGCCGCTAGTTGAGTATCGACAATTATGTTGATGTTCTTTTCGTACCGATCTCTCGTAAACTTTGATAGCCTGGAATTTTTACGGTACCATTTGTGATAAGGATGTCTCGAATCCAGAGAAAAAGATCCGATCAATCCCCGTCTTAAAAATCTCCAGAGCCTTGCAGGGAAGCTTTTCGGTCTGATTTGATAACCGAGGAGAATGGGTGGCAGCCCTGTGGTTTCCCACGAATACTTGTTTGCATCTATGCATCGTCTTGCGATCCATTCCAAGTAGATACGGTGGTCGTAGCGGATTCTTGGGTCGAGGCGCAGCGCAAATTCTAAAAAATCCCAGTGAAGGAAAGGAGAAACGACTTCTGTAAATGCTTGTGCTCCGAGACCTGCATGTAAAATTCCATTTATTCCTCTGTTCCGAAAGAAAAAGCTTATCTCTTCTCGGACGTTAAGTGGAACAGAGTTTGCGTATTCCTCGAAACAGTGCTCGAAGAGATTGCGCAAGGACTTTGAGTTGAAATGGTTAAGGAAGGCTCGGTTTTTTGGATTGAGGAAACAAGCCATCCCAATCCCATCTACCTTTTGCGAAATGAATGAACCAGGGCGCTCTAAATGAAGGCCACCAAGCACCATGTCTCCGAGGATACCGGTATGCAACAGACCAAATCTATCCCAACAAACTAATGGGAAGAGGGAAACACCCTCGGCTATTGGTCTATAGGTGGTTTGTCCTTCATTGCTCATAAGAACTTTTTCGATATTTGTAAGATAGTCACCGCCATCTAAGGTCAACAGGAGATGCCTGCAACCAATGTTCGAACCGATCTTTCGAGAGATAGTCTCCTCTCTATATCCGCTTCCCGAATAACAAATAGTAACGATTTCCCTCGAGGCATAAGATTGCCCCTTTAAGAGGGTCATACGCGAATCTAAACCTCCGCTAAGAGCTAAAATATGGTCTTTTTCGTCCTCCTCGTCTCTCATAAACTCAGCGCGAACTGCAGTTTCAAACCTCTCATCAATCTCGTCAACTATATTCTCTACTGAACTCTTTACCGTGGGATGTGCCTGAATTTCTGTATAAGATTGCAGCTGAAGTTTACCGTCAAATATTGCGCATGTGGCAGGAGGTATTCTCTTCACTCCATTCACGAGGGTTTCATCCCCTATCATGAAACCATATGCCAGTAGACATCGAGCACCGAACTCAGATAAAGAAGATAGGCGGCCATTGGCGCGCTGTAGAACCTTTAAAAGCAGTCTAATCTCTGTCGAAAAAACAAATCCTTCTGGATGACTTGAATAATAAACCGGTTTGCTAGAAATGTGGTCTGTAAAAACTAATAAAGTCGGGTGTGATTTTTTAACAATTAGACCTCGGAAAGTTCCTCGAGAGGAACTGATGGCGCCAAGAACCTTTTTCTCTGATACATGAAAAGAGGACTTTAAATCGGTGAGAAATTGATTTGGACGGTTTCTACCAAGGAACACACCATCCGTGCAGATTAGGTATTCACTACCCTCAGACCAAAAACAATCAGCACCGAATACGTTGTACCTTGAACGAGCCACGTAGATCGGACTATTTGTGTATGATTCTCCAATGCAGATATCTTTTCTCGTTATTACATCCCTCAGTGCTTTTTCGAGTCTACCAGTCGCCCAAGACGCAAGAAAACCGCGATGTTCTTTATGCAGGTACCCAAACTGTTGTAAACTCTCTGGCATGCTTTATCACGTATTTTGAATGTGAGAAACGGTTACCAACTCAATTGGAGTAGCTCATCGATTTTGATATATTCAACATTTATAGCTGACAAAAAAAATCATAAGCCGACATGGACCCTAACGGGCATCAATCGTCATTTTCCCTTTTGCACCTATACGTAGCTTGCTCCAATAGCTCTTGCGAATGGTATTATTCGTCAAGAGTAACTTTAATTCTATTATCCTTTTCGATGCAAGTGACTATATGTAGCTCCCGAAGCAGGTATAAGTAAAAAGAATATTAGACACAGTTTACCATCCTAACGCAGGAGGATTTCAGGCATGTCGTCAGATACTCGATTGGTACACCGCATTTATCAGCTTGTACGTACACAGGAAGGGATTCACCAAAGAGTTCCACCTCCTCCCCAATCGTAACAGCCTCATCTTTGAGGAAGATGGCGCTCTGTTGCATCCAAGGTGCCGGCCATAATTGATATTCAAGATTGCCTACCAAAACGCTGCATGATTCAAAGAATCGTAGAGGGATTCCATGCGCGAAACCGCAGTCGATAATTGCAACAAGTTCACATTTCTTAATTTTAGATGTGGAATACCCTATCGGTCGATTGGGTCTCCAGGTAATGCATCTTAACACATTGCATGTTAGCCTAGCCGCTGGTCTGATTTCGTCTATGCCGCTTGACCAAATATTCGATTGAGGCTTAACTAATCCCAACGGAAGAAGTCCCACCCGAAGAGCATGAGATTGATTCCAATCGAATTCAGCTAAGTCAGATCCCCCAATGTGGATGAGCAAGGACTTCGGTATCGAGGATCCAAGTCGTTCCAGTAATCCCGACCAATGTCGTTCAGGTATTTCGGCAGTGTGCAGGCAAAGACCAATGAGATCCACCTGAGTGCTTGATATAGAGCGTTTAAGAATCTTTGATAGCAAACCGATGTTATCTTCGAACCGGCCATTCCCATCGCTCACAAGGATGTGAATGCCGATTCTGGTACCTGTGTTAGCTGACAGTCGTTCCAATTCCTCTAACTCCTTATCATTTACAACAGTGAATTGGAGCCGATTTAGTTGTTTGGCGACCATTGCACTTAATGAATCCGCCCTCACTGGGTACAAAACGAGAATTGGTACGCTCCTCGTGATATTCGCGAGCGTTATTGCCTCCTCTGTTGTCCCCACAGCAAACATCGAAACAACATCTTCAACATTTGTCGCCACTTCTAGCCCATGGCCATAACAATCCGCTTTGACGACAAATATGAGATTTTTCTTAAATGCCGTTCGCAATACATTGATATTATTTCTGATCGTTTTTATATTTACCTGTAAGACGAGCATTCAATATTGTCTTTAATTAGATATGGTACTAATCAAAATAAAGAAAAAATTAAAAAAAATATTCTACTTCTTTTGTGTTTTATATTACTATTCAGTAAGGAGCTGTATCGGTGGCATTGATAGCAAATCTGGAAAAATAGCAGCATCTGATATATCGTTTACCTCTAAAAGGAATTGGGTAAGCCGTTCGACGCTAAAACCCAGCCAGAAATGATGCTTTGAGTTATAATTCTTAACAGCTTCGATGTAAAAATTAAGTCTACTTTCAGAAAGATTAAGTTTGCTGAGATTTCTCACAAACGGTGAGCTTGATATCTGATCAGAAATCTTTCTTTCGTCTGTTTCAATCTCTCCAATTCCAAGAATTGAACCGCTTTTGGGTGAAATCAAATCTACGAAAACTATAATATCATTAACATTTCGACGAAAATGTGAACTTCAAGGTAAGGAATCAATAACGCATTCAGTTAGAAAGAATGGGTTAGGTGCATAATCCTTAGCAAGTTCTCCCTTTTGTTCAAGTGATAGTGTAATTCCTTTTTCAAGACCAAGGATATCGACAGCATCCTGGTATTTTAATCGAGGCAGTGGGAAGGATATCTCATTGAGTAACGACAGTCTTTCTTCATCTATAAATTCACTATTGCTGGTAATTTTAGATATCACATTATTTAAAATTTTTTTAACCAACGATATACCTTCTTCAAAACTACCATTTGATATTGCAGACAAAAAATGAAATTCACGTAGTTGATTGCGCTTCAGAGACTTTATTGCTTTAAAGCTCGATTTAAGGCTATATATTTTTCCTATTTTAGGCGCAGCGTTTTACATGCATGCAGGATTACAGAGAGTCAGAAAGAATTTTTCTTCAAGATAGTTCAACTCAAATAGTGGTTCGTAAGGATGCTTTTCTGCTCTAGCGAGATAAGGTAAAAGCAATTCTGTAAAACCCTCATTTTTAAATGTCTGTCTAACAGCTCCCATTTGCAGAGATACTAATTTTGCCAACGTCGAGTTAATAGTATATTGCATAACTTAGCCTCCTCTTCCTTTATGTTGTTAACTGCACATCACCAAACATATTTCGCCATTGTGTGAAATAATATTTATTTATATGGTTATATAGAAAGCCCAAGTGATAAAAATAATTGATTCAGCTGTGACCTTATCTGTCACAGGTCTACGGTATAATGGCCTCAAAAACATAGAGGAGGCCTATTATGACAACATTTCATATCATCGAAGACTTTCCGAAAAGCGAGATCGAATTCGATAAACGATTCGCTACTGAAAGAGCCTGTTACGACTATTTGTCTAAAATAAAATGGCCCGGCGGCTTTGTTTGCTCTGAATGCGGGTGTCATTCTTATTGGATTAGCTCCAAGCACATTTACATTTGCACCCGCTGTGAACGCCAATTTTCGTTAACTGCTGACACAATTATGCATGATACGAAAAAACCCATTACATACTGGTTTAGGGCTATGTGGTGGTTCACAACCCGTAAATCTGGTGTCAATGCGATCAACCTACAGGATCTTTTAGGCTGCAGCTATGTGACCGCGTGGTCATGGCTACAGAAGCTGAGGCAGTGCACCATCCGTAAAGATCGTGAAAAACTATCAGGTAAAGTCGAAGTTGATGAATTTTTCATTCGCGGTCAGAAACCTGGTAAAAGAGGACGCGGAGCCGGTGGAAAATGCATCGTCGTTGCAGCTGTGGAAAGACAAGGTCGCAAAATTGGCAGGATCCGCCTTCAAGTCGTTGATGACTGCTCTGCTGATTCTCTTAATGCCTTTATCAATCAAAACATTGAAGCTGGCAGCTACGTGGTCACCGATGGCTGGAAAGGCTATAATCCCATGGATCCAGACCGCTATGATCATCATCAAGTATTTTTGTCAAAGAACAAGGATCGACACAGTTGCTTATCCGGGGTACACTTGATCGCCTCTTTGGTTAAGCGGCTTATTATTGGAACCTTCCAGGGCCGCTTTGATCCAAAGTACCTGCAACCTTATCTGGATGAATATGTATTCCGATTTAACCGGCGAAAATCAGAAAATATTGGAAAAAAGTTCATGCGAATTGTAGAACAAGTCGCTTCATCAGCTAAAATAACCTGTAGACAAATTAAAAACGGAATCCAAGCTGATTTACTTCTACAAAATTAATTCACTTGGGCTTTCTTTATAACCATATTTATTTATTCAGCAGTTTTCGCATAAAAAATATGGCCCTTTGCAGAAATCGGGCACTGAATCTTAAATTTAGGGTCGAGGATTTCTATTATTCTTTTCAAACTTTCTTTTTTGCAATTTCCAACTCTATTTCCCTCCTCTTGAAAAATAAAACAAGGGTATACATCCCCATATTGGTTAATAGCTATTTGATTTTTTAATGCATCACAAGAAAGATAATGTGTTCTCCTATAATCGTTTACTAAAAAAGAATTTCTTTTTATATACCAATCGGGTAAATTAACAGTTAAATTGAAGTCTTTATATCTGCTGTTATTCACCACAGTATTTAGATCTTCTTCAAATTTGTTTAATAAATGATCATCTTTTTTACTAACTACATGTTTATCAAACAAATTCTTTGCTCTTCCAAAATCATATAGCCAATCTATATTAATTGATTTAACACCCATGTCATATAAATCAAAAATAAATTTTTTTATCCCTCCTATATTTATTTTTGTAACGACACAACTAACTCTAATTGAAAAACCCAATTTTATTGCTGTGTTTACAGCTTTTAATGCATGCCGAAATGAATGAGGTCTTAAGTGATTGTGGATATTTTCATCTATCGAGTCAAGAGAAACTGCAACTCTTTTTAATCCTGCACCGTTTAACTTTATTAGATACTCTTTTGAAGCTAAAATGCCATTTGTTACCAGCCAAAAATGCCCAATTTTTGACGACGATATATAGCTAACAATTTTTTCAATGTCTGGAAAAAGAAGCGGTTCTCCCCCCTCAATATGAACTGTCCTGACGTTCATAGAACTTAATTGCTTAAATACGATTATCCACTCTGATGCCGTAAGACCTGTTCCTTTTTGCTTATTTGAGTAAGTATAACAATGGCGACATCTAAGATTACACAATTGAGTAATATAAACATGAACGTACGATATTTTATCGCAACTAGTCTTTCTTTTTTTCTCGCTTCTTGTAATTATTTTCATGGTCTAATATCTTTACAACGCCGCAGAAAATATCTTTTATTGCATCCTCTATGCAAATATCTTTGAGTAGAAAGTGATACAGCTTTTTAGAACCCCCTCCTTTTTTACTAAGCCCTTTTGTAATAATTATTTGTGCAATTTTGTCTGCTAAAAGAACGTTGCTTTTTGAATAAATACTAATGCGATTCCTAATTATAAAAATATATAAATCACTATTATATTTAATGGTTTTTGAGCGTAACAATTTATTAAGTAATCGCCCTGGGAACTTGTTATCAAGACGTATAATACCTATGTTATAATCTCCAACGTTTTTATTGTTAGACTGCGTTTCTATCTCCTTAACGAACGTTTTCTGATAAACGTCATATAGTTCTTCTACAACTTCATTATATTTAATAATGGTTTTCTTTATTAACTCTTTTAAACTAGAGGGCTGGAATAAAAAGTCCCAGGCTTCGAAATAATCTTTTAGGTATTTCCTTACATTGCAATCGTACATTCCTTTGAAATTCTTATCTAAGTTAAAAGCATCGTAGTGTAATTGTTTTCTTCCATTCGTAAAACCCAATATAACTAAATCATTTAGTTGAGACGTTCTTTTGACATGAAATCCATCTAAAAAATTTATTTGCAAATCACCAATAGATAAATAGTTCCACCCATATTTTTCGACATATCTAATCGGAAAATCAGATTTCACAAGATCTAAAAATATAGTCTCAATCTCGTCTATCCAATGGTGCTCCAACTTGCTATTAAATTCTACGACTCCACCATTGAGGCTTATTTTCGCATTTTTTGTATTCACATTATAGCTATTGAAAACGATTTGGGAAATTATATAATGTGCGGTATTAAGTTTAGTAAAATAACTTCTTCTGGTTATATTCACAATACATTCAACCATATTGTTGACATTTAAATCGAGAGCATTATGAATTCTATGAAATATTTTTTCTCCTACCAACCTTGTCCGGTCAACAATATGCTCTTTTCCAGTTTCTGTATTCACTATAATTCCGGTGTCAAATGGATGAGTTGGACCTCCTGGATAGAAAGAACTTTTGTTAAGAATTACCTCTTCGCCAATTATTTCTCTAACGCGTGCAGTAAATTTTCCAACATTTTGATTTTTTGTCTTTATTTTATGTGTTGGAATCACTTTTTTGCACTCTTTCTATTTGTAGGAATAGGAAGATATTTTATTCCCCATGTTCATTTTAAAAAATAAATTTTAGTACATAATATACCTGTTGATATTGATATGTTACTTTTTTTGGAAATTAATGTCCCCTTCGGGGAATGGGAGAAAATCCCTCGCCTTTAGGCGAAGACTTTAGTAGGCTTGCGATATTATGAAAAATTATCGCAAAACCTTCCATAGTGTCTATGATATAAAATTTCATTTTGTATGGATAACCTAGTATCGCAAGCCGGTGCTCTTTGGAGACGTGGCAATCCGGGTTAGGGATTTGATCCGTGAAATTTGCCATAGCATGGATATCGAAATCATCAAAGGCCACGTGTCCAAAGATCATGTTCATTTGTTTGCGTCAGTGCCACCGTACCATTCGGTTAGCGATGTGATGCAAATGGTAAAAGGAAAAACATCACGTAAGTTGCTAAGCGAGAACCGAATGCTGGCCAAAAAATTTTGGGGTCGTCATCTGTGGGCTCGCGGCTATTTTGCAGCTTCCTCGGGCAATGTCACAGATGAGGTCATAGCCGAATATATTCGGCTAAAGAGCAAACAAAAGCGAGACCGCGATGACGACTTTACGATAGATTAACTCGAGTCGGCTTTAGCCGAGCATGTTTGAAGCCACCGGCTTCCAGCCAGTGGAGGTTCACTTATAATATTGTGGGCTTAATTTAAGGGGTGGAGGAAGAGATTCGAACTCTTACCCATTAGACACAGCTAATTGCTCTCACCATTTGAGCTACCCCCACCATATTAATCTAATAGCTTTTCACATGTGATAATAAGGCTATTGATGTTGCAGCCTGGTGCATTATTGGGGTTGTTTTTATATTTATTTTTTGATTTAACAAACTGTCCAAGTCAGATTTCAACCGTGTAAATGTACGATCATTTATATTAGGCCTCGGGACGGATAAATCGTCATAAATATCTTTATAGACATTGGGTAAAGGTATTTCACCAAGCATGAGCATTTCTTGAACAGGATTAAAAGAAGTCACAATCGTAGCTATAGAACGGTTGTTCCCACTTATCGGCATGTCAATGAAAACCTCTATTAGTGGACTAAATTTTTCCATTAGTTTGGATCGATTTTCTCGCCAAGGATTAAGACAGACTAATTTCCCGCCTGCAACTCCTTTCTCAATAACAATTGGTGTCCTTCTTGGAAAAGAGCGCAGCTGTTTAAGCAAATTAAAAAGCGAATATGAGTTTGTACTAAAAACGCAACACTTTTTTGCACCATTTCCAACTGCCTGTTTTAAATAGCAAAAATTACCTTCAAGAAGAGGTAGAATTCTTGTTTTATCATCCATACTTAAATCACAATCATCTAATACAGGTGCATTTTGACTATCTAATTTAATATGTGAATCACTCCGATCAAGCACAAAGCGTCCGCCAGATTCTACTATGTTTAAAATCTCGAGTCGATATCCACTTTTTAGCCTGTTTAAAATCACAGTAATTGCTGGAGGACGATGCTTGACCCAAATATTAAACACTCTATTTCCTGTAGTTTTTGGGGATAGTAGATCAATTATGTCAGATACTTCTTTTTGTAAATAAGGGCTAGTTTGTAAAAGGGAATAGTACGCCTTATTGTTCTCTAGCCTCGGACCCTGAGAATTACCGAGTAGGCGAAAGGGATGATTGGGATTAAGTCCTGCTTCAAATATTTGTTGTATTTTTCCCGTTCCAATAGGTATTCCCCAATTAGTGAGGCGGGTGTAGATATATGCCTGGCGGACTTCGGTCACATTCGGTATGTCGACACGCCATGGCGATGCATCACAATAACGTTTGAGACTATCAGTATTTATTATAAGTTTACTGTCTCTGAATTTTATCAGGGCCATTTGGCTAATAGGAATAGGTATCGACTGTATACCAGCTTCTATCAATATTGAAGAAATATAATTCACATGTGACGAGCATCCAATTATGGCAATAGGTTCTGCCTTGTACCCTGTAACCGCCATTAATCGTTTAATTTGCTCAGCAAAAACCTTAGTGAAATCGTGCCTGAGAGATTTTAATCCGGCTTCCTCCAGAGCTTTACGGCTATCTGCATGGAGAGGTCCGAATTTTTCAATTCCATATGCTCGCGTATTAGTTTCGGTGACCCAAATTTTACGTTCTTTTCCAATTACCATATCCATACGTAGTAGGGGTACAGGTAAAACAAGAGCTATTGCTTTCTTTTTCCAATTTTCGTTAGAAGAATTGAAGTTTTTTACAAGCTGTCTAGCGAAATTACGGGTATTTTTAGTAAGATATCGTGTATCCCAAATTTCTTCTACAAATGGATACTTGTCAGGGAAAAGTGAAAGAATGTTTCCTGCTAATTCAATTAAAAAGTTTGAGAAGCAAATCTTTTCAAAGAATTCTACCTGCTCTTTTTTATAGATAGACAACAAGGGTGAAGGCGCTATCCTATGATGGAATCCAGCCCATTTTTTTTGCATTTTTGACTTCCCACTACTAAAGTCAATACAATTGATCTTTGACCGAAGAGCAAGCTGTATTTGATGAGACCATTTATTGATAGGTGGTTCATAGATCCAGGTCGGTCCATTTTCATGAATAAAATAATGAGTGAGGCGTGTGGTTTTATTGCGAACCTGTTCCATACTTAATTGATTAGGACTCCGGCAGATAGATGCTATCGGTTTTTCTTCCGCAATATCCCAAATCCAATATTGGGAAGGATAGCCAAAAGAATGATCTCTATTCCAACCCCAAGCTAACGGTGGAGATATCCTAAGCTCCTTCATCAGAAAGTCGCAGTATTTTGCAACATCATCATCCATATGGTTCAGAGGTATATAATTTAAGAATAATTAATAATACGAATTCAAGTTTTTTGATTCATTTAGCTTGCGTTTCTTAGCCATTGATCCGGTTTTTCCATTCCGCAATAAAAAGATTTCAGCAATAGCAGGAGATTTGCTTTTGGTCTGATATGATTCGGCTCTAAGTTATTTCAACAATTCAAATTTAGTTTTAGGGTAGATTTCCGTTTGACCGGTTGGTATATTGTTTATTGAAAAGCGTATGAAATGTCAATAAATTATAGATGATTAGCTAAATTATCTGCCACAATTTCGTTCTGTTTCATGCTCCGGATTGATCGTTCAGACCTGGCCATAGATCCCAACAAAGCAGGGCAAAAGCAAACTCGGCTGCCAATTTGCCAACAGGAAGCTGCATTTTGATACGTCATATCTGATCATCGCGACAACCTTCCTCGATAAAATGTTCAAACCGGCGCTTGAAAATAATATTGGTGAAATTGAAATTCGAGCATTTCCAAATGGACAATGGCCGGAACAATATTTTTATCAATCTACCGGAAAAGGTGCTGAGATCGCTTATGAACTATGCAATTCCGGAATCGATGTTTATTTCGGCGTTTATCCGCGGATCGGAAACGCGGGTAAAAAAGAGAACGTGCACTATGTGACGGCATTTCATGCTGAGATCGACTATGGCACTGACGGGCATAAAAAGGAATCCGAGTATATATGTTAATGGGGACATTCGTTCCATTTATCTATTTACATAATAGGTGCGATCTGGCACTTAGAAGTCATGCCTCGTATAGCCCGCATAGATGCCCCCGGTGCACTGCATCACATCATTATCCGTGGAATCGAGCGCAAAGCGATCTTTAAAGACACCACGCGACCGGGAAAATTTTTTTGAGCGCTTATTAGGCTCGTCGGATTTTGTCGAGAGGGTATTGAAGCAAGCCGATGAACAGTTGTTATATTGCGGTACGCAAATTGGGATATAGATGCAGCGATGTTTCTAAAACAATGGGGATCAGCGCGGGTACGGTATGCAAAGCGGCCAATTTCGGCAGTAAATTATCAAGGATTGGTAAAATTCAAAAACTGATATTGGATACCTGACCTCTGAGAAGGTCTTTTAAAGAACTAAATTGTCAAAATAGTTAAATGGAACGGACGTCCCCATTATTCCCTAAGACCCATTTACCCTATTATCACAAAATGTCGTTGGATTAAAGAATCTTTAACAATTCAGAATAGTTAATAATCTGCCTTTTTTTGTGTCCAAGTATACACTATTCCGTTTTACCGGTATACAATACGATATCGCCTATTTTTTGTATAATTTTAGCAAGATGTGGAAAATTTCGACCTTGATATGTCCAAGTATGTATGTTATTTTGATATGAATTATTCATACTTGGATAAAAAGAGGGAATGGTGCCAATCGATATCGACAAAAAAGCTATCAGAGCTATTCATCAAAAAAAAGTAATCGACATTGAAAACCTGGCTTCTCTTTTAAACAGTTCGATTAAAACAGCCCGAAGACGATTAAAACTTTGGCAGGCAATTACTAGCTACAATAAGAATGGCCGATTCTACACCTTAGCTGGCATCCCTGACTTTGATTCCAATGGTCTCTGGGAATACCGCCACGTACGTTTTTCTCAACACGGCAATCTGAAAAATACAATTATCGCTTTAGTAAACCATTCAACAGCCGGGTTAGATGCGGCTGAGGCCTCTGATCTGTTGGGAATCTCGGTTCGTTCTTTTCTTTCGTATAGACAAAAACATGCGGATTTAAAGCGGGAAAAAATACAGGGACGATTTGTCTATTTTTCCGCTAGACCAAAAGATTACCTTCAACAAAGACAGTTGCGAGCCGCTATGACAAGAACCATTATGCTGCCTTCCGATATCGAGGCCATAGCGATTTTAGTGGAAACGATTAAGAATCCTCATCTAAGCATTGATCAACTTGCGGTGAAATTACAAAAGAACAATTATCGGATATCTTCGGAGCGTATTGAAAATTTGTTTAGCTATCACGGTCTGAGTATAAAAAAAACGCCGGATTTAGCTTTTTGAGATGCCTTTGCTATTACCGGGAGAAAATTGAGAACAAAATTAGCGGATCTTTTCTGTTTAACAAACCGCCAAAATTCGATTTTTACCCAGAAGATACCCACTGTAACAACGACCTGTTTCCGCTATATGTTTTCAAAACAGAACCTTGCAAAGTTATCACCCTGCAAATCGGCACCTTCAAGGCGCGCGAGACGGTAAAAGTATGCAAAAAATGTGGCCGGATCTATCGATCCAAACAGCTGTGTCGTTTATTTGCGCCATCATGCAATTTTGGATACGATGTGCTGGTTTACGTTGGTAATGCAATCTTTTTGCATCATTTGCCGGATATAGTCATTGTCGAGCAGTTATCCCGAAAAAACATTCATATCAGTGCATCAGTAATTGCTTTTTTGCGGGGATATAGAGGACGTTCCCCGGATTTTCGGATTATTCAACCCTCGTCCTTTAGTTTCAACCCCTGATATCGACGAATTTCGCCCCCTCGTAGTCGATTCGCTTGCGCCGAGAACGCGATATTTAGTTTTTCGATTAATCCCCGTTACAATGATATGGTGTTGGGCTCCAGAGGAGATTATGCCGGCTTTCTGAGGCATGGTCGCCCGGCATCAAATTTATCGGACATTTAAACCGTAAATCCGAGGAACGTCCCCTATATGTCCTATTCGTTGATTGTTAATTTCTCACTGAAAAACTATTTAAGCTCACCCTTTTTCCCTTTTACTTCTTGCACGTACTGTTAGGCATTCACCGGGGTCCGACCCCATTTTCCATTTCAGGTGGGGATTTTAAAGTGGCCATCGGGTTCCCGTCGTATTTGACGGGTCCGCCATATAAAACGGCTTATGTAAGCCATGCAATTTTTCAGACCACTTCACTACCCTTTTCCAAATATATAGTAATTCAACAGCTTATATCAAATCTAATTGAAGAAACAGCGTTTGGCACAAAATTTGACTATTCCTATCTGCAGCTAATACATCTGCTAAAAATTGAGTTAAATTTCATAGTGGATATATAGGGTTGGGGTATCGTTCGAGTGCTGTTCCCACAGCCCCACCCTCGGAGGTACAAGCAAAAAGGGGAATCCATGATGAATATCCGCACCCTCTGTTCGCTGCGCCATCGTCCCGAACTCGCTGAGCCCGCCTTCAAGAGTTTACACCCGGCGCCGGCCGTGCGACGTATCGCTGCACTCTTCGCGCTACTGGCGGCATCAGTTCTGGCTGGTTGCGGCAATCCATACGCGCTCAAGATCGGCAAGATCGACTACGGGCAGGACCAAGCCCCAGGCGTCATCCAGTTCACTGATCCCAAGATCTACAAGCGCGAGGCTCTCATCAACGAGCGGCGGGACGAGACTGCCTACCTGAAAGCCCTGCTCGACAATAGCGGGGAAGTGAAGTTCGAGGCGCAGATTGTCCGCGAGGTGGAACTTATCCAGGCCCTCTCAGCATCAGTCGGGCTAAAATTCGATACGGGGGCGAAGCTGGATTTCGAGCGTGCCCGCGAGATCAGCGACGTGCAACAGCGCATCCAGATGACACGGCTAGAGATGCAGCTCGCCCAACTCGAGCGCGACGCGGAATTGCTGCGCGATCAGCTCGCCGCACAGGAAACGCCAAGCGCTCCGGCCCCGACCGGCGACGCGGGCGCAGAAGATCTGCCGTCTGGCCCAGATTCTCCCGACGTCAGCAACCTTCTCGACCAGATCAACGGCTTGCGAGACTTCCTGGAGCAGAGGCTGGACAAGGTGAGCACCCCGCCGAGCAAGTCGGCAGGCACCGCGAGCCCCATCGATGAGTTCCATGACCGCGAGGCCTACCGGGACGCCATCAAGAGCGCCATCAACGCGCAAAGCCTGGACGAGCTTCATGACATGAACGGCAGCACGCTGTTCCGGGTACAGCTGCAGGCGACGGTGCTGCCGGCACCGGGCGAACACATCGACACACTCGGCCTGCTGCGAATGGAGATCGTTCCGCCGACGATCGACAAGCAGAGCGGCACGCTGCAAAGACTCTATCAGCGCTGGATCTGGCACGTGATGCAGGCGCTCAATCGGCCGCCTTGGGACGCAAGCAAGGACAATGCACGCTTCGAGCAGGACCAGCTGCTGCTCGGCCTAGGCGAAATCGGTGGGCTGTTCCAGGTAGTCATGCTGGAGGTCGAGAAGAGGCAACGCGATTCGTCTGACACGAGTCGTCGATGCCAGGGCTGGCAAACGGAGGAGCGGGACAACGAGAAGTGCTGGTACCTGCGGATTCCCGTTGCGTCGGGCACCGGCAAAAGCGTAGGTCCGCTGTTCGACATGGTCGCGCAGTTCTCGAAGACGCAGCAGAATGACATCCGGGCGCTAACGGAAAAGCTCTCTTCAACTGACACTCGCCGGGCAATCTCCGAGCAGAAGCTCGAGTGGGAGGCCGCTCGCAAGGACCTTTCCGACCAGCAGCGAACCAAGGGCGAAGAATGCTGGGCGGAGGGGGTGAGCGACAGCACCCTGGCCTTCGCCCGAGACGTGCAAACGTTCTGGCCGGCGCTCGAGCAAAGCCTGCTGTTCGTCGCCAATTCCGACCTCGGCGACAGCGAGCTGGAAGCCCAGATCCGACAAGAGGTAAACGTCATCATCAATCGCGGCGGCGGACTCCGGCAGGCATCGTCAGGTCTGCTTCAGTCGCTGGCACGGCTCGAGGCCACCGACAGTTGCCGCGCGCAACTCGTTGCCCCCTGGGCGGTCGAGATCTCTGCCGCCTTCGAGAAGGCTGTGACGGGCACCCTCGCGGCGATCGGCGAAGCCGGCAACCGTGTGTCCGTCTACGACGTGTCGCCCACCGAACGGGTGCATCGTGTCTCAACCGCGGCCCGCGCGGCCGACGCCGTCGCCATGGCGGCTTCGCTGGCGGGCACCCTGCCGAGCGCAGGCCTTGCCGGCAGCGGCAACTTTGCCTACACCCGCTCTGCCTCCGGCAAGGCGGACGCCCTGGAGCGCGCGCCCCTGGTGGTGGCCTTTGCCGAACCGGGCGTCACGAAGGTCCACTGGGAGCAGTCCGCCGGTAAAGGCTCCAGGGAGGCAAAGAAGCACAGCGAGAACACTCGCCTACCCGCTTTCGGCTGGATCCTGGGGCCGAAAGTCGCGCTGGATCCGGAAAACCAGGCGCTGGTGCTTGAGCACTACCTCGCACCGTACGAGCTTCAGGCGGATCTCACGATGCCGGGCTGGTGGCCGTACTTCGAACTCGAGGTCTACTCCGCGTGGGCGCCCAACTGGCGCAACGCCAGCGCCGGCGCCAGGAGCTTCACGCCGTCGGATTCCCGTCTGGAGCGCACGGTGCGGGTGCCGCTGCGCCACAACGCAGCTGACATGGAGGGTTTGACGCAGGTACTCCTGGAAGCGACGACGGGACGCCCGATCGAACAGCCGCGTATCACCGATGTATACCCGCGCACCCTGACGGCTTGTGAAGGCGAAATCACCGTTGCCATCGAAGGCGACGGCATTTGGCGGGCGAGCGAGATCCACATCGGCGGCTTCCGCATCCCGGCGTCCGGCATCCGGGTGTTGCCCGATATGGCGGGGGTGTCCGTGACGGTGAACTCGACCGGGCTTCCCATCGTCAACAGGCTCGGCACGCAGGTGGTCGTCTGGACGCACAACGGCAAGGCGATTCGCGATGTGAAGTTCGTCTTCTCGAAAGACGCGAAGGCTTGCGCGTCCAAACCGCCCCCGCATCCAAAGGGCAAGCCATTAATCACGCGAGTACTGCCATCGTCGATCTCTGCCTGCGATAGCGATCTGGTCTTCACGGTGGAGGGGAAGCATCTCGACAAGGCGAGCGCCACACTGGGCACGATGCAGGCCACTTCCGTGCTGCCCGCCGGCCCAAAGGACGGCACTGTGGTCGAGGTGAAGGTGCAAGTCAGCGATCGATTCCGGGAGATTGGCGGGTTAGGGAAACTGGGACTGGTCATGCGCACCGACAAGGGTGTTGCGAAGGCGGAGGTGACCGTCACGCCGTCCGCTGCCTGTGACAAAGTGAATCCGCCAGGGCCGCCGGCGGCGCCAAAACCCACCGGTCCGCGCATCTCCAAGGTGCTTCCCAAGGCGATCTCCATCTGCGACAACAATCCCCAGTTCATGATCTACGGAAAGGAACTGGATGGCGTCAGCGACGTGATGTTCGGGACCATCACCGCATCGGTGGCCTACAACAACCCGACCCCCAGCGCCGAGAGCTTCCGGATACAGGTCGTGGATCCGGCACTTCGCAGTAAGCTGATCGGTTTGCGAAAGGTCGATCTGGTGGTGCGAACGCCCAAAGGGTCCGCGATCAGCGAGGTGTCAATTGAGAGCGGTAATTGCCCGAAGGGCAGTGAGTGACGTCGGCGCTGCCCCCATCCGGCGGCGAGAAAGGATGATCGCTAAATGAAAACAGGAACGGTCAAGTGGTACCACGGCGACTGGATGAAGGGCGTGATCACGCCCGACGAAAACGCCGACGACGTGTTGTTCCGTCAGGGAGTCGTGGAGAATGGCGTGCAGCTCGCGACAGGCGACCGCGTCGAGTTTGAGTCGTCGGGAACAGAGGCGACACTGGTGAGACGCCTCTGAACGGCGGGTCGTGTCGGGGCAGCCTGGTTGGCGCCGCTGGCCTTCCTCTGTATCAAATCTCGGGGACGTCGAATATCGGGGACGTTGTTAACTATCTGCAGTACGCTCAAGGGAAAGCTTGCGGACATTCTCAAAGTTCAAAGCTTTGTCATCCTCTGACTACTTGACGATCTTCCCCTCATTTAAAATATTTACCGTCAAAAAGACAACTTTTAAGAAAAGAGCAACCTGGTATTCCTCCAGCAGTTGCTTTCTTCTTAAACTACCTTTTTTAGTGTCAACACCACTTTAAGCCCAATTTACAAGGCTGTTTTGGGCGTAAACCTTTAATTGTAAATCACTCACCGTGGATCCGACCCCATTTCCAATAAATTGTGCTGGATTCAATTAGGTATGCAAACGCGCTGCGGTCTGCCATTGGTTATAACAATCGGGGGTGGCTGGCCTCCTCTGGAATGAGAAGCCGGAATCTATCGATATGCGTAGAAATTAGTTTGGTTAATCAACAACGTCCCGTAAGTTCCCCTATCGATATGAGTAGAAATTAGTTTGGTTAATCAACAACGTCCCGTAAGTTCCCCCAAATCATCAATATTAGCTTTTTTAAGCATCTCGGTCAAGCATCAAATATATCAGATTTTGAATTCCGTAAATCCGAGGAACGTGCCCAATGCCCCTTTGTTATTTGCATATTGTAATCTTGAACTAATTTTCAAACACAGTTTTTGGATTTATTTCTGCTAGATCATAAACATCTTGCCATCCATATCCCACCCATGATTTTCCAGTAGCAGAGGATTCTGACTGGTCAACTATAATTCCTGAAGCTGGATTTACAACTAACTTTGTTGTATTCGCACCCCCACTTATAATAATTTTATCAGGATTTAAATTTTCAGATCCATATCTACTATGATAAAGCCTAATTAAACTACTGCCTCCCTCATAAACATCTATTTCTTTGAAACTCTTTATACTCCCATATTCATCAAAAGAGCTTATAGAACTTAATTTATTATTATGATAATCATAGATAAATTCTTTATAATCTTCTATCTCGCCAGAAGAGTTAATTGAATATTCAATTCTTTCTAAAATATTCCCTTGGGTATTAAAAATTCTTTTACTAAAAGTTTTATGATCTTGATATTCCAGGTGTATTGGCTTTCCAGATTTAGTTACCATTTCAGATTCATAAATACTTCCATCTTGTGCATTTCCAGATATAATTACTTTTTTTAAGTCTCCCTGATATTCTATTTGGCTTTGACTAAATAAAGGTATATCAGAGTCATTCGTAAATTTAGAAATTTCTGTAAAAATTACTCTTCCTTGTCTATCATATTCCATATAAGAATTTAACTCGTCCTCTGTACCTTCTTCGACTATTGAACGATTGATAAGACTTCCGTCTTCTCTGAAATTTTTAGTAATAATTATTACTCCCTCTTGTAAAGTTTCTTCTTGTATTCTTTTTGTGAGTACATCTGCCTGGTAACATTCAGTGACTAAGTTATTATTTATATAAAATTCAGAACATTTTTCAGGAATATTATTTTCAAGAAAATAAGTTTTATCAGATAAACCTTCTGATTGGGCGTTGGATTCAGTCGGTAAAAGATTTTTGCCCTTTGTTTGTATTTCTAAATTTTGTTTTTCATCTATTTCGGAGAGTTTACTAAATAAAACAATATCACGATTAGTTAGTTTTGTTTTTAAAGTTGTTTTTAAATTTAAATATCCTGCTACTAACAAACCCGTTGTCAATATTAGGATTAAAAATCCTTTTAGATATTTCAACGATTTTTTATTCATTAATTTCATAAGGTCGTTTTATTCTAAATATTTGTATGTAACTGTTTTTTTCATAGGTTTTTGTATCAGAGCTAATGATTGTTGTCAATTTCAATTGGAGCAAGAAAATAGGCAGCTACTGACTCCCAGAATAATCGACTCCGAATATCCCGCAATAATTTAACCTGCCATACGGAGAGCCCGACACCCAAAATCGAACATGTCTTATAAGCGTAAATAGATTGCCCCCAATTTTTTACCCTGTAATTTTTCTTGACCTTCTGTGCCCCTTTGGCTATCTATAATAATTACAACATATCGTAATTGCTATTAATTTTCGTTTTAAAACCTCTAGGAAAAGGGATTCTCGCATGACTCAGGAAGGTTTTAAGCGTAAACTCACCGCTATCCTTAGTGCTGATGCTGTTGAGTACAGTCGCCTCATGGGCGATGACGAAGAAGCCACTGTCCGAACCCTAACATCCTACCGTAAGGTTCTTACTACTCTGATCCAACAACACAACGGCAACGTATTGGATTCTCCTGGTGACAATCTGCTGGCTGAGTTTGTCAGCGTTGTCGATGCTGTGCAATGTGCTGTAGCCGTTCAAAAAGAAATCAAAGCACGCAATGATGAATTACCTAAAAACCGTAGAATGCAGTTCCGTATCGGCATTAACCTCGGTGATGTCATTGAAGAAGAAGAGCGAATTTATGGTGATGGTGTCAACATCGCTGCCAGGCTGGAAGGATTGGCTGATCCCGGAGGTATCTGCGTCTCTAAGACTGCCTTTGATCATATCGAAAGTAAATTGCCTTATGGATATGAGTATTTAGGAGATCAAACCGTAAAAAACATTGCCAAGCCGATAGGTGCCTATAGGGTTCTAATGGAACCGAGGGTGACAGTTGCTGGAAAACAGGTAGATAAAAATCCGGCAACTATCAGGCGAACGCTAATTCTTGTTGGGGCGGTTGTGGTACTTGCACTTGCCGTTGCGGTGGGAACCTGGCGGTTTGCCGTTCGCCACCCAAAGGAAGAGCCTGCCTCTATACAGAAAATGACCGTCCCATTACTCGAAAGGCCCGCTATTGCCGTACTGCCTTTCGATAATATGAGTGGCGATCCCGAGCAGGAGTATTTCAGCGATGGCATAACGGAGGAAATAATTACCAAATTATCTATGAGTCCGGGGATCGCAGTGATTGCCCGCAATTCAACATTTTTTTACAAGGGAAAGCAGATAAAAATGCAGCAGATAGCCCAAGAGTTGAGAGCGAGATATGTTGTAGAGGGCAGTGTGCGCAAAGCAGGCAACAGGGTTCGAATTACCGCTCAGCTAATCGATTCCGCAACTGAAAGAAATCTTTGGGCAAAAACATATGACCATGAATTCAAAGACATTTTTAACCTACAAGACGAGATTGCACAACAGATTGTTGCAGCGCTGAATATAAAGTCCCGTGATGCTGAACAAGCTCGGGCGTGGCGAGTCCCTACTGAAGACCTGACAGCTTATGACTTCTTGCTGCGAGGATTAAGCCATTTTTCTCGACTGACAAAAGAGGAGCATGCAAAGGCGAAAGTGATGTTTGAAAGGGCTATCGAGTTGGACTCAGAATTTGCCAGCGCTTATGTACTCCTGGGCTATGCTCACTTGATGGATTATGCGTTTGGATCGAGCAGAGATGCTCGAACGCTTGAACAAGTTTCTGAATTGGCACGAAAGGCTATGGCTCTGGATGATTCCTCTGCTGGGGCTCATGTTTTGTTGGCTGATGTTTATAAAGAAAAAGGCAGTTTTGAGCAAGCCATCTCTCAGGCCGAGAGAGCGCTGTCCTTAAACCCCAGTGATCCCTCTGCTTATCGTAGCATGGGTATTGCTCTTAATTCTGTCGGAAGATCAGAGGAAGCTGTTAAGGCCATCAAAAAGGCCATGCATCTTGATCCTCACCATTCTGTTTACTACAATACTGATTTAGCCAGTACTTATCGAAATTTAGGCCGGTATGAGGAAGCGATTGCATCCTTGGAGGAAGGCCTGGCCCGAAATCCAGATTGGATCCTGGCCTATTTTGAGCTTGCAATGAATTACTGTCTGTCATGGGGAGTAACACAGAAACAGGACCCTTTAATGCTGGATCGGGCTTTGGCGATGGTGGAAAAACTCGCCGCCAATGACGATTCATCAGGGTATGCTTATTTTATATTGAGTATAATTAACTTGTTTAAAAAGGAGCACGAAAAAGCCATTGCGGATGCGGAGAAACTGGTCGCTCTCGCTCCTGAATGGGCTGACAGTTATGCGTTACTGGCTAACATTTTTATTTTTGTAGGAAGAACAGGAGAAGCCATTGAAATGGTTGAGAAGGCGATGCAGCTCGGCCCTTCTATTTCAGCTTGGTATTTAAACACATTGGCCACCGCATATGCCTTGTCAGACCGTCAGGCTGAAGCTGTGGCAACCCATAAGAGAGTTTTCGACCATAGTCCCTCTCACGCAGAAGCCTTCCGAGCCCACATAAGTTTGGCACTGCTGTATGTTAGGTTAGGTCAAGAAGAGGATGCTCGGACTGAAGCGGAGGAAATTCTAAAGCTCGTACCTAATTTCACTGTAGAGGTCTGGGGGCAAAGAAATCCTAATAAAGATCAGGCACAAATAGAACAAGATATGACTGCCTTGCGAAAAGCGGGGTTGAAGTGATGTTATGCAGGGAAATATTCATTCCTTCACTGCAAAATATTTTGTATAGGAAATTAACGGTCATGAAAATGTGCATTTTGTCTTAGTAGCACAGTAGAAATGCATATTTTCATGACCGTTATATAGGCCCTCAATTCCCGTTTGAGTATGTACGCTTTTTTGGCGGATTTCATCGAGTATCTGACCACGCCCGGCCGCAACCGGGACCCTATTGTATCGAATCTAGAGGACGGAATCTAGGGGACATTAATTAAACGAACTAACTTAAAACGGATCATAGCAGTTATCTGCTAACTATCTGCAGTAAGCTCAAGGGAAAGCTTGCGGATATTCTCAAAGTTCAAAGCTTTGTCATCCTCTGACTACCCGTTTTGGTTTTGACGATCTTCCCCTCATTTAAAATATTTACCGTCAAAAAGACAACTTTTAAGAAAAGAGCAACCTGGTATTCCTCCAGCAGTTGCTTTCTTCTTAAACTACCTTTTTTAGTGTCAACACCACTTTAAGCCCAATTTACAAGGCTGTTTTGGGCGTAAACCTTTAATGGTAAATCACTCACCGTGGATCCGACCCAATTTCAAATAAATTGTGCTGGATTCAATTAGGTATGCAAACGCGCTGCGGTCTGCCATTGGTTATAATAATCGGGGGTGGCTGGCCCCTCCTCTGGAATGAGAGGCCGAAATCTATTGATCTGCGAAGTAATTAGTTTGGTTTATTAACAACGTCCCGTAAGTTTGTTAGAAAGGCAGCGAAAGGATGAAGTCGGAATTGGCAACTGGCGTCGCTATATATGAGTATAAGATGTCAAATCTTCATCAGTGACTAATTCTCAATTTTCATTCATTAATCAAGACGCGACACCTATTTTTTCCACGGCTAGCGAATCCGGGATGAGAGAACGGCAAATAGTCGAGAAGCACGGATGTAAGCTTTTAGAAGAGGACAAATCCGAGAATTCGGAGATGTCCCCAAGTTTCTCCTCCACCAACATGAAGAGATAAACGGGACGGTCACACGTCAGGGTTCAATCTGCTAGATGTATAGACGTGGGCTTTTATTGGTTCTTATTCTGATCAAAAATAAAGAGCAGATAAACGTTCCAACAACCACCGTAGCGCCGCTAATGGTAAAGCTGATTTGGAATCCAAATTGATCGATCAGGTATCCGACTACCGGTGTTAACACCCCGCCGCCTTCGATAACACAGAAATAATATATGCCCAGGATCGTCGAGCGAAGATGCCCCGGGGCCTGGCTGACGATGTAAGCTTCCGCGATGGGCATGCGCATCATTAATATCATGCCCAATGCAAGCAGCAGGGCGCCGAAGCCGATGCCGTAGGGGACGATGTTCAGCAAATAGATGACCGGCCCCAGCATTAAACTCATCGCCAGTATCATTCTCACCCTGCCGATTCGGTCGGAAAGATAGCCGCCAAGGGGTGCCGCCCATAGCCCGGTGGAGTAAATGAGCGATAGAAAAAATCCTGCGGTTTTTTTGCTTACTCCGAAGTGATCTACCAAAAACAAAGGAACGAATGCAATCACAGAGGCGATGACCGCACCGCTGAACGTACTCAGGATGATGAAGGCCGCCAGCCGGCGCCGGCGAAATTGAGCGGTATCCTTCCCATCGGATCCTTTGGCGGGCATGGGTGTTTTCTTCTGGCGGTTTTGCAGCCGGTTGACTGTAAAATAGAAAATGATTCCAAAGAAAAACGCCGGCACGGCGAGGCCGATATACGTACCGCGCCAGCCCCAGGCAGAGGCGATGGCCACACCGATAAGGGGGGCTAAAAAAAAGCTGGCACTGCCGCCGATAATATGGAAGCCCAAGGCGCGGCCCAAATTTTTCTTCGCCACCGACATCGAAATCAAGGGAGCGGCTGCAGGATGATAACCCCCTCCGGCCAGTCCCATCAGCGCCAGAAAAACAATCAGCATGATGTAGTTTGGGGACAGACCGACGAAAATTCCGGCCAGGGCCACACCGGAAATACCGATGGTAATGACAATGCGCGCGCCCACTCGGTCGGCGAGCCAACCGGCCGGCAGCTGCCCGATGCCGTAGGCCAAAGAAAATGCGGAGATCATCAGCCCGGAGCTGGTATAATCGAGGGCAAAATCATTGCGCACAAAAGGCAGCAGCGGCACAGTCAAGGCGGTCAGCACATGATGGCCGAAGTGGGCGAGCATGAAAAACGGGATCACCCCTGTCAAATAAGTGCGAAGATGGAATCTTTCGATCGTATCGTCTATCAAATTCATAACGTTCTATTTGGGATGACCTGTTGGGCGGTGGACCACGCTCATTTACAGCGCCTGCTGCCCAAATGCAAGAATTTTCATCAATTAATGATCCTTGCACACCCTTAAGGCAGAAAGCTCAGCATCGCATTATTTGCTGTCTTTTATACCTCGACCGTGATGGCCTATCAGCTTGCAAACGTTTACGTTCAACGCCGGGTGCACGAAGACGGTCGTCAATGGAATAAATTGAATTTCGAGGTTTTAGATGATGCGGGCGATTTTATTCCCGAAGTCGACGTGGTATCGTCGATTAAACTAAATTATCCAACAGGAAATGAGGTTAGTCTGTCACAACTGGAACTGGATCCGGACCTGGACTTTCTGTATGGACGCTACGATACCAACAACAGCCAGTGGATCTGCGATAAATGGCAGATGGTTAAGGATTACTGGGCTGAGATCCTGGACCCGCTCACAAATGGCGCCTACCGTCTCGTGGTTGCTACCGACGATGCCCAAACTCTTGTAACTTACTATACTTTCAACGTCATTGTTGACATTCCGATCGTCTCGGACCGATTGTTCCAGGTTCAATCTGATAGCCAGGGAAACCTGATCTGGACCTCGGAAACTCCAAAAGCACTTTACACATTATCGCAAAGCTAGAGTACCAAGGTCAGCGCCTTCATCACCATTTATCTGAATGGAGGGTACACGGGTATACTCTGGGCCAAGGTTCCATCGTATTTGGGATGCTTTATTATTCCAGCTGACAAGGTCCATGTTTAAGCGGTCATGAAAAAATGCATTTCCAATATAAAATAGATATGCATATAATCATGACCGTCCCGGTATACCCACTAGCCCGGACCTTGCGTACATACTCTTTGACAATGGTGTAGCCACCGTCAAAGTCATCTTCTTTTAGCCGCTGGAAGATTTGAGCTGCGCTGTAAGGATAGGTTTGCAGCATCCGGACGATGCGCTGTTTAAACGGGTCGAGTTTGCTGGCACGTGGGGGCGAGTTCCTTTGCTGGTAGCGCTCTTTTTTGAGCCATTTTTCAACGGTGCGATTATCCAGATTGAGTTCTCTTGCAATCTGGCTGCATTTAAGAGCATGCTGATCTTTTAGAACTTTGATTTTTACAAAGGTTTCATAATCAATCATGATGTGCCCTCGCCGGCCATTTTGAGGATCTCGCCCAGGGAAAGCGCCTTGTCCATGTTCGAGCGTGGTGGTTTTTTTTCACGTTGCACGCGCTCTAAAGACAATACCTGGTAAAGCGGTTTTTGCCATGCGATCAGCCCAACGTGGATCAAGTTAGCCCTGGCATGCTGAAGTTCGGATAGATTCATACCCAGATGCTTGAGGATTGATTTATCGCCGTAATAGCTCAGCCCCCTTGCATCCCCAACGGTGACGAGAAAAAGATACAGGGCAGCGGCCGCGTGAGAGCAGTTTTCAAGGTATCGATCCCGCACCAGGCGGTGATCGACCCAGCTAAAGTGGCTGGGCACCTTACGGGTACGGTCAGCTATAATGGGAACCTTGGATACCATAATGACCTCCTTTGCTGTGGTTTAAATTGGTGACAATATCCTGCCCCAATTTTTGCAGACGCTTAAAGGTCAATGCAATGTCATCTTGCAACGCATTGCCGGTAAAGTTGGCGATTAATCCAAGTAAAACGGGTGGTTGTGAGATTAAGAGATCTTGTAACGCATCGTTTACGAATTGGGCATTATCGGTATTATTTTCAATGGGTTGTGGATTTAAGCGATCTTGTAACGCATCTTTGTTATTTTTTCGTTTACCACGCCAATACCCGGGGTTGGCCTCGCGCCACTGCTGAACTCGCTTGACGTTATCAGGTCCGCAAAAGTAGTCTTGGTTTTCGGGTTTTGCAAGCCACCGTCTCTGACTGGCCGCTTTGCTGGCTTTGCGACAGTCGGGTTTGCGACAATATTTTTGGCGTTTGATATTGCGGGGGTCCGGTATGAACAACTTTTTACAGTTACAACATTTTTTCCTTTTAATTCCTGCCATCGGCAATCGTCCTCCTGATTGCCAATGTTATGAAAAAAATTGATGTTTGTCGTTTCGGAATAAAATGGAATAAGAAGAAGGAAGAAAACAAAAGAAAAGATCTAAATCTAACTTTGGGGAAGAAAATACAGATCACAAATAATACATTTATAAACCGCCCATTTTAACACATTTTCAGATCGCCACTGACAGGTGCATCTATACGGGCTTTTCTGGGCATGGTTTTAGGGTATCAGATTCAGATAATAATGTAAATATAGAAATAGAACGGACGTCCCTCTACTTCCTACAGATAATAATGTAAATATAGAAATAGAATGTCCCTCTACTTCCTAAGCCTCAGAAACGGGTCTTTTTAGAAGCTATAGCCATGATTTTTGGGCTTTAAGCTTGGTTCGATCCCAATTCCCCATCACATGGCGACCGGGATCGATCCACTGTCAGCAGATAATATTCTGGTCATCATGAACGGTCCGGCAACCAGACCGACAGCATATCTTCATCGCTCAAATTAGCTGTATTATCCTGCACTGAATCAAGTTTCTATGGACGTTTATAGGGACGTGGAAGTTTATAGGGACTCCAATAATTGTAAATCGATAGACGACCGAAGCGTTGACTGCACGCTCATTGAATTTCGGAGAAGTTGTTAACTAAATGAACTAACTTAAAACGGATCATAGCAGCTATCTGCTAACCATGTGCAGCACGCTCAGGGGAAAGTTTGGGGATATTCCCAAATTTTAGAGATCTGTCATCATCTTGCTACCTGTTTTCGTTTTGACGATCTTCCCCGTTCACTTTAAACTATATTGGAACTTTTAAAAAAAGAAAGATGTCGAATCTTGACTAGTGATCAATGAGCTCTGATATGTAACTGGTCAAGATTTGACACCGGTCTCGCAATGATAGGGTTGAAGCCAAATGTCACCAGTCGTGAAAGAATGTCCAATATATAAACGACTTCCATCCGGCGAATCGACTTCAATTGCTGATCCGCCTTCGGCGGAACACCCGACACCGTGTATGAAACATCGAGACTATAGAAGCGAATCACGCTGAAGACGTGACCTAAAGCCCGCAGAATATCGAACAAGAAATTTCGAATGATGAAGGAAAGACAAACTTCGGGACTGAGTAACGAGGACTGAGGACTGGGTTAAAAAGAATTCGGAAGTTGGATGCAGCCGCATGCTCAGTCCTCAGTCCTCAGCACTCATCGCTTTTTTTTATTGAAATAGCTTTAATCCAAAAATTCCGGCATACCATTCACTCCGTCTGCTTAGACTCCACGGCACCTTGCCATTTCCAGGCACCATTCTCTTTAACCATCTGCAGACCGTCAGGCAACTGTAGATCACCCAGGGTGCTGCCAGCGATATAACCCTGCACGCGGTAGGCGGCACCATTTCCCTGCACGCCGGTCACATGCAGTTGCCCCCCGGAGTTTTCCTGCAGAAAAGGCTGCAGGCGTTCGGCCAGCAGTTCCCTTCCTCCCCCGGCCAATTGGAATGCCTCAGCAAAACAATCGGGTTCGAAAAATCGGGATTCCCCAACCAGGGGGCCTGAACAATCATCGACAAACTCTTGCTGGTCTTCACTCAGTTCGGCATCAAAATAGTCATCCCGATCGAGCAAGGCCGTCTTTTCCGGCAGGCCAAGCCATTTCCAGCGACCTTTCAGTTTAATCAAATTTTCCAATGGGAACAAGCCGATCGAGCCCGTGTTCATATTCGCGTAAGCATACTTTGCGTTGCCGCGCAAATAGGCTCGGTTGTTTTCAATCCTGATCTTGGAAAAGTGAACGTACTCCAGGTGTCCCGGACCACCGGCAAACATCCGCCGCCACCGGCGAGGCAGGGAGGCATAGGTATAGATGTCGTTTTCGTATCCGCGTGCATAGTTGGTCGCAATGCGGCGGATGTCCTTACTGGCGATATCCCTGGCGAATTGATGGAAGAAATCCAACATGTCCGCCGGCACGGGGGTGGAGAAAACATAGGTAGGCTCCAGGGTGTCGATATCGGGCCCTGATTCCGCATCGGTCATGGTCTCAGGCTCGGCGGCCGTCCCCCCTGTACCGGATGCCGGCAAAACAGCGTCGACAATGAGCTGCAGCATGCGGTCATGCCCATTATCAAGGGGCAGCGCAAAGCGGCTTGTCGATGTCTTTACGACCACCAGATGCAGATCCGGCACCAGGACAAGATACTGTCCTCCGTCACCCCGCGCTACCGAACTCTCATGGCCCCTGATCGGGCTCTTCCTCCAGTTGCTCCCCGGCCGGTCATCCAATGCCGCCTGAGGGATCTTGAACCAGGACCGGCGAACCCATTTCTCAGAGATAATCCGCTGACCGTCCCAAACTCCATTTTGGGACAGCAGATAGCCTATCTTGGCAAGATCCAGGGCTTTGAGCTGAAATCCGACCATGGGATCGTACATCAGGTCGTCATGGTTGGCCGCATAAGTCGTAATCCCCAGGGGCTGGAACAGATAACGATCGGCAAAATTGAACACACTCCGGCCGGATACCTGTTCAATGACCCGGCACAACAAAAAGGCGGCGGCAAAGTTTGTCGATGGCTGGGAGCTTGTCTGTTGGCGGGAGACAACTCGCAGACTGGCCTCGATGCGGTCGGCGGCATAGAACAACGCCCAATAATCCGGGTTTTGGGCACCCCAAATTAGCGGCGCTTGAGCCCGCAGCAAATGGTTTATTGTCAGGGGCGCAGGATCATCGGCTCGAATTTGGGTCAGATGTTCCGGAAATAAATCGGACAGGGGTTGGTCCGGTCCCTCCAGCATTTGATGATCGATGGCGATGCCGATCAAAACCTGGAGCAGTGGCAGATTCAGGGAATGCAAGTAATCGGTCGTCTTGGGAGTGCCGTGTCCGTAGTATTTTTCGACAACGGTCTTGCCGTTGCGCAACAGCAGCAGGCTGCGAGCGGTAGGCAGGCGCTTTTCGACGTATTCGAGTGCGATTTTCAAACGGGAAGGATCGATGTTCTGAGTTTCCGGTTCCGCCGGCCGCCACTGTACCTTCTCAATATGAAATGCCTTCTCGGCATGATAAGTAACGACAAAGTAAATTGCCGCGATGATGAATAATATACAGCCCAGGTACAGTACAATATTTTTGATGATTTTTTTCACAGACATCATATCTTCTGCACCTGCGGAACCTCGAAACGTTTCAGGGATTGCGTGCGCCGGGCCCCGTAGTATATCCGCAACAGGGCCGGTGCCAGCAATACATCGGCCAGAAAGGCCGCCAGCAACGCGATACCCATTATCATGCCGTAGTCAGCCACCACTTTCAGATCACTGAAAAACCGCATCCAGAAGCTGGCCACCAGGATCAGGGTCGTGGTCATCAAAGCCCGGCCGGCAGATCCTAAAGTCTCGCGCACCGCGTAGTCGATATCGCCGGATTTCAGGTAGTAATTGCGGAAGTTGTGGAAGAAATGAATGGTGTCGTCCACAGCCAGTCCAATGGCGATGCTGCCGCCAATCAGATTGTAGGTATTCAGGGGGATGTCCAGATATCCCATAACCCCCAAAGCAATGAAAATCGGCAGCAGATTGGGAATCATGGCCAGTAGACCCAGACGTACCTCTCCTACAGCCAGGATCATCAATACTGTGATCAGCACAAATCCCAAGCTGTAGCCGACGGCCAAGCTGGACATCATCGCATTGATGATACCGGAATTTATGGAGACAGCACCCGTTACCACCGCGTTGACGCCGGCATCAAACAGATTAGCGACGTATTCCCGCACCCGGTCAACGAAATCAACATCATCGGCCGCATCCCGCCAGTACATCATGGCGGTCAGGCGGCCCAGATGCAGGTCGGCATCTGCATATTTTCGCGGCACCTCAGGCACGCTGCGGCTGATATCGTCCAATCGTTCTGCCAGGGCCGGGCCGTCTTCCGGAATCACGCAGGGGCCCTGGCCATGGTCGGTCGTGGTACAGGAGACTTCTTTAATGAGATCCACAAGAGACCGGGTTCGGCCGACATAAGGCTGTCCCTGACTATCCGTTGCAGTTCTCAGATAGCGATCCAACTGTGCGAGCGCCTGAAGCAGATCCTGGTCGACAATTCCCCGATCCCGCCCGGTATCGATCATCACTTCCAGCGCTCGGAATCCACCGGTCTTTGCTTCAATAAGCCGGACCTGCCGCATGAAATCGGAATCTTCCGTGAAATAATGCAGTTGGTTGTGCGAAAAATGAAGACGGGAAATCGCTGCCCCCGCTAATAGGGCTAACACCAGGAAGAAACTGATAACGAGGTAAGGCCTGTTAACACCAAAGCGACCCGTCGCCAGCAGCGCCCGGTTGAAAAGGGAAGCCTCATAGGCCGTTTCCCCCCGTTCGGCCCCCGGAACAACATTCAGGATCGAGAGAAAGGCCGGCAGGGTAACGAGGGTAAACACCAGGATGGCAAGAATGCCGATGATCGTGAAATTCACCAAATCCGCGATCGGGGCGATATCCGAGAATGAAAATGACAGCAGTCCCGCCACGGTCGTGATGCTGGTCATGACAATGGGAAATCCGGAGTGGTTCATTGTCGCGATAATGCCCCGAAACTTGCCGATTCGCTTTTGGTATTTGTAGTAGACCACCAGGAAATGAATCGGCGCGGTCAGACCGATGGACAACAGGGTGGAGGGCAGCATGGACGAGGTTAGGCTGAAACGAATCGACATCAAGGCCATTGCGCCCAACGCCAATACCAGGCCCAGGACAGCCGTCGCCTGGGGCAAGACCGCACCTGAGGCCCGGCCAAACAAAAACGGCATAAACAGCACCGAAACAATTAAAATTGCGGTGCACGTCTTTTTCATGTTCGCCCGGATCATCGGCTCGACGTGATACTGGTAGACCGGCGTGCCACTGAAGGCAATGTTGAAGTCCTCCGCCTGGTATTCCTTGATCACGGCCTCCACAATGCCGATGACGGCAATATTTTCGATTTGTGATATGGACTGTTGCGGCTCAGGCGGAGGATGCGCTGCGGCCCCGCGGATGCCCCGGGCATACCCCCGCAACCGCTTGCCATCGGCCGACAACGCCGAGACCGCCTGGGTCTTGATGACGACGATGGCATGTTTGGCATCCCGGGTGAAATACACATTCCGGTATCCGGGATATGTCAGGCCGCGTTGTCGGTACTGCTGGGCATTTCCCTTCTTCCATGGCAGGTTGTCGAGAAAGCCCCTGACCCGCACCCGGTTAGCAACGGATTCGATATAGGGTGCATTGGCCAACGAACTGACCTCTTTCAGCAGGGGAAGTGAATTCTCCAGATCGTCATGGAATTGTTTGAGCGTGGTGAGGAATTCAAGGTTGAATATATCGGGAGAGGAGATCAGCAGGACGATTTCTTCGTCCCGCCCGAACTGACTGCGAAACTGCTGATAATCCGCAATTACCGGATCGTTCCGCGCGAACATGCTTTCCAATGACGTTGCGATACTCAGTTTGGGAAGCTGAACCGCCCCCAATCCGGCCACTGCAATGGTCACCAGCAAAATGGCCCAGCGGTGGCGAATGACCCAGATGCCCCAGTAGTGAAACCCTTTTTCTATCTTGCTCTTATAATCATGCATTTTTGCACGAGCCGTTTAAGGTCGTTTCCATCAAGCAGGACAGTTTGGCGGAAAATCGTTCGATTATGAGCATTTCAGTGGGGCTTTTATGCGATCTTATCTGCAATGTCAATTGTTGAATGAGCTATTTTGCGATTTCTGTTTTCCAAAAAACGGCCGGTCAAATCGAATAAGAAACTTATGAACGTCGAACATCGAACGCTCAACATCGAACATCGAATAAATACGAAACACGAATTTCGAAATCCGAAACAAATCACAAATTCGAATGTCCAAATTTTCAAAACAACCAAAACAGAACAATGAAAACAGTGAATAGGCTTCAATGGTTCAGATTAGATCTGAATCCGAAGCCATATACCTTGACAGTCTCGTAAAATGACGAAAAACGACCAGTTTACGAGAGTGTTTAGTATTTGGTGTTTAGTGGTATAACATCTTGATATGACGTGCGAAGGGTTTTACCAAATACCACACACGAAACACCAAACACATGATGAATTCGTCTTTTTACGAATTCATCAACCTTGAACCTCTGAACGGTCAAGAACCTTTAGAAAAAATTATCAATCTGAACAAAAATCACCTTGACAAGCATCAACTAATCATTATAGAACGCTAAAAACGATTGAACGAAATGAAGTACATACAATCAAAACAATTAAATTTAATCAACGTAAATTATTGAATATCATTCAGTTTGGGTGTTAACTGGTTGGATTTTATATATTTTGTGAGAGAGGCAGGTATTTCTGATTTCTTAACCCACAAAGAGAGGAGGTCAATATGGCGGATAAGGAAATTGTCGAAACTTCCGAAGCCGAAATTGCGGTACATTGGGGGGAGGAGGAATATTATTATCCAAGCACAGAATTTATTGCCCAGGCCAATCTGACTGATCCCACAGTTTTCGAGCGTTTCAGCCTGGAAAATTTCCCGAACTGCTTTAAAGAGTACGCCGATTTGCTCGACTGGTATGAATACTGGCACACGATTTTGGACACCAGCGATGCACCGTGCTGGAAATGGTTCAAGGGCGGTAAAGTCAATGCCAGCTACAACTGCGTCGATCGCCATCTCGCCAAAAACAAGAACAAAACCGCCATTCATTTTGTCCCCGAACTCGAAGAAGAAAAAACCGAACATATCACTTTTCAGGAACTTTACGTCAGGGTTAATGAATTCGCCGCTCTTCTGAGAGATTTTGCCGGGTTGAAAAAGGGCGACCGCGTGACCCTGCACATGCCCATGTCGGCCGAGCTGCCCATCACCATGCTGGCCTGTGCCCGTCTGGGCGTGATTCATTCCGAGGTCTTCGGGGGGTTCAGCGGCCGGGCCAGCGCCGACCGCATCGTCGATTCCCAGAGCCGCGTGCTCATCATCATGGACTCCTACTACCGCGCCGGCAACCTGCTCAACCACAAGCAAAATGCCGATATCGCCGTTGAGCTGGCTGAAAAAGACGGCCAGAAAGTCGACAAGGTTTTGGTCTGGCAACGCTATCCCGGCAAATCCTCGAGCGAGACGCCCATGGTCGAGGGCCGTGATTATTTCGTTAACGACCTGCTGAAAGACTACTACGGACAGAAGGTCGATCCGGTACCCATGCCGGCTGAAGATCCGCTGTTTCTGATGTACACCAGCGGCACCACCGGCAAGCCCAAAGGCTGCCAGCACAGCACGGGCGGGTACCTGGCCTATGCCGCCGGGACCTCCAAATACATCCAGGATATCCATCCGGAGGATGTCTACTGGTGTATGGCCGATATCGGCTGGATCACCGGGCATTCCTACATCGTCTACGGACCGCTGGCGCTGTGCGCCTCGACGGTCATTTACGAAGGCATTCCCAATTACCCGGATCCCGGCCGGCCGTGGCGCATCGCCCAGGATCTGGATGTGAACATTTTCCACACCGCCCCCACCGCCATCCGGGCGCTGCGCAAGATCGGTCCCGATGAACCCGCCAAGTACAACTATAAGTTCAAGCACATGACCACGGTCGGCGAACCCATCGAACCCGAAGTCTGGAAATGGTACTACGAGGTGGTCGGCAAAGGCCAGGCCGCCATCGTGGACACCTGGTGGCAGACGGAAACCGGCGGATTCCTTTGCAGCACGGTCCCCGGCCTGGCACCCATGAAACCGGGCAGCGCCGGCAAGGGCGTGCCGGGCATCCACCCCATCATCTATGACGATGAGGCCAAGGAGATTCCGCTCGGGGCGGGCAAGGCCGGCAACATCTGTATCCAGAATCCCTGGCCGGGCGGCTTCCAGACCATCTGGGGCGACCGCGACCGGTTTGTCGATACCTACTATGCCCGCTATTGCAAGGATCCTGAAAGCAAAGACTGGCGGGACTGGCCCTACATGACCGGGGATGCCGCCGTGCAGGCCGAAGACGGCTACTACCGGATCCTGGGCCGCATCGACGATGTGATCAACGTTTCCGGCCACCGTCTGGGGACCAAGGAAATCGAATCAGCGGCCCTGGTGGTGGAAGAAGTGGCCGAGGCGGCCGTGGTGCCGGTGGCCCATGAAATCAAGGGTAGGGAACCGGATCTTTTCGTATCGCTAAAACCCGGCTTCGAAGCCTCCACGGAGCTGGAGCAGAAAGTGTCCGACGCCATCAGCCGCGAGATCGGTAAAATCGCCAAACCGCGCAAAGTGTGGATTGTGGCGGACATGCCGAAAACGCGATCGGGCAAAATCATGCGCCGGGTACTGGGTGCCATTTCCAACAACAAAGACGTCGGCGATGTCACCACCCTGGCCAATCCGGAAATTGTTGAAGAAATCAAACAGATGGCTAACAAGTAACAAACGCACTGATGATTGTATTTAAACCCCCTTGAAGGAGCGGATCACCGTAAGCCGGTTCTCTGTAACTACGGATGAACGCCCCAAAAACCGAAGCGCGAAGGTCGCGCCCGGCGGGGCCTTTCAAACTCCTGATTTGGGGTTGAAGCAAGAGGATTTGGTGATTCTTATGACCATGAAGATAAACATCAAGAAGAAAGGAGAAGAATTATGACAGCAAGTATCGTGTGGTTATTTATTTTTGTTATAGCCTATTGGGCCTATTGTATTACCATGGGGGTCAAAGGGTATATTTCGGCAAAAACCGCATCAGATTATTTCATTGCCGGCCGCACCCTTCCGACGTGGGTGTACGTACTTGCAGCGACAGCCACGTCCTTTTCAGGATGGACCTTCATGGGGCATCCCGGACTTCTGTATCGTGATGGCTTTCAGTATGCGTATGCATCGTTTTATGCCATCACCATTCCTTTCACAGGGGTTATGTTCCTGAAGAGGCAATGGATACTGGGCAAACGCTTCGGATATGTTACACCAGGCGAAATGTTCTCAGATTACTTCAGATCCGATTTGATTCGGATTCTTGTTGTTGTTGTGGCCCTGTTTTTTTCGATACCCTATCTTGGTGTACAGCTCAGGTCATCCGGGTTTTTATTCAACGTTCTAACAAACGGCATGTTTTCCGTTAATGTGGGCATGTGGCTGTTGTCCCTCGTGGTTTTTCTCTATGTGGCTTCCGGCGGGCTGAGAGCGGTGGCGTATGTCGACACGGTGCAGTGTTTACTGCTGGCCGGCGGTATTACCGTTATCGGCATCATTGGCATTTCCTATGCCGGCGGCTGGGGCGCCTTGAATGAAGGCATTGCAAACCTTACCAGTATAGATAAAAAATTGACAGCTGAGGGTTACAGTCATTATATTGCCATCCCGGGTGTCATTCAGTTTGTAAAATCCGGCCCGAGCGCGGTGGGCGGCGCCTGGACGGGCATCATGATTCTGTCTTATGCCTTTGCGCTCATGGGAATTCAGTCCTCACCGGCATTTTCCATGTGGTCGTTTTCCAATAAAAATCCCAAACCGTTTGCACCGCAGCAGGTATGGGCCTCCTCCATGGGTATCGGCGGCATCCTGATTTTCTTTACGGCCATGCAAGCCTTTGCGGGACACCTCCTTGGCGCAGATACCAAAATGCTGGAAGCAGGATTTGCAAAGGACGTAATGCAACTGGGAAAAGATCTCATGCAAATGCCAGGTAAGACGGATATGGTCGTTCCGGCATTGATCAATCTTCTGGCCGACGCGGCCCCATGGATGGTCGGCCTCCTGGCGGTTTGTGCGCTGGCAGCCATGCAATCAACGGGTGCGGCTTACATGTCCACGGCAGGTGGTATGCTTACCCGAGACATTTACAAACACTTTTTTCATAAAGAGGCTTCCCACGCAACTCAAAAACTGTTTGGAAGAATTGGCGTTGGCATCATCGTTTTTTCCGCGTTGATCGTTGCAACAACTTCGACTGACGCCCTGGTGCTTTTAGGTGGACTGGCGGTGGCCTACGGTTTCCAGATGTGGCCGGCACTGATCGCCATCTGCTACTGGCCCATGCTTAACCGTAAGGGCATCACCGTGGGGCTTATTGCCGGCATCATTGCGGTAACCTGCACGGAAACCATTGGCCAAAATTGGTTTGGAATCACTGCCTGGGGTCGCTGGCCCTGGACCATTCACTCCGCAGGCTGGGGGATCATCTTTAATTTCAGCATTGCCGTGATTGTTTCGGCCTTGACGCAGAATAAAGAAGCCCTGGCTCACCGGATGAAATTCCATGATTTCCTCAAGGAACATGCCGGTTTGCCTGCGGAAAAGCAAAGCCTTGTTAAAGTCGCATGGGTGGTTGTCATAGGCTGGTTCTTTTTTGCTCAAGGACCGGGCGCTGTCGTCGGAAACACGATTTTCGGAAATCCGACCGATTCATCGACCTGGCTGTTCGGGATGCCTTCCATCTGGTTGTGGCAGATCATCTGGTGGGCTCTCGGTGTGTGTATGATGTGGTTCCTGGCTTACAAGTTAGAGATGTCCACGATTCCTGAGAAAGAAATTGAAGCGCTTATCGAAGACATCGGTGATAAAGCCCAAGCTAAGGCTTAAACCGGATTAATCCAAGCTGATTGGGGGATATCTAGGGTATCCCCCTTCCTTTTAACCGGCTAGACGGGGAATAAAGAAGGGAGGAATTTGAGTTTTGGACGGATTGACCATTTGGTACTGGATTTCATCAGTCGGCCTGGCCGCCCTTCTTTATCGCCCCGCCAAAAAATTTATTTTTGTACAAAGATTAAAAAGAACTGAGCGTAAAATCGATCGACAACTGACGGAAGATGAGATACAGGATCTGGATAAAAGAACAATCCCCATGACCGTATTGATTGTACTAACCTTTTCTTTTTTATTTAACAGCGTTATTATCAGCAAATACTATTGATATTTATGAATAAAAACGCACTGGCCGTATTAATTACGCTTTCCATCGCTGCGATTGCCGGATTCTATTTTTACAAATACACCGTTTTAGAAACCACCCCAGGCCAAAACAAGTACCGGCTGGGCAACAAATACCTCGAGGACGGCAAACTCGAAGAGGCGCTGCAGGAATTCGATGAACTATTAGCTGAACGCAGCGAATACAAGGAAGCGCACCTTGCCCGGGCCCTAACCCTGCTCCAAATGCAACGCTTCGATGAATCCCGGGTGTCATTTGACAGGGCCCTTAAATTGGATAGCCGGTATGCCCAGGCTTATGCAAACCGGGGTATCCTGAACGACCGGGTCGGCCGGCACGAGGCCGCGCTGCGCGATTACCGCACAGCGCTCGAACTCGACTCTAAACTGGCCAAGGGTCCCGGATGGCTTTGGCGATTTTTGCGCAACATTCCTGAACCCCCACCAACGATTGCCGACCGGGCCGATTATCTGGAAGCGGAGCTAAAGAAGCCTGAAGGCGAACGGTTGCTTCAGGTACCTGAAATAGATTCGGAACAAAGGATGTATAAGAAATAAGATTCGTTGGGAGCCATGTAGGATCGTTGGTGGGACAACGATCAGGCATGCGAGGCGCCGCCGGAGTGATAACCCCGTAATCTGGAACTTTGAACTAGGCCGAATATGTGGCGATCAATAGGAGGATGACCATGACCAATCCTTATGAAATTGCATACCAGCAGTCCATTGAAGATCCCGATACCTTCTGGGCCAAGGCCGCGGAAGACTGTCACTGGTACAAAAAATGGGACAAGGTGCTCGATGACAGCAATAAACCTTTTTATCGCTGGTTTAGCGGCGGAGAGGTCAATACCTGTTACAACGCCCTGGATTATCACATTGAAAACGGCCGCGGTGACCAGAATGCGATTATCTATGACAGCCCGGTTACCGACACCATCAGAAAAATTACCTACAACGAGATGCGGGACGAGGTTGCCCGCTTCGCCGGCGTGCTGGCAGCCCAGGGGGTGGCCAAGGGCGATCGGGTGCTGGTCTACATGCCGATGATCCCCGAGGCCCTGGTGGCCATGCTGGCCTGCGCCCGGATCGGAGCCGTGCACTCGGTGGTCTTCGGCGGTTTTGCCGCCAAAGAGCTGGCTGTGCGCATCGACGATGCCAAACCCAAAGTCATTGTTTCGGCCTCCTGCGGCATCGAGGTGGCGCGGGTGATCGCTTACAAACCGCTGCTGGACAAGGCGATCGATATGGCCCAATCCAAACCGGGGGCTTGCATCATCAAACAGCGCCCCATGGAAACCGCTGCGATGACCGATGGCCGGGATCTGGACTGGGATGCCGCCATGGCTGATGCCCAACCCCATGACTGCGTGCCGGTGGCCGCCACCGACCCGCTTTACATCCTGTACACTTCCGGCACCACCGGTATACCCAAGGGCGTCGTGCGGGATAACGGCGGGCACCTGGTCGCCTTGAAATGGACGATGGGTGCCATATATAATATCGAGGCCGGCGATGTCTACTGGGCCGCATCCGATGTGGGCTGGGTGGTTGGCCATTCGTATATCGTTTACGGTCCCCTATTGAAAGGATGCACGACCATCGTATTTGAAGGCAAACCGGTGGGCACGCCGGATGCCGGTGTGTTCTGGCGGGTTATCGCGGATCACAAGGTCAAGGTGATGTTTACCGCACCGACGGCTTTCCGGGCCATCAAGCGCGAAGACCCCCAGGCGGAACTGATGAAGAACTACGACCTGACCAATTTCAAAGCGTTGTTCCTGGCCGGTGAACGAACGGATCCGGATACGCTGAAGTGGGCTGAAACCAACCTGGGGGTTCCGGTAATCGACCATTGGTGGCAGACCGAAACCGGCTGGGCCATTGCCGGCAACTGCCTGGGGCTGCATCAATACCCGGTGAAAGAAGGTTCACCCACCAAGCCGGCACCAGGCTGGAATCTGCAGGTGGTGGATGAAAATTGCAGTCCGGTTAAAGCGGGGGATATCGGCGCGCTGGTTGTCAAGCTGCCGCTGCCCCCCGGAACGCTGCCGACCCTTTGGAACAACGATGACGGATTTATCAAGGCTTACCTGGAGGAGTTTCCCGGCTATTATAAAACCGCCGATGCCGGCTTCATCGATGAAGACGGCTATCCTTTCGTGATGAGCCGCACCGACGATATCATCAATGTTGCCGGCCATCGCCTGTCCACCGGTGGCATGGAGGAAGTCCTGGCCGATCATCCGGACGTGGCGGAATGCGCGGTGCTGGGCGTGGATGACAAACTCAAAGGCCAGGTCCCCATCGGATTCTTGGTCCTCAATGCCGGCGTCACCCGTGAGCCGGCCGACATCATCAAGGAAACCATCCAGATGGTCCGGGACCGCATCGGGCCGGTGGCGTCCTTTAAAACCGCAACCGTGGTTAAACGTCTACCCAAAACCCGATCCGGCAAAATCCTGCGGGGAACAATTCAAAAAATTGCGGACAACAAGCCCTTTAAAACCCCTGCAACTATTGATGATCCCGTAATTCTGGATGAAATGGAAGAAGCCTTGACCGGCATTGGATTTGCGAAGGCCAAAAGCGAAGACTAAGGTAACGCCTTATGCCAAAAGAAATTCTGATAGTGGATGATGAACCCAGTATTGTGGTACCCATCCAGTTTCTGATGGAGCAGCAGGGTTACAACGTTATCATTGCTGAAAACGGCCATGATGCGCTGGATATGATCTACCAGTACCATCCGGATCTGATCCTGCTGGATATTATGCTGCCCGGAATTGACGGATATGAGGTTTGCGAAATTGTGCGCTTGAATCCAAAATTGAGAGGAATTAAAATCATCTTTCTAACTGCCAAGGGGCGCGAGGTTGAAATTGCCAAAGGTCTGGCCCTGGGAGCAGATGCGTACATTACTAAGCCTTTTTCGAATGCCGATCTTGTTGCCAAAGTTAAAATGGTTTTAGACAATATCCATGAGGAAGCCGGGTAATCACTATTGGGAGGTCGTTGCACTTTCTGCTTTATTAATATTCATCATCCTTACCGGATTTGCAGTCTGGTTCAAGTACGACGCGACTTCAGAGCAGCTGCAATTCATCCTCCAGCTTTTGCGCCAATTCATCGGACCGGTCGTCATCATCACCCTAATGCTGCTGGCTGTTTTTGGCGCATCGGTCCTGATCATCTTTCGCCAATACATCCTTCCCACGCGCCGTATTGCCGATGAAATCTCCTTGATCAATTCCTCGAATCCCGCCCACCGGATTCGCAGCGATGGCGGGGCGGAAATCCGCCGCCTGTGTGCGCTCATTAATGAAGGGGCGGAACGATATGAACTTCTTGCTAAAAATGTTGAAGAACGGATCCATCGTGCCCGGGCTGACTCGGAGCATGAGAAAAATACTTTGGCAGCCATCATGGCCGAATTGCCGGAAGGTGTCGTGATTTGCAACACCGAAGGCCGGATTCTGTTGTACAATAATCGTGCCCGCCAGCTGTTGATCGGATCCGCCGATCCACCGGATAGCAATCAGAAAGACAAGTCCTTTCCGGGTGATTCCGCCCGTTATATTGGGCTGGGTCGATCGGTTTACAGTATCATCGATAAAAACCTGATTGCGCATGCCTTGGATGAAATCGGCCTCAAGCTGCGGGAAAACGACCCTGAGGTGGTTTCGTTTTTCGTCGTACCGGGTGCCGATGACCGGTTGCTCAGGGTCGAGGCGGTTCCGGTCCTGGACACCCAGCGCCGGTATTCCGGATTGATTCTGATCTTCAATGATATCACCCGCCAACTGCAAACCGACAGTCATTTGAACCTGGCTTTACAATCCTTTACGCGCGGGATCCGGTCTTCGCTGGCCGGTATCCGATCAGCCATCGAGACGATCATCGAATTTCCCCAAATGGAGGCGCGTCAGCTCGATGCGCTCAAAGGTATCATCCACAAAGAATCCCTGATTATGGGTGAGATTCTGGAGCGCAAACTTCCCCGGGATGCGCGCAGCGATTTCAGCCAGTGGCCCCTGATACCCATGACCGCCAAAGATTTGGCTGAGTTGCTCAAAACCAAGGCCGGCGAGAAATTGCAGGTTGAAGTTCAGGCGAGCAATTTCAATCCGGCGATCAAAATCAAGATTGACAGCTATTCCTTTCTGCTGGTGCTGATGTTTGTCATCGACAAATTGAAAATCTTGTTCGGGTTTTCGGATCTTACCTGCCGCCTGACAGAGCTGGACTGGTATGTCGGTTTTGATTTCCTATGGCAGGGTGCGCCGGTAAAAATAGAGACATTGCGCAGTTGGGAAGAACAGCCGCTGGTGTTCGAAGAAGAAGAGATGTCTTTGACCCTGCGGGAAATAATCGACCATCATGCGGCCGACTTCGGGTCCTATCCATCCAAACGGCTGAAAGGCACGTCGTATTTGCGTTTTTTTATGCCGGTTGTCGATGTGACGGAACCGGAAGGTGCGCGGTCTCTTACCATCTTGCCGGAAAGCCGTCCTGAATTTTATGATTTTGACCTGTTCAGCAATGTGCAGCAAATAGCGGAGCTGGAAGACAGGCCCCTGACCGACCTGACTTTTACGGTATTTGACATGGAAACCACCGGATTGAATCCGGCGGAAGGCGACGAAATAATATCCATCGGCGCCTTTCGCATGGTCAATTGCCGCCTGTTGCGCGACGAGTGCTTCGAGCAGCTGATCGATCCCCAGCGGTCAATTCCCTGGGCCTCGGTCAAAATCCACGGGATTCATCCCGAAATGCTGATTGGGCAGCCCTTGATCGACCAGGTGTTGCCCCAATTTCATCAATTTGCCGAAGATACGATCCTGGTGGCTCACAATGCGGCGTTTGACATGCGGTTTTTGCAGTTGAAAGAAGCCCAAACCGGGGCTAAATTTGTCAATCCGGTACTGGATACCCTGCTGCTGTCAGCTGTGGTTCACCCCTCCCACGAAAACCATGATCTGGAGGCCATATCACAGCGCCTGGGAGTCCGGATCATCGGCCGCCATACCGCCCTGGGGGATGCTTCGGCCACCGGTGAAATTTTTCTGAAAATGCTGCCGCTGCTGGCCCAGAAGGGGATCTATTCATTGAAGGAGGCTTTGGCGGCGTCGCAGAAGACGTATTATGCCAGGCAGAAATTCTGAGAATAGTTATTCGTTTTTAGTTATTGGTTGACAGAAGACAGAGGACAGAAGACAGAGGACAGAGGTCAGAGGGCAGATGAAAGAAGGCAGAAGGCAGAAGGCAGAAGGCAGAAGGCAGAGGCTTCGATTGCGGAATGCGGATTGCGGATTGCGGATTGAAAGGCTGAAAAAAATGTATCAGGGAGACTGATCCATGGCGCATCGGGCATCTTATTTTTAAAAGATCAGAGCGAAGCGATTCCACCCTTCGACATCCGATATTCGATATTCTGCGGTTCTGCGGTTCGCTTTCAAGCATTTGTAGTTTCATACGAACGCTGCCCATGGCCAAAAAACGGCCAGTCTGATCGGACAAGAAACTGCGCTGCTTCTACGCAGTTTATTATGAACTCAGTCGCCGTTTCGTGCTCGTCCTCGAAGCTTCTGAGCCTCTGAGTATCGAGAACGAGGACGAGCACGAGCACGATTTTAATACCCTGTTTGGGGGTTAATATTGGCGTAGTTTCATGAGAGCGGCGGCCTCCGGCTAAAGGACAGCCAGTCTGTTCAATGAAAGAAACTAATGAACGTCGAACATCGAACGTCCAACATTGAACATCGAATAATGTATTCTACCTGTCGTGAGTCTTTTGTCGAACGGTCATTTTAGATTGATGACGGAGCGACGTGTCGAGTCGTAGCCGAAGGCGAAGGCTGAAGCGACACCGTAAATCTTCAGTCTTCAAGATTCAATTGCGGCGGTCCGGATCAGAAGATGATGGGTCTAAATCACCATCGATAAACCAATAACAAATAACTAATAACCAATAACTACCCCACCGCCGGCGCCCGGTGGATTGGCAGGGTAAACGAAAAGGTCGCGCCGCTGCCGGGGGTGCTTTCGACCCAGATTCGGCCGTGATGGAAATCGATAATGCGTTTGGTGATGGTTAAGCCGATGCCGGTTCCCATGGGTCGGCCTTTGGTGGGATTTTTTATCTGGTGGAACGGCTCGAATATTCGATTGAGATTTTCCGGTTTGATGCCGATTCCATTGTCTTCGACCTGAACCAGCAGGTGGGAGGTCTTGGTTTTCAGGCGAATGGTAATATCGCCGCGATCCGCCTCACAGAATTTAACTGCATTTGAGATCAGGTTCACCATCACCTGAACCAGGCGGTCGCGGTCGCCGGCAATGGAAGGTATACCGGAGTCAATTGCCAGATTGATCTTGATGTTTTTGTCCTGAATCAACTGGCGAGTGCTGGTAACGGCATCCTTGATGACTTCTTCAAGATTAAGGGAGGCCACGGACCAGGCAATCTGGGCGGATTCGATCTTTTCGTAGTCCAGCACCTGACTGATCAGGCGGATCAGCCGATCGCTTTCCTTGATGATAATGCCGGTGAATTTTTCGATCTGGTCCTTGTCGATGTTGGGATTCGAATGGAGAATTTCAGACAGGGAGCGCACCGAGGTCAGCGGGGTGCGCAGTTCGTGGGAGACTGTGGATATAAAATCATCCTTGAGCCGGTCCAGTTCCTGCAGGCGGGCATTGGCCTCCTTGAGTTCGGCCGTGGCGGTTTCCAGTTCTTGGCTGTAGGCGATCACCTGGCGGGTCTCGTCCAGGATGTTCAAGACCTCTTCGATTCCCAGGGGTTCTTCTTTGACAACCGAAGATACCATGACCCGGGCCGAGGCCGATCCGATAGCCCCGGTCAACAGTTTTTCGGCATAACTGACCAGATCGGCATCCGCCGTCAGATACTCGCTCCAGGTGATATTGCGTTTTTTGGCGTAATCGCTCAAGGCGTTATCCGCCCGGTTGCGACCAAGAAACCGCCGCAGAAGGGCCTGCAACGCAGGCAGGCTGGCGGTGCCGCGCCAGAATAGGGAATCGCCGGTTTCACCGGAATACTTGAAAACTTCGACAAAGAAGGCCGCCTGGGTGTGCTCGACAGCCCGGGGACGGCTCATGGCGGATACCCCAACATAAAGACTGACGTTAAACAGCATGCTCCAGAATACCGATTGAGAAATCGGAGTCAAATGCTGCAGTCCGAATAGCTGGTAGGGTTTCAACAGTCCAATGCCAAAGGGGCCGTGGCTGACGAAGCTTGCGGGAAACAGACCGGCTTGGGCCAGGTACGGCAGGGGCAGGGTGTAAGCCCAGACGATGAATCCGGCAATTAAACCGCTGAGGGCTCCAGCGCGGGTGCCGCCTTTCCAGAATATGCCGCCGAGCATGGCCGGCGCAAATTGCGCCACGGCGGCAAAGGATACCAGACCGATTGATACCAGGGCATGAAATTCGCCGATAGTATGAAAATAGGCATATCCCAGCATCAGGACCAGGACAATGCTGGCCCGGCGGATGATCAGCAGCAGCCCGCGCAGATCGTTCTGCCCGGAGACGGCCGTGATCGGCAGCCGGATCAGGACCGGCATCACCAGATCGTTGCAGATCATGGTGCTCAAGGCAATGGTTTCAACGATTACCATGCCGGTGGCGGCCGACATGCCGCCCAGGTATACAAATACCGCCAGCAATTGTTGGGATTCGGCCATGGGAAGCATCAGCACAAACCAATCCGCGTGGGTTGTATCGGAAAAGCGCAGGATCCCCGCCAGTGCAACCGGCAGCACAAAAATATTGATGGCCAGCAGGTAAAGCGGAAAAAGCCAGGTTGCGCGGTTTAAATGATCTTCATTGACATTTTCGACCACCATCACCTGGAACTGGCGGGGCAAAAAGAGAATCGCCATCATCGATAGAAACAGGTAAATGCACCAATCGAGGTAAGTGGCCTGGCGGGCGCTGATGGTCAGGAGATCTTTAAAATAATTGACCGGCTGGTCCTTGGCGAGGCTTGTACCTTGTTTGATATCCGGCAAATTGGCGGCCTTTTGGAACAGATCGGCAAACCCTTCATGAAGATAGTAAGTTACAAAGATACCCACGGTTAAAAAAGCAGCCAGCTTGACGACCGACTCAAAGGCGATGGCCGCCACGAGGCCCTCGTGCCGTTCGGTTGCCTCCAGGTGGCGCGTGCCGAACAAAATGGCGAACAGGGCCAGTGTGGCAGCTGCTAAAAATGCGGTGTCGACCAACACGGGGATATCTGCGAAACTAAAAGACACTGAAACGTCGGGGGATTGACTGATCATCAGAAAGCCGGTGGAGATGGCTTTTAACTGTAAAGCAATATACGGGATGACGCCCATGACGGCGATAATGGTGACCGCCCCCCCCAGCACAGGACTTTTACCGTAACGTGAGGCAATAAAATCGGCAATCGAAGTGATGCGTTGGACTTTGCTGATGCGAATGATTTTGCGCAGTACAAGCCAGCCCAGGATGGTCATCAGAGTCGGGCCGAGATATATGGTTAAAAAACCCAGGCCGCTGCGGGTCGCCATACCCACGCTGCCGTAAAACGTCCAGGCCGTGCAGTAAACCGCCAGAGACAGGGTGTAAATATATGGGTTGGCGATAATGCTGCGACCCGCATCAGCCCGTTTGTCACCCCAATAGGCGATCGCAAAAAGAAGGCCCATATAAATAAAAGAAACAAATAAAATGGTCGCAGTGTTCAGCACGAATTACTTTCCCGAATTTGCGGAATTATTTATATGCTCCCTTGGCCGGCGCATCGCCAATGCCGACAGCAATATCAAAAGGCCCCAGAGACTGAATATATAGACATACACCAGCGGCAGTCCGAAGACGGTGATATTGAGGTTGAGCAAAGACAGGATCGGATAATTCAGCAATACGATGCCGAATAGAAATAAGGCGACCAAACGCTTGTTTTTTTTGTTCTCAGGCGTCATTGATCTAATTCGTAGGCTTGGAGATTCTCTGTTGTATGCGAATGGTGCGGTAGGTATGAATCTCCAGGATTTTGCGCCGGTGAAAAGGCGCATGCCGGGTCGATTGTCGTCAGACAGGCTTAACATAGACGACTGATCGTGTCAATTCGGAGCATGGCTGGACAGGGTTAGCCGATTTAGGCAGGTAATTGCTAATTTAAGGAATATCATAAAAATTCCAAGCACCAAAAACCAAATTTCAAATAAATTCCAATTGAGAATTGGGATTTAATTGTCTCTAGATGGGAAGATAAAGCATGTTAACAATCTATCTTGTATGTTCGCCACGGTTTGATTATATTTGGCACACATTTTTGGATGTGGTAGGTTAAGGATGGCGTTATTTGTTATTAATAGTTTCTAAATAATCAATTTCGTTCTCATGTTTCATCTACCAACCGCGGGAGTTATTTACTAATAACGAATAACAAATAACTAATAACTTCAAATCGTGGGGTATCCCTCGATTTGGAAACAATAGGCGGGTGAAATAATGCAAGACAAGATCAGCACGTTTTTGGCGGGGATTCCGCTTTTTTCCAAACTGCCGGATAAAGAACTGTCATTTATGGCCGGTGAAATTGCCGTGAAAAGATATCCCAAAAGCACCATTATGGCGGTTCAGGGACGCACCAAAATGGATTGCGTCTATATTATTAAAGCGGGCTCGATGGAGCTGTTTTATGAAACCGAAGGTCAAAAGAAAATTAAAGGCACATTGGAGCCCGGTGAATCTTTCGGCGGAGTTTCGATATTGATGAATGCCGGAATTTCGGTTCGTACCGTGCAGGTGGTGGCCGATGCCACGCTCTATGTTTTGCCGCAAAAAGCGTTTTTGGAAATCTGCACCCGCAACAAGGATATCTATGAGCATTTTGCCGGCCGCTTTCGCACCCTGATGTCCAATGATTCCTATGCCTCCATTGTAGCGGCCGGGCAGGCCCTGCACTTTATATCCGGGCTGGTCCCATTCAGCTTTCTGCCGGAAGAAGAAATCAGCCGAATTGCCGCATCGATTTCGATAATCAACTATCCCCGGGATACCCTGTTATTTGTTCAGGGGCAGTCTAAGCTGGAATATCTGTACATCATCAAAAAAGGCGCCGCCGAGAGATATTTTGAGGAAAACGATGAAAAGACCCTGCGCGGCATGCTGGGTGAAGGCGATATGTATGGCGGAATCTCCATGCTGATGAACAAGGAGCTAGCCATCCGTACGCTGCGAGTGACCGAGGATTCCTATTTTTATATATTGTCCAAAGAAATATTCCTGGACATCTGCCAAAATTATGAAGCTTTCTCCGACTATTTCACGGATACCTTCGGCAAACGGATGCTGGACCGCTCCTATGCCGAAATTATCGCCGGCAACTTCAGACCGGCCGAGATTTCACCGGAATTTTTCAATCAGCCGGTCGCCAGCATCATTAATCGGGAGCTTGTCGGTTGCGACAGTGAAATGCCGATTCAAGCCGCCGCGGCGGTTATGAGTCAGCACAATTCGAGCTCCATTTTTATCCGCGATGCTGAAGGCGAATTCGTGGGGCTTGTGACCGACAATGATTTGCGCAATAAAGTCACTGCAACCGGCTACGATGTGCTAAAGCCGGTATCGGACATCATGACCTCGCCATTGGTGTCGGTATCTTCCCAGGCTCTCATTTTTGAGAGCATGATGGAGATGATGCAAAAAAATATCAAGCATCTGGCCATCCGGGATTCAAAGGACAAGGTCGTGGGCGTCATCACCAACCGTGATCTGCTAAAAGCCCAGGGGCAATCTCCCTTTTTCATCGTACGCGAGATTGCCCAGGCTCGATTCGTCAATCAGCTAGTCCAGGTCCGGCGTCAGGTTCCCCAGCTGATCCAGTCGTTGATCAATACCGGGGCCAAGGCTCAAAATGTTACCCGTTTTCTGACGACGGTCTCCGATGCCATTTTAAAGAAACTCATTGGTTTTGCCATCGATGAGATGGGGTCGCCGCCGGCACGGTTCGCGTTTATGATCTTAGGCAGTGAGGGCCGCAAAGAGCAGACCCTTAAAACCGATCAGGACAACGCCATCATCATTGAGGATCTGCCTGACGAGCAAGCCGAAGAAGCCATGGACTATTTCTTAAGTTTCAGCGAAAAAGTCTGCGGCTGGCTGGATGAAGTCGGCTATGATTTCTGCAAAGGCGGCGTCATGGCCAAAAATAAGCAATGGTGCCAGCCATTGAAGGTTTGGAAAAATTATTTTAAGCACTGGATTCGCACGGCCGAACCGGAAGCCTTGCTGCAAGCCAGCATTTTCTTTGATTTCCGGGACGGGTACGGGGACACGGAACTTGTTGACGAGTTGCGCGTCTACCTGTTCGAAACATTAAGCGGATGGACGGGGTTTTTTCGCCACCTGACTGAAAATGCGATGTTTTTTACCCCACCGATCGGCTTTTTCCGCAACTTTCTGGTCGAGTCCAAGGGCGAGCACCGCGACAGTTTCGACATCAAAGCGGCCATGCAGCCGGTGGTTGACTATGCCCGCATTTATGCCCTGAATAACCGGGTGGCAGAAACCAACACCCTGGGGCGCCTGCGGCAACTGGTTGACCAAAATATCGTAACCGCCCAGCAATATCAGGAGCTTGATACGGTATACAGCTATCTGATGCAGCAGCGTTTTGTGCGCCAGGTAAAAGCGTCAACCGAAGAAAACGGCAAACCGGATAATTATATCAATCCCAAAAAGCTCTCTCGCATCGAGCAGTCAACGCTCAAGGAAATCTTTAAGCGCATCGAAAAATTTCAGGCGAAGTTGTCCTTTGATTTCACCGGCATGGCCTAGTGCCGCGTCTCATAAATTTAGTTCCAATTATTGGCAATATGTAATGTCGCATTATTGGAAACAATTGACCCACTTTGGCGTCACGGGAAATCCGAAATCCGAATAGGGAAACTCGAAACAAATTCGAATGACCAAAATACAAATAACCATGACGAAGAGCTGCAAAGAGCGCATACCCAACGTCAAAAAGTTGGATCAATATTTTGAGCAGGCTGATTTCATCGATGTCAAGGTTTACGAAGGAAACAGAACCCTGCGGGAATTCATTGCCGGGATGCTGTCATATTATCCATGGTGGGTCGTCGGACTTTACCGGGTCCGCCAACTGCTCGTCGCCCTGCTTGGCCTCGTTAAGCATGAAGCCCCCGAAAAACTGCCGAATCTGCAAGCTGGAGATGTTTCGTTTACCCCAGGGGAATCCGTCACTTTTTTTATCGTTCGACGAGCCAAAGAGGAGCATTATTGGATATCCGAAACGCCTGATGATCGACATTTACAGGCCTTTTTCGGGATTGTCATGGAACCGGTCGGAAATTCCATCAACCGCTTCCATGTGATGACAAGCGTATTTTTCAAGCATTGGTCAGGCCCGGTTTATTTCAACATTATTCGACCGTTCCATCACTTGGTCGTCTCACGCATGGCACGCAATGGCTTGAAAAATCGCTGACTGAATTCGAAAAAAACCAGTCCGGCTAAACCAGGATTATTAGCCGCAACGGGCCTATACTTTGTATTAAACTGAGCTCGGGAAAAGTGGCCGCAACGGGGCCGCAATAGCGCAGTTCTTTGGTTTTAGGTTTCAGGTGTCCCCGCTTCCGCTTCGCTCCAGCCGGGATCGTAGACAGGTTTCGGGTGTCTGGGAACCGAGGTGCTAAGTCCTGACACCTGAACACTGACACCCGAAACCCCCAGTCTCTGGCAACATGTTGTCAGATAAACCCCGTTCAGGGCCTGTGCATTTACGCAGACTTTACTTGGGAAGTGTGGCCCCTTTGGGGCAGTAGTCAAAGCGGAACCTGAGGGTCAATGCCTAAATTGCCTAAAGTGTTGGTATTCTATCTGTTTTAAAAATGATAACATTCCAAAATTTTAGTTCATTTTAGTCATTTTAATTTTTAGTTCATTTCATCACCATATACTGCAACCAATTGGTCAACATCGAGAACAAATTGTCGATGTCGATCTGTTAAGCACCTAAGAAATCCCATGACAACCGAAAAAGAGAAGATGCTGGCCGGTGAAATGTATGATGCGGCCGATCCTCAACTTGCACAGGAGCGGCAGCGGGCGCGGGAACTTTGCCGATCGCTTAACGATTCCCAAGCTTCCGAGCAGGAGTTGCGACGGCGCATTTTTCGTGAATTGTTCGGCAGGATCGGGGAAGGTCTCTGGATTGAACCGCCTTTTCACTGCGACTACGGCGTCAATATTACACTCGGCAGCCAGGTTTATTTTAATTTTAACTGCGTCGTTCTGGATCCGGCACCGGTCAACATCGGCAGCCATGTGCTTTTCGGTCCGGCTGTTCAGGTTTGCACGGCCGCACACCCTATACGCGCTTCAGAGCGGCGCACTGGACGCGAATTTGCCCGGCCAATCGAGATCGGCCCCGATGTATGGGTTGGGGCCGGGGCGGTTATTTGCCCGGGAGTTCGCATCGGGCCGCGTTCCGTCATCGGCGCCGGCAGCGTCGTCACCCGTGATATTCCGGCGGATGTAGTTGCATCCGGTAACCCCTGCCGGGTGGTTCGAGAAATAAATGAATAGTATCGGCCGCTGTGCTTACCCCTGGGTAGTGAATATATACAAATTTCAGTATTTGCAAATTAAACCGTTTTATTCCTCTGATGTGATGATATGTGATTTGGGATTTTAGATTGCGGATTGCGGATTGCGGATTGCGGATTGATGGAATCGCTGCGCTCTATCAATTTTAAAAACAGAATTCCTTAAATCCCAAATCTAAAAATGCGCTCAACTTGTAGAAGAATAAAAATGGATTTCAAAATTCTATCTGGAAAAATTCTCACCACCCAGGCTTGCCCTGATTGAGCGAAAAAGGGAAAGAGGAAGGAGCTGACCATGGCGGACATTCCGGAAACCCAAGGTAGTGGATAGAAACCACCCCTTATAAGCCTATCTTGTATACACGATCATGCATATTTTGTATGTCATTATCCAATTCTGTACTGTACCTGCTATCTTCTAATTGATGAATAGCCATACATTTTAGTAGCATATATCATCTTCTTAAAAATTGGCACATAATTTGATCTAATGTTTGTCGACTTCAAAATTCTAAAACTCGCCAAATTAGAAGGAGGCAACATGCAATCAAATATACATCAAGGGAGCCATTCAATTACAGCTGGATTACATCGCATGCCCTGGACACAATCCGATAATGCGTTTACCTGGCTCGAACCCACCCGCAAATGCAATATGAGCTGCGAGTATTGCTATCAGCGCAATGACCATAGCAGTGAAAAGTCATTGAAAGTAATCGAAATGGAGCTTAAAACCATGCTGCGGCTGCGAAGCTGTGATACCATGCTGATAGCCGGGGGGGAGCCGCTCACCCATCCCGATATTGTTGAAATTACCGGGCTTGTCAAATCGTTTGGTCTCAAACCCGTTATTTTAACCAACGGACAAGTCCTTACGCCTGAACTGGTATCTGATCTTAAATCGGCCGGAGTATTTGGCTTTGTTTTTCACGTGGACTCCCATCAGGCGCGTCCGGGATGGGAGGGGAAAACCGAAAAAGAACTGAATCAGCTTCGGCAGGGTTTTGCCGACATGGTATACGAGGCAAAGGGGTTGATATGTGCATTTAATACGACCGTTCTGCCGGAAACACTTCATGAAGTCGGCGACATTGTGCAATGGACGACCGACAACATTCACAAGGTATCGGCCAATGTCCTTATTCCGGTTCGAAATGCTCATCCGGAGGACCCCTGGGATTATTATGCCGGCGACCGAAAGATAGACATCGGCCAGACGCCATATGCTTCGAAGCAGGGTTACCGTAATCTGGCAGCGATAGATATTTGTAAAGAGATCTGGCGGGTACACCCGGACTACCGGTTTCATTCATATCTGGGCGGTACCGTTTTACCTGATTCACCCAAATGGCTGTTTGGCACCCATATCGGGTCCAATACAAACCTGTTCGGAAATTTAGGGGCCAAGTCCGTTGAAATAATCCAGAACATTCATCATATTTTCACCCGTAAATTCCTTTCCTTCACAAGCCCAAAGGTAAACCGCATGGCACGGCTGCTATTTGCATTTGGTGCAATCGATGGTGCGGTGCGCAAGGCGCTTAAAGGCCGTTTCTTCCACCTGTTGAGCCACCCCCGTTCTTTGTTTGAAAAAATATCGCTGCAAAACTTGATCGTCATGCAGCCCCACGATATTCTCCCTAATGGCGAACAGGACGAATGTGATGGTTGTCCAAATAAGACCTACTGGAATGGTCGTTTGGTCTCGGAGTGTCGCAAGGAAGACTATTTGTTATATGGCCGTCCCCTCACAACGGTCAGGAAAAAGGCCTGCGCAACTCCGGCGGTGGGAAACCGGCTGAGTTTGGTATCCGGTTCAAACTAAATGCATGTATTCCAACCCGCTTGACATTCTATTTTAAGGCGGGATATTAATGGCTATATATTGTCGCCGAAAACCTGGTCCCCTCGGCTAGATCAGGGACAATCGGCCATGCCGCGAATCTGCTGCAAGCGGGAGCGGAATGATGGAATAATGGAATGTTGAAATACTGGCTATATATGGTATGGAATCTTTTTTTGGAAAGGTGGCACGGTTGGGGTCATAAAATCAGACCGTCATCCGCTCTCGATTCCCAACATTCCATTATTCCACCATTCCATTATTCCAAGCGAAGTGTGATTTCCGATTTTATCTTACCATTTTGTAATATATAAGCTATCATGCAATCAATTAAAATAGTGGAAGCGGATCTCGACCGGCCGGAGCATCAACAAGCGGTTCTCGTATTAACGGATGCCTATGCCAGAGATCCCATGGGCAATGGCAGACCCCTTGAAGAAGAAGCTCGGCGCAACCTGATATCCGGTCTGCGGCAGCATCCCACGACCGTCATATTTCTGGCCTACCAGGGAAGCGCTGCAATCGGTATCGCGAACTGTTTCATCGGGTTTTCAACCTTTGCGGCCCGCCCCCTGATCAACATCTCCGATCTGGCGGTGTTGCCTGGTTTTCGCGGGCAACATATTGGGCGCCGGCTGCTCGGGGCGGTGGAAAACAAAGCCCGGGAATTGGGTTGTTGTAAACTCACGATCGAAGTGCAGGAAAACAACCGCAGAGCCCGGCATGTCTACGAGACAGTCGGCTTCTCGCAGACGGTATACGTTGAAGAAGCCGGCGGGGTGTTATTTCTTTCGAAGCTAATATAAACCAACACTGTCGATTACCCTACTGCTTGAAGTAGCAAATTGACGGTTGGGAGACCGATGAGGCAATTATAGATTTTAGATTTTGGAATGCGGATTTTGGATTTAAGGAATTCTACCAATCATGATTTTAGGTTTTGGAATGCGGATTTTGGAATAATGGTATGATGAATTATTAATTATAGACAGAGCGGAGCGATACTATCAATCTAAAATCTAAATTCCAAAATCCAAAATTAACCCCCTTGTTTTACCGTGAATGACGGGAACCAAGATTGGCAAGAAAAATTAAAATAAACCACCGATATTAACATAGGCGGGACCATGATACGGAGATGCACCGATTCTGATTTGCAGGCAATATTTGAAATCATTAACGATTCCGCCGTCGCCTATAAGGGTGTCATACCGGCCGACAGGTGGCATGAGCCCTATATGCCGCTGGAAGAAGTGCGCCGGGAGATCGCAGATGGTGTGGTTTTCTGGGGTTTTGAAAATGACGGTGAGCTGCTTGGTGTGATGGGCATCCAGGACAAAGGCGAGGTGGCCCTTATCCGGCATGCCTACGTGCGGACACGGTCCCGCCAGCAAGGAATCGGTGAAAAACTGCTTCAGCATCTGGAGGGAATGACCGCGAAGCCAATTCTCATCGGCACCTGGCAAGCGGCGACGTGGGCTGTTTCATTTTACCGGAAGAACGACTACGAACTCGTTTCGGAAAAGGAAAAGAATCGGCTTCTTCAAAAGTACTGGTCTATTCCGGAACGGCAAATCGAAACTTCCGTTGTCCTGGCGAATAAGACATGGGTGAAGAACAATTATAGCGAAGTTGATAATTAAGCAGATATAAAAGACTTCCAGGCCGAATCGCGGGATCATGCCAGATAAGGAAGGGCATTCGGCATTGGGCTTTCGGTACACGAGGCACTCCGAACATTTTAAGACAATAGATGTGTCATCCCGCAACAGCGGGGGTTAAGGATGATTCTCGATTTTATTATCCTTTTGTGTTTACCAAGTTCCGGGATGTTAAACTATGGAAACGTCCAAGCTTGAATCGGCGAGAGAGCCTAACTCGCCGCTCGAAATCGTACGCAAGGTATATGACAACCTGCCTTTCAATCGCCTGCTGGGGCTGGAGGTTGAATTCCTGGAGAACGACCGGGCCGGTTTTTGCTTTGCCATGCAAGATGATCTGGTCGGCAATACCACCCATGGTATTTTGCACGGCGGCGTGATCTCCACTGTGCTGGACACGACCGGGGGCCTTACCGCGACCGCTGCGGCCGTCGAGAGGATGAAGGATCTCTCGAACCACGCGGCTGCCAAACTGATTGCCCGGATCGGCACCATCGATATGCGGGTGGATTATCTCAGACCCGGTCGGGGCATCCAGTTTCACTCAACCGGCTCGGTAATGCGGACCGGCAGAAAAGTGGCGGTAACTCGGATGGAATTAAAAAATGAGAAAAGCGTGCTTATCGCTGTGGGAACCGGCACATATATCGTTGGTTAATCAATGCCTGAGACCGGCTTTCAATTTTCCAGGTCTACGTCTAACTCTTCGATCAAATTTTTTTCTTCGATCACGATAGCTCCTTCGATCAAACCTGACGCCGATACCGTTGGGACTCAGACGTACGACCCAGCCTTTCAAGCGAAGGGATTTGCTGGTTTTATCTTCGCGAATATCCAGCAAAATCATTTGTCCCAGGGCAAATCGATTATTCGTTCTGATAAATGCGCCACCGCGGCTGATATTTGCGATTGAACCCCGGTAATTACGATTTTTGCTGGTTATTATTTTTTCATTACGATAAATTCCCCTTTTGTGAGCACGGGGATCATTCTTATAGCCGCCCCCGGTTTCCAGGATATTACCGGCTTTTTCCATTTTCCCCAGAATGTCCAACAGTGAATTTTCAGGTTCTAAAAATTTTGCGCCATAACCACATTTAAAGGAAGAATCTTTTAAATCCTTGCACCATTTGATTTCAACGCCGGCGCATTCTTTGGAACGTCGCTTTGCAGACCGCGGTCTTCTGGCGCCGATATAGATTTTCTCGCCCTGGTAAAGGATCTGGTCGGATTCAAAATAGAGTCCGCTTCGGCTGATATTGCTAATCTCAGCCTTGTAAAAACGGCCGGGCAATAAATTTTCGTGCCATATCACCGCCTCATATTTAAAGCGTTTATCTACCCTATGCTCAACATGACTCTTCACGGATAATCTCCTTCGTCGTTCGACTCTCCGGTTACTCCTTTGTTCGGCTTCCGGAGAGTTCCTGTATTCTCAAACGATCCAATTCTTTTTGGGCAAGCGAAAAAATATCCAGGATCGATTCACCGGCAGAGCGTTCAACTTCCGCACCGGTATAATTTGTCGAACTAGTTGCCTTCAGCCTGCGAAGTTTCCTGAGATTGGGTTCAGACAGCATTTCAAATCCCGGTGGGGCATTTAAGATTGCCGAAATCAATAATGGGTTGCTGCCGTCAAAAAGTGATTTCCCGAAAAGAGCAATGATTTGTGCCTCAGTCATGCCAACCAGTCGATCGCGAATCTCTCTTTCACGCATAAATTGCAGCAGATCAACATCGCCCTTTTCATAAACTTCGGACTTGCGGGCATCTGATTCCTGAATTAGCTCGGAATAGTTACTGTGGTATTTCAATATTTCCAGCTTCCGGACCGCCTGCTCAATAACGCCTCTGCGGGCATTGCTTTTTTCCCGGCTGCTTAAATTCGGATCCCCTTCTATTCGGTCGATTTCCTTATCAAGATAATTACTGAGATTTTCGATGCTGTTGAATACTTTCGCCACTTCATCTGCTGCTTGGGTCGTTGAACGTTGCTGCGCCACCTTTAGGATTAGATTGGCTTTTGATAGGACATCCTTTAACATTTTCTTGGATCCTCTCACCTCAATTTCTTTTGCGGTTCCCGCTCTTTTCCGGTAGTATATTATCTGACGCGGCCGCAAATCAATGGGTTTAAAACCTGTAATATAAAGCGTCAATCACCGCTGTCGCTGAATTGGGGCAGCCTGACCTCGAACATCGGTGAGGATAATTTGCCGGTCGCATCCAGGTATAGTATTAACTATCGGCAATTATTAAAAAAGCTTAATATAAATATCCGAAAAATTGAAACCGTATGAAAGCCGGAATATGGGCCCGTTGCTAAACCGCTATAAATATTATTGGCGGATTAAAACCAACTCGAATGAAAGGAGTATTAAATGAAAAAGGCAAAAAGAGACATCGAGAAAAGTTATCCGGTCAAGCAATTCGTTCAAAAACTTCGCCGATTGGCAGACGCTATTGAAAATGGCAAACGGTTTCAAATTCAGATTGCCGGCGAAAGGGTTTCCGTTCCGGTTGATGCAATCTTCAACATTGAACATGAGAGAAGCAAGACAGATGAGGAAATTGAATTCCAGCTAAAGTGGAAATTAAAGTCCTAACCCGGCGAAGCCGGTCGCCGCGCAGCGGTGATCCCGCTTTACCGGGGAAATAAAGATTGAAGTAAAAACTCTCGTTAGGACTGAGTTACGAGGAATGAGGACTGAGGTAAATAGAAAAGGGGCTCGGGCAACAGGATCCCGCTCAGTCCTCAGCCCTCAGTCCTCAGCACGCAGTCCTCAGCCCTCAGCACTCAGCACTCAGCACTCAAGCCAATGCCAGACTGAACTCTCTTTTGAGGGAACTAATCAAGTCTTTTACGGATATGATTTTTTCGATGCGATAGGCGTTCAGTCCCGCAAAGGCAAATCCGTGTTTGAAACGACCCTTACGCGCATTTCCCAATGCCAGGGCGATGCAGTACGGGCTTTTTCTTTGTTCACAAGTTTTAATGCAGTGGTAAGGACATTTGACGGGTCGGCGTTTGCCCTGGTTCACTTCGTCGATAAACGAATTGCGCACCACCCGGCCCGGCAGTCCTACGGGGCTTTTGATAACCACCATATCTTCCTTCTTGGCATCGACATAAGCCTGTTTGAATTCTTTGTCGGCATCGCATTCATGGGTTGCCACAAAACGGGTTCCCATTTGCACACCGGCTGCCCCCAGGTCCAGGAATTTGCGGATGTCATCGCCGCTGTAAATGCCGCCTGCTGCAATTACCGGAATAGATTTTTTCAACTTTGCTTCGAACTGCTTTAAGGCCTTGATCACTTCGGTTACAAGATTCTCCAGTGTGAAATTCGGGTCATCAATTTGTTCCGGTTTAAAGCCGACATGTCCACCGGCTTGGGGCCCTTCCACTACAAAAGCGTCCGGCAGGCAATTGAAGCGGGCCAACCATTTTTTGCATATAATTTTAGCGGCCCGGGCGGAAGAAATAATGGGCACAAGCTTGGTTTTGGCACCCTGGGGCCGGTAGCCGGGAAGGTCAAATGGCAGACCGGCGCCTGCAAAAATGATGTCTATCCCCTCCTCAATGGAGGTGCGCACCATATCGCCGAAATTTGTCAAGGCGACCATTATATTGACGCCCAAAACGCCACTGGTCATTTTCCTGGCTTTGCGGATTTCATTTTTCAGTACCCTGATGTTGGCCTGATCACTGTTTTTTAAATAATCCGGTTCGTTAAGGCCCAAAATGGCGGCGGCAATGACGCCGATGCCGCCTTCGTTGGCGACCGCCGAAGCCAGTCCCGACAGCGATATGCCAACACCCATCCCTCCCTGAATAATTGGAATTTTGCTGACGAGATTTCCGATACTTAGAGTTGGTAATTGCATTGTTGTCTACCTTTAGGTTGGTTGCCGTCGACTGATTCCGTCGGTCTGTGTTTCAATGGGTGAGATTATTTTGCCCGGCCCTCGAAACCATTCTTTATGGCAACCGCCATCATATTTTATTTACGTGTCATAATAACTGATCCTCGGGCAAAATGCGGCTCGAGAATTAAAAATCGCTTTCAGGCTTTCTAAAACAAGCTCGAACAAGCCGGCAAAACGGAATGAATCGTTTCTATCTTGTTACAATTCAAGAGAAAGGCTTAAAAGGAGATACTTAAAAGATGAGAGGATTGCGGCGTTGAATTATGACAATTCGTCAATCAGTTTAACGGGCCTGATTAAGGAGATAAGCGCCCACCACTGATCGAATACCTTTAAAATACCTTTGCCTTTTAGAAATTTCCGCGGAACGTCTGTACATGCGGCCGGAAGATTAGATGTGGATTTGGCTGCCGACCGGAACTTGCCTGCGGCAAATTAGCAAACATTCCCGATTCCTTGATCCGGCAATACGAATTTATGGTCACGAAGATGTTTAACACCATCACGCCCCTGTATGAGGCAGGACCCTTGCCGGATATTTTAATCGTATTATACTTTATGAGAAATAGCAAGCCGATCCCAGGCACGGAGGAGAAGCCGGACGTTGGAACTATCTGATAATTCAAATTTTTTCAACAGACTGAAATAGTGAGCGGTAAATAAATCCGAGGCTTGATTGATAAATGATTTCTGCTAACGTGGATTTTCAAATCTTGCGGCTTAATATATAATCATTTTGAATATCACGGCCGACGGTAAATTTCTGGTTGCCGACAATCGTGAACCCCCACTTTTTGTAGAAGGCATTGGCGCGGTCATTCAACTCCCATGAACTCAGCCAGATCGATCGATGACCGCGGGTGCGAGCTTCATTGATAACGGCGTGCATTAATGCATCGCCAATTGCCAGGCCGTAATACCGTTTGCGAAGGTATATCCTCTCCAGTTTTACGGCCGTCTTGTTTTCCAAACATTCCGGGGTGATAGCGGGGTGGGAATAAACATAACCGGCCGGTTCCGAGTCAATTTCGGCAATCAAAATGATCGACTGACTGTTTTTCAATTGCTCTGCCATGCTGGATTTTTGAAATGTGGACGCTAAATACGCCTCCATATCATCCGGCGCGGTTACGTCTTCGAAGGCTTCATAGAAACAGCGTCTACCAAGCTCAGTTAGCAATTCTGCATCCGAGGGAAGTGCCTTTCTGATGGTTCCTCTAAACTGTTTGGTCATCTTATTCGGTCACAGTTGGTTGGGCGAGTTGAATTGTATCGCTTTAGAAGCAAAATTTAGCCACGAATGAGCACGAATTTTCACGAATAATTTTTATAAAACTTTTTTTGACCATCAATGCATTTCGTGTTCATTCGTGGCTAAACGATATTCATTTCGCCGGAATGTGATTGGTGGTCACTTCCGCCAGCAACCGGTCGTCATCACCCAATACCCGAGTTCGAACCACCGTCACACGCCTGCCCTTGCGGACAAAACGTGCTTCGGCCCGAATCTCCCCGCCGCGCTGGTTGCCCAGCAGGTTGGCATTTAAGTTGATGGCCAGCGGAAATCCCTGCCCCCTTTCACCAACCTGGGTGTCGCCAATGGCCAGGACCGTCGCGGTAACATCGGCCAGCCAGAGCATGGCGCCGGCGTGGATGGTTCCAAAAGGATTCAGGGCGCCTTGGGAGATAGGCATTCGGCTGACCACGCAATCTTCGCTGCGTTCCTCAATAAAGAACTCGATTTCACCCGTGCGTCTTGTTCGATCGATATGTTCCTGCATGTTGTCCATTTGAAAAATACCCCATAAAAAGATTTTAGATTTTGGATTGCGGATTTTGGATTGGCGGAATCGCTCCGCTACATCGATTAACAATCGATCAGAATATCTAAAATCCTAATCCGGATAAACCGGAAAGACGAAACTCGAAAATTGAAATACGAAACAAATCCGAAATTCCAAAATTAAAATGTGTCAAACGAAATTACCGTCGTGACAAAGTTGAATTCAATTCAAATTTTTGTAAATGCTTGTTTGTTAGTGCTTTACAAAGATGTCAACAAGTGCTTTGAACAATTTGCGCAAAACTGAGTTGGCAACTGTCTAAATCCAAAATCCGCATTCCAAAATCCAAAATCTAGAATCTTTCCGTGTCCTTAAAAAAATCACTGATAAAGCTTATTTTGCCATCCTGGATCTCCAGTATGGTAACCCCTTCGTTTTGATAGGGTTCCCGGCGGCGGTCTGTTCCCCGGTTGGTCCAATGCACGGCCGCTTGATTACCCTGCAGAATTGTCCGCTGAATTGTAAAAGTCAACTCCGGGAATTGTCTGAAGAGGATACTGAGAAATTTAAATATGCGTTTTCTCCCGACCATCGGTTGGGTTTTGGGGAAATAAAGTTCAGCCCCCGGGTTGAGCAATTCGCTAATCCGTTCCGGGTCACGATGGTTAAACACATCAAAAAAACTGTGGATTAACTGTTGGTCGGACATTAGAGAATTTCCTTTAACGTCTCGAGGCTGATGTTGGCGCCGCATAGAACGACAACCACGTTTTTGCCGGCCAATTGCCGGCGCTGCTTGACAGAGGCAGCCGCGGCTACCGCGGCTGAACCTTCGATCATTATATGGTGAACCTGCAAATACCGTCGCAGGCTTTCTTTGATTTCAGATTCAGTGACGGTTTCATAATCATCCACCAGATCACGGCACATTTCAAATGTGATGGAATCCGGCTCCACCCCGCCGGCGGTGCCGTCGGATAGCGTCGGCAGAGACGGTATATCAAGGATTCTACCGGCTTTAACCGATTCAATCATTACCTGGGAATTTTCCGGAGAGCAGCCGATAATTTTAACCTGGGGCCGAACTGACTTGAGGAAACCGGCAATGCCGCATATCAAGCCGCCGCCGCCGAGTGCGACGTAAACCCGATCGATTTGATCCAGCTGTTCGGCCAACTCAACCGCGATCGTGCCTTGACCGCCGATAACCTGGGGATCGTTATAGGGCGATATGTAGGTCATTCCATGATTTCCGGCGAACTGGCGGGCATGGGCTTCGGTGACCGCGCCATCGTCTCCATAATGGCGAACCTCCGCCCCCAGCCTTTCAATGGCCTGTACTTTACCGATCGCGGCATCTTCCGGTACAAAAACGATGCCTTTCGCGTTGAATTTTCCCAGGCTGAAGGCCGTTGCGGCACCATGATTGCCGGTGGAGGCGGTCACGACCCCCCTGCTCCGCTCGGCCGGTGTCAACGAAAGGACTTTATTCATGGCGCCCCTGACTTTGAAAGATCCGGTATACTGCAGGTTTTCAAGTTTGAAATATACGTTCGCTCCCGTTAGTTCGCTGTAATAAGGGGAATAATCCAGAATAGTTTCTCTAATGTGCGGTCGAATCCGTTCTTCAGCCGCCATGACTTCTCTTACTATATTCATTGTTTAAATCTTAATGACTGGTTAGTTTGCTGGTTTCAGTTGTCAGCGCAGCCACTGGTCATCGGTGATCAGTTTGATTGGAATTAGATAATTTGCTATAGCGCCAACGTAGGGTCGGCCACGGCTCGACTGAGCTCGCCGAAGTCCGTGCCGACTGGTTTTGGCGGGCGAAGTGGCCCGCCTTACGCCACTTCTTTTCGTGCTCGTCCTCGTGCTCAAAGCATTTGAGCACGAGGACGATTTAAAATCCCTTTCTTGGGGTTAATGTTGATGTAGTTTCACACGAGCGCAGCCTCCGGCTAAAGGACAGCCGGTCTGATCAAGCAAAAGAAACTAATGAACGTTGAACATCGAACGTCCAACATCGAACATCGAATAATGCATTCTGCCTGTCGTGAGTCTTTTGTCGAACGGTCCATTTTAAATCGACTGAGCGAAGCGATTCCAACATTCGTCAATCGACATTCGACATTCGTCATTCATTGAAGTTTCATAAGAGCGCAGCCTCCGGCTAAAGGACAGCCGTTCTGATCAACGAAAAGAAACTAATGAACGTTGAACATCGAACGTCCAACATCGAACATCGAATAATGCATTCTATCTATTTTAAAATGACTGAGCGAGGCGATTCCATCATTGGTCAATCGACATTCGACATTCGTCATTCATTGAAGTTTCACACGAGGCAATTGACTGGTATCGCTGCACGCTATCTTATTTATTCGGCTCTCAGGTCGACGTATCCATATAGAATAGACCGGCCTAATAGTCCACAGCTGTTGCCCAGGGTTTTTCATCATGAGCTTGCCAGTAGCGGTCTCGGATCAAAGTAGTGACAGGGCCGGGCTTGCCGTCGCCAATGGAATTGCCATTGACCGTTGTAACCGGCATCACGCCGCCGGCGGTGCTGGTGATAAAAACTTCTGCGGCATTTTCCACTGCATCGGTTTTGAACATCGTCTGCATTGCCGGGATGCCCTGTTCTTCAGCCAACTCGAGGACAGTTTGACGGGTGATGCCCTCCAGTACACCGCTGGCGGGTGTCAGCAGCCTATTTCCGCAATAAACAAAAATATTGAAACCCGGGCCTTCGGTGATGTTGCCCTGGGCGTCGGGCAGCACCGCCGTGAACCCGCCCCGATCATAGGCTTCATATATTCCGCGTACCAAATCGCCCCAGTGAAAATTCTTGACCGTCGGGTCGACGGACTCGGTTGGTATTCGAATGGTTTTTTCAGCAATCACCAGGTGAATGCCGGCTGTCTGGAGCTCCGGTTTGGCGATCCAAATGTAAGGTATCGCGAAAGCATAAAAGCGGTTGCTGAAACGCCGGGGATCTCTGGAGCCGTCCTGATCAATCCCGCGCGAAAGGATCATCTCGACGTATGCATTGCGCAGGCCAGAACGACGAACGCATTCGAACAATATTGCCCGCATCTTATCCAATGACAGCCCGGGATTCAACCGCAGCCGTTGCCAGCTTTTTTGAAAGCGGTTTAGATGTTCATCGAGTCGGAAAAACTTGCCGTTCCAGACGGCGACGACATCATAGGTCAAGTCCGATCGCGTAAAGCCGGTATCGATGATGGGTATGCGGGCTTCTTTGATGGGATAGTACTCACCTTCTATAAAGGCACAGCCGTCGGCCAATCGGTTTTCAGCCATGGGAGTCTCCTACCTTTGACTATTGCCGTTTCACTTCATGAATTACCAATTTTTAACGATGAGTTGATTCATCTAAAGAGCCTATTAACCGTATCTTATTCATTCTTTTGAAGGATTTATAGGACAAAATATTTTTGCCACCAAGACACCAAGGCACGAAGTCTAATCATAATCATTTTTTTCTCTTCGTGCCGTGGGGGCCTTTGTGGCAATTCTTTCCGGTTTTCACCTGCCGCTTTTGCCGATAGACATCCAGGGCTTCCAGCAGCCAGGTCTCAGATTTCAAAAGTCGCCCTGTTTTGGTTTTTACCATATACGGCTTGCCGGACATCAGGCTTTTGGTTGCCGCTAACCGGATAAAGTCTTCCGGTGTTTTGATTTTATTCTTGAAATGGTCATATTTTCTTTGCATATGATTGACGGCTTCTTCAGCCGTATGCGCCCGGTCATTTCGAATAAATGTGCAATCCGAATCTGCCACGAACGCTAGCAGGTAGTTAATCGCTGCGTCCAATCTTTCATTGTCGGTGGTTGATGCGGCAATGGTGGTGGTGGAACCCACAAAGATGTAAAAAACGATCAGTAATATAAATTTTTTCATAGCGCCAATTAATTCGAAATTTATCGCCCTAGCCAAGGGCGTCAAATACTTACCCAGGTTTTTTTTCGCTCTTTGCCTCAGTTTTGTTCAGTCTTTATCATTCATTATCGAGTAGATCACTCCAATAACATAGACCACTACTGATAAAAACATAAAGAAAATTGATGCACCTAAAGGGTAAGTCTCTTGAAAAAAGCATAAAAATGAATAGCCCTCCAAGCCAAACAACCGGTATGACTGGTAACCAATAAAAAAAGTATTTCATCACTAAATCCATTTAGCAGAGACTAAACTTCAGCCGCCATTGCTATCAGCAATATTTAATATTTAAGATCCGACCCTCCAATTTTTATCGCGTCTGCTCGCCGCCCCCCCCCCCGAGAACATAGGCATATGCGAAGCATAATATAATTAATCCGCCGAAGTTTCGACTCAGCAAAATTCTGCTTTCTATTTAAAATGGCCTTCTATTCTGATCCGGCGATCATACCAGGCGGATTAATTGCGGATTAATTATTGCTTTTCCAGTTTTTCCATTTCCAAATCTTTCAACTTGCGTCGCAATATTTTGCCCACGGCACTTTTGGGCAGTTCATCGATAAATTCGATGAGCTTGGGAACTTTATAAGCAGCCAGATTTTGTTTGCAATAGTCGGCAATTTCCGCTTCCGACAGTTCCTCCCCTGATTTGACCACGATGAAGGCCTTGACGGTCTCTCCGCGGTAATCATGGGGGATCCCGATGGTGCAGGCCTCCAGAACTTTGGGGTGGCTCATGAGCACGTCATCCACCTCGACCGGGTAAATGTTGTATCCGCCGGCAATGATCATGTCTTTTTTGCGATCCACAATCGTCAGGTAGCCGTCATTATCGAACTTGCCGATGTCGCCGGTCAGAAACCAGCCGTCCTTGAGGGCGGCGGCCGTTTCCTCGGGTTTTTTGTAATATCCCATCATGATCTGGGGTCCTTTAATGGCAATTTCACCGGACTCCCCTATTGCAAGCTCCTGATCGGGATCATCGATTGCCACAATTTTAATATCGGTATCAGCGACGGGCACACCCACGGTTCCCGGCTTGATGCGTCCCCCCCACGGCGTTATGGAGACCATGGCGGTGGTTTCAGTGGAGCCGTAGACTTCGCACATCGTGGCGCCGGTGATATCTTTCAGATCTTTAATGGTATCGGCCGCCAGGGGCGCGGCACCGGAGAAGAATCCCTTCATGGCCGAAAAGTCGAGATTCCGGAAGGTCGGCTCCGCCAGCAATCCCACAAAAATGGTGGGAACTCCCGGCAGAAAGGTAGGCTTATATTTTTTGATCAGCTCGATGTTGATTTGCGGCTCGGGCCGGGGAACCATGATATTTTCCCAACCCTGCCAGGTGACGAAGTTTTGGAGGGAGGCAAAACCGGCAATATGGAAGACCGGGAAATTACCCATCAAACGCTCCTCACCGGGGTGGACGTCAGGAAACCAGGCTGCAAACTGCTGGGCGTCGCAGCTCAGGTTGGCATGACTGAGCATGACACCCTTGCTGACACCGGTGGTGCCTCCGGTATACAGCAGGGCGGCGAGCTCATCCCACTGACTGGCATCCTCCACCGCATCCGGGGAAAAATTTCCGATCAAGTCGGCAAAAACCTTAACTTCGTCAGTGGGTTGGACCTTGCGGTACATGTCCTTTTTAACAAAGGGGAAGAGCTGTTTTTTAGGAAACGGCAGGTAAGTGTTGATGTGACAGCCGACAATTTTATCAATCTGGGTATTGGGCTTGATCTTCTGAATTCTCGGAATCAGCAGGGTCAGGGTGATCATCATCTTCGATTCCGAGTCATTTAATTGATAAGTCAACTCTCTCTCCGTGTACAGGGGGTTGTTCTGAACTGCGACGGCCCCGATCCGCAGGATGGCCAGGTTCGAGATAATGACCTGCGGGATGTTGGGCAAACAGACGGCGATTTTGTCTCCCGGTTTCGCGCCCAGGTCGAGCAAAGCCTTGGCAAAGCGATTGACCAATTCGTCGAGTTCCCGGTAGGTGATCTTTTTTCCCATGTAGTTTAATGCCGTGTGGTTGGGAACATTTTCGGCTGACCTCTTGAGAGCCTGAGGAATGGTAAGTTTCTCGTAGTCCAGAGTCGTTTTTACGCCGGGTGCATATGACTTGTGCCAAATTTTCTCTTCCATTTGATTTCCCCCTTTTTGCTATGACTGAATATTTACCTCCTCATAAGTCAATTCCTCACAAAATTGGTCCGCAGCGCATCGAGACTGTACTAGGTTTCAGCATTGACGAAACAGCACTTAAAATCGCGATTTGTCTTAATCGGGCGGATTAATTATTCGCCAACCCATTCAACCGCTCGAGGAGCGAATCGGCTTCCGCTAAAATATCGTCAATGACCTGCCGCACTGACTTGACTTCATCGATCAGGCCGGCGATCTGGCCGCAGGCTATCGGCGCGCCGTCGGGATCACCGCTGTCATAGGCAACCTGGCCTTTGCCCCCGGCCACGGTAGTAATGATTTTCTCGAAATCGGCACCTTCGGCTTCAATGGCCAGACATTCATCTGCCAGTTTGTTTTTCATGCAGCGGATCGGGTTCATTATGGTGGTCAGCAGCAGGGCGGTGTCCGTTTCCTTGGTCTGAAGCAGGCGATCCTTAATATTCTGGTGGATCTTGCATTCCTTGGTTATCATAAACGCCGTCCCCATCAAGACCGCCTCGGCACCCATGGCCAGGGCTCCTAAAAAACCTCTGCCATTGCATATTCCGCCGCCGGCGATGACCGGAATGTCCAGGGTGGCCACCGCCTTAGGAATCAGAATGAAAGAGGCGACATTGTCGTTGCCGATATGACCGCCGGAGCCGAAGCCGACTAGGGTAACTGCATCGACCCCCAGCCGCTGGGCCGTCAGGGCGTGTTTCACAGATGTCAGCTTGTGGATGACTTTAACACCGCCTTCTTTCAGCTTCGGCAATAAAGGTTCAGGGCTGCGGCCGGCCGTTTCTACTACTTTGACCCCTTCCTCAACCACCACATCACAAAACTGGAGGGTTCTTTCCGGCATTCCGAACTCGGGGACCATCGACAGGTTGATGCCGAAGGGCTTGTCCGTGAGATCGCGAATTTTCTTAATTTCTTCCCGCAGATCTTCCGGGGTTTCCAGGCTCTCGGCCGTGATAAAACCGATCCCCCCGGCATTGCCGACCTCGGCCACGATTTCCGCCCGGCTGATCCACTGCATACCGCCACAGATGATCGGATGCTCGATGTCCAGCATCTCGGTGATTTTGGTCTTGAATCTCTTTGTCATGCTGCGTCCCCCCTGTGTATGGAAAGATAATTTATTGGACACAATGATTGCAATAATAAAATGCCAGCGGCCCCTGCTTGGATATTATCCATAATTTTGGATTTTAGATTTTGGATTTCGGATTGGTGGTATCGCTCGCACAGCGCAGGCGCTTGCGCCGCGTGTCGCACTGTCCTTTAAGAAAGAAGTAACTATACCTTAGATCCAGAATCCGTTTATCATTACCTAAATTATACATGTAAAAACCAACCGCGAAATTTGGATCAAATTACAGCATTTGATTGGGTGCGATTGTTGGTGTTCTACAATTCAGGTATAAAACAAATGCTCAGTTTGCCCTTTGACATTGTCCTTTGACCTTTGAGCTTTCACCTTTCAGCTTTGAGCTTTTTCAGCTTTCACCTTTCAGCTTTGAGCTTTTTCAGCTTTGACCTTTCAGCTTTGTGCTTTGTCCTTTCACCTTTCAACTTTGAGCTTTGAGCTTTCAGCTTTCAGCTTTCAGCAGCGTTCTTTGTTCCCAATATCTCCCTTGCCTCGGCTGTCGTTGCCGGCTCTTTGCCCACGTCCCGCACGATATCAGCCAATGCTTCCACCAACTGCCCGTTGTCGGTGGCCCGTTCACCATTAGGGAGATAAAAGGTGTCCTCCAGACCGGTTCGGACATCCCCGCCCAGTTCCAGGGAGTGCCGGTGGAGATTCCAAACCTTTTCCCGCCCGGGTCCGGTGGAGATAACCTGCCACCGCGAACCCGGCAGCAGTTCAGCTTTCAGAATCGGAAGCAGATCGGGATTGGCCGGCATACCGCTGTCGACCCCCATTACAAATGAAAGGTGCGGTTCGCCCTCAAACATGCCATTGGCTTTAAACATGCCCACGCTGCGTACGATGCCGGTATCGAAGCATTCAAACTCGGGTATGATACTATTGGCACCCATGACATCCAAATACTTCTTTATTTTTTCCACCGGGTTGTCAAAAAGGGCCGGCGGCCAGGCCCAGTTGCCGTCTTTGCGAATTTTCAGATAGTTTAGAGAGCCCGCATTGCAGGCGGCAATTTCAGGCTTATAGGTTTCCAGGCAACCCAACGGACCGCTAATGTCGTCGCCAATGACGCCGGTGCTCATGCAAATCAGAATTTCCGGGATTTTTTCCTTGATCGCGGTCAGAATATCGCCGACGCTTTTAATATCCCAGGTCGGGAAAGCGCCCATCCCCTCCCGTTGATCCCGGAAATGACAGTGCAACACCGACGCACCGGCGTTGTAAGCTTGTTGGGCGGCATCCGCCATTTCTGCGGGTGTTACCGGCACATTGAATTTCACTGGATCGGTCAACAGACCGGTTAAGGCGCAAGTGACGACGACTTTGTCCCTCATCTCCATTTTCTCCTCCCATTCGGATGCTTGAATTATAAACGACTATCAAAAATAAAAGAACGGTATAGGGTTTAAGGTGTAAGGTATAGGGTGTAAGGTATAGGGTATAAGGTATAGGGTGTAAGGTTTAAGGTTAAAGGTTCAGAATTCAAAGTTCCGGGTTCAACTTCCCCATTCCGACTTTCACCGTCATCGCCCCCTGCCCATTCTCCGTTTACCCATTTTTCTTGTCATGCACCCAACGCCGAACACCAAATGCAGAATGCCGAACGACGAACGCCTTGCATCATTTCCTTAAACCTTACACCTTAAACCTTACACCTTATACCCTATACCCTAAACCCTACACCTTACACCCTAAACCTTATACCTTGCTTCATTTCCCCTTGAACACCGGTTTGCGCTTTTCAATAAAGGCTGTGATGCCTTCTCGGGCATCTTCGGTGGATGCGACTTCAGCGATTTTGCCGGACAGGAAGTCAACCGCCTCCTCAAAAGGCATGTCCGCCATGGCATGGAAAGCCTCCTTGCCGATTTTCATACCGATCGGACTTTTTTGCGCCAATTCCTCCAGCACCTGATTTACCTCAGCGTCGAGGCGCTCGGGGGCAACCGCCCGGGTAATCAAACCCATCTCCTGAGCTTGATCCGCGTTCAGCTTCTTTCCCAGGAGCACCATTTCCATGGCGCGCTTGCGCAGAGCATTGCGAAAGATCAGGGCACCGATCATCATCGGCCAGAGGCCGACGTTGACTTCGGGAGTGCCGAAGCTGGCATCATTTCTGGCGATGACAATGTCGCAGGCCAGCATCAAGCCCATGCCACCCGCCATGCAGGCGCCATTGACCCGCGCCACCACCGGCATGGGACAGGCCGACAACCTTTTCAAAAGCTTTGCATAGCGCTCGAACCCGGCCCGAATTTTGCCGTCTTCGTGGCCGCCAAGATCGGCCCCCGCACAGAAAGCCTTATCGCCGGCGCCGGTGATTCGGATAACGCGCACCGCGGGATCCGCTTCCGCTTCATCCAGGTGCTGCAGAAAAAGCTCAATCGTCTCAAGGCTGAGGGCGTTGCGGCGGGCCTCCCGGTTGATGGTCATGGTGGCGATATGGTCTTCGACTTGGTAAAGTAAATGGGGGGCTGACATGGGGTATTGCTCCTTTTAATTAAAATTTTGGATTTTAGATTTCGGATTTTGGATTGGTGGTATCGCTCGCGCAGCGCAGGCGCTTGCGTCGCGTGTCGCTCAGCCATTAATAAAACAGATAGAATACCTTAAATCCAAAATCCGCATTCCAAAATCTAAAATCTAAATTCTGCCCATCGTTAGTCATTGGCACGCAATTACGTCTCAGACGGAATGAGTTTATTACAATCGCTTTAATCAGTCCTCGTCTTCATCCTGCTCCTCGATAAATCTATTGATAAATCCGGTATCGAAAATCCCCCGGCCAAAGTCGGGATCATCCATAATTTTTCGATACAGCGGAATTGTGGTTTTCAGGGGAGAAATCGTGTATTCGTCAAGGGCTCGCTTCATGATCGCTATGGCTCCATTACGCGTGGGATCGAAAGCAATCAGTTTGGCAATGAGCGAATCATAAAAAATCGGAAGCTCGTAGCCCTGGTACAAATGGCTGTCCAGCCGCACGCCATATCCACCGGGCGGCTGATATTGTTCGATTGTTCCCGGCGATGGCAGAAAGTTCCGATCAGGGTCTTCGGCGTTGATACGGCATTCGATGGCCCAGCCGCTTTTATTCAAATCCTCAAACGTATAATCTATGGCGCCATCATCCGCCAGCCGAATTTGCTCCTTGACCAGGTCCATACCGGTGGTCAACTCCGTCACCGGGTGCTCAACCTGAATGCGGGCATTGACTTCCATAAAATAAAAGCTGTTGTCAGGAGCGAGAAGAAATTCAATGGTCCCGGCATTGAAATAATCGACGGCCCGGGCCGCCCGGATGGCCGCCTCTCCCATGGCCCGCCGCAGATCGGGCATCAGCCCGGGAGCCGGCGATTCTTCGATTAGTTTCTGATAGCGTCTTTGAATCGTGCATTCCCGCTCCCCGAGATGCGCAATGTTGCCGAACTTGTCAGCCATAATCTGAAACTCTATGTGGCGCGGCGATTCAATAAATTTTTCTATATACAACTCGGTATTGCCGAAGGCGGCGCCGGCTTCAGCTTTGGCAATGGGAAAATCTTCCCGCAATACGGCCTCGTCACCGCAAACCCGAATACCC